>Ga0075431_100005422_pt1 | contig 12601 bp, 11 predicted proteins | sample RhiMetdeltSRZDD5_FD_75297 | JGI IMG/M metagenome (GOLD analysis project Ga0075431, IMG submission 75297) | Populus rhizosphere microbial communities from Tennessee, USA - Rhizosphere MetaG P. deltoides SRZDD5 | ecosystem: Host-associated > Plants > Roots > Rhizosphere > Soil | place: USA... | reverse complement strand
TGCGGCGTCGGCGAGCGCACGCGCGAGGGCAACGAGCTCTGGAACGAGATGAAGGAGTCCGGCGTGCTCGACAAGACGATGCTCGTCTTCGGGCAGATGAACGAGCCTCCGGGCGCCCGCATGCGCGTCGCCCTGTCCGGCCTCACGATGGCGGAGTACTTCCGCGAGCAGGGCGGCCAGGACGTGCTGCTGTTCATCGACAACATCTTCCGGTTCGTGCAGGCGGGGTCGGAGGTGTCGGCCCTGCTCGGCCGGATGCCGTCACAGGTCGGCTACCAGCCCACGCTCGAGACCGAGATGGGCCAGCTGCAGGAGCGGATCACCTCCACTCGCAAGGGCTCGGTGACCTCGATCCAGGCCATCTACGTGCCGGCCGACGACCTCACGGACCCGGCACCGGCCTCGGTGTTCGCGCACCTCAACGCGACCACGACGCTGTCCCGTGCAATCTCCGAGAAGGGCATCTACCCCGCGGTCGACCCGCTCGACTCGACGTCGACCATCCTCAAGCCCGACATCCTGGGCGAGGAGCACTTCCGGGTGGCGAACGCGGTCAAGCAGATCCTCCAGCGCTACCGCGAGCTGCAGGACATCATCGCGATCCTCGGGATCGACGAGCTCTCCGACGAGGACAAGCTCACGGTGCAGCGCGCTCGCAAGGTGGAGCGCTTCCTGTCGCAGCCGTTCTTCGTGGCCGAGGCCTTCACCGGACGCTCGGGCGAGTACGTGCCGCTGGCCGAGACGATCCGCGGGTTCGCCGAGATCATCGAAGGCCGCCACGACGAGGTGCCCGAGCGCGCCTTCTTCATGAAGGGCTCGATCGACCAGGTCACCGAGGAAGCGGGCTAGTGGCCCGGACCCCATTCCCCGTCGAGGTCCTCACGCCCGAGGGCCAGGTCTTCGAGGGCGAGGTCGAGATGCTCTCGACGCGCACCGAGGTGGGCGAGATCGGCGTGCTCGCGAATCACACGCCGCTGCTCGCGATGCTCCAGCCGGCGGACCTGCGGCTGCACATCAGCGAGAACGAGATCAAGCACTACGCCCAGGGCGAGGGGTACCTGCAGGTGCACGGCAACCACGCGCTCGTGCTGGTGGAGGACTGCCACGACCCGAGCGAGATCGACCGCGCCGAGCAGGAGGAGCGCCTGCGGCGCGCCGAAGAGGTGCTGTCCGACGCCAAGACACCGGCTGACCTCGCCAGCGCCCGGTTCGAGCAGGCCCGGCGCGACAAGCGGCGCGCGGAGACGTTCCTGCGCATCGCATCCGGAGGCGCCGGGCAGGAATAGGTAGGTAGGGCAGCCCGTGCGCGGGTGATGCTTTCGGGCGTCTTGCGTTGATCGCTGCGCGGTTGTAGTGACGGCTCCAGGCGGCGATGCCATTTAGCCGCGATAAACGCGGTCAAAGTGCATCACCGGAAACTGGGCACGCGGGCGGGCCCCCGCTTCCTCACTGAACACGCGGAGCCACGCACGCCCCTGTGTCAAGAACGCCCGGCGGACGCCGCCCCTCACCGACCCGGTTTTCGCTCCGCGCGGAAGCCCCAGGCGACGTTACCGGGGAGCTAGGTCAGCGCCTTCTGCAGCGAGTCCGGCTCGCGGAAGATCTGGTCCGCGGCGCCCGTGCCCGTGACGAAGCCGAAACGGTCGGCGAGGTCCTCCAGCGCCGCGAGGTCGCCGGCGTGCGACTGCTCGCCGTCGACCACGTCGCCGCCGCCGAACGTGCAGGGGCGCGAGACGATGCGGTCGGGGTCGGGCAGGTCGGGGCGCGTGAAGTCCGGCTGCTGCCACTCCATCGTGAGGCCGATGTTGTTGGCGTGCGAATCGCGCGTCGTGAGTGAGCCGAGCCCGTACCGATACGAGATCAGCTTGATGATCGACTCGAAGCCGCACAGCAGGTGGCTCACCGATCCCCGCTTCGCGAACGGCGACACGGCGACCGCCGGGATGCGATAGCCCATCAGGCCGAAGTCCTCGTCGATGTTGGCGCTGCGCCGGATGTCCGGGACGCTGGGCGGGCGCACGTGGTCGAAGAACCCTCCCCATTCGTCGTAGACGATGAACAGCGCGCCCCGCTCCCAGTTGGGCGACTCGATGAACGCGTGCACGACGTCGGACATGAAGGCCTGCCCGAGCCGCACGTCGCCCAGCGGGTGCTCGTCGGCCGACACGCCGTCGCCGCCGCCGCCGTCGCGGAACGGCGGGTCGACGAACGTGATGTTCGGCAGCGTGCCCGCCGCGCAGTCCGCGTAGTACTGGGCGACCGGGCGGGTCCAGGGGACGCCGCGCGGTCCCCAGACCGCCGAGAACGGCAGGTCCGAGTTGTAGTAGCGGGCGGTCAGGCCACGCGAGATCGCGCGATCGAAGATCGTCTCCCACTGGTTGCCGAGCGTGGCGGCGGGCGGGTCGTTGTTGCGCCTGCCGCCGGATTGCGCCGACCACTTGTAGTAGCGGTTGGGCCACGTGGACGCCATCAGGGAGCAGTGGAAGCGGTCGTAGACCGTGAACTCCCGGCCGGCGGGGTGGATGAACCCGAGATCGCCCTCGTCGTAGTAGCAGAGCGCGAACTCGTCGTTGCTGCCCGCGAGGAAGCCGTCGGGCTCGCGCGAGGGGTCCGTGCGGGAGCTGCCCAGCTGCTCGCGGCCGTCGTCCCACCCGTGTCCGGGGTCCGGGTGCCCGCAGCCCTGCCACTGTGCGCCGCCGAGCGACGAGGCGTGCCGCGTCGCGACCTCCGCGTTGCCGTTGTCCGGGTCCAGGTACGTGCGCTGCTGCACGCCGTCCGAGTTCGGCAGCCAGCCGAAGTAGTGGTCGAAGGACCGGTTCTCCATCATCACCACGACGAAGTGGTCGATCGGCATGTTGCGGGGCGCGGGGAGCGTCGATGCGAGGGCCTCCCGGCGCGCCACCTCGCCCAGCAGCAGGTTCAGCGGCAGCGACGCCGCGACTCCGGCTGCGCCGGCGGCATAGGCGCTGCGCCGCAGGAAGTCGCGGCGCTGCATGGTGGGCCCGGGGGCGGCGGCCAGGTCGCGCTCGAGGGACTCGGCGCGCAGCCGCTCGGACTGGGTCAGCTTCCGACGCATGGAATGCCCGTGGGCTACCCGCGCGGGCGCGCCGGTAAACGACCGTTTACTACATCTTCACGACTGGAGCTCGTCGACGTGGCGCGGCACTTCCGCAACGCTGCGCGGCGGGGCCCCCACGTACTTGGCGGTCGGCCGGATCAGCCGGCCTTCGCGCTTCTGCTCCATGACGTGCGCCGACCAGCCCGCGACCCGCGCGCAGGTGAACATCGGCGTGAACAGCTCGGGCGGCACGGAGGCGTGGTCCAGCACCACCGCGGACCAGAACTCGACGTTCGTGGCCAGCACCCGGTCGGGCTTGCGGGCCTTCAGCTCCGCGAGCGCGGCCTTCTCGAGCGCCTCGGCCACCTCGAACCGCGGCGACCCGATCTCCTTGCCCGTGCGGCGCAGCACGCGGGCGCGCGGGTCCTCCGCCCGGTAGACCCGGTGGCCGAAGCCCATCAACCGGTCGCCCCGGTCGAGCAGCTGCTTCACGTATCCCTCGGGATCGCCGGTGCGCTCCACGGCGTCGAGCATCTGCAGCACGCGCGACGGAGCCCCGCCGTGCAGGGGGCCGGACAGCGCGCCGACAGCGCCCGACAGCGCCGCGGCGGCATCCGCGCCGCTCGAGGCGATGATGCGGGCCGTGAACGTCGAGGCGTTCATGCCGTGCTCGGCGGCCGAGGTCCAGTATGCGTCGATCGCCTTCACGTGGTCGGGGTCGGCCTCGCCCCGCCACCGGATCAGGAAGCGCTCGGGGATCGAGGTCGCCTTGTCGACCTCGGTCTGCGGGACCGGCGGCTGGCCGATGCCGCGCGCGGACTGCGCCACGAACGACAGCGCCATCACCGATGCGCGGGCCAGGTCGGCGCGCGCCTGCTCGTCGGAGATGTCGATCAGCTGGTGGAGGCCCCACTCGGGAGCCAGCATCGCCAGCGCCGCCTGCACGTCGACGCGCGGGTCTCCGGTGCGGACGGTCAGCGGCCACGGCTCGGCGGGCGGCAGGCCGGGGAGGAAAGCGCCGTCCACGAGCAGGCCCCAGACATGCTCGAACGGGACGTTGCCGACCAGGTCCTCGATGTCGACGCCCCGGTAGCGGAGCGCGGAGCCCTCCTTGTCCGGCTCGGCGATCTCGGTCGCAAACGCGACCACGCCCTCGAGCCCGGAGCGCACCTGCTCGTCGGTGGCGGTTGCCATGGCGCTCAGGTTAGCTGCTAGGCGGCGGCAGGCCGGGCATCCCCGTACCGCGCGCTCACGTCCCGCAGGACGTCGATCATCGCCTCGGTGGCGGGCGAGCGGTATCCCTCGAGGGGAGTCGCCGCGAAGATCCTGCGCAGCGGGTCCGAGCCCGCGACGGGCCGCACCACCACGCCGGGCGGGACCGTGCGGGCCGCCAGCCGCGGCAGCAACGTCACCCCGACGCCCGTCGACACGAGCCCGAGCAGCACGTTGTGGTCGTCGCTTTCGAACGCGATCGGCGGCCGGTAGCCGGCCTCGGCGCAGGCCTCGTACAGCATCGCGTTGCAGATGCCGCCTCCGCAGCCCGCCACCCAGGTCTCGTTGGCCAGGTGGTCGAGGCGAATGGCCTTGCGCGGCGCGAGGGCGTGGTCCGCGGGGACGACCGCGAGCAGCGGATCGTCGAGCAGGTGGATGCACTCGAGTCCTTCCAGCACGTCGGCGCCGCCGGTGCCGTGCGTGTAGTCGCACACCACGGCGAGGTCGAACTCGCCGCGCTTGAGGCGGGGGATCGTCTCGTGCGGCTCGCCCTCCGCGAGGCTCAGCTCGACCTCGGGATGACGGGCGCGGTACATCGAGACGGCCTCGGTCACGAGGGTCGCGCCGGCGCTGGGGAAGCTCGCGAGCCGCACGCGGCCGCCGCGCAGCCCCGCAATCGCCGCCAGCTCCTGCTCGGCGTCGGCGAGCTGGGCGAGGATCGCCTCCGTGTGCCGGACCAGCGCCTGTCCCGCGTCGGTCAGCCGGACCCCGCCGGGCCCGCGCTGGAGGAGGGTGGCGCCGCTCTCCTTCTCGAGTGCCGCGATCTGCTGCGAGACCGCGGACTGGGTGAAGTTCAGCGCGTCCGCGGCGGCGGAGAACGAACCCTGTTCCGCGACTTCCTTGAGGACCCGCAGGCGGCGCACGTCGAGCATAAGCGCATCTTATCGAACGGATACGAAGCCTTACTTGAGCTAATGGGCTGGGTGTGCGATCAATACGGCATGGAATCCCACGTCTCGATCCGCCTCGCGAACGCGTCGGACGCGCCTGCGCTGCGCCGGGTGGCGGGGCGCGACACGCGTCCGCTCCCGGGGGGCGACCTGCTGGTCGCCGTCGTGGGCGGCGAGGTGCGCGCCGCGCTGTCGCTCGGCACGGGCGAATCGATCGCGGACCCGTTCCACCCCACGGCCGGCCTCCTCGAGCTGCTGCACATCCGCGCGGGCCACGACGACGGGCACCGGCCGGGAACGCGTGGTCGCGTCGGTAAACTCGCGCTTCGGTCTGCCGAGACCTAAGAAACGGCGCGCGCGTCCCCGTTCTCCCCGCGCAGTGCCGTCGAGTGCGCGTGGACGAGAAAGCACTAACCGAGCGGCTGATCCGCTATGACACGTCGGACGACGAGGGCATCCGCAAGGCTGCCGGGTTCGTCAAGGGCTGGCTGGAATCCCGCGACATCCCCATCGAGGAGCTCGAGATCCGCGGGCTCCCGCTGCTGGCGGCGTCGGTCGGCTCCGACACCGGGCCCACGATCGTGCTGCACGGGCACCTCGACGTCGTGCCCGCCCACGCCGAGCAGTTCGAGCCGCGCATCGAAGGCGACCGCATCCTCGGGCGCGGCGCCTATGACATGAAGGGCGCCCTGGCCGCGATGATGGGCGCGCTCGAGGAGCTGCGCAACGAGCAGGGCGTGCGCGTGCTGCTCGCGATCGTCCCGGACGAGGAGTCCGAGGAGGAGATCGACCGCGGCACGGCGTTCCTGATCCAGAGCGGCTACACGGGCGACTTCGCGATCACGGGCGAGCCCACCGACCTCCACGTGGGAGTGCAGGCGAAAGGCGTGCTGGCGATGCGGCTCGTGGTCGACGGCACCGCGGCGCACGGCGCCACGCCATGGCTCGGCGACAACGCGATCCTGAAGGCGCTCGACGCATTCCGCGCGATCGAGTCGCTCCCCTTCGCCCGCGAGAGCTCGGACCTCTTCGACCGTCCGTCGATCAACCTCGGGCGGATCCTCGGCGGCGACGCTCTCAACAAGGTCCCCGACAGCTGCGTGATCGACGTGGACATCCGCTACCTGCCCGGCCAGGACCCCGCCGAGATCCGCGCGCAGGTGTCCGACCTCCCGGACGTCTCGGTGGTGAGCCAGTTCCACCGCGAGCCCGCGATCGTCGATCGCAACAACCCGTTCGTGCGCGTGTTGAGCGAAAGCGTGGCGCCGGTGCTGGACTCCGAGACGATCAGCGTGGGCCGTGACGGCGCGTCGGATGCGATCTGCTTCATCGGCGCCGGCGTGCCGGCGGTCGAGTTCGGGCCGGTGGGCGGGGGCCACCACGGCCCGGAGGAGTGGGTGTCGGCATCGTCGCTGGGGACCTACCGGCGCACCCTGGTCGACTTCGTCCGCCGCGTGCCGGATCAGCTGACGGGCGACAAGCCCAACCTGCGCATTGCTTAAGAAGGCCTTCATAGGGGCGTTCGTGATCGTGGTGATCGCGGCCGGCGCCACGACCTCGACGGCGTTGCTCGTCCTCGACGACACGGTGGACAAGTTCAAGGCCGTCCAGGGCGGCACCGGCCGGGAGCTCACCCCGGTCGAGAGCGGCAGCCCGCAGACGATCATGATCGCCGGCTCCGACCGCCGCCACGGCGACAAGAAGCTGGGGCTGAAGCCGCGCTCGGACACGATCATCCTCGCGCGCATCGACCCGGGGAAGGGCGTGGCCCTGCTGTCGCTGCCGCGTGACCTGAAGGTCGAGATCCCTGGTCACGGGACGGACAAGCTGAACGTCGCGTACACGCTGGGCGGCCCGAAGCTGTCGATCAAGACCGTCAAGAATCTCACCGGGCTGGCCATCAACCACTACGTCGACGTCAGCTTCCACGGGTTTGCGGAAGGCGTGAACGCCCTGGGTTGCGTGTACGTGGACATCGACCGCCGCTACTTCAACAACAACGCGGGCCTCGGCTTCGGGCAGAACTACGCCGTGATCAACGTGAAGCCCGGCTACCAGAAGATGTGCGGGCAGCGGGCGCTCGAGTACGTGCGCTACCGCCACACCGACAACGACATCGTGCGCGGGGCGCGCCAGCAGGACTTCCTGCGCCAGGTGCGCTCGCAGGTGACCGCGCGTGACCTCTTCGACAACGTCGACAAGCTGATCGACGTGTTCGCGGAGAACACGCGCTCCGACATCCAGTCCACGGGCGCGCTGCGGCGGCTGCTGCGGCTGATGCTGGGCGTCGAGAGCAAGCCCATCAAGCAGGTCAAGTTCCACGGCCGGCTGGGCGAGTCCTACGTGACCGCGAGCCCCGCCCAGATCAAGGCCGCCACGCGCCAGTTCCTGTACCTGCGGCCGGCGAAGGGGCCGCTCAGCAAGCAGCGCAAGCGCTCCAAGACGGCTCGAAAGGGCCAAACGGGCGGATCGAAGGCCAACCTCGTCGACTTCACGGTGACCAGCCGCGGCCAGGGCCAGATCGCGAAGGACCGCGTCGGGTTCCCGGTCTACTACCCGCGCAAGCTCGTACGGGGCTCGTCGTATGCGGAGGACGCTCCCCGCACCTACACGATCACCGCGCTCAGCGGCCGCCGCCACCGCGCCTACAAGCTGGTCGTCTTCACCGGGTTCATCGGCGAGTACTACGGGGTGCAGGGCACGTCCTGGCGCGACCCGCCGATCCTCGCGCACCCGTCCGAGACCCGCAAGGTCCGGGGCCGGGAGTACCTGCTCTTCTACAACGGCGACCGCCTCCGCATGATCGGCTGGAAGACGCCCCGCGGCTCGTACTGGATCTCCAACACGCTGCTGCAGACCCTGTCGGCCAAGGAGATGCTGGGGGTCGCCCGCTCGCTCGTGCGCGCGCGGTAGTCACGATGCTGCGCACACGGCCGATAATGTGCGGGAATGCCTGAGAGGCCTCCCATCGGAGTGATCGGCGTGGGCTGGGTGGGTCTCGTGACCGCCAGCTGCTTCGCCGAGCTCGGCCACCACGTCTGGTGCCGCGACATCGACGCGGCAAAGATCGACTCGCTCAAGTCCGGCCACGTGCCCATCTACGAGCCCGGCCTCGAGGACCTCGTGACGCGCAACTCCGAGCGCCTGCACTTCGAGCTCGAGGTGGCGCCCCTGATGGAGCACGCGCGGCTCCTGTTCGTGTGTGTGGACACTCCGCCGACCTACTCCGGCGACGCCGACCTGTCGCGCGTCGAGGCCGTGATCGAGGAGCTGCCCTCCTCGGCCGAGCACGCGATCGTGATGAAGAGCACCGTCCCCGTCGGGACGGGAGCCAACCTGCGCCGCCGGCTGGGCGAGCTCGGCAAGGCGGACCTCGGCTACGCGTCCAACCCCGAGTTCCTCAAGGAGGGGTCCGCGGTGGGGGACTTCATGCACCCGGACCGGGTCGTGGTCGGCTCGGACACGGCCTCGCCGTGGGCGGCGGACGCCGTCGCGAAGCTGTACGAGGAGCTGCCCGGGCCCGTGGTGCGGACAGACGTCGCCTCCGCCGAGATGATCAAGCTGGCGTCGAACGCGTTCCTCGCGACGAAGATCTCCTTCATCAACGAGATCGCGAACGTGTGCGAGGAGGTGGGCGCGGACGTCAAGGAGGTCGCGGCCGGCATGGGGCTCGACCCGCGCATCGGCGACAAGTTCCTGAATGCGGGCGTGGGCTTCGGTGGAAGCTGTTTCCCGAAGGACGTCTCGGCCCTGAAGCAGCTCGCCGGCAACTCCGGCTATCACTTCCAGCTCCTGACGGCCGTGATCGAGGTCAACGAGCTCCAGAAGCGGCGGGTCGTGAGCAAGCTCAAGAAGCACCTCGGCTCCCTGGTGGGCAAGCGCATCGGCCTCCTCGGGCTCGCGTTCAAGCCGAACACCGACGACATGCGGGAGGCGTCGAGCGTCGTGCTGGCGGCGCGCCTCCAGGGCGAGGGCGCGATCGTCCAGGCGTACGACCCGGTGGCCGAGGAGCGCGCAGGCGAGCTGCTGACCGGCGTCGCGATGTGCGATTCCGCGCTGGATGCGGTGGAGGGCGTGGACGCCGCGGTGATCGTCACCGAGTGGCCGGAGTTCGCGGAGCTCGACCTCGCCGAGGTCAAGCGCCGCATGGCGAACCCAGTGATCGTGGACGGCCGCAACCTGCTCGGCGCGGACGAGGTGAGACGGGCGGGCTTCGTCTACGAGGGCATCGGCCGGACCTAACCGGTCGTCCACCTACTCTCTACGGCGACATGCAGGCGCTGATCCTCGCCGGCGGCGAAGGGACCCGGCTGCGGCCGCTCACGACGAAGATCCCGAAGCCGGTCGTCCCGCTCGCCAACCGCCCGTTCATCTCCTACATGCTGGACTGGCTCGAGAGCCATGGGTTCGACGACGTCGTGATGTCGTGCGGCTTCCTGGCCGAGGGGGTTCGCAAGGTGCTGGGAGCGGGCGACCGCCCCGGGCTCACGATCCGCTACGTGGACGAGCCCGCCCCGCTCGGCACGGCCGGGCCGGTGAAGCTGGCCGAGCCGATGCTCGACGAGCGCTTTGCGGTCCTGAACGGCGACATCCTGACCGACATCGACCTCTCGTCGGTGGTGCGCTTCCACGAGGACAGCGGCGCGCGCGCGACCCTGACGCTGACCCCGGTCGACGACCCTTCTTCCTACGGAGTGATCCTCACCGACACCGAGGGACGGGTGGAGGCGTTCATCGAGAAGCCGCAGGGGGAGGCGCCGAGCAACCTGATCAACGCCGGCATCTACGTGCTGGAGCGCGAGGTCGTGAGCGAGATCCCGGACGACCGCGCCGTGTCGTTCGAGCGCGAGGTCTTCCCGGCGCTCGTCGGCGCCGACCTGTACGGCGTCGAGCGCGGGGGCTACTGGCTCGACATCGGGACGCTCGACCGTTACCTCCAGGCCACCCGCGACATCCTGGGCGGCACGGTCGGGACGGTGGTGCGCCCCGGCTTCGAGGCGGGCACCCAGGTGGACTCGGAGGCGCTGGTGTTCGACCCCGTGCTGGTGGGGGAGTCCTGCCGGATCGAGGCACAGGCCGAGCTCGGCCCCGATGTCACGGTGGGCGACCGCTGCGCGATCGCGGGGGGCGCCGTCGTGCGCGACTCCGCGCTGCACGAGGGTGCCACGGTCGCCGAGGGCGCGACGGTGGTGGGCAGCATCGTGGGCTCCGGCGTGGCGATCGCGGCGGGACAGCGCCTGGAGTCGACGATCGTCGCGTGAGCCGTGCGGGCTTCGAGATCTCGACCGCACGCGAGCGCCTGGACCGCGCGCTGATCCACCGCTTCCTCCACGACGACTCCTACTGGGCCCGCGGCATCCCGCGCGACGTGCTGGACCGCGCGATCGCCAACTCGCTGTGCTTCGGGATGTATGACGACGCCGGCCGCCAGGTGGGCTTTGCCCGGGTCGTCACGGACCGGGCCGCGATCGCGTACCTCGCGGACGTGTTCGTGGTCGCGGACCACCGCGGGCGCGGCCTGGGCAAGTGGCTGATCGAGACGGTGATGGCTCACTCCGACCTGCAGGGCCTGCGCCGCTTCTTCCTCGGGACCGCCGACGCCCATTCCCTGTACGAGCGGTTCGGCTTCCGCCCGCTGGCGGACCCCGCGCGGATGATGGAGATCGCCGTCCCCTACACCACCATCTAGACTGGCGCGCCATGCCCGGCCTCACCCGCGAGCAGATCGAGCAGGTCGACACCGCGCGGCAAGTCGAGGACGTGCTCGCGATGCCGAAGCACCTCGGGGACGCGCTGTGGCGGGTCGAGTCCGCGGGCCTCGACAGCCTGTTCGCGCAGATCGACGGCATCGAGCACCTGATCGTCGCGGGCATGGGCGGGAGCGCGATCGGCGCCGACCTGGCGCGGGCGGCGCTCGGGGACCGGCTCACGAAGCCGATGACCACCGCGCGCGGCTACCAGCTCCCGCAGTGGGTCACGCCGAGCTCCGTCGTGCTGTGCGCGAGCTACTCCGGCAACACGGAGGAGACCCTTGCGTGCTACGACGCGGCCCGGGCGCTCGGCTCGATGCGCATCGTCGTAACGACCGGCGGGCGGCTCGCCGAGTGCGCCCGCGAGGACGGCGTGCCCGTGATTCCGTTGCCGGCCGGCCTCCAGCCGCGCGCGGCCGTCGGCTACATGACCGTCGCGGCGCTCGAGGTCGCGACGCTGGCCGGCGTCGCGCAGGGCGTGCGCACGGAGGTCGATGCGGCGGCCGCGGGGCTCACGCGGCTGGCGGAGGAGTGGGGACCGGACGCGGACACCGACAGCCTGGCGAAGCGCGTCGCGCAGCGGATCAACGGCACGTGCGTGTGCGTGTACGGGGCGGTTCCCACAGCGGCGGTGGCGACCCGGTGGAAGACCCAGCTGAACGAGAACGCGAAGCTCCCGGCGTTTGCCGCCGAGCTGCCCGAGGCCGACCACAACGAGATCGTCGGCTGGCACGACGCGGCCTCGCTCTGCGCCTTCACCGCGGTGTTCCTGGAGGACGTCGACCAGCACCCGCGCGTGCGCCAGCGCGTGGAGCTGACGGCGGCGCTGATCGAGCAGCAGGCGGCGGGCGCGCTGCGCCTCGAGAGCGTCGGCTCGAACCCCCTCGAGCGACTCCTCTCCCTGGTCCTGCTGGGCGACCTGGTGTCCGTGTATCTGGCGGTGCTGCGCGACATCGACCCGACTCCGGTGGAGCAGATCGACCGGCTGAAGGCCGCGCTGGCGCGCGCAGAAGTGACCTGACCGGGCGCCCGTCCGTATACTTCGGCGCTCCCGGGGCTGCGGACGCCGCCCCTTCCGATGTGCCCTTTTGCAGTGCCTTTACGCGCTGCCCTATTTGACCTGAACGGGAGAAGCCCATGACGACTGCCGCGCAGAACCACGACGTCGCCGACCTGTCCCTCGCGGACGCGGGTCAGGCGCGGATCGAGTGGGCCGACCGCCACATGCCGGTGCTGGCCTCGATCCGCAAGCGGTTCGAGGCGGAGAAGCCGCTCGAAGGAGTCCAGCTCGGCCTGTGCCTGCACGTGACGACCGAGACCGCCAACCTGGTGCGCACCCTGATCGCGGGTGGTGCGGACGTCGCGCTCTGCGCCTCCAACCCGCTCTCGACCCAGGACGACGTGGCGGCATCGCTCGTCGTGCACTACGGCGCCGAGGTCTACGCGATCAACGGCGAGGGCAACGAGGCGTACTACGCGCACATCAACGCGGTCTGCGACAAGCGCCCCGCGATCACGATGGACGACGGCGCCGACGTGATCAGCGTGCTGCACGGTGAGCGCACGGACCAGCTCACCGAGGTGCTCGGCGGGACCGAGGAGACGACCACCGGCGTCATCCGGCTGCGCGC
>Ga0075431_100005419_pt1 | contig 12605 bp, 9 predicted proteins | sample RhiMetdeltSRZDD5_FD_75297 | JGI IMG/M metagenome (GOLD analysis project Ga0075431, IMG submission 75297) | Populus rhizosphere microbial communities from Tennessee, USA - Rhizosphere MetaG P. deltoides SRZDD5 | ecosystem: Host-associated > Plants > Roots > Rhizosphere > Soil | place: USA... | reverse complement strand
CGCCCAGGTACGCTGCGCCGATCGTTTCTCCTGCGCTATTCGCGTTCACTTCGTTCTCCGAGCATCGATGCGTCGCAAAGGAACAGATCGGCGCCCTCGACCCAAACGCGCGCGCCGATCTGCCGCCGTGCTCTCGTCCTAGCCGCCGGCCTCACTGGTAAAGAATAAAATCGACAGCGGCGGTAAGATCAGGGGCAACGAAAAGTGCCGACCGTGGGCGGGCACCGGAGCGGCTTCCACCGCGCCCATGTTTCCCATGCCGCTCCCACCGTAGACTGCCGCGTCGCTGTTGAGCGCCTCTTTCCACGTTCCACCCCTGGGCGCGCCCACTCGATAGTTGAGCCGCGGCACCGGGGTAAAATTGCAAGTCACCAGGACAGCGCGTTCATCGCGCCGCCCCTTGCGCAGCAAGATCACGATGCTGGATTCAGCGTCGCGACAGTCGATCCATTCGAATCCCGCCGGCTCGCAATCGAGCTCGTGCAGCGCCGACTCGCTACGATAAAGTCCGTTCAAGTCTCGAATCCACTGCCGCATACCCGCGTGGCGCGGATTATCGAGCGCGTGCCAATCGAGGCTCTGATCGTGTTGCCATTCGGACCACTGCGCGATTTCGATCCCCATGAAAAGCAGTTTCTTTCCGGGTTGGGCATACATGTAGCCGAGTAGCGCCCGCAAGTTCGCAAAGCGCTGCCATTCGTCGCCGGGCATCTTGCCGAGTAACGAGCCCTTGCCATACACCACTTCATCATGGGACAGCGGCAGCACAAAATTCTCCTGAAACGCGTAGATCATTCTGAACGTGAGCTTATCGTGATGGTACTTGCGATGAATCGGATCCTGGGAAAAGTATGCGAGCGTATCGTGCATCCAACCCATATCCCATTTGAGCCCGAACCCGAGGCCGCCGGTATAGACCGGACGGGACACCATCGGCCAAGCGGTGGATTCTTCCGCGATGGTCTGGACATCCGGAAAGCCCTCGTAGATGGCGCCGTTGAGCTGCTTGAGGAACTCAATGGCCTCGATGTTCTCTCTGCCGCCGTAGCGGTTAGGGATCCATTCGCCGCTCTCGCGCGCGTAATCGAGATAGAGCATCGAAGCCACGGCATCGACGCGCAAGCCGTCGGCATGATACTTATCGAGCCAGAAGAGCGCGTTGCTGATAAGAAAACTACGCACCTCATGGCGGCCGTAGTTAAAAATATAACTCTTCCACTCCGGGTGAAATCCCTGGCGCGAGTCGGCATGCTCGAACAAATGCGTGCCGTCAAAATAAGCAAGCCCGTGTTCGTCCGAAGGAAAATGAGACGGCACCCAATCGAGAATGACGCCGATACCGTTTTGGTGCAGCGTGTCGATCAGAAACATCAGATCCTGCGGCGTGCCATAGTTACCCGAAGGCGCAAAGTAACCGGTGATCTGATAGCCCCATGAGCCGAAAAACGGATGATCCATCAACGGCAAAAACTCCACGTGGGTAAATCCGGTCTGTCGAACATAATCGGCCAGAAGCGGCGCCAACTCTCGATAAGAGAGCGAGCGGTTGCCCTCCTCAGGGCGCCGGCGCCATGAGCCCAAGTGCACTTCGTAGATCGAAATCGGTTTGTTGACCTTGATATTTTGGCCGCGCTCAGCGAGCCATTGGCCGTCACCCCAGGAATAATCGAGATCCCAAACGATCGAGGCTTTCTTGGGGGGAATTTCGTTGAAAAGAGAAAATGGATCGGCTTTTTCCACGCGGTAATCCATGAAACGCGAATGAATGAGATACTTGTACAAAGCGCCGCGTTCCACGCCGGGGATAAAGTCTTCCCAGACGCCCGAGTTTCCTCGGGGGCGCAGTGGATGACTTTCTCTGTTCCATTGATTGAAGCTGCCGATCACGGCAACCCGATTCGCGTTCGGCGCCCAGACCGCGAAATAAGTGCCCTCTTCGCCGCCGACGCGCATCCGATGCGCGCCTAATTTCTCGTAGAGTCGGCGATGGCTGCCTTCGTTGAAAAGATAAAAATCCTGATCGCCCAGGAGGGTAGCCGGCGGCAAACGCCCTGGGTCTTGCCTACCTCGCGGTGTCTCGATGGTTTCGTGGCTCATGATCGTTTCACACCCTGAAAAAACCAATGCGTGCTTTAACTAAGCTAAAATAAATTAACCCAAATAATAAGTGGGGTAGTGACTCAATTTGAATTCGACATCACCTCTGCCCCATAGGTTCGCTGAGAAAATTTTGCAAGCTAGACGGCCAGGTCGACATGACTCTCTGTCGGCGCTGCCATGGGCAAATGAATTCTAAAACGGGTGCCCCGTCCAGGCTTGCTATCTACCTCGATCCGGCCGCCGTGCGACTTTATGATTCGATCGCATATCGGCAGCCCGAGCCCCAAACCCCGGCGCTTCTTCGAGGTAAAAAACGGTTGAAAGATGCGCGGCAAAGCGTCGGCGTCGATGCCGATTCCCGTATCGGCCACGGTAATCATTATTTCGTTCGACGGATCGACGGCGGCGCCGACCGTCAGAGTGCCTCCCTTGGGCATGGCATCCACCGCGTTCAGGGAAAGATTCAACAAGACCTGTTGCAGTTGCTGCGGATCGGCGTGGATCGGCGGCATGGGCGCTTCAATCTCGGTCGCCGTTTCCACGTGATTTTTGATCGCGCGCGGCTGTACTAGATCGAGCGTCTTCTGGATCATCTGTTCGACATCGGTCTCGGTAAAATCCGCGCGCTTGGGGCGGCCGAACTCCAATAGTTCCTGTACCAATGTTTCACAGCGCCTGGCTTCCTCGGCAATGATTTGCACCGGGTGGTAGTTGGGATCGCCGGGGTCCATGCTCGAAAGCAAGCCTTGGGCAAAACCCAAGACGATGCCCAGGGGATTGTTGAACTCATGGGCCATCGACGCCGTCAGCTCACCGACCGCCACGAGTCGACCCGACGCCAAAAGTTGCTGTTCCAACTCCTGCGCCTGATTGCGTAAATGTTCCTCGCTTCGGCGCAGGGCCTCTTCCGCTCGCATACGCTCGATGAATTGGCCGATCCCGTCGCCGATAGCTTGAGCCATTCTTGCGATGTCTCGATCCGGCTCTTGAGGCGCCAGACTCAAAAGCTCGACGACTCCAAGCACCTCGCTACGCATTCTGATCGGAAACGCCAGCACCGCGCGCCATTTTTCATGCGGATTAGTCGAGTCACCCATCGGTGTCGATGCGGCCGTGCGATCCGGTATCCATTGAACTTTTTCCTCGGCCCACACTCGACCCGCGATGCCGGCGCCGCGCGCAAGCGAATTGCGAATTTCTACCTCGGGAAGCGTCAGCGAAGGCTGGCTCCAGGTTGCCACGCATTCGAGTATTTGCGTCGCTTTATCGATCATCCAGATGCGTCCCCATTGCCACTCCAAACCAGCGCCGACCACTTCAAGGATCCTCGACCATGCCGCGTCCGGCATTTCCGCCTCCGCGAGGACGACAGTGACCGCATGCTCCGCGGCGGCGCGGCGCGCCGATTGTTTGCGTTGGCTGATGTCGCGATTACATTCCAAGATCAAGTGCCCGCCGGCGCGATCCGTGATCAATTTCAGGCGACTTTCGACGTCGATGTAGCGCCCCTGTTTGGTTTTTTGCTTGAGCTCACCGCTCCATTCGCCAGCGGTCAGCAAGGCGGCTTCGAAGTTGCCCCGGCTACCGGGAAATTCGGTGGCGAGGAGTTCATGGCTGAATGCGCCAATGACCTCGTTTTGTGCATAGCCGTAAAGTTGCTCCGCACCGCGATTCCAATAAATGATCCGGCTGTCCAGTTGTCGGGCGAAGATCGCCTCGTTGGCGAGATTCAAAAGGTCGGCTTGCCGCTGCAAGTCTTCTTCCTGGCGGCGCAGCGCCGTCTCGACTCGATCTCGTTCGCTCTCGCGCTCACGCAAGAGAGCGGCCGCGCGCTCCATTTGACGCGCGAGACCGTCGATCTCGGCGATTGGAGAGCTCACCGGAAAAGAAACGGCCTGACCTCGGCCTAGATCGCGAGCTGCCACGGACAAGTCCCATATCGACCTGGACACCTGGCGCGCGAAGATCAACGCCACACCGAGTCCGACGAGCAAGAGCAAGAGTCCCCCGCCGCCAACCGTCGCGATCGAGCGATACAAGATCGCATTCACCTCATTGCTGGGAACGATCAACGCCACGAACCAACCGGCGCGATTCAATCGGCTAACCGCGGCATCGGCGGCGATGCCATCGGGGCCGACGCCGCGCACCAACTGGTCGCCGGTGAGCAAATTGGCCGTGGTCAGCAAATCCGCGACCGGCGTACCAATAAATTTTTCCGCGTCCCGCGAGCGCGCGATGGTGGTACGCTTGGCGTCGAAAAGCGTACCGGTCCAAGTATCAGGAAATTTCTGGCGAGTGAGAATTTCCGTGAAGACCCTCGGTTCGATCACTGCGCACAGAATATAGATGAGCGTCTGCTCACGAGAGACCGGAACGTAGATGTTGATGCCGCTTTCCGGCGAATTGCGGTTAGAAAAATCGCCGATCACGGGTTGCCGCGTTCGCACCACGCTGTTGAGACTGTCGCGGCTGATATCGTTCGACTCCGCAACCAAAGGCTTTTCGATGCGCATCAGTCGCGCGCCCTTGGGATCGAACAAGCTCAGACTGCGCCAAGTGTCCTGCGTGTGGAGAATCCGCGCGGCCGCCGCGCGAAAGACATTGACAGCACCGACATCGAGCGGCTCTGCGGTGGCGAGCGCTTCGAGATTAGTGATGGAGGACTCGATTTCCCGATCGGTCGCCAACGCGAGCGCGCGCGTCGTGTCTCCGAGCCCGCGCAGGCGATTCGCTTGTTCTTGGCGCGCGAGCAAAACCATCATGAAGACCGAAAAAATCAGGATCGGGCCCAAACCGCCGACGATCAAGCGCGTCAAGTACGAATGTAATGAGGTAGGCGGAGCAAACCAATGAGCAATGGAGGAACGCGCGGCGATCATGACGGATCTAAAGATAGTTTAAGCTTGTTTGAAAGTTCGCCACGCCAATTCGGGCGATAGGGCTTTCAAAGATTCGCCGGCGCAACCGGACACGCCGAACTCTTACGGCAGCAATCTCAAAGCGTCAGCCAATTCTTGCAAGTCCACCGGCTTGGTCAGATACCGCGACGCGCCTTTGTCGAACGCTTGTTTGATAGAACCGACAGTCGGGTACGCCGTCATCATGATAACTCTAAGGCCGGGCGCATGCTCCGTCATTTGCTCCAGCAAGGACAGGCCGTCACGACCGCCGAGCTTGATGTCCAGAAGCGCGATATCCACCCGGTGGTCTTGCAAAAATGTAAACGCTTCATCGGCGCTCGACGCCGCATGGACTTCGTAGCCGCGTTGACTCAGGTACCACTTGAGCAGAGTCAAAAAATTTTCTTCATCATCGACGACCAGCACGGACTGGCGCAGCGGCGCCACTGAAGCATTGGAAAATTCGCTGGCGCTTTCACCGGGGCGACTCTCTTTGGGCTTGTCCATGGTCCTTGCTCTAGCTAAAAACTGCCCCGCTGACCAAGCCCCATCAACAACGGTTTCGCAATGCGTACTGGGTATCTCTCAACTAACTTCCGCGCAAGTTGGCTTGCAGTTGAAGCGCTCGCATCGCCCATACGCTGGATTCATGGCCGCTCCACTCAAAAGCGACGACGAAAACACAGCCAGCGCCGACAGCGCAAGTGCGGCGAGCGAGCTCAACGGGTTAGATGCCCAAGATGCTTAGGCGCTTTGACTTGGCCTGAGGTGAAAAGAGTGCAGAAATTATACCAATTTCCTGCTTGAGAAAAGTTCCGTTAATCCTGGTAGTTCGGCACTTTGAGGATAAGTCTTACACGCTATTTTGGAGGACTTTGACTGACAACCGGTCGTTTATCATACACGGGGTCGCCTAGCATTGCTTAATGACGCATTGGTTGTCTTTTGCAACGTTGAGCCATCCGTTGCTGCATTCCACTGCGCCGTTTCTTCCGCGGTCATGGATCCAAACGGGGGTTGGCGCGCATCCTGGTAGCCCAAATCCTCAACGTCGGTGCGGTACTGTGAGCGCGACAAAAGTGTGCCACGACAGACGTGCTTTCTCGATAGCGGTCGCGCTTGCTCCGCTTCGAGCCGCTGGAGGAGGTCGCGAATTAACCATCCGGGAATCACGGATCGTTCCGCAGGATAGATGAAATCGAAAAGGATCAAATGACTCAACAGGACATGCCAATGAGTCTCAAAGCGCCGCAACAGGCGTGGCCAGTCCAATCGATCGCCGCGCGCGCGAATGATATGAGCGATGTCTGCGCCGTCATAGCGTTCGCGCTCCATAACAAAACTCTTGCTCCAGATTAGTTCTTCCACCGGACAAAAATTTACTTTCATGCCAAGAATCTCGCCCGGGACCGAATGCTCGAACCAGCTATCATCGACAGCGCAGATCCCATTACCTGAGCTAAAAATGATATCGATAAAATCCCTGTCGCTAAAAACCTTGGCGAGCCAATGTGGAAAGGACAACTCGGTAGGGAAACCTTTGTCGCTGAGCCATTTGAGAAGACGCGAGACGTCCGCCCGCCGCACGAACAGATCTAAATCCTTGCTCACTCGAAGCGGGCCCGCGTATTGCTCCAGTGCATGACCGCCGCCAACCAAATAATGAAAACCGCCCTCGTTTAGGTATTCGAGCACGGCCCGATAAAAGGGCTGCTGATTTTCGGTCGAGGATAGCGGGACAAGTTTGGCTTTCATCAGTCGTCCTAAGTTTCGGGGATTTCAATCAGGCGAAAGGGCGGTTGATCGGGAAATGTATGCTGCAAAAGTTTCATAGCGACATTGTATACCGGCACGTCATTCTTTGTCCGACCTTCGGGTGAACCGCGATGCGCATGGCCGTGGAACACAGCAGTCACAGGATAGCGATTGAGTGGCTCTTCGAGTCGGCTGGATCCGAGGAAAGGAAAAATTTCAAGCGGCTCGCCCATGACCGTGGCCGGGATCGGCGCATAGTGAAGCAGAACGATGCGTTTTTCCGAACGAAGCCGAGCGAGAGCGCGTTCGAGCTTGAGAGCTTCCGAGATCGCCTCATGAACGAAGCGCTTGATCATTTCCTCCCCCCACGGCCCAAGGGCGCGCTCGCCAAAGCCGCCGCAAAATCCTTTCACGCCCGCGAAGCCGATGCCCAGGACTTCCCGGGCGTCACCGTCCAAAAACAGCGCGCCGGCTTCCGAGAGAATCCTTACTACAGCTTCTTGCTTTCCTGACTCATATTCGTGGTTCCCGAGCACGGCGAGGACGGGAATCCTCAAGTTAGATATCTCCTTTGCGATCACCACGGCTTCATCGGGCAAGCCGTAGTCGACAATGTCGCCGCACATTAAAAGCATATCGGCTTGCTTCGCGATCTGCGCGAACAATCCGGGCATGCTTTCATAGGAGGCGCTATTGCAATGAATGTCCCCGATCGCGGCAACGCGCATGATGGTTTTTTCTTTCACCGCGGGCGAAAAAATCTCGCCTCTTGGCAACTACGAAGATCGCCGAAACTAAGCTCAGGAATTTTTCCGCTTCTCTGCGACCTGTTTGAGAGCTCGCTTGCGCAAGCTTTCGTTGCTGTTGACCGTAGCGAAGATTCGGTTGTAGCGCTCCGGCCGCAGCCGAAGCTGCGCCTCCTGGTGAGTTGATATTTTTTGGTTCTCGAGTTCGCCACACTGGGCCTTAGTGCCACGTTTCCGACCGCTTCGCGGTTTGGCCACCAAACAAATCGGAGAGAATGTAGGCCGCCAAAACATGCGCATCGATCTTATTTTGCACCAGCCTTTCAGTCTCTTCTGTCAGGGCAAACATCAACTCTCCCAAGGTAGCCCCCGAATACTCGTCGCGTTCCATATTTTGGTCCTCCGTAAATTTGCTTGCTGGCGCAGAGGTGAACCGCAAGTCCCATGCCAGAGCTTTTCGTGACCGGGCGCTGTGATTCGCAAAGGCCATTTAAGCCGGCAAGCGAGGCAAATAATTTGCTTGAAGGGAATTGGCTGACGGGAGCGCAGCAATTTTACTTCACAGCTCTGAAGTTCGATCCGCGCGCACGGTCGCGCTAGCCGCTTGCTTCCATGCTCGAAATGCCTTGGCGCGCAAAGCGATTTTCCAAGCTGCGCTGGGTCGACAAGACCTTGGTGGCGTATTGCAGCGGCAGCGTTTGCTTCGCCGCGATCATTTTGCTGACCCAGGTTGGGCCGGCATTGTAAGCCGTCAAAGCAATCTTGAGATCACCGAAGAGATCTTTCATATGGGCCAAGTAAGAGGCGCCGACTTTCACATTGACAACCGGATCTTTGAGATTAAGTTTTCGGTTTTTGTCCGCCGGTGAAATTTTTCCCTCTTCGACCAGGGCCGCGACTACAATGGGTTGTACCTGCATGAGACCGAGTGCGCCTTGAGGCGACACTGCTTTTTGATCGAAGCGACTCTCCACCTCGATAATCGCCATGACGAGCAGGGGATCGAGTGAGTGTTTTTCGCTCTCGTCTGCGATACTGCGAGTTAATCGCGCGAGTGCTTCATCGCTCATCCGAGCTTCCTGCAAGTCCAGCGCCGAGCGAACCTTCGACAGATGGTAACCTTTCAATGGCTGAGTCTGCCCGCTGTCACCGATCAAGGGCGTCGGATTGAGCAAGGCGAGAATGAAAATCGAGATCAATAGTCGTTTCGACAGGGATCGAAGCAACCATCCAAGGTTGGGGTTCGTCATATTGATCCCCTTTCGTATAGATTCGGCTCGAACCACTACCGCGATCGACGCTCGCACATTTCTCTTTCGCGTTCTCGATCCGATTGCCTCAACCACAATGATACCAAGGCAAGGACGATGCCACTTTACCGTGGCGCATTCGATGCTAAATACAAAGAACTTTCACAAAGGAAGATCAGAAAAAATTGCTGGCTGAAGGAAATTTTTAACATTTGTTACCGGCGGCCTGTAGATCGCGACTGCGAGCTTCACGCTATGACGAGTCAACGCGGCGACCTTCGAACGGTCGGTGACAAGCGGCGTCCTTTGTGAAAAGTGATCTCGTCGATGCCTAACGGTTCCCCTGAAGGAGCCGACGGTCCCGGTGCCCACCCACATGCACGACATTTTTTTTCATCCGGCCTCCAAGCACTAGTTGTTATTCATCGGCTCCTGCTCGAGGACGATCTTCAATCACACTCAGCCCGTGGTCTTTATCTATGAGGTTCGTTTTTTTGTCGCAGTGTCGAACTGCTTGTCTTTCATTTGACGGAGTAGATCGGCAAACGACGACCGAGCGATCACGCGGCTAAATTGCGACCGGTAATTATTGACGATGCTGATGTTCTCAATGACGACGTCATAAATTTTCCAATCACTACCCGTCTGGCGAAGTTTATAGCTGACGCTGGTTTCTTCGCCCTTGCTGCTGGTGATCTTGGTGTCCACTTGAGCGTACTCGCCGTCCTGTTTGTCGCCCGTAAAAGTGACCTTTTCGCCATTGTAGGAGCCCAAGTTGCTGGCGTAGGAAGTTTCGATCAGCTCGGTAAACAATTTGACAAATTCCCGCTGCTCTTCGGGGTTGCGGCGTTGCCAGTCGGCGCCGAGCGAGCGTTTAGCCATTTCGGTAAAATCGAAGTTCGGGAAAATCACTTGCCTCAGTTGTTCGATGCGCTCGCTTTTCTTCGCTTCCGGTTTGAGGTTGGGATCTTTCAGTATGGCGATGACCTTTTCGACCGAGCTCTGTATTTGCTCGCGCGGAGTAGCGGCGTCGGCTCGATCGACAAACATCAATACAAAAACAATCGTTGCTAAAAAGAATCGGAAAGCGGCAAACTTACGTCGACAAATAATTGTTGTAGCCATCGTCGGACCTCACAAAATAGATCGGTAAATGGATCGTCCCCTGAATCAGCAACGCCTGTGCCAATACCTGAAACAAGCGCAGATTTGTTGAGCTTTTGTCTGAGATTGTTGGAGTAGCCGGAAGAACTGTCTATTTTTTTGTCAGGCTTTTTCAGACGTCGAAGAAGGGGATTGACTACGACCAAAATGAAGATAAAAGCCGCACCAGGCTCGTTGGCCCGAAAATCCTACAACGAAAATCGGGTGGCGGTTCACGATGACGCCCAATCCGATTTCAATCTACTGAGAAATCGGGGTTTTCGCTGCGACTCACTTAAGAAGATTTGTAAGCTTGCGACGACCTGCGGTGACCGGCTTTCTTCCGGGATCTGGAAAAGCCCCAGCCACTGGGTCGCGCGGCCGATTGCAACGCGGCTCGAAAACACCGAGAGCGGCAAGGAAAAAATCAGCGGAAGTGATACCGGAAACAGCCACCAAGCGAGAATCGGACTCAGATAGTAAGCACCGATTAGCCATCCAAGGGCGAACAGCGTGGAAAAACCATGGTGCTCAAGCGCTTCGCGCCAACTCGTCTCGCTATCGTTACGCCGCTGCGCCGTCCATTTTATTTGGCGGCCGAGCAAAGTCAGCAGAACAAATTTAGTGTGAAACCACATGCGGGTCGGCGCCATCAAAGTCGAAAAGACGATCTCCAGAGCGATACTGGCGCCCAATCGCAACACGCCGCCGAAACCAGCGCACTCACGGTTTTTAAGGATCACAGCAAAGCTTAGCAATTTCGGTAACACCAGGAGCACTCCAGTGGTTGTCAAAAGCGCGATCGTCAATTCTGGATGCCAAGTCGGCCAATTCGGAAATAGGCTCGGCCGAAAGGAAAAATAGACAGGAACCGTCAACGACTGCACAATGACTTCGGCGCTGGTAAGCATTAAAAAAATCGCCCAAAGAAGCGCCGAAGCATAAGCCATAATGCCCATGCCGATAATCGCACGATGGCCGAATCGAATCCCGTCGCCCGCCAGCAAGCGGAGATGCTGCAAGTTGCCCTGACACCAGCGGCGGTCGCGCTTGAGCTCATCCAAGATATTGGGCGGCGACTCTTCATAACTTCCCGGCAAGTCGTGGGCAAGCCACACTTCAAAACCGGCGCGACCCATCAAGGCTGCCTCGACGAAATCATGGCTTAAAATTTCGCCACCCAAGGGTGGCTTCCCCGGCAGACGCGCCAGGCCGCAGTGGCGCACAAACGGCTCGATTCGCAAAATCGCATTGTGTCCCCAATAATAGCTCTCGCCCAACTGCCAGAAATACAGACTGGCACTAAATAACGGGCCGTACACGCGGCTAGTGAACTGTTGCACCCGCGCAAAGAGCGATTCGCGATTGACGATGGTGGGCGCAGTTTGGATGATACCGACCTGCGGCGACTCTTCCATCATTCGAGTGAGCGCGACGATGGTCTCGCCGGCCATGAGACTATCGGCGTCCAAGACGATCATGAAATCGTAGTCGCGCGACCAACGGCGTAAAAAGTCCGCGATATTACCGCTCTTGCGTTTGATAGGATTGCACCGATGGCGATAAAAAAACTTGCCTGCGCCGTTGAGCGCGCGGCAGGTTTGTGACCAGGCGATTTCTTCTTCGGCCTGGCGTTTGGCGTCGCTGGTGTCGCTCAAAACAAAAAAGTCGAAACTGCCGATTTGACCGGTCGCGGCGAGGGAATGAAACGTCGCGGCGAGACCGGCGAAACAGCGCGACACCTCCTCGTTGCAGATCGGCATGACCACGGCAGTGCGAGAGCGCAGCGATGCCGCGCTCCCAGGCGCAATCCAACGATGGATTTTCCATTTGCGCCAGAGCAGCCAGAAGCCGGCGACGTTGGTCCAAAAGGAAAACGAGATCCACGAAAACAACACTGCGAAGCTGCTCACGATCGTGATTTGCAGATAGCTGATTTGTTGCGTCGGGAAAGCTCGCGCCAGATACCAACTCGCGATCGCGGTCTGCGCCAGGACTAAGAACGCCAGAGTCAGGCGCCGGCGCTTGGCGACTTTTCGCCAGCTCGCTGCAGTGGAATTGACGGCGGTCGCACTGCGCCGGCTTCGATCTTCCCGCCGCGCAGCCACGCTCTTCGGCGCTCGGGTTATTCGGCGCCATAGCCGGCGCAGAGGATGGCGATCGATTCTGCTCGGCACCATCGAGGTACGGTGGATCGCCGGCATCGACTGCAAGCGGGGATAGAGAAATTGTTCCGATAATTTGTTCGCGGTCTGGCTCATTCTAGTTGGTAGCTCCATGTTTCCGTTAAGATATCTTTGCCGCTTTGAAGATAGGCGCGCATCTCCAAAGGCTTTCCTTTTTCCGGCTTCACTTGAAACGCGAGGCGCCAGCTGCCGGTCACGGCATTGCGCGCGACATTCTGCTGCATGAGTTGGCCGTTTTGTCCCAGTGTGACGACGGCTTTCACCGGCGCCGAATCCGGCAGCGTTTTGATTTTGCCGCCCTCGAAATCAACGACGATCCTTTTCCAGTCCTCTTTATCGCCGCCACCGATGCGCGTCGCGGTTACCCGGCCCACAGCCGAATCGGTTGGATCGCTGCTGTCGAAGTACATGCGATAAGCCAAGTCCAGCGGTTGCCCTTCAGGCGGCAAGCCCCGGGGCAGCCAATAAGCCACCATATTATCGTTGGTCTCATTCGGACTGGGAATCTCGACCAGCTTCACT
>Ga0075431_100005418_pt1 | contig 12607 bp, 12 predicted proteins | sample RhiMetdeltSRZDD5_FD_75297 | JGI IMG/M metagenome (GOLD analysis project Ga0075431, IMG submission 75297) | Populus rhizosphere microbial communities from Tennessee, USA - Rhizosphere MetaG P. deltoides SRZDD5 | ecosystem: Host-associated > Plants > Roots > Rhizosphere > Soil | place: USA... | reverse complement strand
CGAGATCATCGAAGGCTATCGTCCGACCGCGATGAGTCTTGAGAAGGTTTTTTTCTCGCGCAACGTGCAGAGCGCCTTGAAGATCGGACAGGCGCGCGGTGTTGCGCTCCTCGCGGCGGCGGAACATCGCATCGGCATTGCGGAATACTCGGCAGCGGAAATCAAAGTCGCCGTGGTTGGTTATGGGCGGGCTAGCAAGGACCAAGTTCAAAAAATGGTGTGCGCGTTGCTGTGCGTGCGCGGCGCCATGCGCGCGGATGCCGCCGATGCCCTGGCGGCAGCCATCTGCCATATTCATCGAAGTGCTTACCAACCCATGGTGATGCAGCCGTTGAACGGACGCGCAAAGAAGACCAGCTGGCGGGATTGCCTTGAGCTTGCCATGAAGCGCTGAGCGCCAACCGAGCCCGCCTCAACCGCATTTTAATCCCGACGTGATCGCGCATATTAGCGGAACCCTGGCGCAGAAAATTCCCGGCGAAGCGATTGTCGACGTGGGCGGCGTCGGCTATCAAATTTTTATTCCACTGAATGTGTTTTATCGCTTGCCGGAGATCGGCGCGTCGGTGAGTTTGCAGGTCTACACGCATGTCCGCGAGGACGCGCTGCAGCTTTTCGGTTTTCAAGATCTGGCCGAAAAACAACTTTTCTTGCTGCTCCTCGGCGTCTCGGGGATCGGGCCCAAGCTGGCGGTCAATATTTTATCCGGGATAGCCGCGGACGAATTATCGCGCGCATTGAAGGAAGCCGACCAGGTGCGCTTGGTGGCGATTCCGGGCGTCGGCAGAAAGCTCGCCGAACGCATGATCGTCGAGCTGAAGGACAAATTCGCTACTTTCGCGCCGGCGGGACCGGACAACACCAAGACAGACGGGGGGTCGCAACTGCTGCTCGATGCGGTTTCAGCGCTTGTCAATCTGGGTTATAAAAGACCCGAGGCGGAAAAGATGGTTCGCGAGGTGCTCAAACGCGGCGAGCGTTCTCTGGAAAATCTGCTCAAGGAAACGCTCCGGCGGATGAGCCCGTGATGCGGTTCGCTGCCACCGTGATCATAACCCAGCATGTTAACCGGCGATAAAATCGACGAAGATCAGAGTTACGAAATCAACCTTCGGCCGCGCGGCTTCGAGGAATACGTCGGCCAGGAGCAGGTCAAGGCGAATCTTCATGTCGCCATCGCGGCGGCGCGCGGGCGCGGCGACGTGTTGGACCATATGCTGTTTCACGGGCCGCCGGGCCTCGGGAAAACCTCGCTTGCTTATATCATCGCGCGCGAGATGGGAGTGAACATCAAGGCGACTTCGGGACCGGTGGTCGAACGTCCCGGCGACCTCGCGGCGCTCTTGACCAATCTCGAGGAGGGGGACATCCTTTTTATCGACGAGATTCATCGCTTGAATCATGTCGTCGAAGAGGTGCTCTATCCGGCGATGGAAGACTATCAGATCGATCTGATGATCGGTCAAGGACCGTCGGCGCGGTCGATCAAGCTGGATCTCAAACGCTTTACTTTGATCGGCGCCACGACTCGTTCCGGCCTGTTGACGTCGCCGCTGCGCGACCGTTTTGGCCATATTCACCGTCTGGATTTTTATGATAAGGCGGCGCTTTCCCGCATTCTCAAGCGCTCGGCGGCGATCCTTGGCGTGCCTGAACAGAGCGAGGGCATCGCCGAGATCGCGGCACGCTCGCGCGGCACGCCGCGCATCGCTAATCGCTTGTTGCGCCGGGTGCGCGATTATGCCCAAGTTAAAGGCGACGGCACGATCACGAAAGCTGTGACCGGTGAGGCGCTGCAAATGCTCGAAGTCGATCGTCTTGGTTTGGATAAGATGGATACGATGCTGATCCTGACCCTGATCGATAAGTTTTCGGGCGGCCCGGTTGGCGTTGAAACTTTGGCCGCGGCTATCGGCGAGGAGAAAGACACCATCGAAGACGTTTACGAGCCGTTTTTGATCCAGGCAGGCTTTATTCAACGAACCCCGCGCGGCCGGGTCGCCACCGTGTTGGCTTTCGCTCATTTCGGCCGGGAACAAGCCGGCGCGGCGGGTAGCGCGGCCAAGAAGCAACCCTCTCTATTTTGACCGCGTGTCGCTGGCAGCGGCGGGCGATTCGCGTATTGAGGCCGCGCGCTATGTCGGAATTCGGCAAGACACTTATCGTTTTTGGACTGATGCTTCTGATCGTCGGCGTGGTCCTATCGCTCGCCGGCAAATTGCCGTGGTTGGGAAATTTGCCCGGCGATATAGCGATCCAGCGCGGTCGCTTCACATTCTATTTTCCGATCACCACTTGCATCATTGTCAGCGCCGTCATATCGCTTGTCCTTTATTTTTTTAGAAGGTAAAATTTCTTCGATTTTATAAACCCTTAGGCCCGACAGAACAAATGGAAGCCGCTAATTCCGTGAAGTTTATCGAGCAAAACCTGAAGCGCGAGGAAACCAAGCGCCGCAAGCGCGAGGGGATCGTGATTCTGGTCACGGCCCTCATGGTCGCGGCGCTGATCTATTTCGAAGTGCAGTTGCCGGACGTCTCGCCGGAATCTTCCACCGGCAGCAACATCCTCTTTTTTGTCCTGATCAACGTCAACATCATTCTTCTCGGACTGCTGGTGTTTTTGGTTGTCCGCAATTTGGTGAAGCTGGTCGTTGAGCGCAAACGGCGCATTCTCGGTTCGCGGCTGCAGGTCCGGTTGGTGTTGGCCTTTGTTTCGCTGTCCTTAGTGCCGAGCGTTCTGCTGTTTATTATAGCGAGCGGACTTTTGACCCGGTCTTTTGATCGATGGTTCGATTCCAAAGTCGATAGCGCGCTGCAAGGCGCTCTTGAAATCGGCCAGACCTATTACCAGAACTCCGCCAACAACGCGATATTTTACGCTCGCCAGCTCAGTCAGCGTATTACCACCGAAGGTTTGGCTGATCGCCAGCGGGTCGCGGACCTAAAAACATTCGTTCAAGGCAAGCAGCACGAATATAATCTCGGCACGGTGGAGATTTTTTCTCCTAACGGCGAGCGTATTGTGGCCTCCGTCAACGACCAGGTGCCGACGAGCGGTGTGATCAAACCGGAGGGCGAATTTTTGAATCGCGCTTTGCGCGGTCTGGAAGTGACACGGACCGAAGTCTTCGGCGACGCTGACGTCATTCGCGGCGGCGTGCCGCTTTACGGGAGCGATAAGCGCATCCGCGGCGTTGTCGTGGTTGATTACTATGTGCCCAAGAGCATTTCCAAACGAGCCGTGCAGATCTCCCAGTCCTATGAGCAGTACAAGTACATGACTTTCTTAAAGACGCCGGTGAAGAACAGCTACCTGCTCACCATGTTGCTGATGACGCTGGTGGTTATCTTCGCCGCAACCTGGTGCGGGATTTATCTTTCCAGGGGAATTACGGTGCCCATCCAAAAACTCGCGGCAGGCACGCACGAGGTCGCGCAGGGTAATTGGGATTACAAAATCGAGTCGGGCCGCGATGACGAGATCGGTGTTTTGATGAATTCCTTCAATCAAATGACCGGCGATTTGAAGCAGATCAAGCTCGAGCTCGAGCGTCGCGGCACGGTCGTGGAAACGCTGCTCGCCAATATTGCGGCCGGGGTAGTGTCGGTGGACCCCGCGGGAAAGATCACCAATTGGAACAAGGCCGCCGAGAAAATTCTCGCGGTTCAAGCCGAGCACGCGCTGGGGAGAACTTATCAGAAGGTTTTTTCCGCCGAACCCTTGCGCGAGATCCGCGGCATCCTCGACAGCGTTATGGAACGTGAAAGCGTTGAGCGCGAGATCAAGCTGGCGCTGCAGGACCGCCTGCTTGCGGTGGTCGTCAACGCCGCCACTTTACGCGACGATGACGGCTCGATCTTGGGCGTCATGCTGTTTCTCGAGGACATCACGCAAATTCAAAAAGTACAGCGCATGGAGGCATGGCGCGAAGTCGCCCGGCGAATCGCCCACGAAATCAAGAATCCCCTCACGCCGATTCAATTGTCGGCGGAGCGTTTGCGCAAACGTTATGCTAAGATGTTGGAAGGCGACGGCGGGATATTGGACAAGTGCACGACCACGATCATTCAACAGGTCGACGAGCTTAAGCATCTCGTCAACGAATTTTCCCAATTCGCGCGCTTGCCGTCGGCGCGGCTCGCATCGAACGATCTCAACCAGATTATCAATGACGCCCTGGTTCTATTCAAGGAAGCCCATCAAGGGGTACATTTTCACTTTCGCGTCGGCGCGCTCCCGCCTTTGGATCTCGATCGCGAGCAGATCAAGCGCGTGTTGCTCAATCTTTTGGATAACGCCGTGGCCGCGATTGGCGGCGAAGGTGAGATTAAACTGGCAACGTCGCACGACTTGGCGCGCGGTGTCGTCACTTTGGAGGTCGCCGACAACGGCTGCGGTTTGGCGCCCGAGATCCGAACGAGAATCTTCGAGCCTTATTTTTCAACCAAAGACAACGGTACCGGCCTGGGACTGACCATTGTCAGCCAGATCATTGAAGACCATCGTGGTTACATCCGCGCCTGGCCCAACGATCCGAAAGGCACCCGCTTCACGATCGAGTTTCCCGTAAGCGCGAATGCGACGGAAGATGCCGCTAAAAGGGCCATGTACTCGTAGTTCAATCGGGTCGGAGGCTGAGTGGAAGAATTGATCAGACAGAAAACGATTTTGATTGTCGATGATGAAGACGGCGTGCGCGAATCCGTGCGCGAGGTGCTGACCGACGAGGGTTACCGGGTCGTAGACACTGCGGACGGCACCCAGGTTTTGAAGATGATCAAGGACGAGAAGCCCGAGTTGGTGCTGCTCGATATCTGGATGCCGCAAGTCGATGGCATCGGCTTGCTCAAAGAAATTAAAAGCCAAGAGCCCGAGATCAATGTCGTGATGGTTTCCGGGCACGGCAACATTCACACCGCCGTGACGGCTACCAAGTTCGGCGCCTTTGACTTTATCGAGAAGCCGGTGACGCTCGAGGGGCTCCTGTTGACGGTGCAACGCGCTCTCGGAGAAATGCCGGGAACAGGGAATGAAAAGGAAGTTGCCGCGGGCGGGCGCAAGCCGCGCGCCGCACAGGCGGCAATAACATCGAAAAATTCCGCCTTGCAGACGAGCAAACAGAAGACTTTGCAAAAAAGCGTGGTGCTCTCAGGCCAGGGACTCCATTCGGGGGTCAAGACCGGGTTGATTCTTCATCCGCTGCCGGCGAACCGGGGTATTCTGTTCGCGGGAATATCCGGGGACGTGACTTTGCCGGCGCATCTCGATTATGTCGGTTCCACGGGCTACGCCACCTCGCTACGCTCCAAAGGATTTGCCATAGGGACCGTCGAGCACTTTCTCGCCGTCATGCACAGCTATGGCATTACCAATCTGCTCGTCAAGGTGCAGGGCGAGGTGCCGATCATGGACGGCTCGGCGGTGGAATTCTGCCAGGCCATCGAAGAAGCCGGCATTGAAGAGCAGGCGGAAGATTGCGCCGACATCGTTATCGATCGGCCGTACGAGGTGCACGCCAAAAACGGCGAGTCCATTAGCATCGTCCCGGCCGCATCCTTTTCAGTGCGTTATTTGCTGCGTTATCCGGAACCGGTCGGCGAACAAGAACATACGTACATGTACGGCGGCGCCGAGTTTTTCAAGGCTGAAATCGCGCCGGCGAGGACATTCGGCTTTCTGCGCGACATCGAGAAGCTCCAAACCATGGGTTTGGCCGGCGGCGGCAAACTCAACAATTGCATCATTATCGGCGACGAAAAAATCATCAATACCGATTTGCGCTATCCCAATGAATTTGCGCGCCATAAAATTCTCGATATTCTCGGCGATTTTTATCTTCTCGGACGACCGATTCGCGGCGCGATTTCGGCATCCATGACCGGCCACTCCGACAACATCGCGTTGCTCCGGCAGATACGGAGCGGCATGAATCTGTAACTTAAGTCTCTGTTAGCGAAGAAGGTTTACTCATGGATTCGACCGCTCACTATTCCCGACTTTTTACCGTTAACGAAGCTAATGCCTTACTGCCCATGCTGCGGCCGTTGGTGGAGCAGATTCTGGAAAATATTCGGCGTCTAAAAGGCGCGAGCGAGACGGTGATCCGGAGAGAGCAACTCGATGCCGAAGCACCGAATTTGATGGAACGGCTGCGCGACGACGGCGAGATCGCCAGACTCATTGGACAGGTGCAGGGCTGGGTCGATGAGATCAACGCTTACGGCTGCGTCTGCAAGGGGGTGGAGCAGGGGTTGATCGATTTTCCTTGCATGCTCGGCACCGAGGTCGTGTTTCTTTGCTGGCAGCTTGGCGAGCCGAACGTGGGCTTCTGGCACCGTATCAAAGATGGTTTTGCCGGGCGAAAGCCTTTACTGGACGGCGAGGGCTCGGATCCCGACGATAAACTTTCCTATCACTAGCTTCCACATCGGCTGCCGGCCTGGCGCCGCCTTGTCGCCGGTCGACAAATCATCACCCGGATATTTCCCGACAGGTCAATCGTTATGAGCGGTGCGATGAACGCCACGAAATTATCGACGCGCATCAAGGAGGAGGCGCAGCGATTGGGTTTTGCGCTGGTCGGCATCTCTGCGCTGAAACTGCCGCCTCATGAGGAGTCCTTTGCGCGCTGGTTGCGTCAAGGCCTGGCCGGCGAGTTGGGTTATATGAAGCGCACCGAGACGCTGCGGCGCGATCCGGAAAAGCTTGTGCCTTGGGCCGTTTCGGTTGTTTCCGTGGGCATGAACTATTACACCGAGTTGCCGCGTCACGAGCAGGTCGATGAGGGAAGAGGGTGGATTTCACGCTATGCATGGGGCGACGACTATCACGACATCATGAAAGGCAGACTCGAGACTTTGCTCGTTCGCGTGCGAGAGCTGCATCCGGCGCCCGTGCAAGGCCGCGCTTTCGTCGACTCCGGTCCGGTGCTGGAAAGGGATTTCGCCGGCGTGGCGGGCCTCGGTTGGATCGGCAAGAACACCCACTTGATCTCGCCCAAAAAGGGCTCATGGTTTTTTTTGGGCGAATTGTTCGTCGATTTGCCGCTCGCTTACGATCGGCCGATACGCGATCGCTGCGGCCGCTGCGAGCTGTGTCTGAAAGCCTGTCCGACCAACGCATTTGTCGGACCTTACGTGCTCGATGCGCGCCGCTGCATTTCCTATCTCACCATCGAGCTCAAGGGCTGGATACCGCGCCACCTGCGGCCGCTGATCGGCAACCATATTTTCGGCTGCGACATCTGCCAGGAAGTGTGTCCGTACAATGTAAAAGCCGAGGCCAGTATCGAAAGCGCTTACCAGCCCCGCGCCGGCTTGCATGCGCCGCAGCTGATTCCGCTGCTCTCGCTCGATCGCGCTGAGTTCCGCCGGTGTTTCGAGGGCAGCCCGATCCTGCGCGCGAAGCGGCGTGGTCTTCTACGCAACGTTGCCGTCGCGCTGGGAAATCTAAAGTGCCTGGAAGCCGTGCCTGAATTGATTCGCGTGCTCGACGACGAAGAGCCGTTGGTGCGCGGCCACGCCGCTTGGGCGCTGGGAAAGATCGGCTCCGGCTCGGCCCTCGAAGCATTGCGGCGCCGTTATGAGTTTGAGACCGACGCGGATGTTGCGAATGAGATCGACGAGGCGATACGCGCGCTTATGGAAGCGCGATCGCGCGATGCGGACAATTAATCCGCGGACGCCTCGATGGCGTCCAGCAGAGTTTTCGGGATGCGCGTGACCCGGCCCGAGTTATCGATCGATGCATGCCGGGTCGCACCGCTTGCCAGCACGCAACCGTCGGTCTCGCGCAGGATGCGGTAACTGAAGGACAAGGCCGCGCGCCCCACTGCCGTTAACTCTGTTTCGATGCGGACGACGTCATCATAGCGCGCCGACTGAGCGTAGCGGCAGGACACTTCCACGACGGGAAAATTGAAGCCCTGCTGTTCGATCGCCGAGTAAGGCAAACCGATCTGACGGAGGAATTCCGACCGGCCTCTTTCGAACCAGCGCAGATAATTGGCGTAATAGACCACGCCCATCTGATCCGTGTCGCCGTAAATGACCCGGTAGGAAGTGATGTTGGTGATTTTCGCCGGGACGATCTTCATGGCGAATAGTTATTTATGGTGTTTTTGCGTAATTCTCAACGCTCTGAATGATCCGTGCGATTCCCTCGGAGCATTCACCCGGACTTTGTGCCTGAGCGAAAAGGGCAGGAAACCCGGGTCGCCTTGACAAGCGAAACTCAAGTATGGTTTAAGCTGATAAAAATAATTTTTCGCTGAGACAACTTAGATTCGTCGGTAGTCAGTGTGTGGTTGTTCAAGGAGGACAAGGAATGAACAGTTTAGCTAAATATATGGCCTGGCCCGTCGGCCTGTTTGCCGCGGGCGCGCTCATCGTTGCCTGCAGCTCGGTGGAGGATAAACCCGCGCCGAAACCGGCAGCACCCGCGGCGCCACCCCCGGCGGCGGCGAAGCCCGAGCCAGCCAAGGCAAGCAAAACCAAGGCTGTGGAAGTCGAAGGCGTGATCAGCGCGGTGGGGCAAAGGACGATCACATTCCAAATGGAACGAAAAGGCAAAGTTCGCGAGGAAGTCGTTGGCGTCGATGAGAAGACCAAGATCGAAAAGGGCGGCTCTAACATCAAGCTGCGCGACTTGCAGGAAGCTGATCAAGCGATGATCAATTACGAGCCCGACGCTTATACGCCGGCGATCGCGATCAAGGTTACCGGTAAAGGCAAAATCCAGAAAGTCGGAGGCGACGACTAAGTGCGGTAGCGGTCGGCGCGATCGCCGCCGACGATAGCCAAATCGAAAGATTGATCGTCCCGCAGGATCTTCAAAGAGATCCGTTCTCCCGGCCGCTTTTTCCACATTTCCTGGTAAAGCTCCTGGCGGGTACGGATCTCTTTTTGTTCCACGGTCAAGACGATGTCGCCCTGTTGCAGGCCAAACTTTGCCGCCGGCCCGTTGGGCACGACACCGCCGATGACTACATGACCGGCCATGGCTTGCGGATAAATGCCGAGCCACGGACGCTGCGGGCGGCTGCGCACCTGGCCATACTGTTTTAACTCGCGCTCGTAGGTCCGATAGTAATCGACTGGGATCGCCAAAGAGAATTTGCCCACTTCATTCAAGTTCAACGAAACTACGCCGAGCAATTCGCCGCGAAAATTGGCCAGCGTGCCGCCGCCGAAGCCGGGGTTGAACGTTGTGACCCGGATGGTCTTGTCGATCATGTATTCCCATTGACCGTCGTAGCATTCGAGCGAAGAGACGTAGCCGCCGCTGACGCGCCGGCCGGTCTGTCCGCTGCTCGCGATCATCACCACGGGTTGGCCCAGAGTCGCGGAATCGCCCTCGGCCAGCTTGAGGCAGGGCAAATCGCGCGCAGAGATTTTCACCAACGATAAGCCGGTTTCCTGATCCTGAGCCGCTACTTGCGCCGGATACTGTTCGCCGTCCGGCAGAGTTACCGTGATCGATGAAGCGCCGATGGTCACGTAGTGTACCGTGAGAATGTAGCCGTTGGGATCGACGATCGTGCCCGAACCGACGCGCTCGGAGCCGAGGTTGCGCGCCGACGGATGACTTTCCGGGATGGTCACATTGAGGTCGACCGTCGCGGGAAGAATCGAGTGAATCAAGCCGATATGAGCGTTCAAGTCGCCACTCCTTCGAGCCGATTAAATATCTTCTGCGGCAAGTCTTCGGGTTGCTCGACTGAACAAAGTCGCCCTTGCCAAGCATCACGGCTTTCTAACGCTTTGTAAATCGCGTTATGTACGCCGAGCTTATCGACCGACCAATCCGGCGCAACTGTGATCGTGCGATAAGTCTCGCCGGAAAGCCGGTGGACGATCATGGCTGGATTCAACCGTTCGAGAAAGTCGACAACCAGTTCGACGTACTCCGCGCGGGTCAAAAGGGGAACTTCCCCGCGGCGAAAAAGTTTCTCCAATACCGTGTCCCGAATGACGTGAAGGTTGTGCAGTTTGACGCCGTCGATTTCGAGGCGATTCAATAACTGCGCGGTCGCGAGCATTTCTTCCCGGCTCTCGCCGGGAAAGCCGAGGATCAGATGGGTACAGATGCGCAGGTTGCGTTTTTTTGCTCGCTCAACGGCATCGATGTAGTCGCAGAGATCGTGGCCGCGGTTTACCCAGGCGAGGGTCCGGTCATGCATCGACTCCAGGCCGATCTCGAGCCAAAGGTAAGTTTGTTTCGCGAGGCAGCCGATCAAATCGAGTGTATCGTCAGGTAAACAATCCGGCCTGGTGGCAATGGCTAAACCCACCACTCCGGGAAAATCCAAAGCTTCGCGGTAAAGTCTTTCCAATTTGGCCGCCGAATCGTAGGTGTTCGTGTAGCTTTGAAAATAGGCGATATATCGATCCGCTCTGTGGCGTTTGTAAATGGCTTGCGCACCTTTTTCGAGTTGCTCGGTCACCGATGTGCGCGGGCGGTAGTTTTCCGGCGTGTGGCTCGTATTATTACAATAAATACATCCGCCAACCGCCACGGTGCCGTCGCGATTGGGGCAGGTGAAATCGAGACGCAGGCCGATCTTGTAAACCCGCGCGTCGAAAACTTCCCGCAAGGTTCGGTTAAAAGAATTGAACCTTTTGCCGTGCCAACGACTTCTTAGGGAGATGGGAAAATTCATGACCCGGATAAAAAGGGTTAACAAAAACCTTGCTCATTCTCAAGGCGTACTGAAAAACCATTGAGGTGTTATTCAAGCCTCCAGCAAGCCTGGGGTTCGCTGTGGAAGTAACGAATAAATCATGTTCTTTTCGAAGTCTGTCAGGCTGCGCAAACTTGACAACGGAAGGGAATTGTCTATATTCAATAACGTCAACGGCCCGCTCGACTGGCAATGAAAATCCCCGTAGACGAGATTCTTCAATCCCCGAAAGAGTTAACCTTTTCCGAGACCATTGAGGAACTCAACGAAATCTATCGCCGGAGTAATTGTTCGGATTTCGGCTTTCCGCCGTCTATCGAAGTGGATCTGGCTTATTACCGGTCGGGCCCCGATATTTTCTTTAACGGCAGTTTTCGCGGGCCAGTAACGGGGTGTTGCGGGCGTTGTTTGGAAAATTTCGGCTTTACATTGGACAAGGATTTTGCTTTTGTGTTGACGCCGAAGCCGACCAAGCCGGAGCGCGGCGCTGAGGAGTTGCACAGTGCTGAACTCGAATCGAGTTATTACTCGAGCGATGAAATTGATCTGGCGCCGCTGATCGCGGAACAAGTAATGTTGGCTCTACCGACGCGACCATTATGCGCTGAGGATTGCCGGGGATTGTGCGAAGCATGCGGCGCGAACCGAAATCGTGAAAAATGTGATTGCTCTACCGGGAGCGGCGATCCTCGAATGGCGATTTTTCGCACACTCAAAGTCGGTCGTTTAAACAAGATTTAAACCGCTCATGTTGCGGCCGCGGGAACGCGGGGAAAGATAGGACTGAATCCATGCCAGTACCGAAGCGAAGAACATCAAAACGCGTCAAGAATCAGCGCCGAGCCCATGACGGTTTGACCAAACCGCAATGGAGCACCTGCTCCAACTGCGGCGAAACCGTGTTGCCCCACCGCGCTTGCGCTCATTGCGGCTTTTATCACGGCCGCGCTGTCATTCCGACCGAACAAAGCTAAAAAGTCTTCCGCGAGCTATGCCGAAAATCGCCATCGATGCGATGGGCGGAGACCATGCGCCGCAAGCGGTTATCGAAGGCGCGTTGCTTGCCGCTCAGGAGTTTCCCGGCGAATTAATTCTTGTCGGAGAGCCCGATGCCGTCGAGCGGGAATTGGCGAAGCATCGCGGCGCGCCAAAATTCCAAATCATCGCGGCATCCCAAGTGGTGCCGATGCACGAGTCCCCGAGCGTGGCGCTGCGCAAGAAAGATTCCTCGATCGCACTTGCTTTCGAGCTGATGCGGCGCGGCGAAGTGGACGCTGTGGTCAGCGCCGGCAATTCAGGCGCGATGATGGCCATCGGCATGTTCGTGATGGGCACGCTCTCGCAGGTTGCCCGGCCCGCTATTCTGGTCGTCGTGCCGAGCTTGGGTAAGGGCACGGTGATCGTCGACGCCGGCGCGAACGTCGATTGTAAACCGCGCCACTTGGTGCAGTTCGGACTGATGGGTTCGATTTACGCCGAACGCGTTCTCGGTGTGCCGCACCCGCGAGTCGGGGTTTTGAGTAACGGCGAAGAGGCGGGCAAAGGCAACGATCTGACCCGGGCGGCGAGCGAACAGTTGGCGACCACTTCACTGAATTACATCGGGTACGTCGAAGGCCGGGACATTTTCAACGGCAAAGTCGACGTCGTTGTCTGCGACGGCTTTACCGGCAATATCGCGCTCAAGTCCATGGAAGGAGTGGCGAGTTTCGCGGGTGAGGTTCTTAAGAACGCTTTTCAAAAAAATATCTCGAGCAAAGTCGGTTATTTGCTCAGTCGCAAATCGTTATCCGAAGCCTATCGGCGCCTGGATTATGCTGAATACGGCGGCGCTCCCCTGATCGGATTGGACGGCGTGGCGATCATTGCCCACGGCGGCTCCAACCCGCGAGCGATTAAAAATGCCATTCGAGCGGCGCGCGA
>Ga0075431_100005417_pt1 | contig 12608 bp, 8 predicted proteins | sample RhiMetdeltSRZDD5_FD_75297 | JGI IMG/M metagenome (GOLD analysis project Ga0075431, IMG submission 75297) | Populus rhizosphere microbial communities from Tennessee, USA - Rhizosphere MetaG P. deltoides SRZDD5 | ecosystem: Host-associated > Plants > Roots > Rhizosphere > Soil | place: USA... | reverse complement strand
CTCAACGAGATCGACCGCCCCGACCCCAACGTGCACGCCGCTATGGGCCGCGCCCTCAATGCCATCGGACCCAAGGAAACCGACTCCGGCGTGGACGGGGAGGTCGACGAGCTCATCAGCCGTCACGGCTGGCGGGTCTCCCCCACCGCACCAGCCCGGCAGGCGGTCGCCGAGGTGATCGCCGCCCTGCGCCGCCTCGGCGCCATCAGCCTCCTTGACCGCCTCGACGACCTCGCCGAGCTGGCCGGGCGCATCGGCGAGATCGACCTGGAGACCGTGGCGGACCAGCAAACCCCCGAGGACATGGTCTACACGGCGGTCATCGGGACCATCATGGGCGACCGGCTCCTGGCCGGGCTGCGGCGGCTGGCCCAGGAGAGCGCCTCCGCCGAGAGGTACGGCAATAGACTCAAGTCATGAACCCCTTTGAGGTGCGGCCCGTGGGCAGGGTTGAGTCCACATTGGTCGATCTGGCGGACGCTCCGCGCCAGGGCGACGAGGGCGCACCCGCCGCATGGCTGGTCTTCGAGAGCGCCGTTGCTGAGGCAGTGCGCGACCTGCGCCCAGGCGACGACCTGCTGGTGGTGACGTGGCTCGACCGCGCCGTTCGCGACGTGCTGGTGGTGCACCCGCGCGGCGATCAAACCCGTGCACGGCAAGGGGTTTTCAGCACCCGCTCCCCGCACCGGCCCAATCCCGTTGGGCTCCACCGGGTGCGCGTGCTCGCCGTCGACGGGCTGCGCGTCCAGGTCACCGACATGGAGGCGATCGACGGCACGCCGGTCGTCGACATCAAGCCTGTGCTTGGAGATATCAGATAAGGCATGTTCCGGTAGGAAAGTTAACCATTTGGCCGATCTTGAGCGGGCTCAAAGGTCCTATGATCGATGGAGATGGAGTTTCGACTTTTAGGCCCGGTCGAGGTGCGTTCGGGGGAGGTTTCGGTCCCGCTTGGAGGGGCGAAACCCCGGACGTTGCTCGCCGCTCTGCTGCTTGAGCGCGGCCGGACGGTCCCGGCCGATCGCCTGGTCGACCTCATCTGGAGCGACGATCCACCCGAGACGGCGCGGGCGCTCGTGCAGACCTACGTCGCTTCGCTCCGCCGGGCCTTCGCCCGCGCCGGCCTGCCCGACGTCATCGTGACCCGGCCTCCCGGCTACGCCGTCGAGGTGCCCGCCGAATGCGTCGACCTCGAGGTGTTCGAGCACCTGCTGCAAAAGGCAAGGCAATCAAGCGAACCCGCGCCGATCCTGCGCGAGGCGCTGGCGCTGTGGCACGGCTCGGCCCTGTCCGGCCTGGAACGCACCCGCCTGGCCGGTGAGGCGGCCCGGCTCGAGGCGATGCGGCTCACCGCGACCGAGGAACGCATCGCCGCCGACCTCGCCGCCGGACGCCACAACCGGCTGGTCGCCGAGCTGACCTCGCTCGTGCACGAGCACCCCACGAACGAGCGCCTGCGCGCTCAGCTGATGGTGACGCTCAGCCGGCTGGGCCGCCGGTCCGACGCCCTGGCCACCTATGCCGACTGCCGCGAACGCCTCGCCGACGAGCTAGGCGTCGATCCCGGCCCCGAACTCCAGGAGCTGCACCGGGCCATCCTGCGCGGCCACGGCGAAAGCGGCCACGGCGAAAGCGGCCACGCCCAAAGCGGCCACGCCCAAAGCGGCCACGCCCAAAGCGGCCACGCCGAAAGCGGCCACGCCGAAAATGGCTCGGATCAGCAGAGCGAGCCCGCGCAACTGCCGCACCTGACCGGCGACTTCACCGGGCGCACCGCCCAGATCGATCGCCTGATGCGCCTCGCGGGCATCCGGGTCATCTCGGGGCCAGGCGGCACCGGAAAGTCGACACTGGCGATCCGGGTCTGCCACGAGCTGGCCCCCAGCTTCCCCGACGGGCAGTTGTACGCCGAGCTGCGGGGCATGAGCGACACCCCGGCGCAACCGGCCGAGGTCCTCGGGCGGTTTCTGCGGGCGCTCGGGGTCGACGCCGGCAGGGTGCCCGACTCCGCCGAGGAGCGCGGGGAGCTGTACCGCACCCTGCTCGCCAGCCGCCGGATGCTGTTGCTGCTCGACGATGCGCGCAGTGAACAGCAGGTGCTGCCATTGCTGCCCGGTGCACCGGGATGTTCGGTGGTGATCACCTCGCGGCACCGCCTCGGCGGGCTGCCCGGCGCCCGCCCCGTCGAGCTGGACGTGATGACCCGGCAGGAGGCACTGGACTTCCTCAGTAACGTGCTCGGCGAGGAACGCGTTGCGGCGCAACGGGATGCGGCCGAGCGCATCGTCGGCTACTGCGGGCGGCTGCCCCTGGCGATCCGCGTGGCCGGCGCACGCCTGGCCAACCGGCCGCGCCTGCCGCTGAGCTGGCTCGCCGACCGCCTCGCCGACGAGAGCCACCGCCTCAACGAGCTGTCCCAAGGCGATACCGGCATCCGGGCAAGCATCGCGCTCAGCCACCAGGCCCTCGACGAACCCGCCCGGCGCGCCTTCGAGCGCCTGGGCTACTTCGGCGTGCCCGACTTCGCGCCGTGGGTGCTGGGATGGCTCACCAACGCATCCCAGGCAGACGGTGAGGAGCTGGCCGAGCAGCTGGTCGACGCGCAGCTGCTGGAGTTTGCCGGGCCCGATCGCCTCGGCCACCTGCGCTACCGCATGCACGACCTCGTGCGGCTTTACGCCCGCGAGCGCGCCGAGCGGGAGGAGACCGCCGAGGAACTGTCCGCCGCCATCGCGCGCGTGCTCGGCGGCTGGCTCGCGCTCATCGACCAGACCGCCGCCGACGTGCCCAGCGACGATGTCCGTTGGCAGCACAGGATAACCGAGGCCCCCACGGTCGAAACCCCGGTGGTGACCGACCCGCGCGCCTGGTTCGAGGCCGAGCAGAAGTGCATGGTCGCCGGGATCGAACGCGCCGCCGCCCTCGGCCTTCACGACCTGGCCAGCGCCTTCACCCCGGAACAGTACTCGGTCGTGTTCGCCGGGCCCGACCGTTTCGCCCAGCGGACCCGCATCATCGACTCGGTGCTGGATGCGGCGCGGCGCGGCGGGGACGTGCGGGTCGAGGCGATCATGCTCGCCGACTACGGCCTGCTGCACTACCTGCGCGACGAGTACGCCGAGGCGAGGCTCGACTTCTTCAACGCCCTGAGCCGGTTCCGGGAACTCGGCGACGAGCTGGGCGAGGCCGCCACGCTGGCCCGCCTCGGCAACTCCTGCCGGGAGGCGGGACGCCTGTCCGAAGGGCTGCATTTCCTCGACCGCGCGGCACGCCTGTTCGGCACGCTCGGGGAGCAGACCGGGATCGCTTACGCGAAAAGGCTTTCCGGGTCGGTGCGGCTGGAGCAGGGCGCCTATGCGGAGGCGCTTTCCGATATCCGGGCAGCGCTTTCTGGGTACCAACAAGTGAAAAGCCAACGCGGGGAAGGCTTGACGCTGCGCAACCTGAGCATGCATCACCGCGCCCTCGGAGAGTACGGCGAGGCGCTGCGGTGGGGTCTGCGCTCGCTCGAAGTCTTCCGAGAGCTGGGCGACGTGTTCCTGGAGTCCTATGCGTTGCGGGCGGTCGCCAAGGCGCGGATGAGGATGGGCGTACCGCAGTTCGCCGAGCTCGACTGGTCGCTGGCGGTCAGCCGCGACATGAAGGACCAGTGGGGGCAGGCCGCAACGATGCGGGTCATCGGCGAGGCGCACCTCGCGGCCGGCCGGCTTGACGAGGCCGAACGGTGGCTCGGCGAGGCGGTGAAGATCTGGCACAGGCTGGAGGCGCCGCTGTGGATGGCCCGCACCGAACGCGACCTCGCCCTGGTTTACGAAGCGGCAGGCGACTTCGAGCACGCCGCCGAGGTGCTTGACCGGGCGATGGGGACGTTCCGGGACCACGGTGCCCGCGAGTACGCCGAGCTTTCACCGGTCGCCCGGCGGATTACAGAAAAGTTCCAGCGCTGACCGCGAGCCTGCTCCCAGTGAGACGGGGGGTGTGGGTCGCGGGGGTGCGCCGCGACCCACATCGGTAAACGATGAAACTGACGAACGGGTGTGGCCCAGATGCTGCCGCGATGCGAACCGGTGAGCGTGCAGATACCGCTCGTCGAATGCGGCGAGCCGCTAGTGGACCTGCGCGAGCAGGCGGTGCTGCGGATCGACCCGGGTCTGGCCGGCGATTTCGTCTGGGTGCGGCTCTCCCTGCTCGACCGGCTCGTCACCGCACAGACCCTGCTGCCCGCGCGGGTGAAACTCCTTGTGCGTCAAGGCTACCGGGCAGCCAACCCGGCGCACGCCGCGGGCGCCGCGGTGGACCTGGGCCTGTGCACCCGCGACGGTGGCCTGGTTGACTCCGGGGACGATTGGGGCGAGCACGATTGGGGCGAGCTGGTCACGGCGCTGCAGAAGGTCGGCCTGGTGAACCATCCCACCGAGTGGCGGCACTGGTCCTATGGGGACTCTTACTGGGCGTACAAGACCGGGGCAGCCGCCGCCCGCTACGGGCCCGGTAACCTGCGCCGCTGCCCCTAGCAGGCCTTTCTAATTTGGACTGCCCGTACATCGGATGTTTAAGGCCGGTCGCCCTACAATCATGGGAGCAGATGACCGCGCCTTATCAACCTCCCACCGCAAGTGCTCGGTCAAGGAGCAGACATGACCCCACCCGTCAGAACCATGGCGATCGCAGGCACGGTCAGCCTGTTGATCGCCGGGCTCATCTCGGCCTCGGGCACCGCCTCGGCGGCGCCTGTCATCTACGAGGCTGAGAACGCCACCATCGTCAACGGTGTCGTGGAGTCCAACCACGTGGGCTTCACCGGCACCGGCTTCGTCAACAGCGCCAACGCCGTCGATGCCGCCATCGAGTTCGCCGTCAGCGTCACCACCTCCGGGTCCAAGACGCTGTCGTTCCGCTACGCCAACGGCACCACGGCCAACCGGCCCGCGACGCTGACCATCAACGGCGCCAACCACTCCACGCCCGCCTTTACGCCCACCGGCGCGTGGACCACCTGGGCCGGCCAGACCGCGTCCGCCACCCTGCCCGCCGGGGCGAGCACGATCCGCATCACCGCCACCACGGCCAACGGGCTGGCCAACATCGACCACCTCAGCGTCGACGACGGCAGCGGAGGCGGTGGCGGACCGATCAGCGACCCCATCCCGCAGGCGCCCATCCAGTCCGGGCTCGGGCTGGTGCTGACCGAGGTCACCACGTTCCCGAGGACCAACCCGGTCCCGACCCCGACCGACTCACGGCTGCGGCGCGACGCGCGGATCAACTACCTGGGCCAGCTGGCCGACGGCCGCCGCTACGTGCCCGACCTCAACGGCGTGCTGTACACGCTGCCCGCCAGCAGCGGGACGCCCACGGTCTACCTTGACGTGCGCGGGCGGGTCGGCGGCAACTTCTTCTCCGGCCGCGGGCTCGGCAGCGGCTTCGGGTTCGTCGCGTTCCACCCCGAGTTCGCGACCAACGGCCGGTTCTACACCGTGCACAGCGAGGCGTTCAACGCGCTCAACTCCATCACCCCGGACTGGACACAGTCCGGCGCGGTCGTGCACAGCGTCGTGACGGAGTGGACCGCCACCAACCCGGCGGCGAACACCTTCTCAGGCACCAGCCGCACCCTGCTGCGCATCGGGTTCGGCAGCTACATCCACGCCATCCAGCAGATCGACTTCAACCCCAACGCGGTCCCCGGGTCGGCCGATTACGGCCTGCTCTATGTCGCGGTGGGCGATGGTGGCCAGGGCGCCTCCGGCACCGTGCCGCAGAACAAGAGCCTGCCGCACGGCAAGGTGCTGCGCATCGACCCGCGCGGTACCAACAGCGCCAACGGCCGTTACGGCATCCCTTCCAGCAACCCGTTCGTCGGCCAGGCCGGCACGCTCGGGGAGATCTATGCGCTGGGGATGAGGGATCCTCACCGGTTCTCATGGGATCGAGGGGGTACCCAGAGAATGTTCCTGGGGCACATCGGCGAGCACGACATCGAGGGCGTGTACGACACCCGCGCCGGTGACAATTTCGGCTGGAGCGAGCGCGAGGGCATGTGGGTGTTCAACAAGTCCGATCGCTGCAACCTGTACCCGTTGCCCGGCAACGACTCCACCTTCGGCTACGACTACCCGGTCGCGGCATACGACCACGACCCCGCGCCGGGCACCTCGTGCACGGCGGATGTGGGCCGGGCCATCGTGGGCGGCTTCGTCTACCGCGGCAGCGCCTTCCCGGCGTTGCAGGGCAAGTACGTCTTCGGCGACATCGTGCAGGGTTGGGTCTTCTACACCAACGAGGCGCAGATGGTGCGCGGCGGCGCGCTGGCCCCGCTGTACCGGATGAACATCTACAACTCGTCCAACCAGCTCGTGACGATGAAGACGCTCGCCGGTGATGACCGGGTCGACCTACGCTTCGGCATGGACCGCAACGGCGACCTCTACCTGATGGCAAAGGCCAACGGCAGGCTCTGGAAGGTGACGGCGATCCGCGGCACTGCACCGTAGCCGCCCCTGCGAGCTATCGTCGGCGGCATGGATGATCTCAGCGCGCTGCTGCGCCGTGCCGCCGACCACGCCGCCGCGTACCGGGCGTCCCTGAGCGAACGCCCGGTACGCGCACCCTCCGATGAGGACAGCGTGCGGGCGGCCTTCCGCCGCGAGCTGCCGCAGGGGCCGACACCGCCCGAGAAGGTGCTGGAGGACCTGGTCGCCGCCGCGGATGGTGGCCTGGTCGGCTCGCCCGGCCCGCGCTTCTTCGGCTTCGTCAACGGCGGCGGGTTGCCCGCCGCGACCGCCGCCGACATGCTCACCGCCGGCTGGGACCAGGTGGCCTTCAACTCCGTGCTCTCCCCTGCCGCCGTCGCCGCCGAGGAGGCGGCGGGGGCGTGGCTCAAGGACCTGCTCGGCATCCCGGCGACGGCGTCGGTCGGGTTCGTCACCGGCGCTCAGGGCGCCAACACGGTCGGCCTCGCCGCGGCCCGGCAGCACATGCTGGCAAAGGCGGGCTGGGACGTGACCGCCGACGGGCTGTTCGGCGCGCCCCGTCTCCGCGTGATCGCAGGAGAGGAGCGGCACGCCACCATCGACCGTTCGCTGCGGCTGCTGGGATTCGGCACGCGAGTCGTGGAGCCCGTGCGGGCGGGCCACAACGGAGCCATCTCGTTAACGCAGTTGCGGCGCGTCTTGAACGGCGAGCCGGCGATCGTGTGCCTGCAGGCGGGCAACGTGAACACGGGCGCCTGCGACGATCTGCGAGCCGCCTGCGAGATCGTGCACGAGACCGGCGGATGGGTGCACGTCGACGGCGCCTTCGGGCTGTGGGCGGCGGCCAACCCGGCCACCCGGCACCTCGTTGACGGCGTGGAGCTGGCCGACTCCTGGAGCTGCGACGGGCACAAGTGGCTCAACGTGCCCTACGACTCGGGTTTCGCCTTCTGCTCCCGCCCCGAGGTGCACGCCGCCGCCATGTCGCTGAGCGCCTCCTACCTCGTCGGCACAGGCCAGCGGCCCAACGCGGGCGACTTCACCGTCGAATCCTCCCGCCGCGCAAGGGGTTTCGCCGTCTGGGCGGCCCTGCTTGAGCTGGGCCGCGATGGTGTGGCCGACCTGGTGGATCGGTGCTGCCGCCTGGCGCGCCGGTTCGCCTCGGGGCTGAACACCGCCGGGGTTGAGGTTGTCAACGACGTGGTGCTCAACCAGGTGCTGGTCAGCTTCGGCGACGACGCCACCACCGACCGGGTGATCGACGCGATCCAGCGCGACGGGACCTGCTGGATGGGCGGCACGCTTTATCGCGGCCGACGGCTGATGCGCATCTCCGTGTGCAACCACACCACCACGGAGTCCGATGTGGACCGCTCGTTGGCGGCGATCCTGCGGCTGCGGGCTCAGATCCTTTCGTAAACCGACCCGGGAAAGCATGTGGGTCGGAACAGGTTTCGCAGGTAAATGTCCTATGCGGATTCTGCGCGCCGTTCGGCGTGCTACATCGGACCGATCATGCTAGCTTCGCATCGGTCAATTGTCGGGCATGCTGCGCCGTACGGGCGTTCCAGTTGGCGTTGCGGCCAGCGGTTGATCGGTAAAACAGCGTTCTTCCCATAACTGAAGAGGGTGATTGCGTATGGGAAAACACCGTCGGTCCAGAACCACCCTGCGAAAGGAGCAGGGCATTACCCGGCACGGCCGCCAGACCGGTCGCTGGAAGCGACGTAGCCTGCTCGTGACCGTCGCTCTCGGTGGTGTGGGTGTGATCGTCGCGTCAAGCGGGTTTACGGGGTCCCAGACAGCCGTGGCGACCGAGATGACGGTAGAGCCCACGTACGGCGCCGGCCTGTTCGACGTCGATCCGGATCAGGGCTCGGTCAGCCAGGACCCGAATGTGGCCGTGACCGGCGACATCGCCGTGTTCCCCGAGGATTGGGAGTTCTGAATGGGTACCGCGGCAGGCATGATCTCACAGTTCCGCAAGCTGCTGGGCACCGGCGAGCGCCCACCCGGCTCCAACCACAACTTCATCACGTCCTGGTACGGCTTTGACGACGCGTGGTGCGAAATGACCATCAGCTACGTGGCGGCCCATTCGGACAACCTCTCCGCAGTACTCGGCAAGTACGCGTGGACGGTGGGGCGCGCCCGGGCCTTCCAGAAGGCGGGCCGGTGGCATTACGGGCTCGGCGGCATCCGGCCCGGCGACATCGTCTACTTCGACTGGAGCGGCGGGGGAACCATCGGCGGCATCGACCACGTCGGTCTGGTCGAGGCCGTCAACTCCAACGGCACCATCACCACATTGGAGGGCAACACCTCCGATATGGTCATGCGGCGGATACGTCGCGCCTGCATCGTCGGATACGGCCGGCCCAAGTACGGCAACGCGGCTCCCATGCCCAGCACCGACGGTTTCCTGCGGCTCGGCTCCACCGGCACCGCCGTGCGTACCCTGCAGGCCAACCTCAACACGGTGATGAGCGCGCGCTTGACTGTCAACGGCACGTTCGACCGCCCCACCGAGACCGCGCTGAAGGCGTTCCAGTCCAAGTACCACCTGACTGTTGACGGCGTCTACGGCCCGCAGTCCGCAGCGATGATGAAGGCGGCGCTCGCCGGCAAGACGGCCCCGATCCCGCCCCAGCCCACTCCACCGAAGCCGGCTCACATCACGGTCGATGGCCAGTTCGGCCCGGCCACCTGTGCGGCCATGCAGCGCGCGCTCGACTCGCATGGAGCGTCGCTGACCGTTGACGGCGCGATGGGTCCCTTGACCAAAAAGGCACTGCAGAAATACCTTGGCGTGACCCAGGACGGCATCATCGGCCCGATCACGGTCAAGGCGCTACAGCGAAAGGTGGGCGCGACCCAGGACGGCATTTGGGGCCCGATCACCACCTCTCACCTGCAGCAGAAGCTCAACGCCGGGACGTTCTAAGCCCACAGGGGCGCCATCGAATCGGGTGCCGACGCTGCATCGCGGTGTCGGTGCCCGGATCGAGGCCTCCGACAGTCCCGGAGATGGTGATACACGCAGAGTCCGATGTGGACCGTTCGTTAAAGGCGATCCTGCGGCTGCCGGATCAGGTCCGCTCCAGCTGAGCCAGCCAACCGGTCTGGAGATGGGAGAAGTCCCCGCCGGAGTCAAGCGCGGCATTGAGTATCAACGCCAGGGAGGTGCCAAAGACCGGGACATCCTCGGGCCGGTCGACCATTGCCTTGTCCTCCACCCGGCACACCACCCAGTAGGTGGTCTCGGTATCGTAGTCATCGGCGGCGGTAAGGCTCCGACCGTCTGCCAGGTCGATGATCGCGTCGATCGGCAGGTGACCCTCCCCACGCCAGGCACCACGGCGCTCGGCGGCCGGCAACAGCCGCCATGCACCGTCGAACAGCGACGCCGAGCCGATCCGGCGATAGATCGCGACCACATCGGCCGTTCCGTCGAAGAAGTGTCCGGCCTCCCGTGGCGGTGTGGTCTCATGGTCCCGCACGATCCGGTCGATCACGTCCTCGATCTCGATCGGCGCCGGTGCCAGATACCAGCCCGCCACCGGCCGGAGCGCACCATCGCCATCCTGCGCCACGCCGACCAGTCCCGCGTTCAGGGCCACCGACCGGTTTTCGCCCTCCACCCTGTCGTTGATGGTGACGATCACCCGGGACAGCGTGGCCGGGACCGAGTCGCTGCCAAAACCGGGACCGCGGTAGAACCCGTCGACCGGCGCGACATCGCGAGGCTCACCGAGCGGCAGCTTCAGCAACGGGTTCGGGAAGTCGACAACGCCTTTGTGTTGCAGGTAGGGGTAGAGCCGGGCGGCCCAACCCGTGATCACCGCGCCGCCGTAGGCATCGATCGGGCTGTAGATGCGGCGCCAGAACGCCGTGTCGGCATGGCCCGCGGCGGCGCTGACGAAATGGTCCGCGATGGGGGCGAGCGAGCGGCACCACTGCTCAAGGCCGAACTTGGCGATCCTGTCCACCCTCGCGCGGATCTTCTGCCAGTCCTCGACCGTGCCGGTCAAGGTGATCGATGGGATACCGCATACGAACATCACTACCACCGCGAAGTAGGGCGAGTAGGCGTCCAGCTGCACGACGCGCCCGGCCACCTGCTCGACCCGCGTGCTGGTGGAGAAGTCGCACTCGAACAGGTCCGCGTCGCGGATCTCAGTGGCCAGCAGCTTGTGGAACATCCCCACCAGATCGCGCCAGGAATCGGCGTCCCGTGGCATCGGCCCATCCACCATTACCTCGAGCCGCTTTCGCCCCGCGTGGCTGACAAGGAGCGGGCGCAGCTCGTCGGCGTTGAGGCGCACATGCTGGGCGACGCCCTGCGCGATGGTCAGCCACACGGCGTCCGGTGACAGCACCAGCGGCCGGTGATCGGCGAACGCCCGCCCCACTGCATCAAGCAACGGGTGCACCCCGTTGGGCACGAGCACGGGCAGCGTTGGATCACCGCCGAACGCCAGCGCGTCCGGGAACAGGCCGCCCACGGGTTGTGTCGGCAGCGGTTCGGCAGCGGGCGTGACATCGTCGACCGGGAAGGTCACCATGCCACGACTTTAGCGTCAGGATGCTACGAACGCGGCGATGACGGTTTGGGTGGTGTGGTTGCCGTTGCCGTCGCGCGCCGTGGTGCGCAACGAGACCGGGCCTAATTGGAGGTCCACGGTGGCGCGGGAGCGGCCCGAACCGAAGCGCTGCAAAGCCACCGGGATCCACGTCTGGCCGTCGTCATAGGACAGTTCGAGGGTCGCTGTGGCTTGCCGGGCCGTCGTCACCTCCAGCGTCGTGCCGCCGCCCGGCACGGTGTTGCTGGCGTCGACCGGCACGTGCACGGCGGCGTCGAGGATGCCCTCCGGGCTGGTGAACGTCCAGCTCGACTCGACCCGGGTCGAGAGGGGCAGCAGCCCGGGGCGCAGGCGCAGGCTGCGGGTCAGCGTGAAGGTCGCCGGGCCGGGCGGGACGGCGTGGCCGCCGATCGGGTCGACGCCCTCGTCGATCAGCTTTCCGTTGCGGGACAACGTGTATGAACGGAACTCGAAGGCATGCCCCGAGATCGAGCCGGCGCTGCCGGCGTCGTCGGCAAGCTCGTCAAGGCCGATGAACAGCTGCCTCTCGGTGCGGAAGGCACCCGCCCGCGTCCGCAGCGGCGCGCGCAGCCAATCCTTGCGCGCCGTCTCGCCGGGGTGGTAGGTCGCCTGCGGCTGGCAGTAGCCGCCGATGCCCTCCTCAGCGGCGATCACATTTACGCATTGAAACCAGCTTTGACGGGTACCCGCTGAAAGGAATTCAAATCGATGGGCCGGAGAGACGGGGGCCTGTTGGAGCACTGCGATGCTGACCGGATTCACGGCCGTGAAAGCAAAACGGCCCTCCCGGTAGCCGACCGGTGCCCGGTAAAGGGTGTCGATGCGGGCAAGGCCGGCGGGATCCGCCACATACTGGAGGTTGGGCGGGAAGGCGCCGCCCGCGAAGAGCAGATCATAGGTCGGCCCACCGTCCACAGTGTCCAGTCGCCACTTGCTGCTCAGCTCGAGCCTGCCGTGCCGCGCTGGGGTCGTCGGCTCGACGAAAAGCTTGCCCTCTATGACATCCTGCGCGCTGGTCTGGTAGGCCAGCACCGTGCCGTTGCCGGCTTTGTCCTGCGCCGCAACGAACACGTGGACATCGACGGGAGTGGTTTGCGCGCCGGCGACGGAGGCGGAGAGGAGGCGGGCGTCGCGAGCATCGAGGACCAGGTCGCGCTCGCCATCGACGGCGACATCGGCGGCGGTGGCGATCGACACCGAGGTCGTGATCAGGTCGTCGGCGCCGGGCGCGCCGTCCTCCGGGGGCGGATCCCCCTCCTCCAGCGTCGGGATCGCCGCCGTGATCGTGTAGTGGCCGGGCCGCACGCGCGCTGTGGCCGCGCCGTCGGTAAGCAGGATGGGGTCGGCGGGCGAGAGCCGGATGTCGTCGAGGTTCACCAGCCAGGCCAGGGTCTCGACACGGCTCGTGCCGAGGCGGTCGAGGGCGCGCAGGTGCACCAGGTGATGCACGGGCTCCTTGAACACTCCTAATGGGACGGTCAGGCCACCGGCACTCACCGCTCCGCCGAACGCACCGAATTCGGGGTTGTCG
>Ga0075431_100005416_pt1 | contig 12608 bp, 10 predicted proteins | sample RhiMetdeltSRZDD5_FD_75297 | JGI IMG/M metagenome (GOLD analysis project Ga0075431, IMG submission 75297) | Populus rhizosphere microbial communities from Tennessee, USA - Rhizosphere MetaG P. deltoides SRZDD5 | ecosystem: Host-associated > Plants > Roots > Rhizosphere > Soil | place: USA... | reverse complement strand
CCACCCAGCCGGAGCGCCATCCAAAAAAGAACCACGAGCTCCAGCCCCCCAATGAAGAGAGACAACGCTCGGCCGGCGGTCAGCGGGTCCGAAGCGATCCCATCCAGAGGGGCCAAGGCCAGGAAGTACAAGGGAGGCATCCAGTAAACACGCTGGTCGTACTGGTGGAGGGCTCCGTGGGAGGGATTACCGAGATGTCCCTCGTGGGCCAGGGTCCATCCTGCCTCCGCCACCCAACCCTCATCCACCCAAACCCTAGGATAGCGGCCCGTTCCCAACAGTCCGGTCGGGAGATAAATGGCAAGGGCCAGGACGAGACAGGGGCCCACCCGGCGCAGTTGAGTCATTAAGTTATTGATGTAATATAACTTACAGATTCGTCAAACATTTTTTGGATTTAAGGTTGACGCGCATTCCAAGACGGAGATACCTTGCGTGTGGGGAAATCACCCAAGCTATCCCAAGCTCTTGGTTGCCTGGGGGACGGATTTGAAGACCCAACCGACTCGGACATTGGACGGGAGAGCCGGCTGTGCAGCTCATGATCGGCAAGCAGGAATGCAGTGTCGACGAGAAGCGACGGTTCAGCTTGCCTCCCAAGTACCGCCCGCAGTTCGGAGCGGACCCCCAACCCTCGGGCTATACCCATCACGCAGTGCTCATCCCTTGGTATGGAGGAGCGCTGGGCGTGTTTCCCATGACCAACTGGGACGATCTCCAGTCGCGCCTTGGCCGGCTGGACTATATCACTCCGGATTTTCTGGAAGCCACGCGGTGCTGCCTCCCTCGAATGGAGCGCACGCACACCGATCCTGAAGGGCGAATCATGCTGACTCCCGAACATCACGGCTGGCTTCGATTGGGCGCGGGCAAGTCCCGCATCGTGGTGGTCGGCATGGGGTCTCGCCTTGAAGTTTGGAACGCCGACGAATGGCCTCAGGTGGAGGCAACCGGTCGTAACACGGTCACGCGACCTGCGGCAGACTTGGAATACGACCGGATGCTCGAGCACTTGATGCGTGCGGCGATGGCAACGCCCGCTCTTCCCGGAGCGGCGTTGCCCTAGTTGAACGGCGTCCCGAACGCGCGTTCGCTCCCGATGGAGGGCACGGGGGCCGAACCGCTCGGGACGCCATCTTTTCCGAGCCACGATTGCCCCGGCCGACGCGATCACCGCGCAAGCGTCGCCGGGGCGATCGAGGTCCCGCCCTCCGAAGGGATTCACGAGCACATGTTCTGGGCCGTCCAGTCCGATGAACGGCGAATCTGCTTGCTGGGCCTGGAGGGCGGCCTAACGAGCAGTGACTTGACTGAGCTTGCCAAGCGCCTTCGCGCGCTGGCGGCCCAGGGCGTGTCTCGTGTCGTGGTCGATTTGCGTCGTGTGGAGCATTGGGATTTCCGCGGACTGAAATCGCTCGCGGATGCGGTCGAGCATCGCCGCTACCGCGGCGGGGTTACCGCGTTCATCACCCCGAGCCGCTACCTGCGCGACATTGCCGCCGCGGCAGGCGTGCTCGACAAGCTCGATCTTTACGACGCGCTCGATCTGGAAGGAAAAACGGCGGAACCTGCGTTCATGGAGGGAGGGTCCCGCCGGGTCTTCGCGGAGCGGCCTTGATCGCGTGACCGGACCATGGGGTCATGAGCCGGTCCTCTGTGAGGAGGCTCTGACCTACTGGGTCACCGATCCCCGGGGCCTGTATCTGGATGGCACCGTGGGAGCGGGTGGACACGCGGAGGCATTGCTCGATCGGTTTTCTGAAGCGCGGCTGATCGGCTTGGACAGAGATCCGGCCGCGCTCGAGACGGCGCGCGCGAGACTCGGCCCCTTCGGGTCTCGAGCGCACTTGGAACACGCTGATTTTGCGGAGATGGACAACGTGCTCCGCCGGTCCGGGGGGGCCCTGGCGGGCATCTTGCTCGATCTTGGGATCTCGAGCTTGCAGCTCGACGATCCCGATCGAGGCTTTTCGTATCTCGAGAACGCCCCCCTGAAGATGACGCTCGATCGCGATGCGCCGTCAGGCGCACGCGAGTTTCTAGCCGCCATCGAGGAGGGCGCCTTGGCGGAGCTTCTGAGGGACTACGGTGAGCTGTCGCGGGCGAGACGCATCGCGCGCGAAATCGTGGTCGCGCGAAACGCGAATCGACTCGACACGACGCAGGACCTTGTCCTTGCGTTGGGGCGCGCCGGTCTCTCCCACCCGCGTCATCTGTCCCAAGCCTTTCAAGCGCTGCGTTTCGCGGTGAATGGCGAGCTCGAGTCGCTCGATCGCGGACTCGCCGCGGCGGCCCGGGTCCTTCCCCCCTCGGGACGCCTCGTCGTCATCGCCTTCGAAAGTCTCACCGACCGGCGCGTGAAGCAGACCTTTCGTCCCGTCCGCACTGGGCGCCCCCATCCCGGAGTTCCCGAGCCTCGCCCAACCTGGCGAGTGCTCACGCCCAAAGCCATTCGTCCCGAGCCCGAAGAAACGTCTCGCAACCCGCGTGCCCGTAGCGCGCGACTGCGAGCCGCGGAGAGAACATCCGATGCCTAGACCCACCTGGAAACACGAATCGTCCCGTCCCCGCATCACCACATCCATGGTGTTGTGGGTGGCCACCCCACTTTTGGTCATGCTCGTCATCTGGGAGCAAGCGTCCGTAGAGCGAACGATGATGGGTTTGGAGCGCGCGCGCGACGAGCGCACGAAGCTCGAAAGCCAAGTCAACGCCCTCCGCCTGGAGGCGGATCGGCTCTCGAGTTTGGGCCAGGTGGAACAGCGCGCCGAGCGCGATCTGGGAATGATTCGGCCCGGCACCGAGCAGATCGTGGACCTCGTCTTCCCGGGTCAGGATGAATCGAGCCCCGGGTTCCCATGGGTGCGTGAAGCCTCCGCCGGAACGCGGGAGAGCAACGAGGCGCGATGATCGGCCAGGGGACGCGATCGCGCCTCTGGATCGTGGCCGCATGTTGTGTGCTGCCGCTATTCAGCGTGCTCGTGCGCGTGGGCTGGCTGACCGTGATTCAAGGTCAGGACATGAGCCGACGCGCCGAGTCGCAGCAGGTGCGTCGCGTCTGGCTGCAGCCGGAGCGCGGCCGGATTCTGGATCGCACCGGCGAGCCGATGGCGTACACGATGTACAACCAGTCGGTGCTCGCCGTGCCGTCGCAAGTCGTCAATCCGGCCAAGACCGCCGCCACGCTCGCCACTGCGCTCGGTCTCCCCCGGCGCGCGGTGGAGCAGAAGCTTCGCAGCTCGCGGCGCCAGGTCTACATCGACAATCGCGTTACCCCAATGCTCGATCGAAAGATCGCGCTCGCATCCATGCCCGGCATTTCGCAGAGCCTCGAGCTCAAGCGTGTGTATCCCCTCGCCGAGGCGGGTGCACACGTGATCGGCTTCATCGATCACGAGGAGGACGGCCGGGCCGGGATCGAGAACGAGCTCGACGACGTGCTCCGAGGCGAACCGGGCTGGGCGACCGAGCTCAGGGATGGCTTCGGAAACTCCTATCTTGCCCTCGGCCGGCGCAGTAAATCCTCTCGAGCCGGGAACGACGTGATGCTCACCATCGACGCCACGCTTCAGGATGTCGCCGCATCCGAGCTCAAGGCGGCCGCGGAAAGCCTGGACGCAAAGAGCGGGGCGCTCGTGGCCGTGGATCCCAAGACCGGCGACGTGTTGGCCATGGTCTCGTGGCCGACCTTCGACCCGTCGCGGGTTCGCGACGCGGATCGCGTGGCGATTCGCAATCGGGTTGTCACCGATCCCTACGAACCGGGCTCGACCTTCAAGCTCGTCGCTGCGACGGCCGCCCTCTCCCAAGAGATCATGCGTCCGAACACCCTTATTCATTGCGAAAACGGACGATTCAACTTCGGCGGGTTCACCGTCACCGATCACCACCCGCACGGACTCATTACGTTCAAGGATTCTTTCGCGGTGAGCAGCAACATCGCGTTCGCCAAGGTCGGACGCATGTGCGGCAATCGCCTCTACTACACCGCGCGCGGGTTTGGGTTCGGCAGTCCGACCGGCATCGGCTTGGCCGGCGAGGCGTCCGGGATCCTGAAGGCGCCATCGCAATGGTCTGGACGCACGTCGGCCACGATGGCCTACGGCTACGAAGTCATGGTCACCCCGCTCCAAATGGCAATGGCGTACGCCGCGGTCGCCAACGGCGGGATGCTCATGCGGCCGCAACTGGTACGTCGGGTGACCACGCCGGAAGGGAAGGTCGTGTTCGAAAGCCGTCCGCAGCCGGTGCGGCGAGCCCTCGATGCCAAGACCGCGGCGACGCTGCGCTCCTTCATGCACGAGGTCATGGTGAGCGGGACGGGCAAGGGTGCCAACGTGGACTGGATGGATATCGGGGGCAAGACCGGGACCACGGAAAAGCTCAAGGACGGCTCGTACTCTTCCGCGGCTCACTATGCATCGTTCGTGGGGATCGCGCCCCTGGAGGATCCCAAACTGGTTTGCTTCATCCTGCTCGACGAGCCGCAGGGCGCCACCTTCGGCGGTTCCGCCGCCGCGCCCGTGTTCAAGCGCGTCCTCGAATCGTTCGGTCGCCTACCCGATTCCTGGTTGCGCCCCAAGTACGAGCGACTCCTGGTCGAGGACACGCATCCCGCGCCGGCACGTTCCGCGGTGTGGCGGGGAACGCGTGAAGCGAATGCCGCTCCGGCGCGTCGCGTCGGTCTCGAGCTGGATGGTGAGGGATTGCCTGATTTTCGTGGCATGCCGCTTCGCGGTGCGTTGCAGGTGCTGGCGCCTTACGGGGTGCAGGTGGAAGTGCACGGCAGCGGGGTGGTGACTGAGCAAGAGCCGGCTCCCGGCTCGGCGATCGAGGGACCGATCGTGCTCACCGGAGATCGCGATGGATCCCCGGTGCTCATGGCCGGAAAGACGGCCCCGACCCAGGAGGAGAAGAAGGGCCCCGCGAAGCCCGAGCGCTCAGGGTTGCGCTGAACATGAAGCTCCGGGATCTCCTTTTGGCGCTCCCGGTGTACGAGCTCAGGGGCGAAGGCGACATTGACATAGACGGTATTGAGTTGGATTCACGGCGCGTTGGCGGCGGAGAGCTGTTTGTCTGTCTGGAAGGGCTGGCCAGTAACGGGCACGACTTCGCCGCCACCGCCGTGAACCAAGGCGCCGCCGCGCTTCTGGCGAAACGGTTTTTGCCCGAGCTCGCCGCCACGCCTCAAGTCGTGGTGGCAGACCCACGCGAAGCCATGGCCCGCGCGGCCGCGGCTTTTTTTTCACATCCGTCGCGATCGTTGGAACTGGTCGGCGTGACGGGAACGAACGGGAAGACGACAGTGACGCACTTCGTGCAGGCGCTGGGGGAAGCAGCGGGACAACGCGCAGAAGTGCTGGGCACCTTGGGTGGAAAAGTGGGCACGGATTATCAGTCAACGGGCTTCACGACCCCCGAGGCGCCCGCGCTCCAAAAATATCTGCGCGAGGCCGTCGATCGGGGAACCCAATGGCTGGCCATGGAAGTCTCGAGCCACGCCCTTGCGCAAAAGCGTGTGTTCGGCACCGACTTCAGCGCCGTCGTGTTCACCAATCTCACCCGTGATCATCTCGATTTTCACGGAACGATGGAGGCCTACTTCGAGTCGAAGGCGTTGCTCTTTTCCGAGGCGGGACGGGGATCGAGCCGGCCCGCGGTGGCCGTGCTCAACCTCGAGGATCCGGCGGGGCAACTCTTGGCCGGCCGGGTGACCGGCACGAAGGTGACCTATGGATTTGGCCGCGGAGCCGATTACCGGGCTCACGACGTGCGCACCTCTCCGGAATTCACCACCTACACGCTGTCCACGCCGCGCGGGCGGGCAAGCGTGCGCTTATCGCTCCCGGGGCGCTTCAACATCTTGAACGCGCTGGCCGCGCAAGCGGCGGGGATGGAGCGAGGCCTGACGTTGAATGCGGCCGTAGAAGGGGCAGAAGCGCTGAAACGCGTTCCCGGACGCATGGAGCGGGTGACGGGATCTCAGCCCTTCTCGGTGCTCGTGGATTACGCCCACACCCCCGACGCGCTCGAGCATGCCCTAGGCGCCGCGCGCAGCTTCACCAGCGGGAAGCTCATCGTGGTGTTTGGGTGTGGCGGTGATCGCGATAAGGGCAAGCGACCCGAGATGGGTCGTGTCGCCGCTCGGGAAGCCGATCGCATCGTGCTCACCTCGGACAATCCGCGCAGCGAGGATCCGGAAGCCATTCTCGATGCGATCGAGCGCGGCCTGCGTGACTCCACGGTTCCGCATTTGCGCGAAAGCGACCGGGCGAAAGCGATCCGGATCGCTTTGGACCACGCTCACGCCGGCGACACGGTGCTGATCGCCGGGAAGGGACACGAGCACTACCAGATCTTAGGCTCGACCACGCTCCCCTTCGACGATCGGGTCGTGGCCGCGCGGGTGCTCAAAGAGCTTGGATTCGATGTTGATGACCCGAGCTGAGTTCGACTCCGAATTTCTGAAGCGCGCCACGGGGGGCGAGCTGGTTGGCGCCCCGTCCGGCGAGCGCGTGGAAACGGATTCGCGGCTCGAGCTTGCCGGCGCTCTCTTCGTCGCCATCAAGGGGCCGAACTTCGACGGCCACGACTTCATAGCGGAGGCGTTCAGCAAGGGAGCGACCGGCGCCGTGGTGTCGCGAAGCTGGTGGGGCCGCAACCGAAGCAACATCACCCAACTTGTCGTGGTCGATGACACGCTCACCGCACTTCACGCTCTCGCCGCCGCCCACCGGGCGCGACGTCCGATCCCTCTCGCCGCGGTGACCGGCTCCAACGGCAAGACCACGACCAAGGAGCTCTTGGCCTTGGCGCTTTCTCCGCTCGGCCTTGTGCTCAAGACGGAAGGCAATCAGAACAACCACATCGGTCTTCCCCTCACGATTCTCCGCCTCACCCCCAAGCATCGCGCGGCGGCGGTCGAGATCGGTCTCAACCACCCGGGCGAGCTGGCCGTGCTGTCCCGCATTGCCGCCCCTCAAGTGGGTGCGATCACGAACGTGGCCGCGTCGCATCTCGAGGGTCTGGGATCGGTAGACGGCGTGGCGCGCGCGAAGGTGGAGATTGCGGAGGGGCTCGGGCCGGATGGCGTTCTGGTCACGCCATGGGATTCCCCGCCCCTCGAACGCGTCTTGCACCACTATCGCGGCCGCCGGCTCACCTTCGGCTTCACGTCGCAAGCGGACGTTCATCCCTCACACCTCACCGACCGCGGCCCCGAGGGAATTGAAATTGCGTTTCGGGAGGGCGTGACGGTGCGTGTGCCGTTGCTTGGTGCGCATGCCGCGCTCAACGTGTTAGCCGCGCTCGCCGTGGCCACCGCCCTCGGTATTCCTCTCCAAGCCGCCGCGAAGCCGCTCGAGCAGGTTCAGGCAACCAAAGGACGCCTGTCCCCGCGGCGAATCGGCAACGTGCTGCTTCTCGACGATACGTACAACGCTAACCCAGGAAGTCTCGCGGTGGCGTTGCGCGTGCTCGAGGATCTCGCGATTTCGGGAAATCGCTGGGCCATTCTGGGCGACATGCTGGAGCTGGGTAGGGATGCCAAGCGTCTGCACGAAAAAGCCGGAGCGGACGCCGCGTTTCTGGACGGGTTGATCGTGGTCGGCGAATTGGCGCGCTCGCTCGGGGGTGGGGCACGAACGGCCGGGTTGAAGGCCAGTGCCCTTCATGAAGCCGCCTCGTGCGAGGACGCCGCGGACATCGCGCTCGCGCATCTCCATGACGGCGATGTGATCCTGGTCAAAGGCAGTCGCGGCATGCACCTCGAGCACGCGGTGGCGCGGCTCGTCGAGCGGCTGGGGAAGGCGGCGTAATGCTGTTTCACCTCCTCTATCCCCTCCATACGCTTTTCTCGCCCCTCAACGTGTTTCGATACATCACGTTTCGCTCTGCGTACGCGGTCGTCACCGCCCTGTTGGTGTGCTTCTTCTTCGGTCCACCCCTCATCCGGCGGCTTCGCGAGTTCAAGATCCGGCAAATCATTCGTCACGACGGACCGCAAACGCATTTGACGAAATCGGGGACCCCGACCATGGGCGGGATTCTCATCGTGGCCGGCATCGTGGTGCCCACGCTCTTGTGGGCGTCACTTCGGAACCGGTACGTGCTGCTAGCGGTCGCAGTCACCCTGGTCCTGGGTTCTCTGGGATTCCTGGATGACTATCTGCACGTGGTTCGAAAAGCCCCCAAGGGTCTGCTCGGACGTTACAAGCTTCTCGTGCAGATCGGGGTCGGGCTCGTGGTCGGCATCATCCTGTACCAGTACCCCATCGAGCCTCGCTTCGCGACCGCGACCACCATTCCCTTCGTCAAGAACCAGGTCCTCGATCTTGGGCTTTTGTACATTCCCTTCGTGGCTCTGGTCATCACCGCCACCTCGAACGCGGTGAACCTCACCGACGGCCTGGACGGCTTGGCCTCCGGGCTCACCGCGCTCGCCGCGGCCTCGTTTGCCGGTTTGGCCTATCTCTCCGGTCACATCCGGCTCGCCGAATACCTGAATATTCCGTACATCCTCGGCGCGGGTGAGCTCACGATATTTTGCGCGGCCATGTTCGGGGCGAGCCTGGGGTTCCTTTGGTACAACACGCATCCGGCCGATGTGTTCATGGGAGACACGGGATCCCTAGCCCTGGGCGGAGCGCTGGGCACGGTCGCGGTAATACTCAAGAAGGAACTCTTGCTCTTCATGGTCGGCGGCATTTTTGTCGCCGAGGCGCTCTCGGTGATCATCCAGGTGGTGTCTTACAAGCTGCGCGGGAGGCGCGTCTTTCGTATGGCGCCGCTTCACCATCATTTCGAGCTTCGAGGGTGGCCTGAATCGCGCGTCGTGGTGCGGTTCTGGATCGTGGGCATGCTGCTTGCGCTCTTGAGTCTCAGCACGCTCAAGCTGCAATAGAATGGGCACGGAACTCATGTCGGAACGCGCAGTGAACAACGTGGAGTGGACCGGCCGGCGCGTCGTCGTGCTCGGCATGGCCCGAAGCGGCCGCGCGGTGGCGAAGCTCCTGGCCCGGCACGGCGCATTCGTGCGCGGACTCGACGAGAAGGATGCCGGCGCGCTCGAGCTCGATGAACACACCTACACCGAGCTTGGCATCGAGCTTCGGTTGGGCCGGTTCGATCCCGAGACTCTCCACGATGTCGACATGGCGGTAGTGAGTCCCGGGATCCCCAAGACGGCATCCGTTCTTCGCGAGGCAACCCGACGTGGTCTTCCGGTGCTGTCGGAGCTCGAGGTGGCCGCGCGATTCGCCAAGGCTCCCATTGCCGCGGTGACAGGAACGAACGGCAAGAGCACCACGGTGACCCTCCTCGGGCAGCTCGTCGGCGCGCTCGACAAGCCGGTCGCGGTGGCGGGCAACGTGGGCTGGCCGCTCTCGGAGGCCGTGGAAACCATTCCCGCCCAGGGATGCCTCGTGGTGGAGGTGAGCTCGTTCCAGCTCGAGGACGTCGAGCAGTTTCATCCGCGATCGGCGGCCATACTCAATCTCACCCCCGATCATCTGGATCGCTACGATTCGATGGAGCATTACGCGGCCACGAAGTTGCGCATCTTCGCCCGCCAGGAGTCCAAGGATGCGGCGGTGCTGCCCTGGGACGATGCGCGGTGGAAGGCCGAAGCGGCGCGGCTTCGCGCGAGGGTGTTGTGGTTCGGCCGAGGCGAGCTGCCCCAGGGCGTGCGCATCGGGCAAACGCATCTTCTCTGGGTCGAGAACAGGCGCGAAGAAGAGCTCCTTCCGCTCGACCGCTTGTCGTTGGCCGGACCCCACAACCACGAAAACTTCGCCGCCGCTTTATGTCTTTTGGCGGGGCTGGGCGAGAACCCGCGCGATTCCCGCGTCATCGACATGCTGACCCGGGCCCATGGTCTTCATCACCGTCTGGAGCCGGTCGGATCCGTCGAGGGGATCTCCTTCATCAACGACTCCAAGGCGACCAACCCGGATTCACTGGCGGTGGCGCTTCGTGCCTTCACGTCCCCGGTGGTGCTCATCGCGGGCGGGCGGCCGAAACAGGGTTACGACGTGCTCGCGGACCTGATACGCGAGCACGTGGCCGCCGTCGTGCTGATTGGCGAGGCGGCATCGCTCCTCGAAGACGCCTGGCGTTCCACCGGTGTTCCGATGTTCCATGCCGGAACGGATTTCGAAGCCGCGGTGCACCAGGCCTGGCGGGAAGCCGAGGAGCGGGGCGCCGCGGTGCTCTTGTCGCCGGGGTGCGCGTCCTTCGACATGTTCCGGGACTACGAGGATCGGGGCGACCGTTTCCGAGAGATCGTTACGCGGATGGGGGAGAGCTCGTGATTCGCTGGGACGCGCTTTCTGCCCGTGCGCGAAGCTTCTTCCGCGTCGATCTCGATCCAGTGCTTTCGATTCCCAATGAGCTCAGTTCCGGATCGTGGGACAAGTGGATGGTGGGAGCCACCTGTGGACTCCTTGTCCTAGGGCTCACCATGGTGTATTCGGCCACGTCACCCCTATCGACGCGTCCCAGTGCCTATCTGGAAAGCCATCTCATCAAAATCGTGAGCGGTTTGGTGGCGTTCGCGATCGGGAGCCGGATCGATTATCATCGGTGGGGTCGCTGGGCGCCGGGTCTGTATGTCCTGGGCCTCGCCTCTCTCCTCCTGGTCTATGTGCCGGGAGTAGGGCACAGTGCAGGGAACGCCCGTCGATGGATATCGTTGGGCGGGTTCACCTTGCAGCCCGCGGATTTCGCCCGTTTGGGCCTCGTCGTCTATCTGGCCCTCCTCTTGTCCAAACCGAGGGCACGACTGGAGCGATTCGCCACAGGGACGCTTCCCTGTGTGATCGCGTTGGCGTTGGTCGCGTTTCTGGTATATCGCCAGCCCAACCTCAGCACGACCTTGGCCCTCGCACAAATCTGCGGACTCATGCTCGTCGCGGGGAAGATTCCATGGCGCCACTTGGGCGTACTCGCCGCACCGATGGTGGTGGTGCTTCCCTTCGCGATGAAATCGTATCAATCGAGTCGCATCGCGAACTGGCTCGGCTACTGGCAGGGCGGCGCCCATCTGCAGGGGGGCAATTACCAGATGGACCAGTCCATCCTGGCTATCGGCTCGGGAGGATTCCTCGGTCGGGGGCTAGGGGAAGGCCGTCAGAAGTGGTTTTTCCTGCCTGACGCGCATACTGACTTCGTGTTCGCCATCATTGGAGAGGAACTGGGATTTTTGGGAGCGTTGTTGCTGGTGGGATTGTTGATGATTTTGCTGTGGCGCGCCTATGAAGCGGCGCGTCGCGCTCCGGATCGATTCGGCTATCTGCTGGCTACCGGTATTGGAGCCAGCATCGCCATCTATGCCGGCGTCAATCTCATGGTGGCTTGCGGTCTTTTCCCCACGACCGGTCTCCCTTTGCCCCTCGTGTCCTACGGTGGTTCCGCCATTCTGGCCACGCTCTTCTCCATCGGCATCTTGAACAATATCGCCGCCCAGGGGGACTCGGTTCTTCTGGCCGGAATTGGAGACTACGAGTGATGACCGACGAGACTCGGGACGGGAACCCCGATTCAGGTTCTCCCCCCCAAGAAGAGCAGCGGCCCGCCTACGGCGGCCCTCCACGTCGCCGGCGAGGACGTCGCGGCTACGAGGGACCGCCCGAATGGATAGACAAGCGTGCGGAAGAGACGGAGCACGCGGCGGCTCCGCCCGCGCCCACGACTGACGAACGCACGCCTACACCCAGGGATGAACGCACAACTACACCCAGGGATGAACGCACAACTACACCCAGGGACGAACGCACACCTTCACCCAGAGACGCACGCACGCACGCACCGAGGGAGGAACGCACATTCACGCCTAGCGAACCGCCGGCGGAAGAGCGCTCTCCTCGGCAGGAACCCACATTCGGTCCTGACGCACCGCCCTCCGAACCGGGGGTGACGGGCGAGGGGTCGCGCCGAGAGCGTTTCCATAGGCGCGAGGGGCGCCGCGGGTTCGATCGTGGGCGCCGCATGGAAGAGCCTCGGCGCGATGAACCCCGCCGGGACGAAGCGGACGCGGGGCGTCGAGAGGACATGCCGCGCGAAGAATCGCGACACGAAGACATCCGGCGCGACGACACACCACGAGACGCAGTGCGCCGTGATGAGAGACCGCGGGAAGGGATGCGGCGCGATGACGCGCGCCGAGGTGACGTGCGGCGTGAGGGGCGCCGGGACGATCGCGCGCCGGTGCCGTTGCCTCCGCGTTCCGGGGACGAAGCAGCCCCTCGCGAGGATCGCCCGCGCCGGGACCGCGATCGCCGCGGCCGGGACCGCCGCGATTCCGGGTCGCGAGGCGATACGCCACGTGAATTACGCGAGCCAGGCTCGCGAGGCGATGCGCCCCGCGAGATGCGAGAGCAGGGATCGCGAGGCGATGCGCCCCGCGAGATGCGAGAACCGAGCGGCCGAGGCGACACGCCCCACGAGCCGGGTTCGAAAGGCGATACGCCTCGCGAGCTCCGCCGTGAGCGCCCGCCTCAGGACCGCCGGCCCTCTGAGCGCCCTCAAGCGGGACCCCGCCCGCCGCGCGAGAACGACCGTCCGCCGGCGATGCTGCGAGGGCAAGCGCAAGCGCGGCCGCCGCAGGCCGG
>Ga0075431_100005414_pt1 | contig 12609 bp, 13 predicted proteins | sample RhiMetdeltSRZDD5_FD_75297 | JGI IMG/M metagenome (GOLD analysis project Ga0075431, IMG submission 75297) | Populus rhizosphere microbial communities from Tennessee, USA - Rhizosphere MetaG P. deltoides SRZDD5 | ecosystem: Host-associated > Plants > Roots > Rhizosphere > Soil | place: USA... | reverse complement strand
CGGAACACGCCGTTGTGGTGCTGGACCCACATGACCTCGGGACGCGCGGCGCACAGCACGAGCCGGTGCACGTCCTGGGCAACCTGGTCGAATTTCTGTTCCGGCGGCATGTACTCCGCGTACATGCCCTGCGCGCAGATCGCCCAGTTCTTGCCGCCGTCGCACGTCTGCCAGGCACCGCCGGTGGACACCGCCACGGTGATGCGCTTCGCGTCGCGTGGATCGACGGCGATGGAATGGATGCCGGGATGGTCGTAGCCGCCGCCGCCCCACTGGGCGCGCTCGGGCCGGTCCCACAGGGCGCGCACCAGTTGCCAGCTCGCGCCGCGATCCTCCGAGGTGAACAGGCCGCCGGGGATCGTTCCGGCCCAGAGCCGCTTGCCGTCCGACTCCAGCGACCAGAGCTGCACCAGCTTCCACGGGGTCTTGTCGGCCGAGCCCTCCGGCTGCGGCGGGTACTCTGGCGCGGCAACCTCTTTCCAGGTTTTGCCGCCATCCCCGCTGCGGTGCAGTTTCACGCCGAAATGCCCCAGGTTGAGCGCCGCGTACACCGCGCCTCCCCGGTCCGGCAGCACCATGCTCACCGGGTCGCCGAGAAAATGCGGCTTGCCGATCCGGCGCCCGGTGACGGTGAACAGCCCCTTCTTGGTCCCGACATAGAGTTTCACGGTCAGCCTCCGGTAAGTGCCTGCATCACGTACACCTCGCTCGACTCGCGCACCGGGTCGCTCAACTGCTCGCGGTCTCGCACGCGCAGCCCGTCGACGAAAACCACGACATGCTTGCGCAGATGTCCCTGCTCGTCGAGCACGTAGCCGCGCGCCTGCGGCTGCGCGGCGAATACCTGGGCGAGCGCCGAGCGCACCGTGCCCGCCGCCACCTGCGTTTCCGGGCAGTTCACGTGGCGCTGCAGGTTGGAAGTGAATACGACGCGCGGCATCGCAAGGACTAGGAGCGGAGCCTGAGCGAAATATCCGCCAGACGGCGGCCCTGCGCAATGCACAGCGCGCGTTCGGCATCGGCCACCGGCTGATCGTCCGCCGTCCCGGCGAAGTGGCTCGGCCCGTAGGGCGTGCCGCCCGCGCGCGTGGCGTTCAGCTCGGCCTGCGTGTAGGGCAGGCCGACGATCAGCATGCCGTGGTGCAGCAGCGGCAGCATCATGGACAGGAGCGTCGATTCCTGCCCGCCGTGCAGGCTTGCGGTGGAGGTGAAGGCGCAAGCCGGCTTGCCGGCGAGGGCGCCGCTCAGCCACAACGGGCCGGTGCCGTCGAGGAAGTGCTTGAGCGGCGCCGCCATGTTGCCGAAGCGCGTCGGGCTGCCGAGCGCCAGGCCGGCGCAGGATTCCAGGTCCCGCAGTTCGCAGTACGGCGCGCCATCGGGCGGAACAGTGGGCGAAACAGTGTGCGTGACGGCGGCGACTTTCGGCACTGTGCGCAGCCGCGCTATTGCGCCGGGCACGCGCTCCACGCCCTCGCCAATGAACTCCGCCATGCGCCGCACCGATCCGCCGACGCTGTAGTAGAGCACCAGGATCTCCGCCATGGCCCTGTATCATACGGGCCCGATGAGCCGGATTGCATCCCGCGGGCCGATCGCGTTCCTCGCCGCGGCAACGCGGCGCTTCCGCGAGGATCGCAGCGTGCAGACCGCCGGCTCGCTGACTTTCACCACCCTGCTTGCGCTGGTGCCCCTGCTGACTGTGGTGCTTTGGCTGTCGAGCACCTTTCCCTTGCTCGAGAGGGCGGTGGACGCGCTGGAGCGCACCATGGTGGCGCAACTGCTGCCCGACAGCGCCGGCAGTGCGCATGTCACGCGCGAAATCGGCCTGTTCGCGGACAACGCCGCCCGCCTGGGCGTCCTCGGGCTCGGCTTCCTCGTGATTGTCGCCCTGATGCTGATGCTGACCGTGGAGGACACGCTGAACCGCATTTTCGGCGTCGCCGGGAAGCGCGCGCTGCTGCGGCGGCTGCTGGTGTATACCCTGCTGATCGCGCTCGGCCCCGTGCTCATCGGCGCCAGCCTGTCGATGACCTCGTACGTCGTCGGCGCCTCGCTCGGCTACCTCGACCTGGACGCGCACGCGCGGCTGATACTCGGCCTGCTGCCGTTCGGCTTCACCTGCGCCGCGCTCACGCTGCTGTACCTCGTGGTGCCGTACCGGCGCGTCGACGCCGGCCATGCGCTGCTCGGCGGCCTGTTCGCCGCCGCGGTGTTCGAGCTCGCCAAGCGCGGCTTCGCGCTGTTCATCACCAAGTTCCCGACCTACACCCTGATCTACGGCGCCTTCGCCGCGGTCCCGCTGTTCCTGCTCTGGGTGTACGTTTCCTGGCTGGTGGTGCTGGTCGGCGCCACCCTGACGGCCCAATTGACCGCCACCGGAGGCAAGGCATGACAGCAGTCCCGCCGCGCGAGCGCCTGATCGCCGCGCTCGACGTGCCCGACGCGGCGCAGGCGCGCGCCCTCGCCGAGCGACTCGGCGACGCGGTGCGGTTCTACAAGATCGGCCTGGAGCTGTTCACCGCCGGCGGGTACTTCGAGCTGCTGCAATGGCTGCGCGCGCGGGGCGGCAAGGTATTCGCCGACTTGAAGCTCTACGACATCCCGGAGACGGTGCGCCGCGCGGTCGCCAACCTGCGCTCGAGCGGGGCGACGTTCCTTACCGTGCATGCCGAGCGCTCGATCATGGAGGCTGCGGCAAGGGAGAAGGGCGCGTTGCAGATTCTCGCCGTGACCGTGCTCACCAGCTTCGACCGGACCAACCTCGCCGAGATGGGCTATGCGGGCAGCGTCGAGGATCTGGTTCTGCTGCGCGCGCGCGCTGCGCTCGACTCGGGCTGCGACGGCGTCATCGCCTCGGCGCTGGAAGCGCCGAAGCTCAAGGCGGCCTTCGGCGGCAAGCTGCTGGTGGTGACCCCGGGCGTCAGGCCCGCGGGCGCGGCGGCGGCGGACCAAAAGCGCACCGTGGACGTGGCGCAGGCGTTCGCCAACGGCGCGGACTACATCGTGGTCGGGCGCCCGATCCGCGACGCGACCGATCCCCGCGCCGCTGCGGAAGCGATCCAGTCCACCATCTCTGCGGCGTTCAAGGGCTGATGCAACGCAACACGGCACCGCGCAAGTCGCGTACAATGCGCGACTTTTTGCTTTTCTGATCAAGACCATGCCGCGCGCACTGCGTAATCTCGCCATCATCGCCCACGTCGACCACGGCAAGACCACCCTGGTCGACAAGCTGCTGCGCGCCACCGGCACCTTCGCCGCGCACGAGGAGCTGCAGGAGCGCGTGATGGATTCCAACGACCTGGAGCGCGAGCGCGGCATCACCATCCTCGCCAAGAACTGCGCGGTGCGCTACGAGGGCACCCACATCAACATCGTCGACACCCCGGGCCATGCCGACTTCGGCGGCGAGGTCGAGCGCGTGCTGTCCATGGTGGACGGCGTGCTGCTGCTGGTGGACGCCGTCGAGGGGCCGATGCCGCAGACGCGGTTCGTCACGCGCAAGGCGCTGGCGCAGGGCCTCAAGCCCATCGTGGTGGTCAACAAGGTGGACCGTCCCAGCGCGCGCGCGCAATGGGTGGTCAACCAGACCTTCGACCTGTTCGACAAGCTCGGCGCCACCGAGGAGCAGCTCGACTTTCCCGTGGTCTACGCCTCGGCGCTGGAAGGCTGGGCGAGCAGCGACCCCGAGGCGCGCGGCGGCGACCTGAAGCCCCTGTTCGAGGCGATCCTGCGGCACGTCCCGATGCGCGACGAAGACGCCGACGGCCCGCTGCAGCTGCAGATCTGCTCGCTCGACTATTCGAGCTACGTCGGCAAGATCGGCATCGGCCGCATCCGCCGCGGGCGCCTGAAGGCGGCGCAGGAGGTCCTGGTGCTGAACGGCCCGCAGGCGCAGCCGGTCAAGGCCAAGGTCAACCAGGTGCTGATGTTCGAGGGACTGCAGCGGGTGCAGGTCGAGGAGGCCGAGGCGGGCGACATCGTGCTGATCAACGGCATCGAAGAGGTGAGCATCGGCACCACCCTGTGCCACCCCGAGCACCCCGACGCTCTGCCGCTGCTGAAGGTGGACGAGCCGACGCTGACCATGAATTTCCTGGTCAACGCCTCGCCGCTCGCCGGCCGCGAAGGCAAGTACGTCACCAGCCGGCAGATCCGCGAGCGGCTGGAGCGCGAGACCAAGAGCAACGTCGCGATGCGCGTGGAATACCCCGAGGACACCGACACCTTCATCGTGCACGGCCGCGGCGAGCTGCACCTGACGATCCTGCTGGAGAACATGCGCCGCGAAGGCTACGAGATCGCCGTGTCGCGGCCGCGCGTGGTCTACAAGGAGATCGGCGGCGTGCGCAGCGAACCCTTCGAGGTGCTCACGGTGGACGTGGAAGAGGTCAACCAGGGCGGCGTGATGGAGGAGCTGGGCCGGCGCCGCGGCGAGCTGCTCGAGATGCATCCGGACGGCAAGGGCCGCGTGCGCCTGGATTACCGCATCCCGGCGCGCGGGCTGATCGGCTTCCAGGGCGAATTCATGACCCTGACGCGCGGCACCGGCATCATGAGCCACGTGTTCGACGAATACGCCCCCGCCAGGCCCGAGGACATGGCCGAGCGCCGGAACGGCGTGCTGGTGTCGCAGGACGACGGCGTGGCGGTGGCCTACGCGATCTGGAAGCTGCAGGAGCGCGGCCGCATGTTCGTCTCGCCCGGCGAGCCGGTGTACGAAGGCATGATCGTCGGCATCCACAGCCGCGACAACGACCTGGTGGTCAATCCGATCCGCACCAAGCAGCTCACCAACATCCGCGCCTCGGGCAAGGACGAGGCCATCGACCTGGTGCCGCCGATCGGCCTGACGCTGGAATACGCGGTGGAATTCATCGCCGACGACGAGCTGGTGGAAATCACGCCGAAATCGATCCGCCTGCGCAAACGCTTCCTGCGGGAAAACGAGCGCCGCCGCGCAGAACGGGCGGCGGCCTAGGGGATCGGCACCGCGGCGAGCAGCTGCGCGCCGACGTCCACGCGGCGCGCGGCGTCGTGCGCCGGGCGCAGGCGGTGCGCCGCGACGCCCGGCAGGATGGCCTGCACGTCTTCCGGAATCACCTTGTCGCGGCCCTCCAGCAGGGCCCAGGCGCGCGCCGCATGCACCAGCGCCAGCGCGGCGCGCGGCGACAGTCCGGCGACGTAATCAGGCGAGCGCCGCGTGTGCGCGACGATCGCCTGCACGTAGTCGAGCAGCGCCGCGGACACGTGCACGCGCTGCGCCGTTCCCTGCAGCTCCACCAGTTCGGCCGGGCTCATGCAGGGCTCCAGCGTCGCCAGCAGGTCGCGGCGGTCGGTGCCCGTCAGCAGTGCGCGCTCGGCGTCGCGATCCGGGTAGCCCAGCTCGATGCGCATGGTGAAGCGGTCGAGCTGCGATTCGGGCAGCGGGAAGGTGCCCACCTGCTCCGACGGGTTCTGCGTGGCGATGACGAAGAACGGCTCGGGCAGCTTCCTGGTCTCGGTTTCCACCGTCACCTGGTGCTCCTCCATCGCCTCGAGCAGGGCACTCTGCGTCTTCGGCGTGGCGCGGTTCACCTCGTCGGCGAGGATCACCTGGGCGAAGATCGGCCCGGGGTGGAACTTGAACGTGCCGCCGTCGCGCTCGTACACCGACACGCCGATGATGTCCGCCGGCAGCATGTCGCTGGTGAACTGGATGCGCTGGAAATGCAGGCCGAGGGTGCGCGCCAGCACGTGCGCCAGCGTGGTCTTGCCCACGCCGGGCAGGTCCTCGATCAGCAGGTGGCCGCGCGCGATCAGGCAGGCGAGCGCGAGACGCACCTGCGTTTCCTTGCCGAGGATCACCCGGCCGGCAGTGGCGACCAAGCTCTCGACCGGCGTCGGCGCGGGCTGCGTTTTGATCTGTGTTTTCAGGAGCATGGCCCGATTGTACAGGGTATGATTTCGCGCATCATGCCGACCGCCTTCATCACGCATGCCGATTGCCTGAAGCACGAGATGGGCGCCGGGCATCCGGAGCGGCCGGAGCGCCTGACGGCGATCGAGGACCAGCTGATCGCCTCCGGGGTCGGCGCGCAACTGGCGCGCCACGAGGCCCCGCTCGCCACGGACGAGGAGCTGGAGCGCGTGCATCCGCCGGAGTACCTGCGCGCCATCCGCGACGCGGCGCCCGAGTCCGGCAGGGTGCATCTCGACCCGGACACGGCGATGAATCCCCACAGCCTGCACGCGGCGCTGCGCGCGGCTGGCGCCGCGGTGCTCGCCACCGACCTGGTGCTGCGCGGCGCGGCCGACAACGCCTTTTGCAGCGTGCGTCCGCCGGGACACCATGCCTGCCGCGCGCGGCCGATGGGTTTCTGCATCTTCAACAATGTCGCGGTGGCCGCGCGCCATGCGCTCGCGGCGCACGGCCTGCAGCGCGTGGCGATCGTCGATTTCGACGTGCACCACGGCAACGGCACCGAAGAGATCTTCGAGAACGACGCGCAGGTGCTGATGGTGTCCACCTTCCAGCACCCGTTCTATCCGTACAGCGGCACCGAGGCGCCTGCGCCCAACATGGTGAACGTGCCGCTCGCCGCGGGCGCCGGGTCCAGGCAGTTCCGCACGGCCGTCAGCGAGGCCTGGATCCCGGCGCTGGACGCCTTCAGACCGCAGCTGGTGCTGTTTTCCGCAGGCTTCGACGCGCACGAGGAGGACGACATGGCCATGCTGCGCCTGTCGGATGCCGACTACGGCTGGGTGACGCGCCAGGTGAAGGCGGTGGCCGACAGGCACGCGCAGGGGCGCATGGTGTCGATGCTCGAAGGCGGTTATGCGCTGTCGGCCCTGGGGCGCAGCGTGATGCAGCACCTGCGGGTGATGGCCAGCCTGGATCGCTAGCCGCCTTCCCTGGGCGTAGAATCTCCCGAGCATGTTTCTTCTCGCCCGCCTGATTTCGACCAGTTGCCGATCGTTGGCGGCGATGATCGGATTCGCGCGGCAAAGCGGCGGGCGGCGAGGGCGTGCGGGATGCCCGGATGACAGGGTCGCGACGATTTGCCTGCTTCCCTTCCGCATTCCTGCCGCTTCCGCTCCCGCTCCCCAGATCAAGCAGTTCCGCCGGCCACGCCGGCGTCGTTCCTATTGACAAGACAGGAGGTTGGCATGGATCGCAGATCATTCCTGAAAAGCGCCGGCGCCGCGGCGACTGCCTCGGCGCTGCCCTGGCGCGCGGCGCTGGCGGCCGAGGGCTGGCAGGCCTATGAGATCGTCAGTCGCGTCGAAATCCTCAAGCCGAGCGGCGTGTCGCGCACCTGGGTGCCGCTGCCCCTGAGCGACGACACCCCCTGGCACAAGGCCGTGGGCAACGCCTGGAGCGGCAACGCGGCGCAAGCGCGCGTGATGAGCGACGGCAAGTACGGCGTCGGCATGCTGGTCGCCGAATGGTCCCCCGGCGTGGCGGAGCCGGTGATCGAGGTCACGAGCCGCTTCATGACGCGCGAGCGCAGCGTCGACCTGTCGCGCCCCGGCGCAGACCCGCGTCGCCTGTCGGCCGAGGAGCAGGCGTTCTATACCGCGCCGACGGAACTCATCCCCACCGACGGCATCGTGAAGCAGACCGCGCAGCAAGTCACCCAGGGCGCGCGCGGCGACGTCGACAAGGCGCGCGCGATCTACGAGTGGGTGGTGGACAACACCTTCCGCGACCCCAAGACGCGGGGCTGCGGCTGGGGCGACATCAAGAGCATGCTGGAAAGCGGCAACCTCGGCGGCAAGTGCGGCGACCTGAACGCGATGTTCGTCGGGCTCGCGCGCGCCGCCGGCCTGCCGGCGCGCGACATCTATGGATTGCGCGTCGCGCCGTCGATGTACGGCTACCGGAGCCTGGGGGTGGGCTCGCCCAACGTGACACGCGCGCAGCACTGCCGCGCGGAGTTCTTCGCCAAGGGGTATGGCTGGGTGCCGGTGGACCCGGCCGACGTGCGCAAGGTGATCCTGGAGGAGCCGCCGGGCAACCTGCCGGCGGGCGATGCCAAGGTGGCGGCGGCGCGCAAGCGCCTGTTCGGCGCTTGGGAGATGAACTGGCTTGCCTACAACATGGGCCACGACATCGCCCTGCCGGGGGCCAGCGGGCCGAAGCTGTCCTACTTGATGTACATCAACGCGCAGACCGGCGGCATGATGCGCGACCAGCTCGACCCGGACAGCGTCAAGTACGCCATCACCGCGCGCGCGGTCTGAGCAGCGGGGCAAGGGCGCGCAGCAGCGCGGCGCGCTCCGCGGCCGGGGCGAAGCGCGCTCGCCGCGCGGCCAGCGCCTTGCGCAGGGCCAGGTAAAAGCGCGGGTCCGTTGCCGCGCGCAGGATGAGGCGCGCCAGCGCGTGCTGGTCACCGAGGCGGAAGTATCCCGGGTACGCATGACCCAGCATGCCGATGTTGCCGTCCACGCGGGAGGCGAGCACCGGGGTGCCTGCGCGCGCGGCTTCCGCGATCACGTTGGCGCCGCCCTCCATGCGCGAACTGACGACCAGCAGCTGGCTGCGCGCCAGCCAGCCGAGCGCACGCGCGTGCGATACGCCGCCGAGCCAGCGATAGCGGGGCTCCGCGGCCATGCGCCGGCGCGCTTCGCGCGCCATGTCCGGCGAGAGCGCCGCGCCCAGCTGGACCACTTCGATGCCGGCGGCGGCGGGCAGCTCGGCAAGCGCGGCTGCCGCGCGGAAAGGATCCTTCTCCTCGCGCAGGTGGCCGATGACCGCGACGCGAAACACGCGCTCGGGCGGCGCGCGCCGCGCACCGGAATCGGCGGACTGATAGACCACGCGCGCCTTGCGGCGCTGCGCCGGCGCAAGCCGCCGCAGCGCCTCTGCCTGCAGCACGAGGATGCGGTCGGCCAGTTCGAGGGAGTGCCGCGCTTCGCGCGACGCCGGCAAGTCGCGGTACAGATCCGTGCCGGTCAGCGCTACGCACAAGGGGCCGTGCGGATGGGCTTCCCGATAGCGCGCGATCGAGCCATGGCTGCGGCGCGCGTGCAGCGCGACGAGGAGCGCGCAGGATTTTCCGCTCCATTCGACATCCACCGATACGCCGTGCCCCGCGCTACGCAATTGCGCGGCCCAGCGCAGCGCGGTGTGGCGGTTGCCGTTGCGCGTCCCCGCGCCGGCCGGCGTGACGATCGCGATACGCGCCATGGCTGTTGGTTAGACTAGCACGCGATGCTCGAACGCCAGCTGCTCGAAGCGCGCGCACGAACCGACCTGATGACGGGCGACCTGGGCGGCGAGCGCCTGCTCGGGCCCAGGCTCGCCATCGTCAATCCGCCCCTGTGGGAGATCGGCCATGTCGGCTGGTTCCAGGAGCGCTGGTGCCTGCGCACCGTGCGCGGCGGGGCGGTGGCGTCGATCCTGCCCGAGGCCGACGCGCTGTACGACTCTTCCGCGGTGGCGCACGACCGGCGCTGGGACCTGCCCCTGCCGACGCTTGCCGCCACGCGGGCCTACCTGTCCGGTGTGCTCGAGCGGGTGCTGGACCGACTCGCGCGCGAGCCGGAGAACGCGGCGTTGCGGTATTACGCGCAGCTCTGCGTATTTCACGAGGACATGCACGCCGAGGCCTTCCACTACACGCACCAGACGCTCGGCTACGGCGACCCGGCCGGCTCCGCGCTCATCCGGGCAGGGCCGCAGGCGGACGTCGGGCTGCCGGGTGGACGATGCACGCTGGGCGTGCAGCCGGGCGGGGCGTTCGCGTTCGACAACGAGAAGTGGGCGCACGAAATCGAGTTGGCGCCGTTTCGCATCGCCGCCGAACTCGTCACCAATGCCGAGTACCTGGCCTACGTCGAGGCTGGCGGCACGGCGCCGCGCTACTGGAGAAAAGCCGGGCAGGCATGGCAGCAGCGCCGCTTCGAGCGATGGCTGGCGCTCGCGCCGCAGGAGCCTGTGCTGCACGTGAGCGCTCTGGAGGCGCAGGCCTACTGCCGTTGGGCCGGGCGCCGCCTGCCCAGCGAGGCGGAGTGGGAATTCGCCGCGACGCGCGGCGCGTTGCACACCGGGCAGGCATGGGAATGGACGGCGAGCGACTTCCTGCCTTATCCGGGATTCTCGCCCGATCCCTACGAGGACTATTCGCGGCCCTGGTTCGGCACGCAGCGGGTACTGCGCGGCGCGAGCTTTTCGACCCCGGCGCGACTCGCGCGCCCGGGCTTTCGCAACTTCTACGCGCCGGAGCGCGCGGACATGTTCTGCGGCTTTCGTACCTGCGCGGCCCGGTAGGCTAGGCCGCTTCCTTGCCTTTTACCGCGGCCGAGGTTTCCTCCAGCAGCGCGATCACGCGCTTGGCGTGGCGATACAGCTTCTCGCCTTTTTCCGTCACCACCACGCCGCGGTGGCGGCGCTCGAACAGCCGCACGCCGAGGAACAGCTCGAGCCGGCGGATGCGCGCGGACACGTTGGATTGCACGGTTTCCAGCAGCACGCCGGCGCGACCGAACCCGCCCTCTTCGTACACGGCGATGAAATAGCGCAGGTCCTTGATCTCCATCCTGCGGACCACTATAGCAAAGGCCGCATGCCATCTGCATATGAGCTAGCTGGCGTCCCGCCGAATGCAAGAAACTGTCAGTCCAAGTCCCAGGGTTCGCAGCGCCCGGGCGAGGCGCCCGCCGGCAGGCGATCGAAGGCGAGGTCCGGATCGGCGGCGGCGAGCGCATCGAAGTGCCAGGCGTGCTGCGCGGCGTAGCGGACGCAGGCCCGCGCCCCGTTCTTCCATTTGTGCTGCTCGCAGCGGGTGAGCGTGGTGACGCGCACGCTTGGTCCCACCCGTTCGATGAAATGCACGGCCCTGGCGGTGGCTCGCACCAGCACCGGCCGCCGGCCCGGCGAGCTCGAGGACAGGACCTGCGCCGATTCCGGGCGCACCGACTCGTATACCAGCAGCAGGTCCGAGGCACGAGCGCCGCCGGCCAGGTCGGCGATCAGGCTGCGCTTGTCGTGGTCGAATTCGCAGATCAGGTCGCCGGACTCGAGCGCCGCACGCAGTTCCGGCGCCGCGGCCGCGGGCGCGGCCGCGCAGGCGAGCGCCAGCAGCAGGGTCCTCATGCGACCAGCTCGCGCGCCAGGCCGGCGAAGGCGGCATCGTCCGCCGCGGGCACGCGCAACACCCTGGCCTGCGGCAGGCGCGTGAAATTGCGCTGCGCCGAGCGCCGGTACGCCGGATCGTAGTGCTCGTCCAGCAGGCGCGCCACCAGCTCCTGCCATGCGCCCTGCGCGGCGAGCGCCTTCCAGCTCTGCACGCGCTCGCGCCCGTGCAGCCCGACCAGGCAATCGAGCCGCGCCTCGAGCGCCTCGCGCGCGGTGAAGAAATGACGGTACTCCGCCGAGAGCAGGGCGACGCGCGTGCGCACGTCCGCCTCCAGCAGCACGCAATCCGAGGCGCGCATGGCCTGGATCAGCGCCTCGGGCACCTGCAGCTGGCCGATCTTCTTCGACTCGCCTTCGACGTAGACCGCGCGCCCCGGATCGCAGGCGGCGAGCTCGTGCAGCACCCGGCTGTCGAACATCTTCTGCGACGGTTGCGCGCGGTCGGGGAGGTTGCCCAGCACCGAGCCGCGGTGGGCCGCCAGATCCTCCAGGTCGAGGACCTGCGCGCCTGCCTGCGCCAGGGCTTTCAGCAGCCGGCTCTTGCCGCTGCCGGTGACGCCGTGCACCACACGGAAGCGCAGCGTGCCGGGGACTTCGGCGAGCCGCGCCACGACCCATTGCCGGTAGGCCTTGTACCCGCCCTCCAGCGCGCGCGCGTCCCAGCCGATCTCGCGCAACACGTGCGCGAATGCGCCGCTGCGCTTGCCGCCGCGCCAGCAGTACACGAGCGGCCGCCAGCCCTTGGGCCGGTCGGCGAGCGCGCCCTCGAGGTGCCGGCCGATGTTCCTCGCCACCAGCGCCGCGCCGAGCTTCTTGGCGGCGAAGGGCGACACCTGCTTGTAGACCGTGCCGACCCGCGCCCGCTCCGCATCGTCGAGCACCGGCAGCGATACGGCGCCCGGCAGGTGGTCCTCGGCGAATTCTGCGGGCGAGCGCGCGTCGATGATGGCGTCAAACGCCGTCAGGGACGACGCCTGCATCGGAACCGAGTGCAATGCCGTCTGCATCGACTAAAATTCTACGCCTATGAATGCCCCCGACAGAATCCGCCTCACCCAGTTCAGCCACGGCGGCGGCTGCGGCTGCAAGATCGCGCCCGCCGTCCTGTCCGAGATCCTGGCCTCGACGCCGATCCGCGGTTTGCCCGCGGACTTGCTGGTGGGCACCGAGACCTCGGACGACGCTGCGGTGTACCGCCTGAGCGACACTCAGGCGCTGGTCGCCACCACGGACTTCTTCACGCCGATCGTGGACGACCCTTACGACTTCGGCCGCATCGCGGCCACCAATGCGCTCTCCGACATCTACGCCATGGGCGGCAAGCCGATCATGGCGCTTGCCATCGTCGGCATGCCGCTGGACAAGCTGCCGGTCTCGGCGATCCAGAAGATTCTCGAGGGCGGCGAGTCGGTGTGTGCGGCGGCCGGCGTCCCGATCGCCGGCGGGCACTCGATCGACACGCTGGAGCCGATCTACGGCCTGGTGGT
>Ga0075431_100005412_pt1 | contig 12611 bp, 10 predicted proteins | sample RhiMetdeltSRZDD5_FD_75297 | JGI IMG/M metagenome (GOLD analysis project Ga0075431, IMG submission 75297) | Populus rhizosphere microbial communities from Tennessee, USA - Rhizosphere MetaG P. deltoides SRZDD5 | ecosystem: Host-associated > Plants > Roots > Rhizosphere > Soil | place: USA... | reverse complement strand
AATCAGTGTCTTCGTTGAGCGGTTACGAACTCGAGTGGGGCGAAACTTGGAGTGCTCGATCACCGCCTGCGCGATGGAATCGAGAACGGGATGAACACGGTGGATCACCCGAACCGAGTGCGGCACGACCCGCCCTCGCTCATCGATGACCAGCTCGAGCACGACTCGGCCTCCAATACCGGCTTGAAGGAGGGAATCCGGATACTCGATGGGAGGATGGGAGATGATCACCGGTCGTTGAGTCAGCGAATCCCGCTCCGTGCGCTGCCCGTTCGAGCGCGACGCGGCGTTGAGGAAGGCAATCCCGAAACAAAGCGCGGTGCGAAGAACCATCATCATGACGCCCGAAACCAGAGCCGCTCGGCCGCCGGCGGGTTCGCGGTGACCCCGGGCAATGCCGACTCGGGCGGTGGCAGTGGCTCGTTCACACACGCATCGGTGGCCTGATCGATCTCCTCTTTCACGGCCCGATCGAGCTCGGCCAGCTCGGCTTCCTCCGCCCACCCGTTGTCGAGCAGCTGCTTCACAAAGCGATCGACCGGATCATTCTCCTTCGCCCACTGCTCGATCTCGTCCTTTGGTTGATAGGACTGATCGTCGTGCTCGGCGTGTCCCTTGCGGCGGTACGTTTTGACTTCGATGAAATGCACCCCTTTGCCACGGCGGGCCCGCTCCACGGCATAGCGTGTGGCCGCGTACACGGCGATCACATCGTTGCCGTCGACCGTGACGGCATGCACGCCGTACCCCTTTGCCTTGTCGGCCAGGTCTTTCACGGCGTACTGTCGTTCCGGAGGCGTGGTGTAGGCCCAGTGATTGTATTCCCCGATCACCACCATGGGGCAGCGCTGCACCGCCGCGAAGTTCATCCCCTCGTGAAACGCGCCGGTTGAGGTCGCGCCGTCGCCGACGTACACGAGTCCCACCCGTGCCTCGCCGCGCATCTTGAAGGTGAGCGTGATTCCCGCCATCACAGGCACCATGTCGCCCAGATGAGAGATCTGGCCCAGATAGCCCTTTTCGAGATCGTTGAAATGGACGTTCAGCTCGCGGCCGCCCGTCGGGCTCTCCGCCTTGGCCATGTACTGGCGCAGGATTTCGATCGGCTTCGCGCCCATGACGAGCATCGAGCCGAGGTTCCGGATCAACGGGGAGAGAATGTCACGGTGGCGGCCGCGTTCGAGGGCATACGCCGAGGCCACCGATTCCCCTTCTTGTCCCAACGACCGGAACAGGCCTCCAATCACCTTGCTCTGGCGGTACAGCGCGACCAGCCGCTCCTCCAACGTCCGCGTCTGGCGCAGAAATCGGTATATCTCGAGCAGTTGCGGGCGCTCGAGCTCCGCCGGCAGCGCAGGCGTTTCGGACCTCGTGTCGGGTACGGAGTGGGGAGACATTGCGCTAAATTATAGTGGGCGGGAAAGTTGGGCGGGGACCTGAGCAGAATCAAGGAGTCCGGACGTACATGGCGAGCGCCAAGTTCAAGGTGACGGGCATGACCTGCGGCCACTGTCGCCAGAAGGTGGAGCACGCGTTGAAGCAAGTGAACGGTGTGTATTCCGCGGTCGTGGATCTGCATGGTGGTGAGGCCGAGGTGGACTTCAACGACGACGTGGTGACCGTGCAACTCCTGGTCGCGTCCGTGGATCGGGCCGGGTACGCCGCCAAACTGATCGGTTAGTAAGCACCCCGCACTTCGTGCGCCGGCTCGACCTGACGGTGCACCTCGGACAAAAACCGTTTCGCCAGCTTGTCCAGCTCGGACTCTCCCACCTGGTCCGTCTCCGTCTCGACGAACGTGTAGTGACCGCCCTCGGCCTTCGCGGAAACGGCCACCTTCCCCAGATTGCCACGGAAGGTCAGGCGACGCGGGGACTCCTCGGACGGCGCGAGCCGGCCGCCGAAGTACTGTTTCGCCATGGCCAGCACGTCTGCCGGCGCCATCGACGTTCGATGAAAATACCGCACGGTTGTTCTCCTATGTCGTCCAGGACGGAGTGTAGCGCCGCAGGCGCAGGCTGTTCAAGACCACGCTGAGGCTCGACCACGCCATTGCGCCGCTCGCGATGACCGGCGAGAACAGCAGGCCGGTGAAGGGATACAGCACGCCGGCCGCGACCGGAATCCCCAGCAGGTTGTAGATGAATGCCCAGAACAGGTTCTGCTTGATGGTCTTCAACGTTCGGCGCGACAGCTCGACCGCCAGGACCACCCCGCGCAGGTCGCCGCGGATCACCGTCACGTCCGACGCCTCCATCGCGACATCGGTGCCGGTCCCGATCGCGATGCCGACGTCGGCCTGCGCCAGGGCCGGTGCGTCGTTGATGCCGTCGCCCACCATGGCCACCGGATTTCCCTTGCGCTGCGTCTTCTTGACCAGATCGGCTTTCTGCGACGGCAGCACCTCCGCGAGCACGTCGGTGATGCCCACTTCCTTCGCGACGGCGACGGCCGCGGCCTTGGAGTCGCCGGACACCATCTGTACCGTCAGCCCCAGAGCCTTGAGCTGCGCCACCGCGTCGCGCGCCGTGGGTTTGACGGCGTCGGAGATCGCGATCACCGCATAGACCGTGTTGTTCACCACGACCACGATCGGCGTGCGTTGCTGGGAGGAGAGCCGGTCGGCGTCCTGGGACAGGCTTCCCATCTCCAGGCTGCGCTCGCGTGCGTGTCGCGCCGAAATCACTTCGACGATGCGCCGGTCGACGGTGCCGCGCACCCCGCGCCCTTCCATCGCCGCGAACTTCTCGACCGGGAGCAACAGCACCATGCGGTCGGTCGCGGCCCGGACGATCGCCTGCGCGATCGGGTGCTCGGAGCGCTGCTCGACCGACGCCGCCCAGCGCAGCACTTCTCCCGTCGCCACCGAGCTGCCGTCCGGCTTGCGGGCGGTGACGATGTGCGTGACGGTCGGCGTGCCTTCAGTGATGGTCCCGGTCTTATCCAGGAGAACATTTTTCACCTGCGACAGTCGCTCCAGCGCTTCGCCGCCGCGGATCAGCACGCCCTGCTCCGCCGCGCGCCCGGTGGCCACCAGAATCGCGGTCGGGGTCGCCAATCCGAGCGCGCAGGGACAGGCGATGATCAGCACCGTGACGAGCGCGATGGTGGCGTAGAGCAGCGCGGGGTCGGGTCCGAGGTCGAACCAGGCCACAAAGGCGGCGATGGCGATCGCGATCACGATCGGCACGAACACGCCGGCCACGCGATCGGCGAGCCCCTGAATCGGCGCCTTGGAGGATTGCGCTTCCTCTACCAGTCTGAGGATCTGGCCCAGAGCCGCTTCCTTGCCCACGCGCGTCGCCTGGAACGTGAACCCGCCCGTAGTATTGAGCGAGCCGCCGATGACTTCGTCACCCACCTGCTTGACGACGGGCATCGGCTCCCCGGTGAGCATCGACTCGTCCACGGCCGAGCTGCCTTCGGTGATCCGCCCGTCGGCGGGAAGTCGCTCGCCCGGCTTCACGACGAGGAGATCGCCATGCTCGATCGCCGCCACGGGGACGTCGTTCACGATCGACCCGCGCATCACGTGGGCGACGTCGGGGTTCAGGGCCGCGAGCTGCCGGATCGCGGCCGACGTCCGCCCTTTGGCCCGTGCTTCGAGCAGCCGCCCGAGCAGGATGAGCGCGATGATCGCCGCCACGGCTTCGTAGTAGACGTCGGCCGGCAATCCCGCACCGGCAAACAGGCCGGGCGCGAGCGTCGCCGCGATAGAGTAAAGGAACGCCGCGCCCGTGCCGACCGCGATCAGCGTGTTCATGTCGGCCGTGCGATGGCGGAAGCCGGACCAGGCCCCCGCGTAAAACTGGCGGCCGCACCAGAGGATGACAGGGAGCGTCAGGACGGCGAGCAGCAGCTTCAGGATCTGCGGATGGCGCGTCAGCCCCGAGACCACGGTGGCCGACCCGAGACGGACCGCGAGCGGCATCAGCAGGCGCCCGAGAATGTCGACGCGTCCGGCCGCCCCGTGCCTCGCGTCGCCGGCCATCAGCAGCATGCCGCCCAGCATGGTGACCACCGCCACGGAAGCGGCCAGGGCAACCTTCCGCGACAAGTCGCGCACATCGCGCTCCCGCGTCAGCCGCTCCCGCTCGACGGGATCTTCCGCGGCGATCGGTTCCGCGGTCCGAAACCCGGCCGCCTGCACGGCCTGCTCCAGCTGTTCCCCGGTCACGACGCCGGGCACGTAGGTGACCGTGACGGTTTCGGTCGCCTGGTTGGCCGTGGCGCGAATCACTCCCATGAGCTGTCCCAGATCGTGCTCGAGACCCGCGACGCTCGACGCGTAATGCAGGTCCACGACCCCGAACGTCATCGTAGCCTGCCCGCACTGGTAGCCCGCGTCCCGAACGGCCTGGGCCAGGCGTCCTACGGCCGTCGCCGAGTCGTCGTATTCGACCGCCGCCTTAGCGGTCGCGTAATTGACGCTCGCCCCGGTGACCCCGGGCGCGCGCCCCAACGCCTCCTGCACCGTCGCGGCGCAGCTGGCGCAGCTCATTCCTTCGATGGGAAGCGTGACGCGCTGCCTAGCCATGGGAGGGGTGCGGCGACGCTGCCATGCGACGCGCAGCACCGGCCGGTTCCACCACGAGGAGACCCTTCAGCATCGACATGCCGCAGCGGAACGGGTATTCGCCGGGCTCGGTGGGCGTGAATTCGATCGCGGTCGTTTCGAACGCGGGGAGCCGGGTGTCGATGTTGAACTGCTCGAACACCACGCGCTCGGAGCAATCGGCCGTCTCGTCACGATAGAACATCAGGCGGACCGGCTTGCCCGCCTGCACCAGGATCGTATCGGGCGAGTAGCCGCCCTTCACGGTGATGGCGATTTCCTGCACGCCGGGCGCCTGGCGCGCGGCGCTCGCCGGACTGCGCGAGAACAGGAAATACCACAGCACCCACACGATAGCCGCGACGCCGAGCGCGCTGACGACGAGCTGGGCAGCGGTCATCCGCCCGTCCTACTTCACCTCGATCCGCATCGGCGCGGCCTGCTTCACCTCGATCCGCATCGCGTAGAAGGAGCGCCACACGAACACTACCGAGACCGCCAGGAATGCGGCCGCCAGGACTTGCGCCAGGGCTCCGCCTTTGGCGGTCAGCGAGACGGCGAGCTCCACGGCGAGCAGCCCGAACAAGGTGGTGAATTTGATGATCGGATTCATGGCGACGGACGACGTGTCTTTGAACGGGTCGCCCACGGTGTCGCCGACGACCGTTGCGTCGTGCAGCGGGGTTCCTTTTTCCTTCAGCACGGTCTCCACGACCTTCTTCGCGTTGTCCCAGGCGCCGCCGGCGTTCGCCATGAAGATGGCCTGGTACAGTCCGAACAGCGCGATCGAGATCAGGTACCCGATGAAGAAATACGGCTCGACGAACGCGAACCCGAGCGTGGCGAAGAAAACCGTCAGAAAGATGTTGAACATCCCCTTCTGCGCGTACTGCGTGCAGATCTCCACGACCTTCTTGGAGTCCTCGACCGACGCCTTGGTGGCGCCCTCGAGCTTGATGTTCGCCTTGATGAATTCGACGGCGCGATACGCCCCGGTCGTCACCGCCTGCGTGGAGGCGCCGGTGAACCAGTAGATCATCGCCCCACCCGCGATGAGGCCGAACAGGAACGGCGCGTGCAGGATCGACAGGTTGACGACCAGCTCCGGCTGCAGGCCATGGGTGAGGGTCATGATGATCGAGAAGATCATCGTGGTAGCGCCCACGACCGCGGTGCCGATGAGCACCGGCTTGGCCGTGGCCTTGAACGTGTTCCCGGCCCCGTCGTTCTCCTCCAGATGCGCCTTGGCCTCTGCAAAGTTCACGTCGAAGCCGAACTCCGCCTTGAGCTCCTTCTGGATTCCGGGTAGCTGCTCGATCGTCGACAGCTCGAACACCGATTGGGCATTGTCGGTCACGGGACCATAGGAGTCGACCGCGATCGTGACCGGACCCATCCCGAGGAAGCCGAACGCGACGAGACCGAAGGCAAACACGGCCGGCGCCTGCATCAGAGCGGCGAGCCCCAGCGTGCTGACCCCGTATCCGATCGCCATCAGGATCAGCATCGACATCCCCAGCCAGTAGCCGCTGAAGTTCCCCGCGACGAGGCCGGACAGGATGTTGAGCGACGCCCCGCCCTGCTGCGACGAACGGACCACCTCGATCACGTGTCGCGAGTGCATCGACGTGAACACTTTCACGAGCTCGGGGATTACAGCGCCGGCCAGCGTGCCGCACGTGATGACGGTCGAGAGCTTCCACCACAGGGTTGGGTCACCGCCCACGGTGGGGATCAGCAGCTTCGATACGAGATAGGTGAAGCCGATCGAGACGAAGGACGTGAGCCACACGAGCGTGGTCAGCGGCGTCTCGAAGTTCATCTTCTTCACGGTGGCGTACTTCGCCGTCGCGACGGCATCGTTGATGAAGTACGACAAGCCCGATGCAATGATCATCATGACCCGCATCACGAAGATCCACACCAGGAGCTGGACCTGAACCGCCGGCTCACGCACCGCGAGCAGGATGAAGGTGATCAGCGCGACGCCGGTCACGCCGTAGGTCTCGAACCCGTCGGCCGAGGGCCCCACCGAGTCGCCCGCGTTGTCGCCCGTGCAGTCGGCGATCACCCCGGGGTTGCGGGCATCGTCCTCCTTGATCTTGAACACGATCTTCATCAGATCGGACCCGATATCGGCGATCTTGGTGAAGATGCCGCCCGCCACGCGCAGCGCCGCGGCCCCGAGCGATTCCCCGATCGCGAAGCCGATGAAGCACGGCCCCGCGTAGTCGCCCGGGATGAAGAGCAGGATGCACAGCATCAGCAGCAGCTCGACCGAGATCAGCATCATGCCGACGCTCATGCCGGCCTTGAGGGGGATCTGGTAGGCGGGGAACGGATTGCCCCGCAAGCTCGCGAACGCGGTGCGGGAATTGGCGAACGTGTTCACGCGGATGCCGAACCAGGCCACGCCGTAGCTGCCCGCGATGCCGACGACGCTGAACGCGAGGATGATCAACACCTTGATGGCCGCGTAATGCTGCAGCAGCCCGAAATAGATCGCGATGATCGCGCCGATGAAGAGCCACAGGACGACGAGAAACTTGCCCTGCGTGATGAGATAGGTCTTGCAGGTCTCGTAGATCAGCTCCGAGATCTCGCGCATCGATTTGTGCACCGGCAGATGCTTCAGCTGCCGGTAGATCGCGAGGCCGAACAACAGTCCCAGCGCGCACACCGCCAATCCGTAGAGCAGCAGCCGCCGGCCGCTCCCGAGCTCCGGCAGGATCAGCGCCGCTTCCCCGCCCGCGTGCGCCGCGGGCGCGGCCTGCATCACGGAATCCGCCGCGCCCTGAGCATGAGCGGACGGTGCGACGAACACACCCGCGCCGAGGGCGAGGGCCAGGACGAGCATCGTGTCGAGCCGCGGCAATCGCATGCCGAATCTCCTAGAAATCACGTGCGGGACGGCTGCGCGGAGCGGATGCTCCGGAGCGTGGGTTACCTCTCCCCGTATTCGTAGTATTCGACTCCCAGGTGGGTGATCTGGGCTTCGCCCATCAGCCACCGGAGCGTGTTCTTCATCTTGGTCTGCTGGATGAACAGATCGTGCTCCGGGTAGAGACCGGGAGCGGTCTGCGGGCTCTTGAAATAGAACGAGAGCCACTCCTGCACGCCCGACAGGCCGGCCCGCTGCGCCAGGTCGAAGAAAAGGGCGAGGTCGAGCACGATCGGGGCGGCGAGGATCGAGTCGCGGCACAGGAAATCGACTTTGATCTGCATCGGGTAGCCCAGCCACCCGAAGATGTCGATGTTGTCCCAGCCTTCTTTGTTGTCGCCCCGGGGCGGGTAGTAGTTGATCCGCACCTTGTGGAACACATTGCCATACAGCTCCGGATACAGCTCGGGTTGGAGGATGTACTCCAGCACGCCGAGCTTCGATTCTTCCTTGGTCTTGAACGACTCGGGGTCGTCCAGCACTTCTCCATCGCGGTTGCCGAGGATGTTGGTCGAATACCAGCCCGCCAGACCGAGCATGCGCGCCTTGAAGGCCGGCGCGAGCACCGTCTTCATCATGGTCTGGCCGGTCTTGAAGTCCTTCCCGCCGATCGGCACGTGCCGGTCCTGGGCGAGCTGGGTGAGGGCCGGAATGTCGACGGTGAGATTGGGAGCCCCGTTGGCGAAGGGGATGTTTTCCATGAGGGCCGCCCAGCCGTACAGCATCGAGGGCGCGATCGAGGGATCGTTCTGCTCCATCGCCCGCTCGAACGCCTCCAGCGTCTGGTGCGCGGGGCCTGGCGTGATGAACACCTCGGTCGAAGCGCACCACACCAGCACCAGCCGGTCGCAGCCCGCGGACTTCTTGAAATTGCGCATATCCTCGCGCAGCTGCTCTGCCAGCTCCCGCTTGTTCTTGCCGCGTTTGACGTTGGTGCCCTGCAGCCGCTTGACGTAGTTCTGGTCGAACACCGCGGGTATCGGCTTGATGCCCTTCAGGAATCCGGCGATCGGCTCCAGGTGCGCGCCCTCGAGCACGCCTGCTTTCTTGGCCGCTGTGTAGGCATCGTCGGGGATCGGGTCCCAGGCGGCGAACACCAGGTCCTCGAGACTCGCCAGCGGCACGAACTCCTTGAGCTTCGGGTTCCGCTTGTCGGTGCGCTTGCCCAGTCGGATGGAACTCATCTGGGACAGCGACCCGATCGGCAACGCGTGTCCCCGCCGCACGCTTTCCACGCCGGCGATGAACGTCGTGGACACGGCGCCGAGACCCACCAGCAGGACTCCGAGCTTACCCTTCGCGGGCGCGACTTCCCTGCGCGCCGCCTCCCCCCCCCCTGCCTGTTGCGCCACGACTCAGGTTCCTTTCCGGAGCGACGCGCGACCGGGCTGCGTGTCCCGCCGGCGGGCCGCCGGCTCCCGGAGGGCCGGATCGACCAGACGGGCCACGTGCACGATGCGCTGAATGACGGTGATCGTGGTCGCGAGCGCGAGCACCGCCACGATCCACAGAAGTAGGCGTCCATCCCGGCCGGCACCGAACAGCAGCGTCGGCGCGCCCAGAACGACGATGCGTTCGGCGCGGGCGGCGATCCCCACCCGGCAGTCGAGTCCCAATCCCTCGGCCCGCGCCCGCGTGTACGAGACGAGCAGCGACGCGGACAGCGCCGCGATCGCCAGCATCACGCCCCACACGACTTCACCCGGCAGCAGCCCGCCGCGCATGAAATGCAGCGCGATGCCCCCAAACAGGGCCGCCTCGCCCACGCGATCGAGCGAGCTGTCGTAGAACGCCCCGAACGTCGTGCTCAACCCGCCGAGGCGCGCGACCTGTCCGTCCAGGATGTCGAACAGCCCCGACGCCAGGAGCAGCGCTCCACCCAGCCGGATGGCGCCGGTCCCGTAGGCCACCGCCGAGCCGACGACGACCAGCGCGCCGACCGTCGAGATCGTATTGGGTTTCACGCCACCCCGTATCAACGCCTGGACCACCGGGCCCGTCAGGCGTACGAAGCCGTCCTTAACGGCTTGCGGGATAACGTTCATAGCCCGGGGAAAGTAATAGCCCCCTAAACGGACGCAAAGGGGAAAATCTCAGTAGAGCAAGTACTTGGCGCGCACGCGACGGAAGCGCGCGAGCGGCTCAGACCAGGTACGCCAAATCTCCGGCGCGCTCTGTCCCGCCAGGACCGCGAGTCGCAGTTCCGGCCCCGCGGCGAGCCGGTCGAAGCCGTCGGCCCTGAATTGGAAACTGTCCGGATGCACCGACCGCACGGCGGTCAGCAGTGCGATCGCGACCAATGTGGGATCGTACACCGTCCGATCCGTGACCAGGAATCGCAGACCGGTGAGTCGTACGCCGCCGTATTTTCCATCCGTCGGGCCCTGAGGCGTGAAGGCCGTATCGATGACGTCGACCCCTACCAGCGGAGACCGACCCGTGCCTCCCGCCTCCCGCAGCGCGCGGAGCACGCGTGCTCCATCGAGCCACGGCGCGCCGACCACCTGGAACGCGATCGGCGTGCCTCGTCCAACGGACAGGTTCGTTCCTTCGAACAGGCACAACCCAGGATAATGAAAGGCGCTCTCCAGGCTCGGCATGTTGGGGGACGGCTTGATCCACGGCAGTCCGGTCGAATCGTAGGTGAGGCGGCGCAGCCAGCCGGCGGCCCGGATCACGGTCAGGCTCGCGTGCAGACCCAGCACGTCATCGGCCATGCGGGCCATCTCCCCCAGCGTCATGCCGGGACGCATCGCGACCGGAAGGAACCCGACGAAGTCGGAATCGGGATCGCCCGGCGCCAGCCGGACGTTCCCTTGTACCAGTAAGCCGCCGATGGGATCAGGCCGATCCAGAATCAGGATAGCAACGTGACGAGCGACCGCATCCCGCATCAGCGAGGCCGTGGTCGCGACGTAGGTGTAGTACCGGGCACCGATATCCTGAAGATCGACCAGCAGGACGTCCACCGAGTCGAGCGCGGACAGAGCGGCCGCCCGCGATCCACCGTAGAGGCTGTAGATTGGAACCTGTGTCGCGGAATCGATCGCGTCCGGTAGTCCCGGACGATCTTCGAGACCGCGGAAGCCGTGCTCGGGAGAAAAAATCGCTGTCAGCCGTAAGCCGCCAGCGATCAGCACATCGACGTCGCGCTGTCCGCGTCGATCGACACCGGTGTGATTGGTCAGCAAGCCAAGTCGCTTGCCGCGGACCAGGTGGATCGAATCGCTGAGCAGCACTTCGATGCCGGGACGCACCTGCGCGTCGGCAGGGGTAGCCCCGGTACAGCCGATCACCCAAAGCAGCCAGAGGCCATGCGCTCGCATACGCTCCTACTGTTCGCCGTAATGGCCGGCTGCACGCCTGCCGCCTACCGGCCTCCCGCGGAAACGCTCACTGGCCCGCAACCCTCCACCGACTCGCTGCTCTCGGCCCTGTCGGTCCGCCAGAAGGTCGGCCAGTTGATCGTTCCCTGGCTTACCGGCGCCTACGCCGCGGTGGACGATTCCGCGTTCGTCGAGGCCACGCGGTGGGTCGATTCGCTCCAGGTCGGCGGCCTCATCGTCTCGGTCGGATCCCCGCTCGACATCGCCGCCAAGCTCAACGCCCTGCAGGGGCGCTCGCGTCTGCCGCTCCTGATCTCGGCCGACCTCGAGTGGGGCGCCGCCATGCGGGTCGTCGGAGCGACCGCCTTCCCCCAGATCATGGCCGTCGGGGCGACGGGCCGGCCCGAGGACGCCTACACCATCGGCAGCGCCGCCGCGATCGAGGGACGGGCGGTCGGCATCCATGTGAACTTCGCACCGGATGCCGATCTCAACAACAACCCGCTCAACCCCATCATCAATACGCGCTCGTTCGGGGAGGACCCGCAGGCCGTGGGGCGCCTCGTGAGCGCCTACGTCCGCGGCCTGCACGACCATGGCATGCTGGCCACGCTGAAGCACTTCCCCGGTCACGGCGACACCGAAACCGACTCCCACATCGGGCTGCCGGTGATTCGGGCCGATTTCGCCCGTCTCGATACCCTGGAGCTGAGGCCGTTCCGCAGCGGCATCGAAGCCGGCGCCGACATCGTGATGAGCGCCCACATCGCCTTCCCATCGTTCACGGGGACGGACGATCCCGGTACCCTCTCGGCGTCGGTCCTGACCGGGCTGTTGCGCGATTCGTTGCGGTTCCACGGCCTGGTGGTCACCGACGCGCTGACGATGGGCGCCATTGTCGCGAAGTACGGCGCCGGGGAAGCGGCGGTGCGCGCGTTCATCGCGGGGTCGGATCTGCTGCTGATGCCGGCGAATCCGGATTCGGCGCTCGATGCGATGATCGCGGCCATCACGGCCGGGCGGATCAGCGCCGAGCGGCTCGATGCCTCGGTGCGCCGCCTGCTCGAGATCAAGCGGCACCTGGGACTGTACGGGCAGCGTTTCGTCGCGCTCCCGGACATCATGACCACCGTCGGCGCACGCCACTTCCAGACGGCCGCGCAGGATCTCGCGGTTCGCGCCCTCACGCTGGTGCGGGATACCGCGGGGACGCTGGCACGCTTGCGCAGTACGCGCACCCGGCTGGCGCTCATCGCCTACGCCGACGAAGGCAACGGTTCGGTCGGGCAGCAGATGGCCGAGATCCTTCGTACCAACGGCGATACGGTGGACTATTTCCGGTTATGGCCCATGTCCGGAACGCAGAGCTACGATTCGGCCCGCACCGTCATCAACCGGAACCCCGTGGTCGTATTCGCCGCGAACGTCAAGCCGATCAGCTTCCGCGGCACGATCGTCCTGCCCGATTCGCTGGCCCTGATGATCGGGGCGGCCGATTCGCTGCGCCCCACCATGCTGGTGTCGTTCGGCAGCCCCTACCTCCTGAACCAGGCGCCGACCGTGAAGAGTTACCTCGTGGCCTGGAGCGGCATCCGCGTCGCCGAACGGGCCGCCGCGCGGGCGATTCTCGGTCTGTCGCCGGTCGGTGGGCACCTGCCGATCCGCGTGCCGCCGTACCCGCTGGGGTGGGGCTTGGTGCTGCCCGACTCCACACCGCCGGCACCCGCCGCGATTCCGTGAGGCGACTGGCGGTGGCCGCGGCGATCGTTGCCGCGGCGTGCCACACGAA
>Ga0075431_100005406_pt1 | contig 12616 bp, 10 predicted proteins | sample RhiMetdeltSRZDD5_FD_75297 | JGI IMG/M metagenome (GOLD analysis project Ga0075431, IMG submission 75297) | Populus rhizosphere microbial communities from Tennessee, USA - Rhizosphere MetaG P. deltoides SRZDD5 | ecosystem: Host-associated > Plants > Roots > Rhizosphere > Soil | place: USA... | reverse complement strand
GGACGCGCAGCGTGCGCGCCGGTTCCCACTCGCCCATGTTGAAGTCGTGGGAGACCACCCGCGTACCGGGCGAGAGTTCGCGGAGCAGCTTCGGCCGCAGCCGGCGATTCACGTCGTCGTTCAGGTAGAGCGTGACGACGGTGGCGGGCGCGATGTCCGTCTCGAACAGGTTCTGCCAGGCGAAGCGGACACGATCGGCCACGCCGGCGGCGGCGGCCCGCTCACGGCTGTCCTGAACGAGCGAAGCATCGATCTCGACGCCGACGCCACGGGCCCCGAAGTCGCGGGCGGCGGAGATGACGAGGCGACCGTCACCGCTGCCGAGGTCGTAGACGACGTCGCCGGGCTCGACGGCCGCAAGCTTCAGCATCTCCGCGCCCACCGCTTCCGGCGTGGCCACGAACAGGATGTCGGGACCGGTGCGCGGCGGTCGCTCGCTGCACGCGGTGGCCATCGCCGCCACGACGGCGACGAGGGCGAGCGTTCGGATCACACCGGCCACTGCTCGCCGCGCTCGGCCATGTCCCAGAACAGATATTCGTAGCGGCTGCTCGTGAGAAACGCGGCTTCCACGCGCTCCGCGGCGTCTCCGCGAAGCTCGCCCGCGACGCGATCGAGGAGCGCCCGGCACCAGTCCGCGAGCGCCGCGAATTCCGGCGCCGCGTACATGTCGATCCAGCGCGCGTAGCGCTCGTCGGTGGGCCGCGGCCGCGCCGCGAGACGACGCCCGATCTCGGAGAAGCCCCACATGCACGGAAGCAGCGCCGCCACCAGCTCTGCAAAGTCGCCGAGCGTGGCGGTGCGGAGCAGGAAATCGGTGTACGCGCGCGTGGTGGGCGCCATGGTTTCCGCTTCGAGATCCGCGACGGTGATGCCGAAGTCGGCCACGTACGAACGATGGAGATCCATCTCGACGCTCAGCGTGGCCTGGAGAAGGTCGGCGAGCGTGCGCATCGTGTCGAGGTCGGGCGCGCGTGCGGCCGCGAGCGCGAGCAGGCGCGCGTACTCGATGAGGAACAGATAGTCCTGCCGGAGCCACCGCTCGAACTTCTTCTGATCCACGGTGCCGGAGCCGAGAGCGTCCACGAACGGATGCTGGTACTGCGCTTCCCAGATCGGATCGGCGAGACGGCGCAGACGCATGCTCGGGGAGTCGGTCACGGGGGCCTATTCTCGCACGGGCGCGCGGGTCCGGCGCGCGCCGGACGGAGGATGCCCCGGCGCCGGCGCGCGGCGCTCCGCGCGTCAGCCGAGCAGTGCCGGGCTGGGCGGCGCCGGTGTCGTTGCGCGGGGTGCGGTGGTGGCGCTCGGCAAGGCGACACGGAACAGCGCGCCGCCTTCGGGATGATTCGCGGCGGTGAGCGAGCCGCCGACGCTCGCGACGATGCCCGCGGAGACGGCGAGACCGAGCCCCGTTCCCTCCGACTTCGTCGTGTAGAAGGGCTCGAAGAGTCGGGGCAGGACGTCGCTCGGGATCCCGGGGCCGGTGTCGCGAACGAGAACGACCACGCCGTCGTCCTCGACGCGGCCGGTGATCTCGATGCGCCGCACCGGCGCCGTTCTCAGGACCTCCTGCGCGTTCTTCACGAGGTTCAGGAGCACCTGCTCCATCTGGTGAGACGGCGCCACCACGCGCGGCAGATCGGGGGGGAGCGACAGCTGAAGCTGGATCCCGTCCCGGCGGAGGTCGTACGACTTCAAGTGAGCCACCGTCGTGGCGGCGTCCACGATCGACGTCGCCGTCGGCGACGTCGGTTTGTGGCGCGCCGTGCCGAGCACGTTGCGGACGATCCGCATGGCCGTCTCACAGCCGTGCTCGATGCCGTCGAGGTGCGCGGCGACCGCGGGCGGCAGCGTACGCGCCTTCTGTTTCACGAGGCTGATGTGGCCGAAGACGGCCTGCAGGACGTTGTCGATCTCGTGGGTGACGCCGGCCGCGACCTCGCCGAGCGCGTGCAGGCGCGCCGTGCGCTGCACCTCTTCCGCCATGCGCAGCGACGTGTCGTGCGCGCGCTCGAGGTCGCCGTGGACGGCGGCGAGCTGGAGGCGGCTCCGCCGGTAGGCCGCGGCGAGCACCGCGGTGAGGCCGCCCACCACGTTCACGATGAGCAGGTTGAAGGCGACGATGACCCACACGTGCGGCGGCGGGGCGACGTGGTGCGTCAGGATCCCGTGCTCCTGGAGCGCGACCATGCCGAGGTAGGCGCCGGTGGCGGTCCACGTGGCGACCAGACAGGCCGCGGACGTGAACGTGATCCCCGCGTACACGGGGATGACCGCGTACACGCAGAGGAACGCCGCGGCGGCGAGCCCGCCTGCCTCGTAGAGTCCGACCGTCAGGAAGCCGACGTCGAGCACCATGCGCGCGTACGCCTGGAGGCGCCGCCGCACACCGGTGCGGGCCGCCAACCAGTAGACGCCGTTCAGAACGAGAGCGGCGATGGCGGTGAGGCGGATGAACGTGGTGGCGCCGAGCCCGCTCGTGGGACCGACGATCTCGTTGAAGACCAGGATCAGCACGGCGACGGCCGCCCGCGCGGTGAGCTCCTGCTGGAGCCGCCGGCGGCGGCTCGCGACCTCGACGCGTGCGGGTCGCGGAACGGCGGCGCGGCCGTCAGCGATGCGGGACCCCGGGCGCGGGATCACAGGGAACCGACGAGATGCGCCAGGTACTGGAAGTTGACGGGCTTCGGAAAGTACGCGAAGGCGCCGAGCTTGAGAATTTCCTCCGCAACTTTCAGGTCGGTACTGGCGGTGAGCATGATCACGAGAATGGACGAATCCATGGCCTTGATCCGGCGCAGCACTTCCACGCCGTTGAGCCCGGGCATGTTGACGTCGAGGATGACGAAGTCGGGACGCTGGAGCTGCACCGCCATGAGGGCATCGGCGCCGTTGAGCTCGATCTCGACGTCCGAGCTTTCCCGGAAGTACTCGGTGAGCATGTTCGCCACGGCAGCGTCGTCGTCGACGATGAGCACGCGCTTCCGCCTGGGCGTTTTGGCGCTGCTCCGCATGGCCGGTAGCGAGCGGTGCAAGATGATCGCCACGGGGTAGGGCTCGTGGCCGCCGCTACTTCCACGCAGGCCATGGATGATCCCTTTCCAGGCGTGCCAGGCGGGACGGGTCGAATTGGCGCGGGGCGCTCGGTGTCAGCCGATCAACACTCGGTCGCCGGGCGGAGTGCGCTCGCTCTGCGTGCGGAGCGTGAGCGCTCTCGCGCCTCAGCGCACGCGGCCGGCGAGGAGTGTCTCGTCGACGCCGGCGTCCTCGCGGAAGTGCGGCATCACCTCTTCCGCGAAGAGCTGCATCATCTCCAGCGTCGCCTCGTGACTGCCGGCGTTCATGCCGGAGCACACGATGCCCGCGCGCAGCTCGTCGGCGAAGACGCGGAGCTTGTCGCGCACGGTGGCGGGACTGCCCACGATCATGTAGCCACCCGCTTCGAGATCCTCGAACGTGAGCTCGGTGGGGAGCTTGGGACGATTGGCGAGGACCCGCCGCAGTGACGGCTCCGTCACGTAGCCGGGCGGCTGCCAGAACGGCGGCAGCATGCGCAGGCCGACGTTGTAGACCCACAGGACGTTCCGCCGCGCGATCGCTTCGGCCTTGGCGTCGTTCTCCGCCACCACGATGGGCAGGTTCACGGTGAGCTGATAGCGACTCGCCGTATAGCCATGGCGCTCGCACGCCTCGCGATACTCGCCGTAGATCTGGGCGATGCGCTTGAGCGGCGTGAACACCATCAAATACGGAAAGCGCCGCGCCGCCGCCCACTCCACCGTCTCGCTGCTCCCCTGGGACGGACACCACACCGGCGGATGCGGCTTCTGGAGCGGCCGCGGCCACGGGTTGACGTAGTGATAGCGGTAGAACTGGCCGTCGTACGGGAACGGCCCTTCCTCCGTCCACGCGCGGATGATGAGGTCGGCCGCCTCGTAGAACCGTTCCCGCGAGTGCGTGGGATTCACGCCGGTGGAGAAGTACTCGGCGCCGATGCCGCGCACGAAGCCCGAGATCACGCGCCCGCCCGACACGACGTCGAGCATCGCGATCTCCTCCGCGATGCGGAGCGGATTCTCGCGAAGGGGGAGGCCGTTGCCGAGAATCGCGATCTTGGCGCGACGCGTGCGCCGTACGAGCATGGCCGCCATCACGTTGGGGCTCGCCATCGTCCCGTAACAGTTCTGGTGGTGCTCGTTGACGCAGAGGCCGTCCCATCCGAGCTGCTCCGCGTACTCGAGCTGGTCCAGGTACTGATGGTAGAGCGTGTGACCGACGGCGGGATCGTAGTGGCGGTTGGAGAGCGTGACCCACGACGAGGGCTCATCGTGGTCGAGCGGGTATGGCATCAAATGGAAGTAGTAGAACTTCATCGCATCGCCTCGTGCGCGGTGCAGAATTCCGTCACCGCGTCCGCGACCGCGTCGGGCTCCTCGAGATGGGGGACGTGGCCGGAGTCGGCGAACACGCGGAGCTTCGCGCCGGGAATCCGGCTCACCCAGGCGTCCGCGGAGACCGCCACCGGTGCGAGCCGGTCGTGCGCGCCCCACGCCACCAGCGTGGACGCGGTGATGCGAGAGAGGCGCCGGCGCAGCAACGGATCGTAGAGGTACGGGTTCCACGCCACGCGCGCGAGCGCCGTGTTCTGGCGGTAGAGGAGGGCGAGCGTGTCGATGTTCGTGAGATCGCCGGGCGCGAGTGCCAGCGCCGCGGCCGGGTTGTGGAAGACGGTGGCGACGATCTGCGGCAGCTCCATCCCGAACAGGAATGGATAGATCCAGCCGTCGATCTTGATCCCGACGGGATCGATGAGGACGAGCGACGCGAGGCGGTGCGACGCCATCGTCGCGATCTCGGCCGCGATCCATCCCCCGAACGAGGCGCCGACGAGATGCACACGATCGATCCCGACCTCGTCGAGCAGATCCAGATAGTGGAAGGCCAGATCCGAGATGTGCTCGATCCACTCCGCGGCGGGCGAGCCGCCGTGGCCGGGATGGCTCGGGAAGTACACGGTGAATCGTTCCGCGAGCCGGTCCTGAAAACGGAGCCACCGCCCCGCGCCACCCGCGCCGTGGAGGAAGAGCAGGGGCGGCCCCGTTCCCGCCACGAGCATGTCGACCGGTGTGTCGCGAACGACGATCCGCCGCGGCGTCACCTGCGGCGCGACTCGCTCAGCGGTCGAGCCAGACGGCCATGAGCCGGCCACCGTAATCGAATCCGAAGTTCGGGCCGAAGTTGCGAACGTGCGCGTCCCACGCCGCCACCGCGTGCACCGAGGGGCCGTAGATCTGATAGACCTGCTGGGCCGCGTAGCGCTGGATGTCGTAGACGATCTCGCGGCGCTTGGCGACGTCGAACGTCCGCCGCTGGAGCCGGATCATCTCCACGAGCTTGCCGTCGTTGACCCCGCTCGCGTTGGTGATCTGTCCCGGCACGAAGTAACGGTAGAGATAGCTGTCGGGATCGGCCCAGGCGCCGAAGAGCCCGCCCGCCATCTTGTCGAACTTTCCGAAGATCGTGCTCGAGATGTATGCGCCGTATTCCTTCAATCGGAGATCGGTCTCGATGCCGGCGGCCTTCCAGTTCTTGAGTCCGATCTGTACCGCATCCATGTAGTCGGGACCGTAGCCGGCCGTCGTGTCGAGCGCGATCTTCAACCCGCTCCCGTACCCCCCCTCCGCGAGGAGACGCTTCGCCTCGCCCGTGTTCTGCTCGTAGAGCTGACGGGCGTCCGCCGGCAGCTCGCTGATCGGGATCGACCAGTCCTTGAAGCAGGCGGGGACGGCGGGATTCGGGAAGCCGTGGCCCTGCGACCACGCGTTGGTCTCGAGGACCTCGCGCCAGTTGCTGGCGAGCGCGAGGGCGCGGCGCACGCGAACGTCCTTGAACGGCTCCTGGTCCAGCTTCATCCACGTGATCCCGCCGAAGCCAACCGTGAACTCGCCCGTCTGGAGACCGGGCTTGCGCTGGCGCGCCACCTCGAGGTCCACGCGCCGCACCACCATCCCGAATTCCGGCGCGAAGTCGTAGCGGCCCGCCAACCAGGACGCCAGGCGCGACGACGGGTCCTCGTCGATGGTCACCTCCACGCCGTCTGTGTAGGGGAGTCCCGGCACGAAGTAGTTCGGGTTGCGCACGAACGTGAGCCGCGAGGCGGGCTCGTAGCGCTCGAGCATCCACGGCCCGGTGCCGATCATGGTGTCCGGGCGCTTGAGGTCACCTGACTTCTCCACCGCCTCCCGCGCCACGATCCATGTCGAGGTGGAGGCGAGGTTGTCGAGGAACCAGGCATGCGGCTCGCGCAGCGTGAACTTCACCGTGTTGCGGTCGAGGGCCTCGACCTTGTCGATCTGCTCCAGCACGCCGCGGTTCGGATTGGTCTTGAGGCCGAGGAAGCGCTCGTACGTGTACTTGACGTCCTCGGCGGTCAGCTCGCGGCCGTTCACGGGAGGCTTCGGATGCCAGCGCACGCCCTTCTTCAGCTTGAAGACGTAGGTGGTGTCGTTCTGCTGCGTCCAGGACTCGGCGAGATCGCCCTCGAGCGGCATGGTCCCCGGCCGAACCGACGGCCCCGCCTTCGCCTTCAAGAGCCGGCTGTGCGTGAACGACAGGTTCGTCATGGTCTTGAACGCGGTCGTCATGTGGGGATCGAAGCCGACCGGATCCTCACCGCGGATGCGCAGCACGCCGCCGCGCTTCGGAGTCTGGGCGGGCGCGGGGCGGGGATCCAGGGACAGTCCCGCCGCGGCGGCGGCGCTCGAGATCTTCAGCAGGTCGCGGCGAGTGATCTCGGTCATGGGTGTCCTCCTCGGGCGCTGGGAGCGCGATGGAGGCCAAACGTAGCGGGAGTGCTGCTCGACGTCAAGCGCGGGCAGCCGCTTTGGGGGCGGCTAGAAGCGGCGGCGGCCGCCGAGCTGACGCTTGCGGAACCGGAGGGACTTCGGCGTGACTTCGAGCAGCTCGTCGTCGCGGATCCACTCCAGGCACTGCTCGAGGTTCATGATCCGGGGCGGGGTGAGCTTGATGCCCTCGTCGGCGGTGGACGAGCGCATGTTCGTGAGCTTCTTCTCCTTGGTGATGTTGACGTCGAGGTCGTTGTCGCGCGAGTTCTCCCCGACGACCTGGCCCTCGTACACCTGCTCGCCGGGGCCGATGAACATCACGCCCCGCGCCTGGAGATGGTCGATGGCGTAGGCGGTCGTGCGGCCGGTGCGGTCGGCGACGAGAGCCCCGTTCTGGCGATGAGCGATCTCGCCCTGCCACTCGTCCCAGCCGTCGAAGAGATGGTTCAAGAGCCCGGTACCGCGCGTGTCGGTGAGGAACTCCGTGCGATACCCGATCAGCCCGCGCGCGGGAATCCGGTACTCGAGGCGCACGCGACCGGTGCCGTGGTTCACCATCTTCGCCATCGTGCCCCGACGCGGCCCGATCTTCTGCGTCACCGCCCCGATGTATTCCTCGGGGATGTCGATGACGAGGTATTCCATCGGCTCCAGCGTGCGGCCGTCCTCGACGTGGGTGATGATTTCCGGCTTGCCGACCTCCATCTCGAAGCCTTCGCGTCGCATCATCTCGATGAGGATGGCGAGCTGCAGCTCACCGCGCCCGGAGACCCGGAACGTGTCCGGGGACTCCGTTTCCTCCACGCGGATGCCCACGTTGATCCGGCGTTCCTTCCAGAGCCGCTCGCGCAGCTGCGTCGAGGTGACGTACCTCCCCTCGCGCCCGGCGAAGGGCGACACGTTGGCCGAGAACAGCATCGACACCGTGGGCTCGTCGATGCGGATCAGGGGCAGCGCCACCGGCGTCTCGGCGTCGGCGACGGTCTCGCCGATCTCGATCGTCTCGATGCCGGCGATGGCGACGATGTCACCGGCGCTGGCCTCCGCCACCTCCACGCGCTTCAGGCCCTCGTAGCCATAGAGCACGGTGACCTTCGCGAGCTCGATGGAGCCGTCGCGATGCGCCACCGCCACCCGGTCCGCCTGTCGCACGCGACCGTTCACGATGCGGCCGATGAGGAGCCGGCCGACGTAGTCGTCCCAGTCCAGCATGGCGACCCGGAACTGGAGGCCGACGGCGGGATCGAAGCGCGGCGCCGGGACCGTGGTCAGGATCGTGTCGAAGAGCGGCTCCAGCGTCTTCCCTTCGACTTTCAGATCGGGCGTGGCCGTGCCGGTGCGCGCGTTCGTGTAGAGCACGGGGAAGTCGAGCTGGTCCTCGGTGGCGTCGAGGTCGATGAAGAGATCGTAGATCTCGTCGAGCACCTCCGCCGGGCGCGCGTCGCTGCGGTCGATCTTGTTGATCACCACGATCGGCGGCAGCCCCGCCTCCAGCGCCTTCTTCAGAACGAAGCGGGTCTGGGGAAGCGGCCCCTCGGCGGCGTCCACGAGCAGGAGCACGCCGTCCACGAGCGTCAGGGTCCGCTCCACCTCGGAGCCGAAGTCGGCGTGCCCCGGCGTGTCCACGATGTTGATGTGGACGCCGCGGTAGGTGATGGCCGTGTTCTTGGCCATGATCGTGATGCCCTTCTCGCGCTCGAGGTCGATGGAATCGAGCATCCGCTCGGGCACCGACTCGTTCTGGCGGAAGAGGCCCGACTGCCACAGCATGGCATCGACGAGCGTGGTCTTGCCGTGATCGACGTGCGCGATGATGGCGATATTGCGGATGGAGTCGCGTTGATGCATCGTCCCATCGTATCACGCGCGACGCGTGCGACCGGATGACGGCATGTATAATCCCGCTCACTTCGAATGCTCCTGGAGGTCTCGCCGATGATCCGCCTTCTTCTCGTGCTCGGCGCCGTGGTGGGCGCGCTCGCGTGGCCGCTGTCCGCCGCCGCCCAGCCGGCGCCGGCGCCGGCGGCGGTGATCACGCTCGAGAAAGGCGGCGAGATCCGCATCGAGTTCTTTCCGCAAGACGCCCCGAAGACGGTGCAGAACTTCATCGACCTCGCCGGCAAGGGGTTCTACGACGGCACCACCTTCCATCGCGTGGAGCCCGGCTTCGTGGTGCAGGGCGGGGATCCGCTGTCGAAGACGCTGAAGCCCGGCGATCCGCGCATCGGCACCGGTGATCCGGGCCATCGCGTGAAAGCCGAGTTCAACAAGCGCAAGCACGACCGCGGGGTGGTGGCGATGGCGCGCAGCGACGATCCCGACTCCGCGGGCAGCCAGTTCTACATCACGCTCGCGCCCGCGCACTTCCTGGACGGCCAGTACACGGTGTTCGGACGGGTGGTGAGCGGGATGAATGTGGTCGATACGATCAAGGTCGGCGATCGCGTCAAGACGATCCGCATCGTGACCAAATGACCGCGTGATCCCGTGAATCAGGCTCGGGAGCGATGGAGGTGGACGTGACACACACGGCGGTGATCGAGCTGGAGAAGGGCGGCGAGATCCGCATCGAGTTCTATCCCGAGGATGCGCCGAAGACGGTCGAGAACTTCGTGACCCTCGCCAAGAACGGCTTCTACAACGGCCTCACCTTCCACCGCGTCGTGCCCGACTTCGTGGTCCAGGGCGGCGATCCGAAGGGCAACGGCACCGGCGGCCCCGGGTACACGATCAAGGCGGAGTTCAACAAACAGAAGCACGTGCGCGGCAGCGTGGCCATGGCGCGCAGCCAGCATCCCGACTCCGCGGGCAGCCAGTTCTACATCACGTACGGCGCCACCCCTCACCTCGACGGCCAGTACACGGTGTTCGGCAAGGTCGTGGCCGGCATGGAGCATGTCGACCGCATCAAGCAGGGCGACCGCATGAAGACCGTGACCATCACGGAGGCGTGAGAGCGATGGCATGGTCGCTCCTGCTGCGCGGTGGCTCCGTCGTCGATGGCAGCGGTGCGCCCGCCATCACCGCCGACGTCGCGGTGGAGGGCGATCGCATCGCCGCCATCGGTCCCGATCTCCGCGGTGAGGCCGGCCGCGTCCTCGACGTCAGCGGGCACGTGGTGGCGCCGGGATTCATCGACGCCCACGCCCATTCCGACCTCTTCTACTTCGCGTGCCCGTCCGCGGAATCGAAGCTGCGTCAGGGGTGCACGACCGAAGTCGTCGGCATGTGCTCCTTCTCGCCGGCGCCGGTGCCGGCGGCGCGCCGCGAGGCCGCGCAGAGCTGGATGGCCGGCGTGTCGGGAGGGCTCGAGCCGCGCTGGGAGACGTTCGGGGCCTATCTGGAGTCGCTCGCCGCCCTGAAGCCGTCGATCAACGTCGCGCACTTCGTCGGCCACGGCGCGCTCCGTCTCGCCACCGTGGGGCTCGAGAACCGGGCCGCGAGCGACGCGGAGCTCCAGGCGATGGAGCGGCTCCTCGCGGAGGCGCTGGAGGCGGGCGCCTTCGGCTACTCGACCGGGCTCGTCTATCCCCCCAGCGTGTACGGAAGCACCGACGAGCTCATCGCGCTCGCGCGCTCGATGACCGCTCGCGGTGGGTTCTACTTCTCCCACATCCGCGGCGAGTCCTCGATGCTGCTCGATTCCGTGGCGGAGGCGATCCGGATCGGCGAGACGGCGGGCGTCGGTGTGCAGATCGCGCACGTGAAAGCAGGCGGACGCGAGAACTGGAATCTCTTTCCGCGCGCGCTCGCCCTCATCGACGCCGCCCGCGCGCGCGGCGTGGACGTGACGGGCGACGTCTATCCGTACCACGCGGGCAGCACCAAGATGGACAACCTCATGCCGGCGTGGGTGCACGACGGCGGGGTGACGAAGCTCCTCGAGCGCCTCCGCGATCGGGCCACGCGCCGGCGCATCCTCGAGGAGTGCCTGGTCGACGGCGAGCGCTGGCGCACCAAGTCCATGGGCGCCGTCGGCTTCGACGAGATCTTCATCGCCACCTGCGGCAAGCGCGAGCTCGAAGGGATGGACCTCGCCGCGCTCGCGCGCCAGACGGGAACGACGCCCGCGGAAGCGATGATGAACCTGCTCGAGCAGGAGCGCGCGACCGTCGGCATGGTGGCCTTCTCCCAGGACCCGAACAACGTCACGCGCGCGCTCGCTCACCCCGCCGTCATGATCGGCTCCGATTCGATCGGGCTGTTCGCGGGGACGGGACCGAAGCCGGGCAAGCCGCACCCGCGCGCGTACGGCACGTTTCCCCGAGTGCTCGGCGAGTACGCGCGTGACCGCAAGCTCTTTTCCCTGGAAACCGCCGTGAACAAGATGACCGGGATGCCGGCGACGCGGCTCGGCTTGCGCGATCGCGGACTCTTGCGCACGGGCTCTGCGGCGGACATCGCCGTGTTCGACCCCGCGACCGTGAAGGACGAGGCGACGTTTGCCGACCCCCACCGGTATCCGACCGGCATTCCGTACGTCGTTGTCAACGGGGCGCTCGTCGTGGACGGTGATCGCACGCACGCCGCCGGTACGGGCCGGGTGCTCCGGCCGCGATGAGACGCGCGCTCCCCAACGGGGGCGCGCACGGCGCCGTCGCGCCGAGTCGAGCGCCGACGCCCTAACGAAGGAGAAGCTCATGCCGACAGGACAGCTCTTCATCGGAGGCACCTGGCGTCCGCCCGTCGCGGGCGAGACGTATTCGACGATCAATCCCGCCACCGAGGAACCGAGCGCGGAGGTCGCGAAAGGCGACGAGCGGGACATCGATGCCGCGGTGGCGGCGGCGCGCAAGGCGTTCGACTCCGGGCCGTGGCCGAAGATGAGCGCCCACGACCGCGGTCGCATCGTGTGGAAGCTCGGCGATCTCATCATGGCCAATCTCGACGAGATGGCGCGCCTGGAGAGCCTCTGCACGGGCAAGACGCTCTTCGATTCGGGCAAGGTCGAGATCCCGTTCGCGGCCGAGGTCTTCCGCTATTACGCGGGGTGGGCCACCAAGATCCACGGCGAGACGCTCGGCCTGCGTGAAGGCGCGTTCACCTTCACGCTGCGGCAGCCCGTGGGCGTGGTGGGCGCCATCGTGCCCTGGAATTTCCCGTTCCTGCTCGCGTCGTGGAAGATCGCGCCCGCGCTCGCCGCCGGCAACACGATGGTGCTGAAGCCGGCGTCGCTCACGCCGCTCACCGCCCTCAAGTTCGCGGAGCTCTGTCAGGAGGCGGGACTACCGGAAGGCGTGCTGAACGTCGTGACCGGTCCGGGCGGCAAGGTGGGGATGGCGCTCGTGCGCGATCCGCGCGTGGACAAGATCGCGTTCACGGGATCGACCGAGGTCGGCAAGAGCATCATGCGCGAGGCGGCGGGCAGCCTGAAGCGCCTCTCGCTCGAGCTCGGCGGCAAGTCACCGAACATCGTCTTCGCCGACGCCGACATGGAAGCGGCGGTGAAAGGCGCCCTCACCGGGATCTTCTACAACAAGGGTGAAGTCTGCGCGGCCGGCTCCCGCCTCTTCCTCGAGGACAAGATCCACGACCAGTTCATGGGCAAGCTCACCGAGCGCGTGAAGACGCTGAAGGTCGGCGATCCCATGGACAAGTCCACGCGCATGGGCCCGGTGGTCTCCCGGCAGCAGATGGACACCGTGCTCGGCTACATCGAGTCCGGCAAGCAGGAAGGTGCGCGGCTGGTGGCGGGCGGCGGTCGCGCGCAAATCGGGAACGGCAAGGGCTACTTCATCGAGCCCACGATCTTCGACGGCGTCACCAAC
>Ga0075431_100005399_pt1 | contig 12625 bp, 7 predicted proteins | sample RhiMetdeltSRZDD5_FD_75297 | JGI IMG/M metagenome (GOLD analysis project Ga0075431, IMG submission 75297) | Populus rhizosphere microbial communities from Tennessee, USA - Rhizosphere MetaG P. deltoides SRZDD5 | ecosystem: Host-associated > Plants > Roots > Rhizosphere > Soil | place: USA... | reverse complement strand
GCGGGTCCAGCGACTACACGGCCTTCTTCTATCCGGAGCCGCAGCTGTTCTACTCGCGACGCATCGGACGCGCTCCCCAGGGACGCGCCGTCGGCGACTACGTGGACGCGCCCACCTCCACCACGATCCTGGGGGCGGCGAAGCTCACCGGACGGACGAGCGGCGGCTGGACGGTCGGCGTCGTCGAGGCGGTGACCGGCCGCGAATCGGCACGGCTGTCGAGCGGCCTCGTGAGCAGCCGGATCGAGGTCGAGCCCTTGACCAACTACTTCGTCGGCCGCGCGGAGCGCGAGCTGGGACGCCGCGCCGGTGTCGGCGTCCTCGCCACCGCGGTCGACCGGTCGCTCGGGCCGAGCCTGGACGGCCTGCTCGCGAGCCAGGCCTACGTCGGGGGCATCGACGGCCACCTCCTGCTCGACGCGCGCCGGGGTTGGGTCGTGTTCGGCGGCATCGCGGGCAGCTCCATATCCGGCAGCCGGGCGGCGATCCTGCGCCTGCAGACCAGCGCGCAGCGCTACTACCAGCGGCCGGACGCTCCCCACGTGCGCGTCGACCCGGAGGCGACGTCGCTTTCCGGTTGGAGCGGGCGCGTCGGGCTCAACAAGAACAGCGGCAACCTCACCGCCAACGCCGGCCTGTGGGGGATCAGCCCCGGCTTCGAGCCCAACGACGCCGGCTTCGCCACCCAGACCGATCGCGGCGGCGCGCATGGTCTCCTGCTCTGGCGCAAGCTCAAGCCCGACCGCTGGACGCGCACGCGCCAGGCCTGGGTGGCCAAGTGGTGGACCTTCAACTACGGCCGCGAGTCGCAGGGCGACGGCGTCCAGGCCGCGGCCAGCGTGCAGCTCCTGAACTACTGGAAGGTCAACCTCGGCCTGCAGCGGTCTTGGGCCACCCTGGACGACAAGCTGACCCGGGGAGGCCCCACCGTGATCCGCCCGGGCATCGAGTCCGTCTCCGCCTCCGTGGTGAGCGACGGCCGCCGGCGCTTCTGGGGCAGCGCGTCCTTCACGGGCCAGCGGCGCGACTTCGGGAACTGGACGCGCTCCCTGGGCGGCGAGCTCAGCCTCAAGCCGTGGGCCGCCCTCACCCTGACCGCGGCCCCCACGTTCATGCGCGTGCACAACGTGGCCCAGTACCTGGCCACGGTTTCCGACCCGACGGCCGCCGCGACCTTCGGATCGCGCTACGTCTTCGGCGGCCTGGACCAGAGCGAGCTGTCGATGCCGCTGCGCGTCAACCTCGTCCTCTCCCCCAAGCTGTCCGTGCAGCTGTACACGCAGGCGCTCCTCTCCTCCGGCGACTATCCCGCGATCAAGGAGCTGGCCGCCCCCCGCACGTATGATTTCCCTGCCTATGGAGTGGACGTGGGCACGCTGGCTCTGGCGGGAGACGGCTCCGCGTACCTCGTGGACCCCGATGGGGCGGGGCCGGCGGCGGCCTTCCGCCTCGGTGTCCCCGATTTCAACGTCAAGGCGCTCCGCGCGAACGCGGTCGTGCGCTGGGAGTTCCGGCTGGGCTCGACGATGTACCTGGTGTGGACGCAGCGGCGCCAGGACCAGTCGCACCCGGGCGACTTCTCCGCCTTTCGCGACACCCGCGACCTGTTCCGGTCGCCCTCGGACGACGTCTTCATGATCAAGGTGGCGTGGTGGCTGGGGCGGTGAGCGCGGCCGGCCTCGCGGAGGCGACGGACGCGAGCGCGCCGCCCACGATCTCTCCGGTGCTTCCGGGACGCCTCACGTCCGTCGACGTGTACCGCGGCTTCGTGATGCTGCTCCTGCTCGCCGAGTCCCTGCGCTCCTGCGAGGTGGCGGACGCGCTCCCCGGCTCGCTCTTCTGGGCCTTCTTCTGCCATCACCAGAGCCACGTGCCCTGGGTGGGCGCGTCGCTGCACGACCTCATCCAGCCCTCGTTCTCCTTCCTGGTCGGCGTGGCCCTGGCCTTCTCCGCGGCCTCGCGCCGCGCGGCCGGGCAGTCGCGGCCGCGCCTCGTGCTCCACGCGGCCTGGCGCGCGGCGGTGCTGGTCTTCCTCGGCATCTGGCTGCGCTCGGTGGGCCGGCCGCAGACGTATTTCACCTTCGAGGACACGCTGACCCAGATCGGGCTCGGATACGTGTTCCTCGTCCTCCTCGCCCTGCGGCCGCGCCGCGACCAGTGGATGGCCCTGGCCCTCGTCCTCGCCGGGTACTGGGCCGCCTTCGCCCTCTTCCCGCGCCCGGCCGCGGACTTCGACTACGCCGCGGTCGGAGTGCCCGCGGACTGGCCGCATCACCTCTCCGGGTTTGCCTCCCACTGGAACAAGAACAGCAACCTGGCCAGGGCCTTCGACGTGTGGTTCCTGAACCTCTTTCCCCGCGAGCAGCCTTTCCTCTTCAACGGCGGCGGCTACGCCACCCTGAGCTTCATCCCCACGCTGGGCACGATGATCCTGGGCCTCCTGGCCGGAGGCATCCTCCGCCGCGACATGCCGCCCGCGGCGCGCCTGCGCTGGCTGACCGTGGCTGGTCTCGTCGGCGTGGCGTCAGGTTGGATTCTGGGCGCGCTCGGGCTGTGTCCGGTGGTCAAGCGCATCTGGACGCCGAGCTTCACGCTCTGGAGCGGCGGGGTCTGCTTCCTGATCCTGGCCGGCGCGTACTACGTCGTGGACGTGCTCGGCCATCGCCGCTGGGCGCTGCCGCTGGTGGTGATCGGGATGAACTCGATCGCGGCCTATTGCCTCTACGAGCTGACCGCGCGCTTCATCGCGACCAGCCTCCGCACGCACCTGGGGGAGGGCACGTTCCGGGTGGCCGGCGATCCCTACCTGCCGTTCGTGCAGGGCCTGGCCGTCGTCCTCGTGATGTGGCTGATCCTCTACTGGATGTACCGGCGGCGGATCTTCCTGCGGATCTAGTCCGTGATCCCGTCAGCTCAGGAACTGGATGGTGACGCTGTATTCGCCGTCCTCACCATTGTGCGCTCTCACGCTGTTGACGATGATCATCACCACGGCGTAGAGCACCAGGCCCGCGATCATAGCGATGGCGATGGGCCCGATGAGGAGGATCAGCACCACCGAGATGACGAAGAAGATGGTGATCGACATCTGGAAGTTGACCGAGGCCTTGCCATGCTCGTTGACGAAATCGGAGTCCTTCTTGCCCGTCATCCAGAAGATCACCGGCCCGATGATGTTGCCGAACGGAAGCAGGAACCCTCCGAAGGCGGCGAGATGACAGAGCATGGCCATGTTCTTCTCACGCTCGGTGGCCAGACCGGCGTGCTCGAGCCGGCGATCGTGGAACTCCTGCGAGCCGGGCGCGGGGCCGTCATAGACCTGCTCCGCCGCCGGAGCCGCTTCCGCATCCGCGGACGGCGCGGGAGACGCCTCCCCCCTCTGGCCGGCGCGCCACCGCTCGTATTCTTCCTTGGACTGGAATCGAGGCATGACCCCCTCCTTGCCGGTTCTCGACAACAGGTCAGCGTGACGATGTCGGACGATGCGCAACGGCCGCGCGCGGGCGGGATGGGCACTTTGGAAAAGGTGGTGCGCGGATGGTAGGGCGAGCACGCGTCCCCGGTCAAGGCCGATCGCCGCACCGATCGTCGTTCCCGGCCCTGCTGATCGCCATCGTGCTGATGGCCTCGGCGGGGACCGATCTCTCCGGCCAGCCCACGCCGGTCCCGTCACGCGCCTGGCCCGCTCTGGGCGGGGGTCCGCAAGGCATCCGCTACTCCTCCCTCGATCAGATCAACCGCACGAACGTGCGACAGCTCGAGGTGGCCTGGACGTTCGACTCCGGCGAGGAGGGCGGGCTGCAGGCGAGCCCGATCGTGGTGGACGACGTCGTGTACACGACGACGCCGAAGCATCATGTCGTCGCGCTCGACGCCGCCAGCGGCGCCCTTCTCTGGAAGTTCGATTCGGGCATCAAGCTGAGCGGGGCGAACCGCGGCGTCACGTATTGGGCGAGCGGAGACGACCGCCGCGTGTTCACGGGCCAGGATCATTACGTCTACGCGCTCGACGCGCGCACCGGCCGGCCCATCGCGGACTTCGGGCGCGCGGGACGCATCGACCTGGCCGAGGACCTGGGCCGTCCGCCCGCGGATCAGTCGATCCGCCTGACCACGCCCGGGGTCGTCTACAAGGACCTGCTCATCGTGGGCGGGCGCGTGAGTGAGGGGCTGCCCGCGACTCCGGGCGACGTCCGCGCCTACGACGTGCGCACGGGGGCGCGGCGCTGGTCGTTCCACACCATTCCCCATCCCGGCGAGCCGGGATACGAGACCTGGCCCCGCGAGGCCTGGCGATACAGCGGCGGCGCCAACAACTGGGCGGGCATGGCGGTGGACGAAGCGCGCGGCATCGTCTACGTGCCCACGGGATCGGCGGCGGCCGACTTCTACGGGGCCAATCGCCCCGGGGACAACCTGTTCGCGAACTCGCTCCTCGCCCTCGACGCCGCCACCGGGAAGAGGCTCTGGCACTTCCAGGCCGTGCGCCACGACATCTGGGACCGCGATTTCCCCGCCGCCCCCAGCCTGGTCACGGTCACGCGCGCGGGGAAGCGGATCGATGCCGTCGCCCAGACGAGCAAGCAGGGCTACGTGTTCCTGTTCGACCGCGTGACGGGGGAGCCCCTCTTCCCGATCGAGGACCACCCGTTCCCTCCCAGCGCCATGGAAGGCGAGAAGACGGCGGCCACGCAGCCGCTTCCGGCGCGGCCCGCCCCCTTCGCGCGGCAGCGGCTCACGGAAGAGACGCTGACGAGCCGCACGCCGGAGATCCGGCAGAAGGTGCTCGAGGCCTTCCGGAAGCTGCGCAGCGACGGCCAGTTCGTGCCGTTCACGGTGGGCCGGGACACGATCATCTTTCCCGGATACGACGGCGGCGCGGAGTGGGGCGGCTCCGCCTTCGATCCCGAGAGCGCGCTCCTCTACGTCAACGCCAACGAGATGGCGTGGACGGGAGGCCTCGCCCCCAGCGTGCCCGTGAAAGGCGGCCGCACCCTTTACCTGCAGTCGTGTGCGTCCTGCCACCGCGACAACCTCCGGGGCGCTCCGCCCCAGATCCCGTCGCTCATCGGCGCGGCCCGCGGCAAGCCCGGGGGCGAGCTGTTCGGGATCATCCGGAAGGGCCAGGGCCGCATGCCGGGCTTTCCCACGCTGTCCGAGGAGGAGGTCGACGCCCTCGTCGACTACCTCAAGACGGGCCGCAGCCGCGCGGTGACGCCCGGAAGCTCTGCGACCGCCCTGAAGTACCGCTTCACCGGCTACAAGAAGTTCCTGGACCCGGACGGGTACCCCGCGGTCGCTCCGCCCTGGGGCACGCTCACCGCCATCAACCTCGATACCGGCGAGCACGCCTGGCAGGTGCCGCTGGGCGAGTATCCCAAGCTGGCCGCGGCCGGGCTCACCGACACCGGCAGCGAGAACTACGGCGGACCCGTCGTGACCGCGGGCGGCCTCGTGTTCATCGGCGCGACCAGCTTCGACAAGAAGGTCCGCGCCTTCGACAAGACGACCGGCGCGCGGCTGTGGGAGGCGACGCTGCCGTTCTCGGCCACGGGCACGCCCGCGACCTACGCCGTCGCGGGCCGCCAGTTCCTGCTCGTCCCCGCGGGCGGCGGCAAGGACGGAGGTCCGAGCGGCGGTCTCTACGTCGCGTTCGCGCTGCCGCGCTGACGGTCAGATGTACGCGATGCAGTCGATCTCGACCAGCGAGTTCCCGGGGATCCCGCCCGCGGCCGCGATCGTCGTGCGCACGCCCGGCTCGGGCCCGAAGCGTCCGAGGAAGACCTCGTTCATCGCCGCGTAGTCCTTGAGGTCGTTCAGGTAGACGTTCACCTTGAGGACCTTCGCCATCGAGGAGCCGTTGTCCACGAGCTTCTTCTCGATCTCCTTCAGGACGTGGTCGGTGTGGGCCTTGATGTCGCCCTCGAAGTGGGCGCCGATGCCGGAGATGAAGAGGAGGTTCCCGTAGGACACGGCGGGGGAGAAGAGGGCCTGCTTCTCCGGCGCCTTGCCGTCCTTCCAGAGGACCTTCTTCACCGGCTTCTCCGGCGCGGGGGCGGCGGCGGGGGCCTTGGCCGTCTTGTCCTTCGCCGATACCGCGGCCGCGCTCGCGCCCACCGTGGCCACGGCCAGGGCCGGAGCCTTGGCCAGGAAGCTTCTGCGGTTCGATTTCGCCATCATCACCTCCCAGAGCCGGGGGCCCAGCGGGGATCGCTCGTCGACCTGTAGTCTTTCGGGAGCGTCTCCCAGTCCGGGCGGGCCAGGCCGTTCAGGTCGTAGACCACCTTGCCGTCCCGCAGCGTCATCTCGCACACGAGCTTCTGCTTCGCGCGCAGGCGCCCGCCGAAAGAATCCACGAATCCGAAGTTGCCGTTCTCGAGCCGCAGCACGGCCACGTCCGCGCCCGCTCCCACCGAGAGGTGCCCGAGCCCTTCCTGCTTGATCTCCCGCGCCGGGTTCCACGTCGACTGCTTGATCACGTCGTCGAGGCTCAGGCCCAGGGCGAGGAACTTGCTCATCACGTTGATCTGGTCCTTCATGCCCGCGTTCATGCTGCCGATGTGCAGGTCCGTGGAGATGGAGTCGGGGACGAAGCCGTCCTTGATCAAGGGCACCGCGACGCGCCAGGCGAAGCTGCCGCCGCCGTGGCCGACGTCGAAGATCACGCCCCGCTTGCGTCCCTCGACGAGGCCGGGGTTGACGTGTCCGTCCACCAGCTCGTTGCGCAGGCCAGAGTACATGTGGGTGTAGATGTCGCCGGGCCGGAGCTTCGTGGTCACCAGCTCGGCCACCGGGCGCTCCGGCTTGTTGGCGCCGAAGTCGACCATGACCGGGATGTTGGCGATCGTGCCCGCCTGCACCGCGTTCTCCACCGGAGTCCATTCCGGACCGGCGTAGTGCGCGGTCTTGATCCCGACGATGAGGCCGGGATATTTCTTCGCCATCTCCGCGGCCGGAGCCACGGCCATGTCCGCGAGGTCCTGCTCGTAGGCGCCCCCGCGCATCCCGTTGCCGACGATGTTGAGGAAGGCGAGGACGCGGGTCTTGGAGCGGTCGATGACCCGCGTCTTGAACTCCTCGAAGTTGCGCCAGCCCGCGCAGCCGGCGTCGGCCACCGTCGTCACGCCCACGCGCAGCGTGTAGCCGTCGGGGTAGAGGCTGTTGTCGCCGGCGTACGAGTTCTTCTCGCCCGTGCCCGCGAAGACGTGCACGTGGAGGTCGATGAGCCCCGGAGTCACGTAGAGCCCGCTCACGTCCACGACCTTGAAGGCCTCGGCGGGATCGATCTTCGCCGCCACCGCCGCCACCTTCCCGCCCGCGATGGCCACGTCGCGCACCGCGCTGATCCCGTTCTTCGCGTCGATGACGTGCCCGCCCTTGAGGAGCAGGTCGTACTTCGGATCCGCGGTCGTGGCCATCGCCGCCAGGCCCAGGGTCAAGAGAGTCGCCGCGCCCAGAGTGGTCTTCATGGCCTCAGCCCCTCCTCGTCACGCGGCGCTTGGCCGTCCACTTGCCGCCCAGGTATTCGCCCATGTCGAGGGTGCCTCCCATCTGGTCGCCCGTCACCTTGCCCGTGAACGTGTAGGAGATCGAATCGCCGCGGTCCTCGCCGAAGAAGCTGCGCAGCCGCACGGAGTCGCCGTCGATGGTCCCGACGAGGTCGCGCGAGATGAAGTCGCCCCGGTGCGCGCCGTCCACGTCGTTCCCGCGCTGGCGGAGGCTCAGGGCGTGGTTGGAGGCGCCGGCCGCGTACTCGACCTGCACGTCCCACTGGCCGCTGAGGTCGGCGGCGGGCGCGGCGGGCGGCGGCTCCTCGGCCTTGCGCGGTGGATTGGACAGGACCGCGAAGAGCCGGTCGGACACGATCTTCTCGTCGCCCGGGTTGAGCATGTAGGGATTCACCTGCACGCCCGTCTGCGTGTCGTTCTCCCCTCGCGAGGGGAAGACGCCGACGCGCGGGTCGCCGTCGAAGAGCGCCCGCACCACCGCGTCCCCCGCGACCCCGAGCTTCTTGCGGTCCCAGAGGACGCGCAGCGACGGCATGCGATTGGAGAGTCCCTTGGGCTGCTGGATGCTCGTGGTCACGCCCTCGATGGCGGAGACGCGCTTGCCGATCCCCTCCAGCCACGACGTCCACATCTTCCACTCCGCGTCGTGGTCGCGCTTGACCCACATCTCGACGGCCATGAGCATCCCGATCGCCTCTTCCTTGCCGACCTTGAACCCGCGCGAGTAGCCGTGGTGCGGGGCGCTGTGCACCCAGGCCGCCTTCAGGAGGTCCTTGCGGCCGAGGACGAGGCCGGCGGCCTGCGGCCCGCGCAGGCACTTGCCGCCGCTGTAGGCCACGAGGGTGGCGCCGTTTTGGAGATGCACGTTCGGAATGGTCAGGATCTCGGCCGCCGCGTCCACCAGGATGGGCACGCCGCGCGGCTGCGCGATGGAGGCGATCGTCTTCGTGGGCAGCGCGCTCTCGTCCGCGTTGGGCCCGGCCAGGATGTAGACGAGCGCGGTTCGCGGCCCCAGCGCCGCCTCCAGCTCGGCCGGGGTCGAGACCTCGATGACCCGCACTCCCACCGCGCGCAGCGCCGCGTCGTACACGTTGCGCGAGTGCTTGGGGATCACGACCTCGTCCTTCGCGAAGCCGGCGAGGTTGGGGATGCGGACGTGGAGGTCCGGATTGCCTCCGGCCACGCAAGCCGCCGTGGAGTGGGTGAGCCCCGCCGCGCAGCCGTTCGTGACGAGGCCCCACTCCGCGCCCGTGAGCGTGGCCAGCCGCGCGCCGATCGCCTCCGCGAGCTCGTCGAGATGGACGTAGTGCTGCGAGGCCGCGGCCATGGCCGCGCGAACTTCGGGCAGCATCGTCGACCCGCTCAGGATCGTGTACGTGCCCCGCGCGTTGATGAGGGGGCGCACGCCGATCGACTGGTAGATGTCGGGGCCGACGCGTAGACCGACGGCCGCGGGCGCGGCCACCGGCTTCGGGGACGGGGCGGCGGCGGCCTCGCCCACCAGCAGCTCGGGGAACGCCAGGGCACCTCCCAGCAGTCCGCTCCTGCGCAGCAGCTCGCGCCGAGAGATTCCTTCGCAGCTCATGGTTTCTCCTCCTGGGCTCTTGTGGGAGTGGGCGGGATTATAGCGGGCCGCGCGCCGGAAAGGCGCCTGGCCCGCGTCCCACGGCGCGCGCGCGGAACAAACGCAGCGGCAGCGGGTATCCGTGAGGGAGCTTCGGACCGCCGGCTGGTGTCCAAGGGACAGGCGGGAAGGGAGGCGGCTCATGAGAGGCACGGCTCTCGGGGCGGGTGCGCTCGTCCTGGCGCTGGCGTCGCCGGGTCTCGTACGAAGCGGGGAAGGGGCGGCCGCCCTGCCACCTCCGCCGGCACTGAAGGTGAAGATCGCGGAAGACAGGCCGGCCGAGTCCCTCGCCGTGGTCAAGGCGGACATCGAAGCCGTGATCGTTGGCTTCCTCGCCGAGACCACGACCACCCTCAGCTTCCGCAACCCCTTCGACCGCGTCCTGGAAGGGGAGCTGATCTTTCCGCTTCCCGAGGGCGCAACGGTCGCGGGTTATGCCCTCGACGTGCGCGGCGAGCTCGTGGAGGGCGTGCCCGTGGAACGACACGAGGCCCGCATCGCATTCGAGTCGGAGCTCCGCAAGGGGATCGATCCGGGACTCGTGGAATGGGTCAAGGGCAACACCTTCCGGACGCGCGTGTGGCCCATCCCGCCGCGGGGAACACGAACCGTGCGCGTGCGCTACGTGAGCGAGCTCGTGACCCCGGGCGGAGACGGCGGCACGAGCGCGCTCTACGCGCTACCGCTCCGGTACCCGCAGCCCATTCCCGAGTTCTCGCTCAAGGTCGAGGTCGTGAAGGGTGGCCCGCCTCCCGAGATCCGGGGCGGGGGGCTGGCAAATCTCCGCTTCGATCGCTGGGAGGACCGTTACGTCGCCACCACCCGTGTCGCGAACGTCGAAGCCGCGGAGGATCTGCGGATCGCGCTGCCGGACGTGCCGAGGGAGAACGCCGTCGTCGAGCGGGACGAGGACGGACGGTTCTACTTCGTGATCACGGACTTTCCGGTCCGGGCCGCGCCTCCGCCCGCGGCGTTCAAGCCGAGCCGCGTCGGCGTCTACTGGGACGCCAGCCTCAGCCGCGACCACGCCGATCACGCCCGTGAGATCGCCTTCCTCGAAGCCTGGATGCGCAAGGTGGGTGACGTCGACGTGGATCTCGTGGTCTTCCGCGACGTCCCCGAGGCCCCGCGCACCTTCGCGGTTCGTGGCGGTGCCGCTCCCGCGCTCGTGTCCTTCATCAAGGGGCTCGTTTACGATGGCGGCACCAACCTGGGCGCCCTTCGCTTCAGGAGGCCCCTCGACTACGCGCTGCTCTTCAGCGACGGGCTCGGCACCCTCGGGGCCGACATGCCGCGGGCGCTCGACGTCCCCGTGTACGCCGTCACCACCGACGCCCAGGCGAACCACGCGCTGCTCGCGCATCTGGGCGGCCAGAGCGGTGGTGCGTATCTCAGCCTCCAGCGCCTCGATGACCTGACGGCCGTCGCGGCCATCGGCAACGAGGGACTGAGCCTGCGGGCGATTGATCACGACGCACGCGCGATCGCGGATCTCACGCCAGGCGGCCCACGCCGGATCTCGGGGCGTCTCATGGTGGCCGGCCGCCTGCTTGCCGCGGAGACGACGGTGGCCCTGCGCTACGGGAATGCGTCCGATTCGTCGGCTCGGAGCTACACCCTGCGCCAGTCCGACGCGCGTCCGGGCCGGCTCGCGTCTCAATTCTGGGCGCAGCAGCGCGTGGCGGAGCTGTCCGTGTTCCCGGAGCGGAACCACGACGAGCTCCTGCGCCTGGGACGGCGTTTCGGGATCGTCACTCCAGGGACCTCGCTGCTCGTGCTGGAGACGCTGGAGCAGTATCTGGAGCATCACATCGAGCCCCCGCGCAGCCGGGCCGCCCTGCGGGCGGAGTACCTGCGCCGGACGGAGCCGGCACAGCGTGCGGAGAAGAGGGCGGCGCAGGACAAGCTCGACGTCGTGCTGGCCCTTTGGAATCGCCGCGTGCAGTGGTGGTCGAGGGAGTTCAAGTATGGCGCAGGATCCCTTGCGAAGGACCCCCTCGAGTCACCGGAGCTCATGGAAGAGGCCGTGGTGGGCGGCGTCGAAGGCGGTGTGCCCGGAGGAGTCCTGGGGGGAGTCGTGGGAGGAACGGCGGCATCTCCACCACCCGCCCCGCGGCGTGTCGGGGGGCAGACATACGACCGGACGCTCATGTCGCGGGACGAGATGGCGGCGGCGATGTCCGGGCCCGGCTTCGCGAGGGAAGCGGGGCCCGCACATTCGTCCGGCCCTGCCATCGTCCTCAAGCCCTGGGATCCGGCCACGCCCTACCTCGACGCCTTGCGCCGGGCGGGCCCCGCGGGAGCGTACGACACTTTCCTGGGGGAGCGCCGCGAATACGGCAACAGCCCCTCCTTCTACCTGGACTGCGCGGATTACTTCCTCCGCACGGGGCAGCGCGCGATCGGCCTCCGCGTCCTGAGCGACGTGGTGGAGCTGCAGCTCGAAGAGCCGCGCCTCCTGCGCATCGCGGCCCATCGGCTGCAGCAGGCGGGCGAACTGGCGCTGGCCGTCGATCTCTTCGAGAGGGTGCTGCGCCTGCGGCCGGAGGAGCCGCAGTCGCTGCGCGACCTTGCGCTCGCGCTCGAGGCCAGGGCGGACGCCCGCCGCTCGAAAGCGGGCCGGGGGAGCCCGTCCATCGCCGCCGACTACGTGCGCGCCGTAGACCTGCTCAACCGCGTCGTCCTCGGCCGCTGGGACGGCCGCTTCCCGGAGATCGAGGTGTTGGCGCTCGAAGAAGCGAATCGGATCATCGCGGTGGTCGAGCGGGACCCCTCGTTCGGGCGGCCGTCGTTTCCGATCGACGCGCGCCTGCGCACGCTCCTCGACACGGACCTGCGCATCGTCATGACCTGGGACACCGACCTCACCGACATGGACCTGTGGGTGACCGAGCCCTCGGGCGAGAAGTGCTTCTACGGCCACGCGCTGACGCAGACGGGCGGTCTCATCTCGCATGACTTCACCGGCGGCTACGGTCCGGAGGAATACCTGGTGCGCCGCGCGATGGCGGGCGAATACCGCATCCAGAGCAACTTCTTTGGCTCCCGAGCGCAAACCCTTACCGGGGCCACCACCATCCAGGCGACGGTCATCACCGACTTCGGACGTCCCAACGAGGCGCGGCGATCACTCACCCTGCGCCTGACCGACGCAAAGGAAGTGATCGACCTGGGCATTGCGCGCTTCGGACGCGCGCCCTTGCAAATGAGTCGTTAGCACGCCCGCGACTACGACCTCCCTTTGTGACAAAGTTCACTCCGGACTGGGGGGCGCGGAGCGACCATAGCCCCCCGGTGACCCGTCGCAGGGGATGGGGGCGATCATGCCTGCCGACTACAAGCTGCGCCTCGGAGACGGCACCATCCTCGCCGTGGACGAGGCGGGCCTGCGCACCTGGCTGATCGACGGCAAGGCGATGGTGCAGCCGGCGGGCTCGCGCCGGTGGATGCCGCTCCGGGAAGTGCTCGCGCAGGTCCAGGCCCAGGCCGCGGC
>Ga0075431_100005398_pt1 | contig 12625 bp, 10 predicted proteins | sample RhiMetdeltSRZDD5_FD_75297 | JGI IMG/M metagenome (GOLD analysis project Ga0075431, IMG submission 75297) | Populus rhizosphere microbial communities from Tennessee, USA - Rhizosphere MetaG P. deltoides SRZDD5 | ecosystem: Host-associated > Plants > Roots > Rhizosphere > Soil | place: USA... | reverse complement strand
ACCTTCCGCACGACCCCGTGCATGGCGTCGATCTGGAGGGGGGAGGCGGTGGGGAACAGGAAGCGCAGGACCGGCCCGATGAGGCGTCCGGTGTGCTCCGAGCTGGCGGCGTCGGATGCGAGCCAGAGGATCAACAGCATCCACAAAATCGGGGGGATGAAGCGAGTCGGACGCATCCTTGCCGCACTATACAGGTGACGTGATACAGTGCCGCCGATGCTCGGCGAGATCCTGGACCAGATCCTGGTATCGCGCTCAACCGGATCGTGCATCACCGCCACCCGCCATTTCCCAGCGCGACCCGCCGTCTTAGCGCCCTTTCCGGCCTCCCTGGACCCTCGGCTCGGCGAAGCGCTGCGGGCGCGGGGCATCACGGAGCTGTACTCGCACCAGGCCCGCGCGTGGGAGCTGGTGCAGAAGGGCCACAACGTGGTCGTGGTCACGCCGACCGCGTCGGGCAAGACGCTCTGCTACAACCTGCCGGTCCTCCAGGCGCTCGTGCAGCAGCCGGACGCGCGGGTCCTCTACCTGTTTCCGACGAAGGCGCTCGCGCAGGACCAGCTCGCGGAGCTGGAGCAGCTCGCGAAGCAGCTGCCGCAGATGAAGATGTTCACCTACGACGGCGACACGCCGCAGGACGCGCGGCGCGCCGTGCGCGCGCGCGCGAACCTGGTGCTCACGAATCCCGACATGCTGCACTCGGGGATTCTGCCGCACCACACCAAGTGGGCCACGCTCTTCCAGAACTTGCGGTTCGTCGTCATCGACGAGCTCCACGCCTATCGCGGGGTCTTCGGCAGCCACGTCGCGAACGTCTTGCGGCGCCTGCGGCGGATCTGCCGGCACTACGGCACCGATCCGCAATTCATCATGGCGTCGGCGACCATCGCGAACCCGGCCGAGCACGCGAGCGGCGTCATCGGCGCCCCCGTCGAGCAGGTCGCGGAGAGCGGGGCGCCGACGGGCGACAAGCTCTTCGTCTGCTACAACCCGCCCGTCGTGAATCCGGAGCTCGGCATCCGTGCGCCGTACCTCGGCGAGGCCGCGCACCTGGCGCTGCGCTTTCTCCGCGAGCGCGTGCCGACCATCGTGTTCGCGCAGAGCCGCCTGTCGACCGAGGTCCTCCTCACGGCGATCAAGACCGGGGTCGCGGACAAGACGGGAGACAGCGGCATCGTGCGCGGCTACCGCGGCGGCTATTTGCCGACGCGCCGCCGCGCGGTCGAGCAGGGGCTTCGCGATGGCAACGTGCTCGGCGTCGTGTCGACGAACGCGCTCGAGCTCGGCGTGGACATCGGGCATCTCGACGCCGCCGTCCTCGCCGGCTATCCAGGGACGATCGCCTCGCTCTGGCAGCAGGCGGGGCGCGCGGGGCGCCGGACCGAGGCGTCGGCCGCCATCCTGGTCGCGAGCAGCGCGCCGCTCGACCAGTTCATGATGAGCCACCCCGACTACCTCTTCGGCGCGAGTCCCGAGCACGCGCGGACCAATCCCGACAACCCGTTCATCCGCGTGAATCACCTCAAGTGCGCGACGTTCGAGCTCCCGTTCCTGGAGGACGAGCAGTTCGGGGAGCGCGACGTGAGGCGCGAGCTCGCCGCGCTCGAAGACGAGGGGCTGCTGCACCGGGCGGGGGCCAGATGGCACTGGGCGAACGAGACCTACCCGGCCGATCACATCTCGCTGCGGACCGTCACCACGGACAACTTCCTGGTGATCGACACCACGTCCCGCGACGAGAAGCAGACCAAGCGGCGCAACATCATCGCGGAGGTCGACTGGGGGAGCGCATTCGCGACGATCTACCCGAAGGCGATCTACCTCGTCGAGAGCGACCCCTTCGAGGTGCAGGAGCTCCACTTCCGCGAGGACGAGGAGAAGGTCGCCTACGTCAAGCGCGTGAACGTCGACTACTTCACGGACGCCGTGAGCGCGAAGGGCGTCTGGATCCTGCGGCGCCTCGAGAACCGCTCGCGCCCGGACTGGATCACCGAGCAGGGCGAAGTGCTCGTGGCCGAGAAGGTCGTCGGGTTCAAGAAGATCAAGATGGGCACGCTCGAGAACGTGGGCTCGGGTGAAGTCGAGCTGCCGCAGCAGGAAATGCAGACGACGAGCGCCTGGATCACGCTGCCGCCCGAGGCGCTGGCGCGCGTCAGTCCCTCGCGCGAAGAGCTCATCGACGGCCTGCGCGGGGTGACGCACCTCCTTCACCACCTCGCACCGATCTTCCTGCTCTGCGACGTGCGCGACCTCGGCTCGTGGCTCGGCGACACCACGCCCGCGGAAGCGGGCAAGACCGTCGCCACGCGCGAGTCGACGCGCCGGCGGCTTCTCGATGCCGAGACCTTCAATCCCACGATCTATCTCTACGACTCTCACGCGGGCGGCATCGGACTCGCCGAGCGGCTGTTCGAGGTGCTGCCCGAGCTCGTCGCGCACGCACGGGAGACCTTGCGCGCATGTCCCTGTGCGTGGGGCTGCCCGTCGTGCGTGGGGCCGGTCAACGAAGTCGGCCGGCGCGCGAAGGCGACCGCGGCCGCGATCCTGACCCTTCTCGCGTCCTGATCGACGTGCCGACGCTCGACGATCTCCGCCGCGTCATCCGCCGGATCGAAGGCGCGCGGCCGCGCCGTCCGGCCCCGGAGTCCGTGGAGTCGACCCTCGGCGGTGAGGTCCTCGAGACCGAGGCCGGGGCCGTGCTCGCCGTGCACCACGAGCTGCCGTTGACGGACGCGTATGGGCCGGTGTCCCTCCGAGAGGTCACCGAGATCCCGCCGGCGACGTTGCGGCTGCTGGCGCCCGCGATCGAGGAGCCGGTCGATCCGCGCGGGCTCTTGTTTCTCGACACCGAGACCACCGGACTTGCCGGCGGCACGGGAACGTACGCGTTCCTCGTCGGTCTCGCGCGCATCGACGGGGAGCGGCTACGCCTGACGCAGCTCTTCATGCGCGACCTCGACGAGGAGCCCGCGCTCATCGCGGCGCTCGCGCCGCTGCTCGAGGGCGCGACGGGTCTCGTGTCCTTCAACGGCAGCGGCTTCGACCTGCCGCTCCTGGAGACGCGGTTCATCCTTCAGCGCCGCCGATGGCCGGCCGCGCTGCCCCACGTCGACCTGATGCGTCCGGCCCGCCGCGTGTGGGGCGACTGGCTCGAGGACTGTCGGCTCGGCACGCTGGAAGCGCGCGTCCTGCGCGTCGTGCGCGAGCGGGACGTGCCGGGGTACGCGATCCCGTCGCTCTACTTCCAGTTCCTTCGCCGCCGCACCGCGGGCCCGCTGCGCGACGTCCTCGCGCACAACCGTCACGACATCCTCGCGCTCGTCGGACTGCTGGGCTGGCTCGCGCGCGCGGTCGACGGCCGCGGCGCGCTGAGTGCGGAAGAGCAGGCGGGGGTGGGGCGCTTGTGGGAGCGCACGGACGTCGAGCGGGCGTGCGTGTGCTACGAGGCCGCGTTGACGGCAGGCCTCGACGGACCGTTCGCACATGCCGTCCGCCTCCGGCTGGCGCGGTGGGAGAAGCGCCGCGCGCGGTGGGCTGTGGCGCGCACGTTGTGGGAGGCGGCCACGACAACGGCCGTGTTTGACCCCCGACCGTGGGAGGAGCTCGCGAAATTCCACGAGCACCGGGCCCGGGACCTGCCCACGGCGCGCGCGGTGGTCATCCGGGCCCTCGACCTCGCGGCGGCGACAAGTGACCGCCATGGGCGGTCAAGCGCCAACCCCGTAGCCGCGCGCGTGGTCGAGGCGTTCGCGCATCGCCTCGCGCGACTGGAGCGGCGACTGGCTACGTGACGGGGGTGATGGGGGCCTTGCCGTCCAGCACGGCGAGGCAGTTCTTCACGGCGAGCGTCGACATCGCGATCCGCGTGTCGAGCGAAGCGCTCGCGATGTGCGGCGCCATCACCACGTTGGGCAGCGGCAGCAGGGCCGGATGGACTTTCGGCTCCTCCTCGAACACGTCGAGCCCGGCGCCGGCGATCCACTTCTCGCTCAGGGCCCGGGCGAGCGCCGCCTCGTCAACGATCGGACCCCGCGCGGCGTTGATCAGGATGGCCGTCTTCTTCATGCTGCGGAGCGCGCGCTCGTCGATGAGGTGGCGCGTCTCGGCGGACAGCAGGACGTGGAGGCTGAGGAAGTCGGACTCGCGCAGGAGCGTGTCCTTGTCGACGTAGGTGGCGTTCAGCTCGCGCTCGACGTCGGCGGGAAATCGCGACGCGTCGTGATAGAGGACCTTCATGCTGAAGCCGAGCGCGCGCCGCGCGACGGCGCGGCCGATGCGCCCGAAGCCCAGGATGCCGAGCGTCTTGCCGTGGATGTCGGCGCCCCACAGCAGGTCCCACTTCCACGTCGTCCACTCTCCGGAGCGCACGAAGCGATCCGCCTCGACGATCCGCCGCCCCGCCGCCATCAGCAGCGCGAACGCGAAGTCCGCGGTGGTCTCCGTCAGCACGTCGGGAGTGTTCGTGATGACGACGCCGCGCCGCTTGGCCGCCGCCACGTCGATGTTGTTGTAGCCGACGGCGACGTTCGACACGACCTGGAGGCCGGGGGTGGCGAGCACCTCGTCATCGATCGTGTCCGTGATCTGGCAGATCAGCCCTTGCTTGCCCTTGAGCCGCGCCAGCAGATCCTGGCGGCTCAACGCGAGCTCGTGACCGTTCAGATCCACGGTGACGTCCTTGGGGACGATCGTGAGGGCTTCCGGGGACAAACCCCTTGAAATCAAGATGCTTTTTGGCATTCGTGTCTCCCGATCTTTTCGCTTGCCGCGCCTCGAAGAGCGCGGCTATATTAGCACTCGACTTAATTGAGTGCTAATAGACAACTCGTTAGGTTGCCCATGCATTCTGCAGGAACCCGACGCTGCGGTCCATCACAGCCAAACCAGGAGGCGCAGGAACCATGGCCATGAAGATTCGTCCGCTGCACGACCGGATCCTCGTCGAGCGGATCGAGGAAGGGGAAGTCAAGAAGGGCGGCATCATCATCCCCGACACCGCGAAAGAGAAGCCGCAAGAAGCCAAGGTCATCGCGGTCGGCAACGGCAAGGTCACCGAGGACGGCAAGAAGATCCCGCTCGACGTCAAGGCCGGCGATCGGATCCTCTTCGGCAAGTACTCGGGCTCGGAAGTGAAGATCGAGGACAAGGAATATCTGATCCTTCGCGAGGAAGACGTTCTCGCCATCCTCGAGTAGCTCGCACACGCACATCAAGGTTCAACAGGCGCAAAGGGAGGAATTCGATCCATGGCGAAGCAGCTGAAGTTCGAAGAGGAGGCGCGCGCGAGTCTCCTGCGGGGCGTCAACATCCTCGCGGAGGCCGTGAAGGCGACGCTGGGCCCCAAGGGCCGGAACGTCGTCATCGACAAGAAGTTCGGAAGCCCGACGATCACCAAGGACGGCGTCACCGTCGCCAAGGAGATCGAGCTCAAGGAGCCCTACGAGAACATGGGCGCCCAGATGCTGAAGGAAGTCGCGTCGAAGACTTCCGACATCGCGGGTGACGGCACCACGACCGCCACCGTGCTGGCGCAGGCCATCTTCCGCGAGGGTCTGAAGAACGTGACCGCGGGCGCCAACCCGATGGGTCTCAAGCGCGGCATCGAGGCCGCGGTCGAGGCCGTGTCGGAAGAGCTCAAGAAGCTCTCGAAGTCGACCAAGGACAAGAAGGAGATCGCCCAGGTCGCCACGATCGCGTCGAACAACGACAAGACGATCGGCAACCTGATCGCCGAGGCGATGGAGAAGGTCGGCAAGGACGGCGTGATCACGGTCGAGGAGTCGAAGTCGGCCGAGACCGTGCTGGACGTGGTCGAGGGCATGCAGTTCGACCGCGGCTATCTCTCGCCGTACTTCGTCACCGATCCCGAGCGGATGGAGGCGGTCCTCGAGGATGCGCTCATCCTGATCCACGAGAAGAAGATCAGCGTGATGAAGGACATGCTCCCGCTGCTGGAGCAGGTGGCCCGTGCGGGCCGGCCGTTCCTCATCATCGCGGAGGACATCGAGGGTGAGGCGCTCGCCACCCTGGTCGTCAACAAGCTCCGCGGCACGCTGAACACGGTGGCCGTCAAGGCCCCGGGCTTCGGGGACCGCCGCAAGGCGATGCTCGAGGACATCGCGATCCTCACGGGTGGCAAGGCCATCACGGAGGACCTCGGGATCAAGCTCGAGAACATCAAGCTCGAGGATCTCGGCAAGGCCAAGAAGATCGTGGTCGACAAGGACAACAGCACGATCGTCGAGGGGTCCGGCAAGGGGTCGACCATCGAGGGCCGCATCAAGCAGATCCGGGCGCAGATCGACGAGACCACGTCGGACTACGACCGCGAGAAGCTGCAGGAGCGCCTGGCGAAGCTGGCCGGGGGCGTGGCCGTGATCAAGGTCGGCGCCGCCACCGAGACGGCCATGAAGGAGAAGAAGGCGCGCGTCGAGGACGCTCTCAACGCGACGCGGGCTGCTGTGGAAGAGGGTATCGTGCCCGGCGGTGGCGTGGCGCTGCTTCGCGCGTCCAAGGCCATCGACAACATGAAGAAGCTCGAGGGTGACGAGGCCGTGGGCGCGCGCATCGTGCGGCGGGCGCTCGAGGAGCCGATTCGCCAGATCGTCGAGAACGCCGGCCTCGAGGGCAGCGTCATCGTCGAGAAGGTGAAGGCCGAGACCGTGGCCACCCGCGGCTACGACGCCGACAGCCTGGCGTTCGTCGACATGCTGCAGGCGGGGATCATCGACCCGACCAAGGTCGAGCGCGTGGCGCTGCAGAACGCGGCGTCGATCGCCTCGCTCCTGCTCACCACCGAGGCGCTCATCACCGAGATCCCGGAGGAGAAGCCGGCGGCGGCTCCGGCCATGCCGCACGGCGACATGTACTAGGCGCCTCGCTCGCGCGAGACGCGGACGCGGCCCGGGTCGCAGAGGCGGCCCGGGCCGTATCTCTTTATGGGCGTTGACCTTGCGCCCCTAGATACCGTTTGTTATCGTTAGGCGCTTTGGAAGGAGGTGAGTGCACTGCGACCATATGAAATCCTCGTGATCCTCAACGCCGCGCTCACGGACGAAGAGAGTGCCGCGCTGCTCACGCAGCTCGGCGAGACCGTCAAGGGGCTTGGCGCCGAGATCACGAAAGTCGAGAACTGGGGGAAGCGCCGGCTCGCGTACGACATCAACAAGCAGCGGGAAGGAACGTACGCCGTCATCGAGGTCTCCGCGGAGCCCGCGATGATCAAGGAGTTCGAACGCCAGCTCAAGCTCAACGAGAGCGTGCTGCGCTTCCTTTCGACCCAGGTTCCGGTTCGCAAGAAACAACGTGGCCGACCTCAAGACGCTTCTCCCACCGACGGCGACCAGCCCGTCGGGGACGCACCGTCCACGGGCGACAAGGTGCTCGAGGAGGTCCGCTAAATGGCCAGCCTCAACAAGGTCCTGCTGATCGGCAACCTGACGCGCCCTCCGGAGCTGCGGTACACGCCCAGCGGTACCGCGGTGGCGGATCTGCGTCTGGCGGTGAACCGCAACTACACGACGCAGTCGGGCGAGAAGCGTGAGGAGGCGTGCTTCCTCACGGTCATCGTCTGGGGCAAGCAGGCGGAAAGCTGCGGCGAATATCTGGACAAGGGCAGCGAAGTCTTCGTCGAGGGCCGCATCCAGACGCGCGATTGGGAAGGTAAGGACGGGCAGAAGCGCACGGCCACCGAGGTCGTCGCCGAGCGCGTCCAGTTCATGAGCCGCACCAAGGGCGGCGGCGCGGGTCGCGCGCCGGCCCCCGTCGGCGCGGCCCCGTTCCCGGACGAAGCGCCGGGCGGCAGCGACGACGACGTTCCATTTTAGCTAGAGGAGGACGCAGCCATTCCCACGCCGCAGAAGCCCATGAAGCGCCGGCGGTTCGGTCGCCGGAAAGTTTGCAAGTTCTGTGCGGACAAGGTCGATCTCGTCGATTACAAGGACGTACGCCGGCTCCGGGGCTTCGTGACCGAGCGCGGCAAGATCATCCCGCGAAGAATCTCGGGGAGCTGCGCGCGCCATCAGCGCCAGCTCACGCACGCGATCAAGCGCGCGCGTACGGTGGCGCTGTTGCCGTACGCCGCCACGGACTAGGACGGATATGAAAGTCATCCTGCTCGACGACGTCGCGAAGCTCGGTCGCCGCGGGGACGTGCGCGAGGTCTCCGACGGCTACGCACGGAACTTCCTCATCCCGAAGAAGCTCGCCCTCAGCGCGACCTCCGGCAACCTGAACAACCTCGACCACATCAAGAAGCAGCAGGACGCCAAGGCCGGCCGCATCAAGAGCGACGCCGAGGCGCTGCGCGGCCGCATCGAGGCGCTGGCCTACGAGGAGCGCCGCCAGGCCTCCGAAGAGGGCAAGCTGTTCGGCTCCGTCACCTCGCAGGACATCGCGGAGTTCCTCGAGAAGAAGGGGCTGAAGATCGAACGGCGTCGCATCCACCTCGACGAGCCCATCAAGACGCTCGGCGAGACGCGCGTCACCATTCGCATCCATCCCGACGTTACCGCCGAGCTGCCTGTCAGCGTCGTCCGCAGCGAGTAGCGTTTCGTCGTCCGCGCGCGCCCGGACCGCGGTCCGGGCGCGTCGCCGCTCTCCACAGCTCATGCACCGCATCGCAACCGCCGCGATTTTGCGCGTCGCGCTCGTGTGTGGATCGATGTGGATACGTGGACAAGATTCTGCTTCTGACTGCGCGGGCGCCGGCAGTAGCATCGCTACCAATGAAGCGACGGCCCTGCATCCGCTTCGGTAGCGCCGTCGCTCGCGAGACTCGGCGTGGCTGAGTTTCCCTCGCGAATCCCGCCGCACAATCTCGACGCCGAGCGTGCCGTGCTCGGCGCGATGCTTCTCGAAGGGCGCGAAGCGCTTCCCCGCGTCATCGAGCTCCTCCGGCCTTCGGACTTCTACACGGAGGCGCATCGCGCGCTGTACGACACCATGCTGCGGCTCTTCGACCGCGGCGAGCCCGTGGATCTCATCACCCTCAGCGAAGAGCTGCGGCGCACCGATCAGCTCGAGTTCGTGGGGGGACCGTCGGCGCTCGCGCTGCTCGTGGAGCAGGCCTCCATCGCCGCCCACCTCATGTCGTACGCGAGCATCACGCGCGACATGGCGGTGCTGCGCGAGCTGATCCAGACCTCGACGCAGATCATCACGCAGGCGTTCGACGCGAAGGAAGACGTGCAAACGGTCGTCGACGATGCCGAGCGCCGCATCTTCAGCCTCGCCGAGCGGCGGCTCGAAGGCAACGCGCTCCCTGTCGGCCGCATCCTGAAGGACACCTTCGAGCACATCGAGCGCCTGTACGAGCGGAAGGAGCACGTCACAGGTGTCGCGACGGGCTTCGAGAAGCTCGATCTCGAGACGTCGGGCTTCCAGCCCTCCGACTTCATCATCATCGCGGCTCGGCCGAGCATGGGGAAGGCGCAGCCGCTCGATGCCGCGATCCGCACCCCGACGGGCTGGATGCGCATGGGCGACCTGCGGGTCGGCGACGAGGTGGCGTCGATCGACGGCGCGCCCTCACGGGTCAGCGGCGTCTTTCCGCAGGGCCGCACGCAAGCCTACCGGGTGACGTTCTCCGACGGCCGGTCGACCGAGTGCACGCAGGATCACCTCTGGCGCGTGCACTGTCGCAGCTGGCGCGCGCCCCGCACACTGACCACGCGCCAGGTCGCGGCCTTGCTTCGTCGTCCGCGGTACCAGCATCGGCTCGAGATCGATACGCCGATCGGGGACTTCGGGCGCGAAGGACCGCTGCCGATCGACCCCTGGGTCCTCGGCACGCTGCTGGCGGCCGGCACCCTCACCGGCACGAATCTGCGCGTCGCCATCTCGGATCCCGAGCTCCTCGGCCGGCTCGAGGCGCGCATCACCGACCGGTTCGTGCTGCGCAGTGCCGGCGCGTCGGGATGGAGCATCGTCTCGAGCGCGATCGGACACCGAGGCGGCATGCCGGAGGCGGAGCCGCACGCGTTCATCGAAGCCTTGCGCGGCTTCGATCTGTGGGACGTCAGCGGTGAAGACGCGTTCATTCCCGAGCTCTATCTCAATGCTCATCGTCAGGCACGGCTGGACGTCCTGGGCGGCGTGCTGGACACGGCCGGTGAGGTCGAACGGCGCGGCTCCATCCGGTTCCGCGCGGCGAGCGAGCGTCTGGCGCGAGATGTCGCCGTGCTCGTGCGGTCGCTCGGTGGGTGGTGCTCGGTGCGCCGGTGGCCGACCCCGGAGGGCGGCAAGCCGACGTACGTCTGCACGATCCAGCATCCGGACCCGAAGTCGCTCTTCTCGCTCTCGTCGAAGCTTCATCGCGCGCTGACCACGCCGCGGCCGCAGTGGCGGCCGGTGTTCGTCGCCATCGAGCGCACGCGCGTCACGGAGACGCAGTGCATCGCGGTGACGCATCCGTCCCGGCTCTATCTCACCGACGACTACGTCGTCACGCACAACACCGCCTTCGCGCTGAACATCGCGCAGTACGTGGGCGTCCAGCTGCGCCAGAAGGTGCTCGTGCTGAGCCTCGAGATGTCGGCGCAGCAGCTCGTGCAGCGCATGCTGTGCTCCGAGGCGAAGGTCGACGCGCAGGCGGTGCGCACGGGCTATCTCACCTCGGCGGACTGGCACCGATTGACCGCGGCGGCGGGACGCCTCGCGGAAGCCCAGATCTTCATCGACGACAGCGCGGGCCTCACCGTGCTCGAAGCGCGCGCCAAGGCGCGCCGGCTCAAATCCGAGCACGGCCTGGACCTCATCATCATCGATTACCTGCAGCTGATGCGGGGCCGCTCGGGCCAGGAGAACCGGCAGCAGGAAATCTCCGAGATCTCGCGCTCGCTCAAAGCGCTCGCGAAGGAGATGAAGGTGCCGGTGGTCGCGCTGTCGCAGCTGTCACGCGCGGTCGAAGCGCGCGCGCATCGCGACTTCCGTCCGCAGCTGTCGGACTTGCGGGAGTGTGTCACCGGCGACACCCTCGTCATGCTTGCCGACGGTCGGCGCGTCCCCATCGACGATCTCGTCGGAACCGCACCCGAAGTGCTCGCGATGTCCGTCGAAGGACGGATCGTCGCGGCAAAGAGCGAACGCATCTGGTGCGTGGGGCGGAAGCCAGTGCAGTTCGTGCGGATGGCGAGTGGCCGCACGATTCGAGCCACGGGACGCCATCGGTTCCTGACCGCGCGCGGCTGGAAGCCCCTCGCCGAGGTGGCGGTTGGTGATCGCGTCGCCCTTGCGCATTGTGTTCCCGAGCCGCAATTTCCCGCGGCCTGGTCCGAATCACGCGTTGCACTGCTCGGGCATCTCATCGGCGACGGCAGCTACCTCCAGGGGCAGCCCCTCCGCTATGCGACGAGCTCCGAGGACAACAGCGCCCTCGTGTCGGAGGTTGCTCGGCGCGAGTTCGGCTGCAGCGTGAAGCGCTACGCGGGGCGTCGATCCTGGCACCAACTGCTCATCAGCGGGAACGGCAACCGCTGGCACCCGAGCGGCGTGAATGCGTGGCTCCGCCAGCTGGGTATCTTCGGGCAGCGGTCACATGAAAAGCGGCTGCCGCCCGACGTGTTCCAGCTGCCCAATTCACAGATTGCGGTGCTCCTGCGTCATCTGTGGGCGACCGATGGAAGCATCGTGGTCCGGCGGAAGGGGCGCGGCAGCCATCGAATCTACTTCAGCACGACCAGCCGAGTGCTGGCCTGCGACGTTGCGGCGCTGCTCCTTCGTCTCGGCATCGTCGCGCGCATTCGCAAGAGCGAAAAGCGCGACTACCGGCCGTCGTTCTCAGTCGATGTGTCGGGCGGGGCGGCGCAGCGAAGCTTCCTCGAGAAGGTTGGGGCCTTCGGACCGCGTGTGCCGCAAGCCGCGGAGCTCGCCGCCGCACTTCACGGTCGCAGGGTCAATCCCAACGTCGATACGTGTGGCGGGTCGTCGCACTTCCGCTTCGCGCCATCGCGCGCGCTGCTCGGCGAATACGCGGAGCTGCTCGACGACGACACACTGCGCGAGCGCGTCCGCGACGATCTGTTCTGGGACACCGTCGTCGAGATCGAGGATGCCGGCGAGGAGGACGTCTTCGACATCACCGTTCCGGGGCCCGCATCGTGGCTCGCGGACGGCATCGTGAGCCACAACAGTGGAGCGCTCGAGCAGGACGCCGACCTCATCCTCTTCATCTACCGGCAGAAGGTCTACAAGGAGGACGTGCCGCCGGAGGAGGAGAAGATCGCCGAGCTCATCATCGGCAAGCAGCGCAACGGTCCGATCGGGACCGTCAAGCTCATCTTCCTGCCCGAGTACGCGCGGTTCGAGAACGCGGCCGACCTCCACCGCCAGCCGCAACCTTTCTAAAGACATGGGGGGCTCCGGGCGCCCCCCAAGCCCCCCAGCGAGCGCGCCGCCGGCGTAGCCGTCGTCGCGCTCGAGTGCCCTTTCCATCTGAGACTAGGCAGGCCCTCGACCGACCGGCATGAGTCGGCGGCGACTCACCGCGTGTTAGGCTGATGCCGTGACGACCGTCGTGATCGTTGGCGCGGGCAAGGGTGGACGGGCATTGCTCGAGATGCTCGTGGGCGATCCCACCGTCACCATCGCCGGCATCACCGACGTCAATCCGTGGGCGCCCGGCATC
>Ga0075431_100005397_pt1 | contig 12625 bp, 3 predicted proteins | sample RhiMetdeltSRZDD5_FD_75297 | JGI IMG/M metagenome (GOLD analysis project Ga0075431, IMG submission 75297) | Populus rhizosphere microbial communities from Tennessee, USA - Rhizosphere MetaG P. deltoides SRZDD5 | ecosystem: Host-associated > Plants > Roots > Rhizosphere > Soil | place: USA... | reverse complement strand
CGCCGACAGCGCGTTCGCCGAAGCGATGCGACTCGATTCGACGGCAACGCACACGCTCCTGCACCCGATCGAGAGCCTGTTGCGCCGCGGTGTCTCGCGACAAGCCGCGCCGCTGATTCGCCGGTTCCTGGCGGCCGATCCGGACTCGACGCTCGCGGGTGTCATTCGAACGATGGACGCGTGCGTGTCTCGCGGCCCCGCGGCCATGGACTGGACGCAGGCCGTAAAGACGCGCCCAGCCGCGGTTCTCTACGCGGCGCAGTCGCTCGCCGTGGCTGGATCGCAGTTGCCGTGCGCGGCGGCCGCGTACACAGCGCTGCGAACGCTTGAAACCCCGGCGATGGCCGCGGCCGATCCCGTCGTCGATACGCGACGGTGGACGGCCCTCGTCGGCCTTCAGGCCGTGCTGATCGCCCAGGGGCGTGCGACTCAAGCCATCAGTCACATCGACTCGGCGATCGCGCGCGGCGAAGGGGGTCAGTCCCTCATGCTCATCAACGGCGCGTTCGTGCCGGAGTTCGAGTCAAAGGCCGAGGATGCCGTGAAGAGCTATGAGGCGCAGTGGGGCCCGCGATGCGAACGATGCACATCCAACGACCGTCTCTGGCAACTCGGCGTGTGGGCGACGCATCGCGGCGATAGCGCCGCCGTCACCGCGCTCGCTGCCGCGCTACGGACGCGCGCCGCCACGCCGCGCACCCGCGCTGATTCAGCGCGCGCCCCTGGCGTCGCGTTCATGGCGGAGGCGACGGAGGCACGCGCGCGACTCGTCCGCGGCGACACCGGGGCCATTGCTGCGCTCACGCTCATCCTCGCGAAGCCGATTCCACCGGGCAGTGCACTGCTCTGGCGCGACGCCGAAGGACGCGGTCCCGAACGGTTGGCCCTCGCACAGGCGCTCATGAAGCGGCGCGAGTTTCGCCGTGTGCTCGATGTCGCCGACGCGTTCGACTCGCCCGCAACGCAGAGCTACGTCGCCTATCTACCCGCGAGCCTTGCGATCCGGGCCGCGGCCGCCGATTCGCTCGTGATTCCCGAACGGCTATCGTATCGTGCGCGGTTGGAGGCGCTCCGCGCTTCCCCAGTCGTTGCCACTCGGGAGTAGCCACACCTGTCCACAGCTGCCGCACGGAATGTTCTGCTGGTTCACCTATCCAAGCGAGGAGGAACGATGTTCGAACCGGAACAGGAAGGCGCCGCGGAACGCGCTGCGGCCAGCAGTCGCGAAGGGCCACCTGCACCGCCCATCTCCGGTGACGGGCGCGAGGGCCCGCCCGCCCCACCGATCGCCGGCGACGGTCGAGAGGGCCCGCCGGCTCCACCCATCGCCGGCGATGGACGGGAAGGCCCGCCGGCACCACCGATCGCCGGCGACGGTCGTGAAGGGCCGCCAGCGCCGCCCATCTCCGGCGACGGCCGCGAAGGTCCACCGGCACCCCCCATTGCGGGCGACGGTGGCCGGGGTGGCCCGCCATCACCGCCACCGAAGACCTGATGCCTAACGAATGAAACCCCTCGCGCGGCGCCGGCGCCGCGCGAGGGGTTTCTCCAGGCTTCACCACGTTGTTCCCTCCGCCCCCGTCCTGTGCCTTCGTGAGCGATGTCCGAGACCCCTAACGCCGCCTCCACCGCAAAGCGCGCCCTGCTCTTCGGCATCGACAAGTACCAGTTCTCGCCGAAAATCCGTGAGCTGCACGGATGCGTGAACGACGCACGCCTCATGCGCGTGATCCTCGAAGAGCAGTTCGGCTTCTCGGCCGATCGGATCACGCTCCTGACCGATGGCGAAGCGACCCGCGACGCGATGCTCGCCGCGCTCGATGCGCTCGTCGCGCTCACGCGGGAGAACGACATCGTGGTCATCTATTACGCCGGGCACGGCTCCCAGATGACCGATCGCGAGGGCGATGAGGCAAGTGGCCTCGATAATACGCTCATGCCCGTGGACAGCGAGGGGTGGTCGGGTGTGAATCGTGACATCACCGACGATGAGATTCACCTCCGGCTCGAGGCGTTAGGGGCGAAGACGCCGTACATCACGATCATCGTCGACGCCTGCCATTCGGCGACCATTACGCGCGACGCGTTCGGCGTGGAGTCGCGAAGCGTCCCGGCGGACACGCGCCCCATCGCGGAGTTGCCGCCCTCACCCATTGCGGCGGCAGCCGCGCGATCGGCCGCAACGGCGGCCCCGCGCGGACCAAGCGGGTGGATGCCCCTCGCCGACAAGTACGTGCTCATCGCCGGGTGTCGCGACGAGGAGACCTCGTTCGAGTACCGACCGCCCGAAGGCGAGGGAACGCTCGTGCATGGCGCCCTCACCTACTTCCTGGGGCAGGAGCTCCGGCGCGCGACGCCCGGGACGAGCTACCGCGATGTGTTCGAGCGCGCGGCTGCCCGGGTCACCGCGAACGACGCTCGTCAGCATCCGCAGATGGAAGGGCGAGCCGATCGCGCGCTCTTCGGCGTGACGGACCTGGAGCCGATGCGGTTTGCGCGAGTCGTGTCGCGGACCGGGGAGACCGTCACGCTGGCCGCCGGCGCCGCGCACGGGATGACGGTCGGATCGACGTGGGCCATTTACGCCCAAGGGACCAAGCGAGAGGAAGGCGCCGAGGAACTGGGCACGGTCGAGATCGCGAGCGTGCGCGCCGTACGGGCCGACGCGCGCGTCGTGACCGAGCGCTCCCCCGCCGCGATTACCGCGGACGCTCGGGCTGTGGAGCGCGTGCACGCGTACGGTTCGCTACGGATGCGCGTGCAGCTCGCTCCCGGCATTGCCGAAGCGGAAGCCCGTGGACTCACCGCTGCCGGCTCGCTGCGCAAGGCACTCCAAGACTCCGCGCTCGTGGAGATCGTGGGCGCGGACGACGCCACTGCGGCGGCGCGCGTCTACCTCATCGGGCCGCGTGGCGACGCCGGCCCGAGCGACCCCGTTCCACAACTCGGGGCGGTTCCCGCTCCAGTGTGGGCGATCGTGAACACGAGCGGCGCCCTGCAGGCGCCGCTCAAGCGGCTCGACCAGTACCTCGAGGTGCGCGAGAATCTCGACCGGTTGGCGAAGGCTCGTCAGTCGCTCGCGCTGGAGAACCCGGACCCGGCCAGCGCCCTGCGTGGCAAGTTCGAGCTCGAGCTCCTCCGGCTTGCCCCGGACGGCAAGTGGGTGATCGCCGAACCGGACGCGGCGGGCGGGCTGCCGGTGTACGAGGAGAATGACCCGATCGCGTTCGAGATCAAGAGCCGCCATACGGAAAAAGCGTTCGTCAGCCTTCTCGATTTCAACGCCCTCGGCGACACGACGCTGATCTTCCCGGCGCCTAACGCGACTGACCAGATCACGCCGAACGTCCGGTTCCAGATCGGGACGAATGACCCCCAGGATCCTTTCCGGGTGAGCATCCCCGAGGGATACCCGTTCTGGGCAGACGGGTCGGATGGGCCCGTGGACGCGCCCGAGACCGTGAAGCTGTTCGTGACGACGACCGAGGCCGACTTCCGGTTCCTCGAGCAGCAGGGCGTTCGTGCCATTGGACGACCCGTAGGGCCCCTCCAGCTCCTGTGGGAAACCGCGGCCGGCGCAGCGCCCGTGCGCGACATCAAGCGGAAGGCGCTTCCGGTCGAGGGTGAGGACTGGACGACGGTGATCCGCCCGCTCGTGATCCGCCGGAAGCGCGGTGTTGCCGTTCCCGGCACGGGCGAAACCGTTGCGTTAGGCACTGCCACGCTTCGCCTTCCGGGCGCGACTGCGACCGTGTCGGCACTGGGATGGGGCACTGGCCAGGCGACGGCGTCGGGGCTGGCAACCGCCGATCTGTCCGCGGCCCTCGCCGACGCTGGCGCCGTCGTTCGCGAAACCATCGCCGTTGGCGACGTGCAGCCGACTGCCACAGGCCGCGGCGCGGCGGACGCAGCGCCGGCCGCGGAGCTCACCGTGCCCGATCCTGGCCCCGACTTCGGCCAGATGCTCGTGCATACCGACGCGCTCGGCGTCGTCACGTGGCATTTTGCGGAAGCCGCGGATACTGGACCAGCCTCGCGGGGCGTTAGCGGCCCGGGGGGTGGCACGCGCACGTATCGCGTCCCGATCTCGACGCCCACAGCGGGCGAGCCCAGCTCGCGTGGCGTGGCGGGTGTACTCGCGAACGCCGCCGTGAAGCAGTTCCTGAAGGTGGTCGTCTTTCCCCTCGTGGAGCCTGCCATCGGCGCGGTGGCGAGCGACTATGCGATGCGTTGGGAAACGAAGCGGCGTCCGTACCGTGTTCGCTCGTTCACGCCTGACGACTACGCGCAGCCCGACGGCGCAGAGATCTCGGGCGACACATGGCGTCAGATGTCCGAGGGCCGTGCGCTCCTGATGGTGCACGGGACGTTCAGCCGCGCTCATACGGCGTTCGGCGCGATGCCGAAGGATTTCGTGGCGGCGCTGCATCAGCGGTACGGGGGTCGGGTTTTCGCCTACGATCATTTCACGCTGTCGCACGACCCGAAGCGGAACATCACCGAGCTGGTCAATCGGCTCCCCGAAGGCGCGACGCTCGATGTGGACATCATCTGCCATTCACGCGGCGGCCTCGTGAGCCGACTACTCGCCGAGCGTCAGTCCGAGATCTCGCTGGGCTCGCGGAAGCTCAGGGTGGGCAAGGTGATCTTCGCTGGCACGCCTAACGCCGGGACGACGCTCGCAGATACGAAGCACATGGGCGCGTTCATCGACACCTACACCACGATGCTGAACCTGATTCCGAGTGCGGGCGTGTCGGACGTGCTCGCGGGTGTGGTGACCGTCGCGAAGATGCTCGCCATCGGCGCCGCGAAGGGCCTCTCGGGGCTGCAGTCCATGCAGCCGGGCGGTGATTTCGCGAAGTGGCTGAACAGCGGCACACGAGGCGCCGAGACGCGGTACTTCGCGCTGTCGTCGAACTACGAGCCGGGCGAGCCGGGGCTGCGAGCGCTGGTCCAGAACCGGCTCATGGACAAGGTCTTCGGCAGCGCGAACGACCTGGTGGTGCCGACGGATGGTGTCTTCGCCGAAAACGGGTCGGGATGGTTCCCGATCGAGGACCGGCTCGTGTTTCGGGGGAGCGACGCCGTGCCGCACACCGGGTTCTTCTCCAGCGCGGCCGCGCGAACGAAGATCCTGGAGTGGCTCAACGCCTAACGCTGTTGCCGAAGCAATGCCGCGGGGCCGATGTCCCCGCGGGTGCCGCTCGCGTCCAGCGTGAGAGCGCCGATTCCGACGCCGCGATCGAACATGCTCGCGCAGCCCACGACTCGGGGTCTGCGTCGATGCGGTCAATGGTGCCGTCGCTGCGCACCACGAGAAGAGCGCGACCGTCATCGGTGAATGTTATGCCACCGACCGACGGTCGGGCGACGTAGTTCGATGATCCGGTCTGCACCGAAGGAAACTCTACGGTTCCGATTTCCTCGCCTCGAGTGACGTCGAACAGCGAGACGCCATAGGTAGCGGACGTGGCGAAGAGTGACCCATCAGGACTGAACGCCGCGAAGCTCGCCTCGGTCGTGAGTTGAACGCGGGACAACGGCGTACGGTCGCCTAACCGCCAGAAGACCACCGTCGTCGGGCCGACGCTCGCCAGCACCTTCCCGTCGGCACTCCAACGCAAGGTACCAAGGCTATCGGCGTGGTCGATCCTGTTGCGCACTCGGCGAGCGGCAACGTCCCAGATGACGATAGTGCCGGGGTCTGGCTGGAAGGCCAGCAGGGCTCCGTTCACGCTGAATGCGGCGCTTTGCGCGTTGATGCCGTATTTCCCTTCGATGTCCAGCGTGTCGAGCCGACCGCTCTCGGCTACACTCGCCACTACCACCCGGTGCGTACTGTCGAGCGCGTACGCGGCATGTGTGCCCTCTTGATCGACGACCAGTCCTTTAGCATCGGGAAGCTCCCGCGCGTTCGTCACACGCGCCGCCCCAACGTCGAAGACCAGTAGGGAGTCGGCGACACTTTTGGCGAAGTACGATGCGCGTCGCGCGACGATGGCCTGACGGCCGTCCGCCACCACTGACACGTCCTCAGGCCCGATGTCTTGCTCTTTTAACATGTCGGTCACGCGATACGGGAACCGCCCGTGGCGCTGTCGCGACCGTAGGTCCCACACCGCAACCGCGGAATCCTCGCGAACGATCACGTATCGACCGCTCTGATCCAGCCGCATCCAGCGAACTTTCGCGGCGACCGGAAGACGCGAGGACGTGACCACACCCGTGCTCTCGAGATCCCATACGTGGACGAGGTTTGTTTTCGATAGCGCGGCCAGTCTTTTGCCGGACGGGTCGAACGCAAGCGCTCGCGTGTCAGCGCGGGACCCGTGCAAAGTGCCTCGCACGATGACGGACCGTGTACGCATCACCTGTATTGTGCCGCCAGGAGTCGCGAGCGCGACGAGAGAATCGTCAGAACTGAATGCGCTAAGCTCGAGGTCCGGCGCGGTGTACGAGATGGGCGGGGCCGCTCCGCTTAGCGGAAACCACGTCGTCGTATCACCGGCAGAAATCGCCAGCATGTCATTCGCGCGCGCGATGGCAACCGCCAGAACGGGTGGCCCGTCCAACTCCATCGGGACACTCCGCATCTTCGTGCCTTGCTCCGCGTTCCAGGCGGTGGCAAGACCGCTGGTCTCCACCGTGAGGAGTACGGACCCATCCGGGCTGAACATCGCCGGAAAAACGATCTCCGATTGCGTTGTCAACCGACGCAACTCTCGGCCAGAGCCGACGTCGACGACAACGACCTCGCCATTCGGAGTCGCGTACGCGCCGAGCCGCATGCCATTTGGTCGAACTGATCCGATGGTCCACGCGCGGTTGTCGTCCGTCCGCGTTTGCATACCGAACTCGCCCAGCCGTTGACCGGTCTCGACGTCCCAGACGCCGACGAATCGTAGGTTCGACGACGTGTCGCGCCGCACGATGCCGCTGAACGTCAAGCTCGTCGCGTCGAGTTTGTAGGACATCCACGTGTCGGAGCCCCTCGCAGGTTTCACCGTGCGGAGGATGCGGCCCGTCTCGATGTCGCGCACAACAACCGAGTCAGACTCCTGGAGGGCCAGCGCGCGGCCGCCCGCCGAGAACCCAAAAGCGGTGGCTGTTGTCGCGAATACTCGGATGAGCGCAGGTTCCGCGGCCAGCTGGGTGAAGAGTGCCCGTCGAGCCTCGAACGTCGGCGCGCGCTCGAACGCGGCGACCGCCATTGTCAACGCGACATCACGACGATCCGCGTCCACGCTTAATGCACGGGTCGCAAACTCTCTCGACGTGCTCTCCGCCAAGCGCGCCTGTGATTGCCGGTACAGGATCCAACTCCCGCCCCCGAACCCGACGATCGCCGTGATCGCCCCGACCGCCCCGCGGATCAGCCACGCGCGCCGACGCCGCGCTCGCTCACGCGCCTCACGGCTCGCGGCAATCAGGGCCCGCTCCTCGTTGCTCCAGACCCGCATTCCGTGCTCGCCCGCCTCGACGAGCTTCAGGTCCGCTGCGTCGAGCGCCGTACCCTTCGCGCCATCCGTCCACTCGGCGGAGCGACCATCGAGGATGCGCTTCGCCCTCGGGCCCGGCAGGTCGGAGCGGTCGAAGCGCTCCCTAACGATCGGCGCGAGTGTGTCGTGCGCGAGGCGCGCGGGCCGCTCAGGCAAAGGCGACCCCTCGTCGTCTGTCGCGCGCTCCACGAGCAGAAAGAGGCGCGCGCACATCGCGCGCAACCCCGGCGGAGGCTCGCTCGCATGCGGATACCGCGTCGACTCCTCTCCGAGCGAATGCTCATCCGCCGTGGCCTTCGACGTCGTATAGAACCGCAGGAAGTCGAGCGCGAGTCCCGAGTCCACGGTGGGCGCATGCCACGCGCGGAGCGCCGAAAGCTGCTGCGAGAGGAACTCGTCGAGCTGCTTCGCTTTCGCCTGAACCTGCTCGTAGAGTCGGACATCGAAGCGCACGACGTCGTCTTGCCGCGGCGCCTCGGCCCACATCTCCGCCAAGAGAATCTGGAGCAACGGCGCCACGTGCGATGCACGCTTCGCGAGCAAGTCATCAGCGATCAGCACGTCGAGGCCCGGCTCGAGCTCGAGACGCGTCGGCATCCGGCGTGTCGGCAGCCGCGTCGGCCCGGCAATGGCCTCGACCACGCCGGCGCGCGTGAGCTGCTCGACGTGGTGCTCCGACCGAGCGACACGATGCAACGTGAGCGCGCTCCTCACGTCCGCGAGCCACTCCTTCCGCAGGCCGAGTACAAGCCGGCCGCGCGGGCGCGTCACATCGTTCTCGAACACCGCTCCCAGGGCGCGGCCGAATGCATCGAGCTCTCGCGCGGCGTCCCCAATCGCGGCCTGGCCGCTGTCTTCGGTGGTGAACGCCTGCTCGACCTGGTCGACCACGATCAGCAGCGGCCGACCCAGGTGGCTCTCCTGCTGACGCCACGCCTCAGCCAACCGGGCGCCGCTGAGGTCTTCCGTCGCTGGGTCGACGACGTGTCCCAGTGTACCGAGCAGCCTGAGCGCTCGGTCGCGCGTAACGTAACGCACCTCGTACTCGGTCGTTAGGCGCGGCAGAAGGCCCGCATCGAGGAGCGACGACTTGCCGACGCCGGTCGCGCCATAGAGCAGGAGCACGGGCTCGGATGTCGTGCCGGTGAGCTTGTCATAGAGCTCGCGAATGTCCTTCCCGCGCCCGAAGAAGAGCTCGGCGTGCTCGCGCACGAACGGTCGCAGGTGTCGGAACGGCTCGCTGAGCACCACATTCGTTTCTGGTAACGGAGGAAGCCCGAACAGCGGGTTCCCGGCCGCATCCGGCAGGTTCCACGGGCCGACGGTCTCTTCGGCGCCACTGCGGAAGTAGATGTCCCACGGCCATCGTCCATCGAGGCTCAGGAGGCTGCGGGCGGGCCCTTGTCGCCCGATGTCGCGCGACACCGCCGTCGCCGAGGCGTGCATCGAATCCGCCGTCACACCTGACGCGATGGCGCCGTGCTTGAAGCGTACGCCGCCAGCAGCTTCATCATACGCACGTTGGATCCCCGCCCCACTGCCCAGACCCTGGTAAAACAGCACTGCAAACTCGTGCGCGATGGCGTCCTCCACCGTGCGCGACGTTGCGATCACCGACCCCACGCCAGCGTTGCGAAGTGCGTCGACGTGCGCATTCGTCGCACACGCATTGAGCACGACGAGTTGCAGCCCGCGTTGGCAGCCGAGGAACGCCGCAAGCCCGGCAGCGTCGGCGACCGCAGTGTCACCATCTGGCGTCTCGAGCAGCAACCCCTGCGGTCCGGCGTGTCCCGCGAAGTGAAGGACCGCAACCCGGTCGCGGTACGCGTCGGTCTGGAAGACAGTGACGATCTGTTCTGGCGTCGCTTCAGGAAGCGTCACCACCTCACAGATCCCCTCGCGTTGGGCTGTCGCGAGTGCGGCGACAATGTCCTCCAACTCCGATGCGAGGCTTCGCAGATGCCGCGCGCCTTGCGCTTCGTTCGCCGTGGCGATGAGGAGGATGGGTGGCCGGCGCGCGGCTCCCCCTAACGGCGCCTGATCGAGCGAACGAGCCGTCGCGGTAGCGCTCATGGATCGGCGCTGCGTCCGACCACGTGGGGGCGCCGCCCCGCCCAAGTGAACGTCATGAACCGACTTGGAGCCTAACGCGGATGCACAGGAACGGGCGCGATACACCGCCGGGCGAGTTCGCTGCCAGGGGCGGCGTCCTCAGCCCACCGCGACCAGGCCTGTTCGGACACTGCAATCGTGCACGCCCGCTCGACCCACCGCGCCGGGTCGGTGTCGATCCGCTCGAGCGTCCCATCTTCGTGGACCACGAGCAACCGCGCACCACCGTCGGTGAAGGTGATCCCCGCGATGTCGGAACCGAAAAGCGGGACCAGGCCAAGCACTTCCGCTCGTACCACGTCGGCGAGCGCCAGCCCGCTGCGGGTCCAGATCGCGAGGAGTTCGCCATCGGGGCTCAGTGACGCCGGGGCGTACATGCCAGCCCCGACGCGCAGCCGGCGTGGCGTCGAAACGCCGCGGTTCCAGAGCACGACTTCGCCCGTATTGACGGCGGCGATCACCTCTCCGTTCGCACTCGCCAGCATGCGCCCCGCGTACTCCGTGCTGCCGCGCAGCGAGTCACGGACCTGCCGGGTCGACAGGTCCCATACGACAGTCACATCGGGCCGGGACTGGGCGAATAACAATGATCCGTCCGAGCTGAAGCTGACTTTTGGCGCCAAGGTACTGTCGGGCGGAATGCCATCGCCGCCCGCATCGAGCGTATCGGCCTGATCGAGCGCTGGAAATCTCGCGACAACGACGGCGTGAGTCCCGACGAGACCGTACGCGACACGCGCGCCCGAGGGGTCGATCGGCGGCGTGGCGGGGTCTACGGGCAATGCGACGACCTTCGGCATGGCACTCGCGCTGAGGTCGTAGACCATGTGGCGAGACCTGTCATCAGGTGTTCCAGGCCAGGCGATGAGCATCTTGCCAGAGGCCGCGAGCGTAACGCCTTCCATCCGTCGCACGATCGGGGGCCCCGATCCAGCTCGACTTGTCGCGGTCGGGTCAACCGCCATGCTGCCCGTGGTCGTGCTGAAACGAGTGATGCGGCGTCGGGAAATCGTATCGCCAGGGGTTCGCATGATCGGCACGCGAGCGACAACCATAGCCGAGTCCGTGCGCCAAACGGTGAATGAGTCGCGCGACTCGGTCACGACGCGGCGTCCGTCGTCTGAAAGAGCGACGAGCCGAGCTCGATCGTCGGCCGGTATCGTCGAGCGCTCGACGAAGCCGGGCCGGCCGAAGTCCCAGACGTGTACGAGTCCGCTCGTGCCGGCCGTGAGGAGTCGCGCCCCCGTGGGCGAAAACTCGAGCACGTCCTGGATGTCGTCGTCCGCTTGAAGCGTTAGCGACACATCGGTGAATGGCGGACGCATGATGTTGATCACACCGTCGCGGCCAGTGAACGCGAGGAGCGAGTCGTGTGGCGCGAATGCGACAAGACCCGGATCACTCTGAGCGACGCGCACGGGCGGCTGTTCGCTGCGCAGCGGCCAGATTGTCAACGTGTCATCCGCCGTGGTCACGAACACCGAGTTGTCGTGCGCGATGGCGACGTTCGGCACCCGATCGGGTTGTATCCGGCCGACGAACAATTGCTTCCCGCCGGCAACATCCCACGCGATGACCTGCCCGGCATCCGATGACGTGATCAGCACGGACCCGTCGGCGCTGAACGCCCGCGGTGTCTGCCCGGGGCGCGCGCCGAGTCGGTGAAGCAGGCGGCCACTTTCCGCGTTCCAGAGTGTCACTACCGGGCCGGCCACGGCGACCGGAGTTCCCGACGTGCTGGTCGGGCCGACAAGCCAATCCACCGATCCGCCGCCGGTGGTATCGACCGGAACAACACCGAGTCTCCGCCCGTCGTCGACGCTCCAGACGCCCACGGATACGTGGCGGCCGCCCCGGCCCTCGAGACGGCCACTGTACGTGCCCCCGCCCATGGTGAGCCGCACCCACCCCGAGTTCACCGAATCCAGCGCGATCCGCATCGCGCGCGTTACCGTACCGCGTTCGATGTCAACGACGGTCACATTCGTTGCCCAGAGCGAGTCGGTTCCGTTCACGGTCAAGGTCCGGCCATCCGCGCCGAACCGCACCTCGGCCGCACCGAACCAGAGCACGCGGGAAAGTTGCGGGTTACCAGCGAGGTGCGCGAACAACGCGCGCCGTGCCTCGAAGGTCGGTGCCCGCTCGTAGGCGGAGGCGGCGTACAGCAACGCGACATCGCGACGCTCGGCGGGCATGCCTAACGACCTGACTCCGAGCTCACGCGATTGACTCTCGGCCAGCCGTGCCTCCGACTGGCGGAAGAGCACCCAGCTCCCGACGCCGAACGCGGCGATGAGCACGACGGCGGCGATCGCGCCGCGGATCACCCACGCGCGCCGGCGCCGCGCTTTGTCGCGTGCCACGCGGCTCGCGGCGATGAGCGACTTCTCCTCGTCGTTCCAGACGCGCATCCCGCTCTGGCCTGCTTCCACCACGGCGAGATCTTGCGCGTCGAGCGGGACACCGGTCTTGCCGTCCTTCCACTCGGCCGAGCGGCCGTCCAGGACGCGTTTGGCGCGTGGACCGGGCAGATCGGAGCGATCGAAGCGGTCCCTCACGATGGGGGCGATCGTGTCGTGCGCGAGCCGTGCCGGGCGCGCGGGGACCGGAACGCCTGATTCGTCGATCCGCTCGACGAGCAGGAAGAGCCGCGCACACATCGCGCGCAGGCCCGGCGACGGTTCGCCCGCGTGTGGGTAGCGCGTCGCCTCCTCCTCGACCGTATGCTCGTCGGACGTGCCCTTGGGTGTCGTGTAGAAGCGAAGGAAATCGAGTACGAGCCCCGAATCGACCGCGTCCGGATGCCAGGCGCGGAGCGCATCGAGCTGCTCGTCGAGAAACTTGTCGAGCTGCTTCGCCTTCGCCTGCACCGACTCGTACAGCGCGGCATCGAAGCGCACGATGTCGCCGCGCCTCGGAGCTTCGGTCCACATCGTTGCGAGCAAAATCTGAAGCAGCGGCGCGACGTGTGACGCGCGCTTCGCGAGGAGGTCATCCGCGATGAGCACGTC
>Ga0075431_100005393_pt1 | contig 12630 bp, 3 predicted proteins | sample RhiMetdeltSRZDD5_FD_75297 | JGI IMG/M metagenome (GOLD analysis project Ga0075431, IMG submission 75297) | Populus rhizosphere microbial communities from Tennessee, USA - Rhizosphere MetaG P. deltoides SRZDD5 | ecosystem: Host-associated > Plants > Roots > Rhizosphere > Soil | place: USA... | reverse complement strand
GCGGCGGCCCGGCGCCCACCGTGTCGATGAGCAGGCCGGTCATCGATGCCGCGGAGGCCGAAGCGGGCGATGGCTGATCGCGGTCGTCATTGCCCGGTGCCGGGTTCACCAGGTCTCACCGGCCGGGCCTGCTCTTCGGCTTCGGGCGATTGTGCGGCTTGCCAGATGTGCTGAAACTGGTCGATCCAGTAGGCGTGCCAGTGCTGGCTGCCGGATCGGTGTAGCTCGATGTGCATGCGCGCGGTGGTCGATTCGTTGCGGATGCCGTGGATCTCGACGATGACGGTGCCGCGCCGTTCGTTCGGGTCGACGGCGACCAGGCTGAACCCGGGGTTGTAGTCGAGCAGTTTGTATTCCAGGGTGCCCGGCACCGCCCACGATTGCATCAGCTGGAGCCGGTGCAGCGTGGTTGCCAGCGATTGTTCGAGCCGCTGCGTGGGGTAGACGGGGTTGTCGAGATGCTTGGCGGTCAGCCGGACGGCCTCGTGCTGGTTCGGGTCGAGCACGACGATGCGGACGACACCATAGGCCTTGGCGAGGATCTTGGTGCGCAGGGCGTCGCAGGTGCGTGGGTCGAGCAGGTTCACTGCGGACGGCGCAAAGATCCACACCTCGCGCGCGCCGTCGAGCAGCGCGGTGAACGGCCGGTCGTCGAAGCTGGTCCGGTCGCGCAGCAGTTCGTCGGCCGGGGCGCCGCCCTCGGGCAGCGTGAGCCGGTAGACCAGCAGCGCGAGGCCGGCGAACAGCGCGGCCCACCGCAGGTCGTCGGCCAGCAGGTCACCGATGACCGAAAGGATGGCGAAGACGACCGCAATGCTCGCGACGGCGTAGGCCTCAATGTTGCGACGGTTCTTCAGGTCCCGGCCTACCCGCCGTAATCCATCCTGCATCGAATGCGTCTCCTCGGTCGGCACGGGTCGGCGCTGCTCGGTCCTGCTCGGCCCGGGCCGGCACGAGTTGGCACGGGTCGGCCCACAGGGCATTCGTCAATTGTGGTGGCTGCGGTTGGCGGGAAGGTGGTGGGGCGCCGGGTCCGCGTCCGGGGTGGCCCGTCGACCGCCGCTGCGGTGCCACGGCTGGCCCGCCATGATCGTTTCGGTGCATGATCGTCAGAAGTGTCGACGGAGGTTCTCGTGGGGCAACCCGAGTCGACCCTTTCGGTGATCATGGTCGGTGGGTCTGCCGCGGTCGCTCCAGCAGCCCTGCCTCGGTCAGGGATCCACGTTCAGCGGGCGGAACGTGGCTTCGAGGCGGGTGGGGATCGCCGACTATAACGAGACAATTTCGGAACTGGCCTAGGGTTGACCCCATCGAATAACCCCTAATCAGTTCTATTGTGTGCTCTGGCGGCCGGAGTTGAGTAGTGCAATCTCGAAGTTGAGTAGTGGACGACCTCTCGCTGCCTCAGACGGTCGGTCATCATGGCCCCATCTCGGTGTTCTGATCTCTAGTAGGAGTGACTGCCCGTGTATGGTGTCGCAGCAGCCGGTAGCCGAGCGATTCGGGTCGGGTTAGTGGCCCTCGTTGGCTCGCGCCTGTCGATGGCGGCGGTTGGTGCGATGTTGGCGTCGCTGGTGTTGCCGATCGGGCCGCTCCCGGTGGGCGTGGCGCTGGCGGCGGTGAGTCCGGATGCGCCACCGTTGCCGAGCCCGTTGCCGGCGGATCCGGGGGCCTCGGCGGTAACGACGACGACCGGGTACCTGCCGGGTTCTGGCGGAGTGGGGCCGGATGGGGCGTATCACTATTCGATTCCGTTGGATGTACCCGCGGGGCGGGCCGGTATGGCGCCGCGGTTGTCTTTGGAGTACTCCAGCGGTGGGGGGAATGGTGCGTTGGGGGTCGGTTGGTCGCTGGCGGGGGCGTCGTCGCGGATCGTGCGGTGCGGGCGGGTGCCGGCGAGCGCGACGGATGGGAATACGCGTTCCGGGGTGACGTTCAGCGCCGAGGACCGGTTCTGCTGGGATGGCCAGGAGTTGGTGGCGACCGGGGTGGCGCCGGGAGCGAGCGGTACCGGCGCCTACGGTGCGAACAATACGCAGTACCGCACCGAGTCCAACCAGTTCTCGATGTTCGTGTCGGAGGGTACGAACAGTGCCGGGCCGGACCGTTTCGTGGTCTCCGCCAAGGACGGGCGGAAGTTGGTGTACAACGCGTTTACCGGGACGCGGACGAAGTCCGGGGTGGCATTTGCGCCGGATCCCGTGACCGGGGACATCTACACCTCGACGCCGCGTGCGGTGTGGTTGTTGGGTAGCGAGACGGATCGGTCGGGGAACCAGATCAAGTATTCGCATGAGAAGGACACCACGTCGGATACCGAGTTCGACATCAAGATGATCACCTACACCTGGCATGTGACCAGTGGTGGTGTGACGGATATGACGGCGCGGCGGTATGTGGAGTTTGAGTATGAGAGCGGCACGGCGGTGCCGTCGTCCACGCACTATCAGGCGGGCGTGCCGTGGACGCAGCGGAAGCGGCTGAAGACGATCAGCATGTTCGCGCCGAACCCGACGGAGACGTCGTTGGCGTGGAAGTACACGTTGGGGTACGCCAAGAGCAACACCAACCGCAGCCAGTTGACGTCCGTGCAGAAGTGTGGCGCACAGGGTGGGTGTCTGCGAAAGAAGGAGTTCGGTTGGTCGAACCCGCTGTCGCAGCTTCCGACGTTTACCAGTTCCGGTCTGGACGGCGGCGATGAATGGACGTACAACCCGCCGTACCGGATGCAGGTGATGGACCTCAATGGGGACGGTCTGGACGATGTGCTGTACTCGACCGGCGACTCCGGGCCGCAGCATTATCACAGGTACTATGTGCGGCTGGGTAACCGGGGGCCGAACAAGCTGGGCCCGCCGATCCGGGTGGACGGGGAGGGCGACTTCCCGTCCGCGGGTCTGGGCTTGGTCAAGGAGAGCAGCCACCCGTTCCCGCTGACCAATGATGGCAAGGACGCCTGGTCGGCGGTCTTCAACTTCTCCGCCGGGCCTTCCCAGTCGTTCTTGAAGTGGGATGCGGCGAACAACCGGTTCGTCAGCGCCGGCTACGCCGCGGTGCCGGTGGATTCCGATGTGCTCATGGGTAAGGCCGGGGTGGCCTACGGCGATTTCAATGGTGATGGACTGCTGGACCAGATCCTGCCGCTGGATTCCGGCAACGGCACCGCTACCTACAACCTGCGGTTCAACTCGCCGTCGGGTTTGTATGGCATGCAGGTCTCCTCGGTGCAGACGAAGGGATGCAAGCAGGCGGTGTCCGACACCGATGGTGATGGGCGCAGCGAGTTGCTGGTGCAGCCGACCGGCACCGACAGTGGGACCCCGGATCAGCTGACCTGTGCCGGTGGCATGACCAAGGTGCTGGTGAATGACGCCGGCACCCTGACCGCGGTGTGGGGTTCCGTGCTGGCCCCGGTTCCGGGCGGGGGCGGGGCAAACGCGACGTTCTTCAACGTGGCACCGCTGTCGGAGGACAGCGTCACGACCCACCAGGGTGATGTCAACGGCGACGGCCTGCTGGACTCGGTCGTGGTGCCGGTCGACTCCAACAAGCCGGCGAGCGTGTTGTGGAACACCGGCTTCGGGCTGAAGGCCGGGGCCAGCTTCACCTTGCCGCGGGACCAGTTCACCGAGTTGCGCATGGGGGACATCAACGGTGACGGCCGCGCGGACATCATCGCGCTGGACAGCAAGGTCACCGCGTATCTGTCCAATGGGGACGCGACGTTCGTCTCGGGGGTGCTGACTACGGATGCGGGCCTGCAGCAGGGCGCGGCGCATCCGCTGACCCACTTTGGTGACTTCAACGGGGATGGCCGCGTCGACATCGTCCGCAAGGGCAAGGACAACCCGAACACCCAGGAGCCCATGGACGGGCCATGGACCGTGCTGACGCAGGACGCCACGATCTCCGACCGGATGACCACGGTCACCGATCAGGGCACGAACTGGCCGCGGGAGACGATCACCTATTCGTCGGAGTGGTCCTACCACCAGGAGTCGATCAGCTCCAACACGTGCGGCTACCCGACGACGTGTGTGCGTCGCGGCCTGGTCGTCGCCCGCCGGGTGGATTCGCGGGCCGCACGGTTCGACTCGTCGAACACCGCCCCATACAGCACGTTCTACGGCTATGAGGATCCGGTTTTCGACGTGCGCGGCCGGGGGTTGGTCGGGTTCGGCACATTCTGGCAGTGGGATCCGCAACGCCCGATGGAAAGCAAGACCACCTTCGACAACCGCACCGTCATCGACGGCCGCTACCCGTTCGCGGGAGTGCCGGCGTCGGTGATCACCAACGTGCCGATCCTGACCCAGGCCCAGGTCGCCGCGCAGAAGACGGATCCGACGGTGCGCTCGACGCAGACCGACTACACCTACGAGTACCGGCCGATGCATGGTGGGGCGAGCTATGCGACGTTCCCGACCGGGTCGACGACCTGGGAGTGGGAGCAGCAGGCGACAATCGACTGGGGCAGCCTGGCCGCGCCGAACACGCACATCGCCCATCTGGTGGGCATCGCCAAACCGGCGACGGTGCTGCGCCGCTCCGGCGCCTCCGCCAGCTTCGACAATTTCGGCAACCAGCAGCACCGCACCCGGTTCACCGCCGGCGGCACCACCGAGAAGATCGATACCGCTTTCATTCACGACAACGGCGCCTGGCTGATCGGCCGGCCGAGCGAGAATGACCTCAGCGAGGGTGCGATCACCAACGGCGACTTCGAGTCGACGCTGATGGGCGGTCCGGACGAGGACATCTCCGGGATGTTCGGCTGGGCGGCGACCGGCGCGTTCGTCACCAACCAGGCCGGCGTCGCGCGGCTGGGCAGCGTGTCCACCAGCGGGGACTCCTCGATCACGCAGGACTTCGCGGTGCCGGCCACCGCCACCAGCGCCGCGCTGTCGTTGCAGTACATGAACTACTGCGAGGGCACGCTGAGCAACGACTGGGCGACCGCGATGCTGGCCGACCGCACCACCGGCACGACCACCGCGGTGCTGCCCAAGACGTGCGCCAAGATGAACGGCTTCAGCACCATCGCGGCATCGCTGGCCGCCGGGCACAGCTACACCCTCACGCTGACCAACCGCGACGGCACGGCCAATGCCGTCACCCAGACCAGCTTCGACAACGTGAAGCTCGTGGTGTCGCCGACCGCACCGGTGGTCCGGCACACCGCTTTCGAGACCGATCCCGGCACCGGGCTGCTGACCAAGGCCACCACCGAGCCCGGCAACCCCGACAGCAGCCAGACCCAATCGGTCTCCTACGGCTACAACGGTCACGGGGTGCTGACCGCGCACCGCGTGCACACCGACCACAACGCCCAGGCCGATCGGGTTGTGCACTACGAGTACGACACCGCCGGGCTCACCGGTACCGCCAGCTCCACCCCGGACGAGGAGATCTACGCCTCCCAGGTCTGGCAGGAGCACAGCGACGCCAGCAAGCGGCCATCGACCTGGACGCTGGTCCAGCCCGCCTACGGCATCCTGGTGGCCACCGAGGACGTCAACGGCGTGCAGGCCAGCGCCAGCTACGACGAGCTGGGCCGGCCGACCGAACTACACGCCGACGGGCGGCCGACGACCACGCTCACCTACGCCATCCGGCTGGATCTCGCCGGTGGCCTCAACGGCATGTTCATCACGTCGAAGACCAACAACGTCCCCACCACCGCGGTCCTGGATGCCATCGGGCGCACCCGCGAGGTCGACGTGACCGGCTTCGACGGCACGTCCAAGGCCACCATCACCAGCTATGACGCGCTGGGCCGCGCCATCGCGGTGACCCCGCCCTCGCCGTCGCCGACGGTCAGCGCCACCTATGACGCCCTGGACCGGCAGCTGACCGCCAGCGCCCCGCTGACCGCCACCAGCCAGGCCACCACCACCTCCACCTACACCTTCAGCACGATCACCACCAAGGATCCCTCCGAGCACCAGGTTGTGCTGTCCTTCGACCTCGACGGCCGGCTCGCGACCAGCAAGCGGATCCTCGCCCAGGCCGGCCAACCGGACACGCTGGTCACCACCGGCTACACCTACGGCCCGTTCGACCAGCCGGCGACGGTCACCGACCCGGCCGGCAACAAGACCAGCTACAGCTACGACGCCAACGGCCGCCCCAGCCAGATCACCGACCCCGACACCGGCGTCACCAGCTACACCTACTACGGCACCGGCGAGGTCCGCACCGCCGAGCGCAAGGGCCAGGGCGGCACCGCGACCGGCCACCTCACCACCTACGGCTACGACGACCTCGGCCGCCAGACCCAGGCCGTCAACGAGGACGGCACGACCCGCTATACCTGGGACACCGCCGCCAACGGCATCGGCAGGATGGCCAGCGCCACCAGCGGCGACGGCATCAGGACCAGCTTCCGCTATGACGACCATGGCCGGCCGGCCGGCACCGACTACACCGACCAGAACGACCGGAACGACATCACCTACTCCGTCGATGTGGGTTACGACCCCACCACGGCGCGCCCGACAACCCTGACCTACCCCGGCCCGGAAAGGGCCGGCGGCGACCGGTTCGCCATCAAGACCAACTACAACCCCCACGGCTACGTCAGCACCATCGCCGACGCCACCGCCGGCGGCACGCTGGGCACGCTCTGGACCGTCAACTCCCGTTACCACAACGGCAGCCTGGACACCGCCACCCTCGGCAACGGCATCAAGGAGAAGACCACCTACAACCCGGTCAGCGGCCGGCTGGCCGAGCTGAAGGCCACCTCCGCCGACGGCAGCACCATCTACCAGGACTACACCTACAGCCACTACGCCAACGGCCAGCTGCACACCCGGACCGAGGCCGACAGCTCGGCCGACCGCACCGAGACCTTCGGCTACGACACCCTGGGCCGCCTTACCAGCTGGGAGCTGGCCAACGACACCCTGCCCCACATCACCACCAGCTACGCCTACGACACGATCGACAACCTCACCGGCGACAACCGCGGCTACGGCGGGGGTGGACCCAACAACGTCGGCCCGCACGCCCTGGCCCACACCAACGACCACGGCTTCGCCTACGACAAGCTCGGCCGGCAGACCACCGTCAAGGACGAGTTCGGCACCACCCTGGAAGCCAGAACCTTCACCGCATTCGACCTGCCCAAGACCATCACCAAAGCCGGCGCGACCACCAACTACAAATACGACGCCTTCGGGAACAAGATCATAGAGGTCGGGCCGGCCGGAACGACGTTCTACGTTCCCGGTCTGTTCGAGAAGCGCACCGCACCCGGCGGTGCGACGACGAATATCTACTATCTGCAGGGCACCGATGGCCGGCCCATCGGCCAGGCCGTCTACAACGGCAGCACCACGACCGTCGAATACGCCCTGGCCAATGAGCAGGGCAGCCGCACCCACACGCTCAACGGCACAAACATCACCCAGGCCTTCTACTACGAGCCCTACGGCCAGCGCATTAACGCCAACGGCACCCCGTTCACGGGCACCACCGGCAACCAGACCACCGGCTACACCGGCCACGAACACGATCCCAACCACGCCGACCTGATCAACATGTCCGGTCGCATCTACCACCCCGGCACGCAGGCCTTCCTCACGCCCGATCCGCTCAACGCCCCCGGCGACAACCCGTACGCCTACACGCACCGCGACCCCGTCAACCGCATCGACCCCACCGGCTTCACCGACTGCGACCCCAACGAACAGTGCGACACCGAGAACGACGGCAACACCGGTGACGGGACCCCAGACCTTTCCCAGCCCGCCGGCCTGGTCGGACCAGACTGCTCGACGAGTGGGCAAGTGTGCATGGAGATCGTCGATCCCGGCGAGGGCGGCGGCACGGGCAACGCCAACGTCTCCGGAAGCCCCGGCCCCATTGATGGCCCCGCCACCCAAGGCGCTACGGCCCCTGCCACCCAAGAAGCCGGCGGACTCCAGCCCAGCGACGTCTTCGGCCACCCCGACGATGGCGCCAAGGCTTGGCAGGGACTCGTCGAGCTCCGCACCATCCTCCAAACCCTGTTCTGGCACGGCGTCACCGAGACCGTCATGGGACTCGTCGGCGGCAAACTCGAAGACCCAGCCGTCGCCACGGTGCCCGGCGGCGTCGATCTCGTCGACCCGATGGGCCCAACCGAACAAACCATCGCCACCGGAATCGGCATCGTTCTCGCCGCCGACGGAGTCGCTGGCGTTCTGGCCCCAGGCAAGGGGCTGCTCCTACCGAGTGCCCGGGCTGAGTTGCCTGCTGGCAACGGCCCGGGAGTGCTGCGGTCCTATCCAATCGATCCGAACCAGCCGGGGTGGGCCAAAGACCTCATCAGAGATGTGCGCGGCGGGTCTGAGCCGAGGCCCTGCGGCGACCTCTGTGCCGCCCTTTACAAGAACCTCGACGGCGAGGCGACAGCAGCGAGAACGTACACTCCCTATATGACGCCACCAGAGATGGTGGAACGGCTTGGGTTGCCAGCAGGTGCCGCACGACCCGCCCTTGAAGGGTTCGATGGCGTCGTCCAGAGACTGCGCGCCATGGGTGACGGGTCACACGCCGCGGTTATTGGAGTGTTCCCGGACACGACTACAGCCCACTGGTACAATCTCGCAAATCGCGATGGCGCGGTGCACGTACTCGACGCATACTTCGGGGGACCTGGACCGGAGACGCTCTTCACCGAAAACATGTGGGTCATCTTTAGCTCTGGGCCGCGATAACAGCATCTTTACTTGTGAGGTCAACACCGCGGTCGTCGCCGCCAGCGTGGCACGCCGCGTGCGCCGAGCGCCGCAGTGGCTGACTCGTCATGCCTTCGACGCCGTTCGTTCGCAACGGCTGGCCTGTCGACCGTATGGTTCCGGACACCAGTGCGCTCGTGACGCTCGTCGTGTTCGCGAAGACGCCCCAGCGCACCGTGGCTACGAAGATCGGGTCGGCCGTCGAGGCCCCGACCTGTGGTGCCATGGCGCCAACCAGGAGCCGCCTGGCAAATAGCTGTCACTACTCAGCGTAGCTATTTCCGTCGTTGTGGTGCTGCCGTCACCACGTCGTCAGCCGGATCGATGTCGCTCAGCGTAGCGAAGCGACGATGCTTGTCTCACACGCCAGGCGACATGCTTCCAGGTACGGGCCTGGCCCGTCATACTCCGGCGTAAGGATCAGATTCCAAGGTGGTGAGAGGCGTTGTCAGCTGGGGAGGGCGAGCGCATCGAGCAGGTACTGCTTGATGAGGGCGAGCGCCCTAGACTCAATCTCCGAGTTGGGCAAGTAATCGATGACGTTTACACTATTCTCGACAAGCACCAGCCGGATGTCGTCTCTACTTCAGAAACGGATCGAGCCGCAGAATCTCTAGGCGCAGGCGGTTCTGGCACCGTCTACGTGGCCTCCTATAGAAGGCTGCAAAAACGCGCGATCAAGTTCCTCACGCTCAATTTCCTCTCTGACGCAACCGGCAAGGGTTCCAGAGACTTTCAGACGACCTTCAATAGAGAGCGGGTGTTCTTGGCTCGCTTGGCGCATGGCAACATTGCCCGCTTCTACGATACCGGCTCCTATACGGATAATAACGGAATCGAGTGGCAATACTTGGTCACTGACTATATTGATGGAAGCGAGCTTATGCCGACTCTCGAGAATCCCGAGACGGCCCCTGAACAAGCTTACGATTTAATCCGTGACGTATTGCGCACCGTGGTATACATGCATGGCATGGGGGTTCTGCATGCTGACTTAAAGACGCAGAATATCATGTGTCGCCAGCTCGCGTCCGGTCCCGAAGCTGTCATCCTCGACTTGGGTACTGCGCACTACGTCAAGTCTCAAGACCAACACGGGCAACCGGAACTGCCGTTGGACAAGCAAGCACGCGTCAGGTTCATCAGTACAAGTAGTATCTGTCACGACCAACATCAACGGTATCGAGGGCGGCCAGTTGACGACGACATAATGCGCGTTCTGTTTCCCTCGCATGATCTACACGCACTCGGCATATTGTTTCAGCAGATGGGTAATAGCGATCAGATTACGACAAAGCTTCGTCAAATTATCGGTCGCGAGGGGCTAACGGCGCTCGACACAATGAGTTACAACTTGCGGAAGGCGCCCGAACCGGAGTCATCGTCGGCGTCTGATCCAAGACGAGTCCTCAAGTACGATAATGCCGTCCAGGTTTACGAGGATTGGAAAAAACTACGGCGGACATACCTTGCGCCAGTGGGTGTTCCCGAACTAAGTCTGGCGGCCGAGTTCAAGTATTCGGTCGCCACGTCTGCCGGCCGTAGTGTTATTACGCCCCGACTCAATCCAATCATTAACCATAAGCTCTTTCAGCGGCTCCGCCGTGTGCCGCAACTAGAAATGACGTACATGAGTTTTCCGGGGGCTACTCACACTCGGTTTGCGCATTCGCTGGCTGTGCTCCGAAACACTCGTTACTACCTGGCTCACTTATTGAACGACCCCAACTTTCGCCTGCTGACTGAGCGGTCGGATCTCGAAGCAACCATCCTGTTGGCGTTGCTCCATGACGTTGGCCATTACCAACTAAGCCACATGTTCGAGGATCTTGCAAGCAGTCAACGCGGTGCCGAGGACGAGCACCCCTGGAATTCTATCGACTTCGACATCCCAACTGATGATGACTTATTTTGGGACGTGATTGAACCGGAGGGGAAATCGTCGTTGCGAGGCAATTATGGCCAGCACATCGAGGCCGCGTGGCGTGAGAGTGAGGACGAGCTGGGCATAAATGCGGCGCCTACGCTCGCCGAAATTATCGGCAACGAGTTCGACCCTGACACCTACGTCGCCATGCGTCAAATCCATGACGCAATCTACCGCCCGAACGCGGCCCGTAATCCGAAGCCAGCGCACTTGGTGCTTGGGGCGGTTCTATCGTCAGACGTCGACGCGGACAAGGTTGCCTATCTTGTCGAGGATGCCGCGCGTTCAGGTGTCAAGTACGGCGACGGCGTGGACTTCGATGGGCTACTCGGCTCGCTGCGAATGCCTGCGATCGGCGACTTGCAAGGTCGTCCAACGCTGGGCATTACACAAAAAGGGGTGGCAGCGGCTCAATCAATTACCGTGAGTCGGAACCTGATGGTTGGGCAGGTGTACTGGCGCCACACTAACCGAGCCGCAACCGCGATGATACGGTACGTCATCTCTCGTTTGTTGCAGGTGGGTAGTCTTCCGTTATCGGAGTATGTAGGCCAGACATTTTTCAGTGAATATGACACGGCGCTACGCGTACTCTTCCGCAGGTTCAAGGAGCTGAATACCGGTGACACCGAGGTCAATCCGATTGCCGGACTGCTGGACGGTGAGCGCCGCATATACAAGCCGGCTTTCTCGACTTCTCGACTAGATCGTGACACCAGTGAACGTATCGGGGACAAGCTGGCGAACAAGCGTTATGACGATGTGCTCTTCCTGCAAAGAAGGGTACTCGAAATTGTTCGGGAGGCGTCGGACCTGACCGACATCAAGGACGGTGAGGTTCTAGTCGATGTACCCCTTAAGGGACGGGACAAGCCCGGTGGGGATAGGGGTGGTCAGGTATACGTCTACTCTACTCGGTCCGACCCTGCTGGAGTACCGTTGCGAGGATTCACGCCTTTCCTAGAGGAAGTCAAGCGGCAGCATGTAAGAGAGAATCGGATTTCTAGGGTCTTCGTGGCGCCGCGAATTGCCGAGGCCGGGAAGTATGAAGAAGTGATGAAACATGTACGCAAGTATATGACCGAGATGTATGGAAGTTAGCTATTGATAAAATGGGCGCATGGGGACAATGGAGGTGGAAGGGTGACCATTGTTGTGACTGACAGAGCGCTAGGTGATGCAGAAGAACGAGGGCCCGGTATTCGGTCTGTTGGGGAACACGAGATCGTCATCGATGTGAGCGGCCGAAAAAATAACCTGGGTGAGTTAGTGCATCACGGCCGTGTTCGCCTCTATGCTCAAGATGGCTCCATTGCGGAGATCTCTCATCCAACTCGTGAAGCCTGGCGAGATCCTGAGGGTTGGTATCATGTGCAGTTGAGCGTGAAACTCGCCGATGTGCCACGACCGCCAGGCTTTCATAGCGGGCCCCTGCCAGAAGGCGCACAGACCCCGATTACGAGTCGAGACATTGTTCAGGTCGGTTCTGAGCTGTTCGGTGGTGTGGTCTTCGACAGTAGCGCGAGAATAGGCTATGGCCTTGGCCCGGTTTTCAGTGATATCGTCCTGCGCGACATTCAAAGAGTTGAAATCGTTGTACCGAGAGCCTCCTCGGTGGAAGTGCGGCGCTTAATCGGGCGCGTGGCGCGCTCGGTATGCTAAGCCGGTCGACAGCTAGGGCTAGAGCACAACCCTAGACGCTCCCGGTCATCGTTGTACACTGCCGCTTTTCTGGTTTACAAGTTAGCCGGGGCCGCGCAGTCGATCATGAATTGCTGGTGGTGGGTTCGGGGTAACGACCGAGCCGCGTGATGTGGGGCTTTCCAGTCGCTGCCCGGTACGGCAGCCGTACTTCGGGTTGTGACCTGCGGGGATGTGTGGGTGAGGGGTTGGGTTGGACGTGGGGCAGCCGCCTGTCGATCATGTGGTTTGTGAGGACTACAGGATCGCAGGCGGCTGCGGCTGTCAGGATAGGTG
>Ga0075431_100005391_pt1 | contig 12630 bp, 7 predicted proteins | sample RhiMetdeltSRZDD5_FD_75297 | JGI IMG/M metagenome (GOLD analysis project Ga0075431, IMG submission 75297) | Populus rhizosphere microbial communities from Tennessee, USA - Rhizosphere MetaG P. deltoides SRZDD5 | ecosystem: Host-associated > Plants > Roots > Rhizosphere > Soil | place: USA... | reverse complement strand
CCGCCACAGGTTCCCGTGAAAGAACCAGAACCGCGTGGAGAGCGGCGGGTGAAGCTTGTTCACGAGGCAGCGCCACCTTGCTTGCAGGTGGCCTACCGGGCGCCAGATATCCTGAACGATGACTTTTACGCGATGCTCGTTCTGGATGCAATTTTGAACGGCGCCAAGGGAATCAATGTGTGGTCAACACACTGGGATGCGCCGGCCCGTAAGTCTTCACGACTATACAAGGCTCTGGTTGCAAACGACCTCGCGACCAAGATTCAGTCGCAACTCATCCCAACGCAGGGATCTTACCTCTATCGGTTAACGCTGACGCTGCCAGATGCCTTCCAGTTTCAACCCGCTGAGGAAGCCGCGATCGAGCAGCTGGAGCGTCTGAAAAACTATGAATTGACCGATCTCGAACTGGCGAAGGCCAGAAATGAACTGATCACTCGTGAATTCCTCGATCAGGATTCCGCCAGCAAAAGAGCCCATCAGCTCGGCTATTTCGAGTCGATCGCCAGCTTCAAGCTCCTGAACGACTTCGAACTGAAGTTGGCTCGCGTCAGCAAGGAGGACTTGAGACGCGTAGCCATCCGATATTTTTCGGACGCTGCGCGAACTGTTGGTTGGCTGGTCCCAGCCCCGAAGAAACAGGTTATTGAGGTAGAGAAGCTGTCGGCAGGTCGCGGCGCGGCGGAACCTCCAGAGCGCCCCGAGTCCGCACTCGCCAAAGAAAAACAACCCCAGGCGGGGCTGATCACCACCACGCGAGCACAAGATTCCGGCGCCATTTCGGCCAGGGGTTATGCCGCCGGAACAGTCCGCCCCCGATCCAGACTCTTTTCAAGACCAACCTTCAGACCAGACGACTCGGTTCCCAGCCAGCTCTCCTTTTTCAGAAACCTTCCTCTTGGGAGCCTCGGGCTTTCAGCGACCAGTCCTACTCCGCCGGCGGTTGCTGCCGTTAGTTTCAAACCGCAACGCAAGACTTTGGCGAACGGCCTGACCGTGATCGTCGCTGAGAACAAGTTCAGCCCGACCGTTGCCATGGTGGCCTCCATGAAGGCTGGCGTCATGCGGGAAACTGACCAGCAGATGGGAATAGCCAATCTGACGGCTCGAATGCTGGAGCGAGGCACCGTGAGTCGAAACACCTTTCAACTTGCGGACGCTTTCGATTCTCTGGGTGCTGATCTCTACTTGGAAACGGACTATCTGTCGGCGACTGCGATCGTTCAGGGGCTCAGCAAAGATGTTCCGGCATTTCTGCAGTTACTCGGTGAGATTTTCCAGACCCCAGCGTTCCTCCCGGCCGAGCTGGAGAACGTCCGAAACGAAGTACTTGTTGAATTGCGCGAGCAGGCGGATGATCTGCGCTTGGTGGCAGAACGAGGATTGCGCGAGCGGATTTACCCGCAGGGGCATCCATTCCGCCGCATGATACCAGGCACGATTCCGAGCGTTGAAAGGGCGCGACTGGCTGATGTGACAGCGTTCTACAAGCGCTATTACAGGCCTGATCAATGCGTCCTTAGCATTGCGGGGGATATTCGACCGGAAGCGGTCTTTGATGCTGCAGAGAGCGCTTTCAGCCGCTGGACCTCCGCTGGGAGCCCCGAACCGTTCGCCATTGCGGCAGCCAGCGCTGGCCTTGGGGCAGGGAACAACTGGATCCAGGCGAAGGAGAATGATCTCTGCGAGGTGATTCTTGGAATGCCTGGAATCTCCATCCGGCATCCCGACTACCATGCTCTACTGATTCTGAATCATATCTTCAGTCAGGCTGGAGCAAGCGGACGTCTGGGGAGACGCCTTCGCGACACGGAAGGTCTGCCAGCTTTGGCTCGGAGCCAGTTTGACGCGAATCTGGCAGAAGGGCCTTTCGTTGTGCGTACAGCCGTCAACCCGGCCAGAGTTGAACAGGCGATCGAGCTGATCCGTCAGGAAGCTCACAAAATCAAAGAACTGGGCGTGACGGAAGGGGAAGCAGCCAGCGCTAAGAAAGCGCTCATCCACGGTTTTTCCGTTCACTTGGAGAGCAACGAAACTATTGCCAGAGAACTCTTGGCGATGGAGTTCTATCTGCTAGGAGAAGATTATCTTCAGCGATACCAGGACTTGATCGGAAGCGTCAGCTTGGAATCCCTTCGGAACTGCGCGCGGACTCAGTTTGCCTTCGAACGAGCCGCGCTGGTGATAGCCGGGCCCCAGCCGAAACAGTGAAGGCTCACAGGGGGTGTCTGAAACAGCGCGGACGAATGGCTAACAGTCCCTACTCTTTGCGGATTAAAGGGCGCACTCCAAACAAGGAAGACACTGCCGCGAAAGACACGTTGTCCCTGCAATAAGGGACAAATGCGGGAACGCAAGGCCCCTAGCTTGCCCAATGCTGAAACGCGGGTTTACTTTCGCTCTTGCCCACGGACAGAACCTTAGAAAGTGAAAAGTTTGCACTTCATTGAAGAAGAGCTGGCGCAGCTCGAGTCACTAGGGCGTTGTCGCAGACTGAAATCTCTGGAGGCAGGTGGCTCGCGTCACCTGGAATACGCTGGAAGAAGGCTGATCAACTTTTCCAGTAACGATTACTTGGGATTGTCCTGCCATCCCCTGATTAAGCAAGCTGCTCAAGAGGCCATTGCGCAGCATCATGCCTCGGCTGCCAGTTCGCGTCTAATATGCGGGAACCTGGCAATCCACGAGCGGCTGGAGGAGGAATTGGCCCGCTTCAAAGGCAAGGAGGCGGCATTGGTGTTTTCCTCCGGTTACATGACGAACCTTGGCATCCTGACAGCGCTGGCCGGCGAGCAAGACCAGATCTTCAGCGATGCTCTCAACCATGCCTCCATCATCGACGGCTGCCGCCTGAGCCGGGCGCGAACGTTTGTGTACAGGCATCGAGACGCGAACCATCTGGAAAGTCTTCTCCGCCAGGCATCCGCTTGCCGGCGCCGGATGATTGTGAGCGACGCGCTCTTCAGTATGGATGGAGATGTGGCGGATCTGCCAGGACTGGTGGAACTGGCCGGGAGATATGACTGCTTGCTGATTCTTGATGAAGCCCACGCCACCGGAGTGCTAGGCTCCAGTGGCCGGGGTATCGTCGAACATTTCGCAGAGGAACGGGGAATCCCTGCAGGTGAGGATGGAGTTGACCTGGCCATGGGCACACTGAGTAAGGCTCTTGGATCATTTGGCGGGTTTGTCGCCTGTAGTGCGCGCATGAGAGAGCTACTCATCAACAAAGCGCGCCCGTTTGTCTTCTCGACCGCCTTGCCTCCTTCCGCAGCGGGAGCAGCTCGCGCAGGTCTTGAGCTCATCCAGCAGGAACCGTTTCTTTTGGAAGCACTGCGGAAGAATTTCCGTCTTCTGGCAGCGGAGCTAAGGGCCCAGGGCTTCGACTTGGGGCAATCGCAGAGCCCCATCCTACCGATAATCTTCGGCCGGGAAGCCTCTGCCCTGCGTATCAGCGAAGAACTGATGGGCAAGGGACACTTCGTGCCAGCAATTCGCCCACCCTCCGTTCCTGATGGGAGCAGCCGGTTGCGGATTACCGTGACGGCCGCGCATTCGGAGGAAGAGCTCCGAGGGTTAGCCACAACGATGGGTGAGTTAGCCAAGCGGGAGTTCGAATCAGTTCACCCTTAAGGCCGCGGCTCTATGGCGGATTGATCTCCGTTTTGGGCATCAGCGAGGGGGCGCCCCCACGAGGTTCAGGGTACAGCCGCAGAACCGAAAGTCGAGCGCAGCCATGGGTTCCGGGAAGCTCAAGATCAGAGGAATCTTTGTGACGGCAACCGATACCAGCGTGGGCAAAACCACTCTGGCGGCGGGCCTGGTCGGCTTTCTGAAGAAACAGAGCGTGGACGTGGGGGTGATGAAGCCGGTTGCCACCGGCGCAATTGAGTACGACTCCGGCAAACTGGTCTCGCAGGACGCGGAGATGCTGGTGAAGTTTTCAGGCACAAGCGACCCTTGGCACTGGATCAACCCCTATTGCTTGGCCGCAGCGGTCACACCTTCTCTGGCGGCGCGTATCGAAGGAGTGTCGATCGATTTCGCCAAGCTGAAATCGATACGAGATGACATTTTGAAGCAGCACGACTTTATCGTGGTAGAAGGAGCCGGCGGCGCTTTATCGCCTGTCTTCGAAAACCTGGTGATCGCTGATCTGATCAAGGCTCTCGATCTGCCGGCAGTGATTGTCTCTCGTTCGTCTCTGGGCACAATCAACCACACCCTGATGACCCATGAATGCCTGAGCCTGCGTCAGATCCCCGTTTTGGGGTTCTTCCTCAATCGTTTTCCCAAGAGTCCAAATCTTGCCGAACGTACCAATGCTGAAATCATCGCATCCGTCGGAGGGCTGGCGCATCTCGGATCTATTCCCGAAATGGGCGATATGTTCAGCCAGCAAGATGTGGTTGAAACCTTTACTCAAGGTGTCCACCGAGACCAGCTGCTGGAGATTCTCTTTGATCAGTCCTGAGCCGGCGAATTGTTCTGATGTCGCCAACTTTAGAACAGTTATTCGTAATAGGGGTGACGTATGTGAATCTGACAGAGGACATCATGGTGAGGTTCGACGAAGAGGGGAGAGGAAGTAGCCACGCCCGTGAGGGCGTGGCACCCCTTGGTAAACGATGGGAGGCCAGAGGGTGCCGTTACAGAGAGGCTATCGCTCCTTCAGAGCTCAAGACGATGCCTGGAACTGCTACTCCCGCCCCGACACGCCTAGGCCATTGCCTTTTGCCTCGTTGAGGCTCGACTACCTCGTCACCGCATTCGCGAAAAGCGGTACTTAGTTTCTAATTGCCGGCTGAGCCTTTCAAGAGTGCTCCGGCCTGATCAATTTCACGAGCGAAGGCTTCCAGCGTCTCGGCGACGATTCCCGCCTGTGTTTCAGCTTCTTCCCAGTTCTGCTGCTCGATGGCCTCCCGAACGCCGGGCAGCGTCTTGACCCCGTATCCTGTATAGAAACCCGGAGCATAGATCTGGTGTTTGAACCAGGGACGGCGCGGCAGCCCTGTCTCCCGAGTCAGCGCGCGTTCACTGCCTATCAAAACCTTGTCCAACGCCTGGCGCGTTGAGTGAGGAAGCTCGCGATTGTCTTGCTGAAGCTGCCGCATAGCTTCTGCGAAACGTTTGACGCTGTCGTCGAGTTTCGTAACCGCATTCTGCAACGGAGCGAGGTTTAGATACGGGACGACAGGTCTTAGTTCGGAGAGAACATAAGGTTCTTTGGGATCAAAGAAAGCCTGCAGGGAACCTTCCTGGATCTGCTGATTTTTCTCGGCAGTCTGCTGGCGCACATCGTCGGCAAGTTTGGTGACTTCTTTGAGGTACTGGCCAACCGTCTCGGAGAAACAACTGAACTCGAATGGGAGCAGATCGGCATTGGCGAGCCTCAAGACAGCTCGGCCGGCCGTCTGTGCTAAGGCGATCCCATATTCGAAAGTCGGATCGCCAAAGCGAGTGTAGTGATCAAAGGAGTCGTAAATCGAGTGGTAAGAACCACCACCATCCTCGCCCGAGTAGCCCAGGTTGAGCGAGGCAATGCCGAGGTGCTGCAGGAAGGGCGAATAGTCCGATCCTGCCCCGAGGGCACCAATCCGCAGGTCCCGCCGCTGCCGAGCTTCGCTGCGCGCTTCCCCCGAACCGTTGACGATCCGGGCGGCGCGAGCTCTCTCGAGTACTGAGATCTTCTTCTGCGGATCCATCACGTCGCGGGCGACTCCATTGATAAACTGTTCCAGCGTGTGGGACCCGGCAACGTTAAGAAAGCCACGAGCATTCGAGTCTGAATTGATGTAGGCTACGACATTCTTTCGCAACACGTCGGCGTGGGTTTCCGCCCACTCGGTGGAACCGAGTAGGCCCTGTTCCTCGCCATCCCAGGCGGCATAGACGATAGTCCGTCGAGGTCTCCAACCAGTTCGAACCAGTTGCGCCACCCCACGGGCCTCTTCCATCAAGGCTACTTGCCCGCTTATCGGGTCGTCAGCGCCAAAATTCCAGGCGTCATGATGGTTTCCCCGAATCACCCATTGGTCAGCGAGGTCGGCGCCACGCATTTTGGCAATAACGTTGTAAGTGGTCGCCAGCTTCCAGTCGAACTCGAGTTTCAAATGCACCGTAGCTGCCCCAGGGCCGATGTGGTAAGTGATCGGCAGCGCGCCACGCCAGTCTTCAGGCGCCACGGCGCCGGTTAGAGCTCTTAGAAAGGGAAGTGCATCAGCATAGGAGACTGGCAGCACGGGAATCTTGGTCAGCGTGGCCGCTTCCTTTATGGGCAACCGTTTTGCTTCCTTGGTCGCGCCGACTCCTGGAGTCAGGGGATCACCTTGATAGAGGGCGATGTCAGCGACCGAGCCGCGTTGCGCGCCATGCTCGTTGCGCCACGCGCCTTTTGGATAGACGTCACCCTGAAAGTACCCATCGTCTCGGGGATCCGAGTAGATAATACAACCCACGGCACCGTGTTCGGCGGCAACCTTCGGTTTGATGCCTCGCCACGAGCCGCCATAGCGGGCAATGACGATCCGTCCTTTGACATCAATGCCGCGCTCTGCCAGGACCTCATAGTCCTTCGGGATCCCATAGTTGACATAAACTAGTTCACCGCTTACGTCGCCATCAACCGAGTAGGCATGAAACGGCGGCAGCTGATTCTCGATGATTTTGGAAGTGGAATCCTCTTTGAGTTGCGGTTCCCTCAGCGTTGCCACAAACCTCTCTGGAGCAGTCATCTCTAAAAGGCGGGTCGTGGGTGTAGGGAACAGAACGTCGAATGGCTCGATCGTAGTCTCATAACCCCAGGAGCGGAACTGGGAAGCGATGAACTCTGCTACTTCCTTGCCATACGGAGAGCCCAAGTGGTGCGGTTTTGCGGTCATGCGCTGCATCCACTCACGGAGGTTTTCTTTCTTCAGGACGGAATCGAACTGCTGTTCAAGTGCCCTTTGCCTCTTTGTGGATTCTGGACTGAAGCCGATCATGGCCGGGCTGCCCCTCGGTTCTGCAGCTACGATAGCGGCAGCCGACAGCAAACAGAAAGCGGCAACCGTCGCCAGTAACCTGTACATGAAAACCTCCATTCCTTCTGACCAGCAGGCGCTTCCAGGAACAGCGAGGCGGTTAAGGCATTTTCTTCACCGCGGCGGCCCGGCTAGCATGAGATCGAGCGGGGACTCGCCACAATGCTTCAGAAACTCCTCGCGGACTGTGTCCCGCAATCGTACCATCTCCCCCCAGCTATCCCCCTGAGGCCAAATCGGAGGACTGACTGTCACTCGAACGCGTGCGTGCCGGGGCAACCAGGTGCCATCTCGAAAAACCTGTCGAGTTCCAGCCAGTGTCACCGGCAGAATGGGACAATGGGCATCCACGGCAGACTTGAATGCACCCATCTGGAACGGGCGAAGGCCGGCGGCGGGCGTGAAAGTGGCCTCAGGAAAAATGTGCACCGAGATTCCTTGCTTCAGACGTTGACCAATGCTTTCGCTGACTCGGGCGGATTGAGACGGATCTTCCCGGTTGACAGTCAGGAATCCGCACTTCCGAACAAACGTGCCGATTACAGGCCACGAGGCGGCTTCGCCTTTGGATACGAAACAGAAGTCAAACGGACACACTGCGCTTACAACCACCGGGTCAAGGTAGCTGGCATGGTTCGAGACCAGAAGGAAGGACCGGCCGTCTTCATTGACCCGTCTTTTCGCCTCTTCCAAATAGTTCCGACCTTCAACTTTCGGTTCTAACTGCAAGAGCCGGAGACCCATCCGGCACATAAAACGCAGAATTCCCAAGGATCGGGTCGTTCTACTTCGACCGCCCTGCAACAGAACCAGCAACCATCCGGGGATGAGTACCAAAGCCACGACGAGCCATACGTACATGCCGTAGAACAGTTCCCAAGCCCGAGCCACAGCCTGCTTGGCGCGACCGAGTGAGCTGAGCAGCGCCAAACGGGACACTTGCAACCAGGCGGGACGGGCCTTTCTTTCCAATTCTCCACGCAGGTACATCTGTTTGCAGGCATCTCGCCGTATCTTTCCGCTGGAGGTTTTGGGCACCACGTGCGGATCGACGAGACGAATCACATCGGGGGGAAGTCCGAGATGCTCATCCACGCGGGCGACAACATCCGACGCAATCCGATCGCGCGCTGCAGGATCGGTGTCACGAGTCTCCGCAACGACGACCAGCTTCTCCGTTCCCATCGACGTATCATGAAGTCCGAAGGCGGCAACGCAACCGCGCCGCACGCCAGCCACTTCACTGGCCACTTCCTCAACCTCCTGCGGATAGAGATTGCGGCCACCTTTAAGGATTACGTCCTTCGACCGCCCCGTGACGAAGAGTTCTCCGTCGGCGAGGTAACCGAGGTCACCGGTCTTGAGCCAGCCGGTTTGCATCACGGCGTTTGTGGCCTCAGGGTTGCGAAAGTATCCCAGCATGGTCGAAGGCCCGCGAAACTGGATATGTCCCTGTTGGCGCTCTCCTATTTCGAGACCCACATCGTCGACCAGCCGTATCTCGTGATCTGGAAGCGCCCTCCCTTCGGAAACGAACCGCAGAGCCTGCGGGGCTGAGGCGGGACAGGGCCGGGCCTCGCTGCTCTTCTCGAACCGCTCGCGTTCGACCGAGTCCACGAGTGGCCTCCTTCCTAAAGGAGGGAAAGTCAGGGCCACCGAAGACTCGGCCAAACCATAGCCCGGCAAGAACGTCTCCGCGCGAAAGCCGTAACGTTGAAACCGCCGAGTGAATCGCTCCAGCGTATCCGGACTGATTGGTTCTGCTCCGTTGAAGGCGACTCTCCAGCAACTCAGGTCGAGTCCTTCAATTGCTCGGTCGTCAATCTTGCGGGCGCAAAGTTCATAGGCAAAATTGGGAGCCGGAGACACGGTAGCCCGATGTTCGTGTATCGCCCAGAGCCAGCGCTCCGGGCGGCTCAGGAAGGCGAGCGGGGACAGGATGACGATGGGAACGCCGAAATACAGAGCACAGAGCCAGGAACCGATCAATCCCATGTCGTGGTAAAGCGGCAGCCAGCTGACTGCTGTGTCTGATGGCCGCAGCTCCAAGGCTGCGCCGATGGCGCGGATGTTGGCAATCAGGTTGGACTGAGTTAGCACAACCCCTTTGGGATCGCCGGTGCTACCGGAGGTGTACTGGATCAGCGCGACCGACCCACCCTTGCTGGCTGACTCCAAGTTCGGTTGTAGGGGAAACTCGCTAGTCTTCGACTGCGACAAATCGGCAACGCTGAACACTCCCTTCAGACTGGGAATGCTGGGCTTCAACAGCTTCGCCAACCTCTCTGCCTGGGGGAAGGTAATGAGAAATCGGACTCCGGCGTTTTGAAGAATGTGCGACTGCCGCTTTGCGTATTCCTCGAGCCGGGCTGCCTTGAACGGAGGATAAATAGGAACCGGGATCCCACCGGCTAGAAGAATTCCAAAGAAGGCGAAGAAAAACTCTTTGCCGGTGGGCAGCATCAACGCGGCAGTTTGGCCAGCCTGCAGACCATGGTCTGCCAATCCGGCCGCAACAGCCAACGATCCGGCTAAAAGCTGTGCGTAAGAAATCGTTTCCTGTTCATCGCCTTCTCTATAAAGACAAATGTGGAGTCTTGAGGGGTCAAGCCGAGCATAATGAAACAACGCTTCGTTTAGAGTTTCAACGCCCGACACTTGAATCACTGAGGCTCGCCCAGGCTCAGAGACTGCGGCACCTGGCTGGCTCGCGTCGCTCTTCGATGTCCGGCTGCTCCTTTGGGATGGCTTCGGGTAAGCCAAAGGCTCACCTTCCTTCCCAAGCGAGGAATGCCGCATTAGGGCTCCGACTAAATCGGCAGGGGTCTCCGCCTCAGTCAGCACCTGCTCGGGAAGTTGAACGGCAAACTCGCGCTCCAACCGATCGATCAATTCCACCCTTTCCAGGCTACCCAGGCCCAGATTCCGTTCTAACGACGCTTGCATGGACAAAGCGTCCGACGCGCGTTGCGATCCGATCTCGCCGAGGAACAAACGAATCACTTGCAGGACGCGGGTTTCGGGAGTTAACGGCTGGGGCGCGGGAGCGTTGCCAGTCATGGACCTTCTCCCTTGGTCTCGCGCGTTTCGTATCTCTCCTTCAGAGTCACGGGTGCCGGACGCATCGGCTCGAACAGGCCGAAGGAGAAGATGTCGGTACCCGAAGCGAGTGCAACGTACTGTTTTCCGTTCACGCTATAGGTCATCGGCGAGGCGCTAATGACTTGGCCTGTATTGAAGTGCCACAAGACTTTTCCAGTGCGAGCGTCGGCGGCCGAAAGATAACCTTCGTTATCCCCGAAGAAGACCAAGCCACCTGCGGTGGAGACAGTTCCAGGCCAGGGCTCCATCGTATCCTTGACGACCATCGGAATTTCCCAGCGCATGTTTCCGGTTTGGATGTCGATGGCTCGCAGGAAGAACTGTCCAGGTTCGGCTGGGATGGCTTCAGCGCCGGTGCCATCGTAGCACTCCCCCTTCTTGTAAGGGCGAGCTGAAGTGGTATAAACGTCGCACTGTTCAATGGTGATGACATAAAACAACCCAGTCTCCGGGTTATAGGACGGCGAGAACCAGTTACTGGCGCCTTTGATTCCTGGACAGGCGACCTTTCCTGCCGGTGTAGGGTCCATGCCTGGAATGACGTCGGGCCGGCCATTGGGCAGAACCTCTCGTGCCCAGTTCATCTTCTTCACAAACGGTTTCGCCAGGAGCACCTTGCCGTTCGTGCGATCCAGCACGTAGAAAAAGCCATTGCGATTTGCCTGTGCCAGCAACTTGCGAGGTTTGCCCTGAAAGACGGTGTCGATTAGAACTGGAAATTCCTGGGCATCCCAGTCATGCGTGTCGTGAGGGGTGAACTGGTAGTGCCATTTCAATTTTCCGGTCTCAGCATCCAGCGCGACAACCGAGTCCGAGTAAAGATTGTCGCCGGGTCGCGACTCGCCGTAGAAGTCGGGGCCCGGATTGCCGACCGTCCAAAACACCAGGTTTTGCCCGGCGTCGTAGGTCCCGGTCATCCAGGTGCCGCCGCCTGAAATCTCGACAGGATGGCTGCCCCAGGTCTCGAAGCCTGGCTCTCCAGGCCCTGGAGCGGTGTAGAACCGCCAGAGCTGTTTTCCCGTCTCCGCATCATAGGCATCGACAAACCCCCGAATTCCACAGTCGCCGCCGCTGACACCAACGAGGACCTTTCCGTTGATCGCCAATGGAGCGAGCGTGGCGTGGACTTGGGAATTCTGCTCGTGTCCGCCATATTCGCGATTCCACAACAGCGCTCCCGTCTTGGCGTGCAATGCGAGAAGACGGGCATCGCTGCTGACAAAGAAAACACGATCACCCAGCACGGCCACGCCGCGGTTGCCATCGTGCCGTTTGGCCTGGGTGTATCTGTAGTGCCAGAGCTGGCGTCCCGTACTGGCCTCGAGGGCATACACCTCGTTGGTGTGGCTGATGTACATGATGCCGTTGACGACGAGGGGCGTCAGCTGAAGCCGTTTGGAGTCTTTCACGTGATAGACCCACTGGGGGACGAGGCTGCCAACATTGGTAGTGTTGATCTGTTTGAGAAGACTATGGCGTTGAGCCGTCAGATCGCCTGAGTAGCTGAGCCAGCTCTCCGCAGGTGGCTTCAACAGATCCTGAAAGGCTACTTGAGCGTCAGCCGCTTGGACCAGCAAAAATATCAGACAAAGTATTTTCTTCATGGCTCTACTTCTTTCCCATGCTCAAGCCGTTTGGCCCTTTCCTCCGGGGTCTCCATCGACTGGCGGCTGAGAAACGCCAGCAGGTTCTGCAAGTCATCTGCGGAAAGGGCGACTTTGGGCATGAGCGAGTTTTTGTGATACACGAGCTCCTTGAGATCGCGTTTCAGAAGCGAATGGAACTTCCCCTGGGAATCTTGAATCTGAATGGAATAGTTACTGTTGTTCTTGGCGACTCCTGAAACGCGGCGGCCATCCAAGGTGGTGGCCGAAACCGGCTGGAAGCCGGGCTCGATCGTTGCGTCTGGGTCTTCCAGCGAACGCCGCAGCTTGTCAAGCGATCGGGTGACACCGATGTCAGACAAGTCCGGTCCTGTCAGCCCGCCACGACCACGGATCATGTGGCACTGCGAGCATTTCGCGCTGCCAAAGAATAAGGAGTCGCCGATCGAGGCGTCACCGGGTACATCTTGATCGATTGCCCCGGCGTTAAGGCTGCGCACAAAGCAGACGAGCTGCCAAATCTGCTCATCCGTCAGGGACGATGGAGGCATTTGGGTACCGCTGACTCCCCCCTTGATGATTTCAAACATTTTTGCATCGTCCATCTGGCGCACGCGGTCCACCTCAGCGAGTCGGGAACCGCGGCCCCCTTGCCCGGTTGGGCCGTGACACACTGCACAGCCGGAGTTGAACTGGGAGCGGCCTGCGTCGATCGCTGCTTTATCTTTTCCTAGTGGGTTGGTGATTTTCTTGCCGACTGGCTTAGTTGAGTCCTGTGCAGACAACTCCGTCGTCACCAAACCCGCTGCCAGAAAGGCCCATAGGAGTTTTCTTAGCGACATGGGTTGGTAGGATAGCCGAAATCAGATGGGTGTCAACGGCTATCCGGAAACGCGCGAACG
>Ga0075431_100005388_pt1 | contig 12636 bp, 10 predicted proteins | sample RhiMetdeltSRZDD5_FD_75297 | JGI IMG/M metagenome (GOLD analysis project Ga0075431, IMG submission 75297) | Populus rhizosphere microbial communities from Tennessee, USA - Rhizosphere MetaG P. deltoides SRZDD5 | ecosystem: Host-associated > Plants > Roots > Rhizosphere > Soil | place: USA... | reverse complement strand
GAGATTGTCCATCCGGGCCGTAATCGGCTCAGCTCGGCCTCCTTTCTCTCCGGTCGGTCGCAACGTGGTAGCAGGTTTCCGCCCCACCGTCCGTCGATTCTGGACCCTGCCCCCATGATGGTCCGCTCCCCCGTCGAACTAGACACAGCCGGGGCTATCCTGATGCGGTAGGAGGAGGGGGCCCCAGGGGCGAGTTTGCACGGAAGGCGGATGGCCGCCGGATCTTCACGGTCGAGTTCAAGCGGGGATTGTGCAGCAGTTGGTGAAAGGCGAGAAGACGCTTGCCGGCCGGAAGCGGATGGAGGTCGAGATCAGGCGGCGCAGAAGATCGCAAACACGTCCGGCCACCGTGCTCTCACGGCTAGCAATCAGGAGCTCACTTTTGCAAGATGGTTTCATGGGATACACCCGAAATCAGGCGCTGTTCAACACTTACGACAGTCGGGAGTGGCGTAGTCTCGCCATGCCGACTTTGGAAGACAATCCGGAGCCTGTCCGGCATTTGATCGACACTGAGGGCCACGGTAAAGGTTCCGCCACCCGGGCCCGTCGGACCTCGGCAGCCAATCTCTCTAAGTGTCGTCAAGGCGTTATCCTGAATGGACAGTCGGCAGGTACCCGTTGGGCCTGACGAGTGCGCACCGACTGATACGATCACTCGAAAGTCCGGTGTCCCACCCTCCGCCGCCGGCACCGTCCTGCTGAATGTCGTGGCCACGTGGTCGGACGCTCCTGAGGGGCGGAAGATTGGCGTGCCTGAAGAATGCACGCTGACCAGCGAAGGCGGCGAAAACACTTTCGGCACCTGGGCGGCAAGCCGACGCTGTACTCGATATGCGAGACCGTAGCCGTTTTCCTCAAGCCGGCTCACGAATGATGGCGTCCTTGCCTCGATCAGAATCTTCGTAGGGCCAGGCGGCCATATGTCCTTCAACCCTACAAAGCTGTCGCGGGCTGGCAACTCCAGCAATGTCACAGCAAGACAAATACCACCGGAGCATAAATCCTTGTCCCCCGCGGAAGCAAAGGCTACTCCTAGGCCGTGCAAACTCGCAAGCCCAGCGGCAACGGCATGCCTTGATCGGCCAATCAGTACAAGCCATAGTGGACCGTTGTCATTCAGATCACGCAGCTGGGTCGCCTCGAGGACAGGCATGCCAGGCCCGCCGTCCGTTGGCTTCTGAAGTCTGGAATAACCCCATAAGTACGTCGACTGCACCGAGTTGATGAGCCGATCGCGACTCGCATACCAGAACAAGATGGGCCTGCCGTCTAACCTGAATTTCGGCATTGCGTCCATCAAGGCGAGGCTGACACGGTATGCATCCACCTCGTCCGTGTCGTGAACGCCACTCAACGAGTAGTAGTAGTTGCCGGGTACCGACCAATGGAGATGGAGAGTCGCGCTGAACGCAATCGCCGCGACTCGCCGTGCCAGCGGCACTTTGAGACCTACTAACATCATCGCCAGCGTCCCGATAAGAACCAGCAGAAGGCCTGGAAGAGCGAGCCGGCGGAAGTTGATGCCGTACGCATGGACCAAAGGCACTACGAGCACGCTGATGGTGCAGGCAAGGAGCCATCGGCGGCACAAGGAGCTCAACATGGTTGGAATAAGGACCATGGCGATCAAGAACGAAGGCAGCAGATAGCAGTAGTAATAGAACAGCTCGAGAACGACGCCGTGAGCAATGAGTTCCCATGACATTACAAACAATGTAGAGCCAAGCATGTACGCAGCCGACGCCATGAAGAAGCGATCCAGTGATCTCGAGAGCGCCACCACGATAAGCAACGCCGCGCCGAGGAACGGAGGCAGAAAGACGTAGTGAAACTCCGTGAGGATCGTCCACCAGTTCTGACGATAGACTGCGCTGCCGCCGGATAGAGCCCACGACATCATATCGAGCGTCGGTTGAAGGAGATTCCACTCGCCGCAATAGATAAAATAGCCTACCGACCCAGCGGCCCACACGATCGCGAAACCCAGTCCTGACCACGCGAGGTCGCGCGATACGCGACTGCTAAGCCGTCCCCAGTGGAGTATTAAGTACCCGATACTGCCCAGTCCCGAAATCGATAGAGTGAAAACGTTGCAGCTCGCGGCCAGACCAGCCAGTGCGCCTATCGCAAGGAAAGTGGCAGACGCCGGCTTCGGGTCGAGGAAGAGCAGCGCGATCGCGGCCGTCATGTACGGCACGGCAGCAGCGTCCGGATGCGTCCAGAGTACCGAGCGCGCGAACCAGAGCGAACTAACGAGGATCGCGTACGCGAGAACCCCGGCCTCCGTCGAGAAGCGGCGGCGGAAAACAATGTAGACCGGCACGCCCGCCAACAGGTACATCAGATAGCAAAAGACGAAGTAGCCGGGTACGGGACCAAACAGTATGCTCAGCAGATGGAGCGGAACGATCAGTCCGAAACGGACGGAGTAGTATGTGAGCCCATATCGCGCGAAGAGGTCGGCAAAGTTATTCGCGTAGCCAGTGTAGAGCCAAGGGTCCAAGAAACTGATCTGGTTCATGGGTGAGACGCGATACACGAGGAAGAGAAGAGGCGGCAGGAGGAGGACGTAGAGTACCTCGGCCGCCCTCCCCTTGACTTCCAAACACGAGCGGGCAGTTCTGTGGAGGTTCATAGATAGGGGGCGCATCTTGCGGGACACGCATCAACGGGGCGGGTCCACGGACCACAGGATTCCATCCGGATGCCCCTCTCGATTCGCGTAGGATCCACGTCTGTGCCGGTCGTGGGTTTGGCGCGTGTGTCGGCGCGCACCGTCGGCGACTGGCCTCGTCGCGTAACGAAGGACACGCGCTGCGGTCCCCGGTTCACCTCGATCAGGAACTCGTGCTCAACACGCTGCCCTGACTGGATGATCCTCAAATCACGCTCGGTCCCTTGTTCGCGTAGCTGATGAGAGTCGCGGCGGCAACCAGTTCCGAGTGGCCATTCGCCCATTGATGCACGGACGCAGGCCGCGATCTCCATCACGAATGATCAGTCGATGCGGCAGTCGTCTGCTAACGATTGCCCTGGCGTCGACAAGGCGGAGCAGGTCCTTGTGGGGCATCAGATTGGCCACGCACAGCAAGCAGCGGGTCGTTGCCGAAACGTTATCGTTTGGTCGAACGCGCTCGCGTCGTACCCGAAATTGATCACCTCCCGCTTCTCCAAAGTGGTGCCATAGTGGCCCGACTAGACGGTGCACACGATGCTACGTCATACCGCGGTGCCGGCCGACAGTGCCGGACAGCATCGACGGTGTTGACCTACCACTGACCGCTGTCGAGTGCAAGCCGACACGATCGTCACCGCCGTATGGGCCATCCGTGGCTTGATTTCGGCCGCGCTGAGCGTCATGATTCGCCGACGGCACAGAAATGGAGCGTCTTCGGGGGGACCGAATGCGTGAGATCCCGTTCAACCAACCACACACGGTGGGGCGAGAGCTCGACTACATCCGCCAGGCCATCGAAAATCATCACTTGTCCGGCGACGGGCCCTTCACCAGACGCTGCCAGGACAGCCTCGAATCCCTTTTCGTCCCGTCGCGAGCGCTCCTGACCCATTCCTGCACCGCCGCGCTGGAGATGGCGGCGATCCTTGCCGGCATCGCGCCCGGAGACGAAGTCATCATGCCCTCCTTCACTTTCGTGTCCACCGCCAACGCGTTCGTACTGCGGGGCGGCGTGCCGGTGTTCGTCGACGTCCGGCCAGACACCCTGAACCTCGACGAGTCCCTGGTCGAGGATGCCGTGACCGACCGCACACGGGCGATCGTCCCCGTCCACTACGCCGGGGTGGCGTGTGAGATGACCTCACTAACCGCAATCGCGCGCCGGCACGGCCTCCTGCTCGTCGAGGACGCCGCGCAGGGTATCCTCTCCACCTATCATGGTCATGCCGTGGGCACTCTGGGTGATCTCGCCGCCCTCAGCTTTCACGAGACGAAGAACGTCATCTCCGGCGAGGGCGGCGCCCTGCTCGTGAACGACCGGCGGCTGCTGGCGCGCGCCGAGGTCGTCCGTGAAAAGGGCACGAACCGCGCGGAGTTCTTCCGGGGACAGATCGACAAGTACTCCTGGGTCGATGTTGGGTCGTCCTATCTGCCCAGTGAGGTGACGGCGGCATTCCTGCTGGCCCAACTCGAGCAGGCCGAGCGCCTGACCCAGGAACGACTGAGGATCTGGACCTGGTACGACCGCGCCTTCGAGAACCTCGCCGACAAGGGGCTCGTGCGTCGTCCGATCGTGCCGCCCCACTGTCGTCACAACGGCCACATGTACTACCTGCTGGCGACGAACCTAGCGGCCCGGACCCTGCTGATCGAGACCCTCAAGGCGCGCGGCTTCCACGCCCTGTTCCACTACGTGCCGCTGCACTCCTCCCCGGCCGGGCGCGTGTATGGTCGCCCTCATGGCACGCTCGATCATACCCAGGACGCGAGCGACCGCCTTTTCCGGCTTCCCTTTTGGATCGGGATGGACGAGTCGGACGTCGCCTGCATAGCGGACGTCGTCGCTGAGGTCCTGACCCGTTGAGCGTACGGTACGCCACCATCAAGGCCGTTCAGCGCTCGGTGGGAACCTCCGCGTGCCAGCGGCGCCTGGCGCCACTGCCTGAAGGAACGGCGCACGAAGTCGCAATGCTTCCCCATTGTTCGCGAACCCGATGAACGTCAGCTTGAGTTCCGCGGCGCCAGTCGTCGTCCAACGGCCAGCCAACTTGTGCCGAGGAGACCTATGCCGAGGCCGAAGCAGCGCCGTTCCAACTCGGTAAGCGCCTTGAACACATCATTCACCAGCCGGGGTGGAACGGACACCAGCGCCCTCAGCGCAGCCTCGTGATCCCTGAACCTCAAAGCTTTTCGCGCTAGCAACCCCGGCAGCAAGCAACTGAAGAACGGCCGGCACATCTCCACGTGAAATCCGGCCTTTGACAGGGCGACGAGCAACAGTCGACGGCCATAACGGCGGTGGTGTCCCGCAGCCTCGTCGGTCTGACTCCAGAGCCATTGGTGGGCCGGCACGGTAACGACCACAACACCACCGGTTTTGAGGTACGCGGCCGCTCCCGACAAGGCAGCGACGTCATCGTCCAAGTGCTCGATGACGTCGAACAGTCCCACCCCGGCGAGATTACGCATCGGAAGATCGTCTGTTCTTGCGAAATAGAGATCTGCATCGGTCCGGGTGCGTGCGATCTCGAGTGCTGGTCGCGACACGTCTTGGCCGGCGCAGCGCCCTGAGTAGCGACGGGCGACCTCAGCCAGTACATATCCTGTTCCGCAGCCGACCTCCAACCATCCTCCGGCTTCGATCCTCGCGGCGACAACGTCGGCAATGAGCCGGGCTCGCGACCTAAACCAAAAGTGTTTACCCTCAGCATGCGCCAGCAAGTCACGAACGTGCTCAGGGTAGGACGGATTAGAAATCACCGGGCTTGGCGATATGAGAATTCCGCCCTCGACGCGCCAGCCCGCAGGCGGAGACGGCAGGATCATGACGCCTTAGCGCCTCACCTATGAAAGCCACGCGTGAAACGTGTGCGTAGCATCCAAGATGTGCCATCCAAGCCGCGTGTATCCGCGCTGCACTCCGTAGTTGTTCACATGGGTAGGGCCGACGACGCAGTCGGCGACGCCGTCAAACAGTTCCAGCCCGCGCCGCGTCACTTCAGTGAACAGGCCTTGGCCGAGAAAGTCGGGGTGAACCGCGCCGATGCTATAGTGCCCTATCCGCTTCGAAAGCTTGGCTTCGCGTGCCGCAGGCTTTCGCCATATCGAGTACGCCGCCAGACGACCGCCGATCTCGGCCACTACAATCCAATCGGCGTAACCACGGATGCTCGAACGGACCCACTCCTCATAGACTCGGATCGCAGAGCCCGCCGGCAGTCGCTGGTCGCTATGAAAGCGGCCGTAGTGGTTCTTGAAGGAGGCGCGAGCGACGTCGACCAGTTCCTCGAGGTCGGCGGACTGAGCGAGCCTGAGCACGCCGCTCCGAGCCTTGTCACCGCGCATCCTCCTTTGACTGGAGCCGCCGATCTCGAAGCCGTAGACCAGTTGCGTGTCGACAAGTAGAAACCCTCGTCGCTGGAGCGCCTGACACGCGGTCATGTCGTCGCTGAACCGCTTACAATGAATGGTGTCGGCCCCTCGTTCCGTTGCTAGTATCAGGACGCGATCGATCAGCCGATCCAGGATGTCACGAACATCGCTTTCGCCGGGTGCGGCAACAAGCTGCGAGATGCCCCACACGCCCTGGCCGATGACGTCTGACTCCCACACCAACTCGTTAAGTATCGCTAGCCCGACGATACGGCTGTCGCGACGGCATACCACGACAGTGCCGGACCGACTCTGTTCAGCCGCGGTCTCGAACCAGAATGCGACCAACTCCGGCGCGCCGATACCATGAACAAAGCGATAAGGCTTGAACGGGCTCGCACACAGAAGTGGTTCCACGGACTCGAGGTGGGTGACGGAGACCTCGACGAGCTCGACGCTATGCATGCAGCCCTGGTTGTTTCTCTACTTGACGAACCCTCGCATCGTCAGGCGTTACCGAACCGACAACGTACGGGGGACGATTCATCGTGCGCATATACGTCCGACCCAGATATTCCCCGATGATCCCCAGCGCGAAGAGCTGAGCGCCAGAGAGGATCGCGACGATCGAGGCCAAAAACGGGAAGCCCGGAACGCTACCGCCCATCACGATGTAGCGCATCAGCACAAAGACCAGTACGCAAAAGCCAAACACGGTGAAGACGAAGCCAACGATACTCGCCAATCGTAGCGGCAGCACCGAGAAGCCCGTGGCCATATTGAGCGCTACCGTCACGAGCTGCCAGAAGCTGTAGTTCGACCGTCCCACCGCTCGCGGCTGGGACTCAACCGCGACCGACGCGAACGGCTCCGAACCCCAGGTGAGGAGAACGTCCACGCTGACCAGCGGCCCTTGATAGTTTGCAAAGGCGTCACGGACCTCGGTGCGAAAGACGCGGAACGCGCTAACCTTTCGGGCCCGATCGGCTCCCATCGCGACCGAGAGTGCAATCCGCGTGACCTTGGATGCAACCGTTCGCCACAGCCCGTGCGTACGGGATGCGGGCGTACCGTACACCACCTGCACGCCGCTTTGAAGACGATCAAGGAGCTTGGGGAGCTCTTCGGGCGGATTTTGCAGATCGTCGTCCATCGTGGCGATCACGTCATAACGTGCCGATCGGATTCCGCACAACAACGCGTTGTGCTGCCCGTAGTTGCGCAACAAGCGGACGCCGCGCACCCAGGGATGTCTTTGGCTTAGATGTACGATGGCGTCCCAGCTGCGGTCCCGGCTACCGTCATTGACTAAGATTACCTCATACGCCACAGAGATGACTGGCAGTACCGCCGCAAGCCGGTTCGTAAGCGCGTCCAGCGTCGTCTCGCTGTTAAATACCGGCACCACGACGGAGATGCCATCAAGCCTACACGGTTCACCTCCCACGTCCTTCCCTCCTCCTTGAGACAACGTGGATGGGATGCCCAGGACGTTACAACGCGTACAAAGCAACCGTCAAGCTCAAGCTGGAGTTCTGTGCTCCTGTCGGCGTTCCCGAAGGACCGCGAAGAGTTCCGCCCAACGTGAGTCGGCGGGGTGCCTGGCGGTTGTCGTCGTCGAACCAGGTCACGAGCTGGGCACGCACGGTCTCGGCATCGGAGCTCGGCGCCGAGGACATAGTCGCGTTTGAACGTGTGCACGAAGGCCTAGGCGAGCCCATTGCGCTCGGGGCCATAAGCCGGGATGGTGATCGGCACGAGGCCGAGCGCATGCGCGTAGAGCGCGGTAGCCGTCGCCGTGTACTGGGGGTCGTTATCACTGAGCCACTGGGTCGCGTGCGGGGCGATGACGGTGGCCTCCCCGAAGCGCGCCCAGAGCGTTCGATCCATCAGGGTGCGGATGGCCGCCCCCGTCAGCGGCCGCGGCGAGCCACCCAGGCGGGGACCTCCCGATCGTGGCAATCGAGCGCGAACGCCACCGAGACGACCTCCCCGCTCCAGCACGGGATCAAGCTATCGGAGCACCACCCGTTGGTTCGACGCCGGGACCTGCACCTGGCCTAGGTGCGGGCGGCCGCCGCAGGAGGCGCGCGACGGTCGCGAACCGCCCGGGCACGTCCAACGCTATGAGTGGGCCCAGCCCGGCGATCTGTTGCATCTCGACGTCAAGAAGCTCGGCCGGATCGGCCGCGTCGGACACCGCATCACGGGAAATCGCCGCGCCCAGGTGCGGGGCATCGGCTGGGAGTTCGTGCACGTGGCCGTGGACGATGCCTCTCGCTTGGCCTACGTGGAAGTGCTGCCGGATGGGGCGGGGTGACCATGACGCAGTTTGTCTGGCGCGCCCGGGCCTGGTTCCGACGGCATGGGCATTCGGGTGCGCCCTCACCGACAATGCGGACGAACGGCAAAGCGGGGCGCTTCATCCACACCCTCTTGCGCGAGTAGGCCTACCGCAGCCCTATCCCACGTCGCGCCACCGCACGGAGGCGCTGTCCGCTTGGCTGTACTACTACAATTGGGCACGCGGTCATGGGGCGCCCACGGTCGTCCGCCCATCACGCTAGGCCCCGCGGAGATCCACCTCAGCGTCCGACGACGCGGGCGACGGCTCGGCTCCAGAGCGATGGGGGTTCGGCCTCAGGCGGACGTGGGTCGTCGAGCGAGACAGAGCGCGCGTAGGGCGTTGTGCCGTCTACCGGCGGGGTCCACATTATCCACCAGTCGCACGTCTGGCAGAGCTTGCCCAGCGGACTTGTGGGATCCTCGTAAAGATCGGAGAGGCGCCGATACGCCTCATCCAAGGAAACCTCCGCAACATGCGGGAGCCACGACACATCGTGATCATGCGCATGGACCATCATGGCGCAGCACGGTGCAATGCGGCCGGACGGCAGGACGTAAAGTTGCACCTTGCAATCGTTGCGCTCCGTGGGGTCGAAGAAGAGGTTCCGGTATCGCCATGTATCGTAGTACTCAGCGTTGAAGTTGACCTGATCCACCTTGCCGCGCCAGAAGTCAACCATCTCCTGTTGCTTGGGAAATGTGTTCTTGAAGAGCGTGCAGTTGATCTCGACTCGGAGATCGGGGTACTGCACCTTTCGCTCACGCAAGTATTGGCAGGCGTCGAGGATCCGTTGGAGTTCCCCCCCTCGACGGATTCTCCGGAATTGCTCGGGATCGGTCGAGTCCGCACTCATCCGGATCAGTCGCACCCCGGCTTCGAGAACCTCATCCAGCAGCTGCGGCGTGAACAGTTGGCCGTGAGACAATACGCAGGGCTTCAATCCGCGCCGACTGGCGGCTCGGAGGTGATCCAGCGCGTTGGGATCCATGAAGAATTCCCCGGTCGCGGCGAACCAGATCTCCTGGCCCGGGCTGAGCTGATCGACGGTCTTCTCAACCAGGGCCGGAGGGAGGGTCTTCCCCTTTTTGACGGCGTTCGGGCCGTTGAAATGGCACATGACACACGTGAGATTGCAGACCTCGGTCGTCGTAATACTACCCATCGGCACCGTTCCGCTCCGGTCGGCCCTCGGCGTGAAGGGTTGACGTGTGACGAGCGGAAGGCTGGTTCGCGTCCGGCTCGTGTTCTGCTGGCCGGCGTCGAGGCCGTGACCGGAGTCGTCGACCGGTTCCCTGTTGGGATGCTTCATGGTGGTTCTCCTGGGTGTCTCTCTTTACGATGGTATCATGCATAAATTTGGGGGACATAGGATGCCCTGCCGTGGAGTTCGGGGGTTACGACCATGCTAGAGCCGAACTTCGCGCGCGGGCCGGCGGCCGAGAAGCAGCAGCTGCTGTTCCTCGGGATCGGGCTGGTTGTCATCGGCGGAAGCACCTGGTGGTTCTTCGGCTCCCGGATGTCGAGCGCCATCCTGCTGGCGCTGGCGGCGGTGGCGCTCGCGGGGTTCGTGGCCCATCGGGCCATCGGCCGCGGTGTGTTCCTGATCTTTGCGCTGTTGGCGCTGGCGATCGGGTCCGTGATCTCGTGGGTGATCGTGCTGGTGCTCTACACGGTGGTGATCGCCGGGCTTGGATCGGTGTTCCGGCTCTTTGGCATGAACCGTCTCCAGCGAGATTTCAAGGCGTGCAAGGAGAAGGCGACCATGCTGGCGGACGTGCCCCCGCTGGGCGCCGCCAGCTTCAGGAGGCAGAGCTGATGGGGACGCGCAAGGGAAAAGCCGGGCGGTCCAACATTCTGAGCGAGTACGTGTACTTCCTCAGGACCTACCGGATGTGGTGGCTGATGCCCGTCTTCGCGGCGATCACGATCCTCGGTATCCTGGTGGTGCTGGGCGGAACGAAGGCCGGGCTGCTCATCTACGCGCTGTTCTAGGCGAACTGTTCAGAGCGCGCCGGCCCCGCACCGGAGCGGTGCGCTTCCATGGTGAGGAGAGCGGTGCGGCCATTCCTGGCGCGGACGCTCCTCCTCCTCCTCTCGACCGGCGTGTGCCTGCTGGGGCTCGAGCTGGTGCTACGGGCGTGGCCCATGTTGCTCGGGGACGTCTTCGCCAACGGAGTCCTGAGCAAGTACCACACGCGCTCCGGCGGGATCTACTACCGGGATCGCCGCCTCCGCATGCATTTCATGATCCCGAACTTGAAGACTCAGATGTACTACAACCGCTACGTCTGGACACACGAGAGCGATGCCTACGGGCTCCGGAACCGAGAGACGTCGATCCCGGCCGACATCGTACTCCTCGGGGACTCCTACATCTACGGGCACGGCGTGGACTTCGAGGCCACCGTTGGGCACTTCCTGGGGCAGCTGACGGGGCTCTCGGTGGCCAACCTGGCGCGCCAGGGAGACTCGGCGTTCCAGGAAGCCTACCTCCTCACGGAGTATGTCGCGGTCTTCCGGCCGCGCTTCGTCTTCTACGTGTTCTCGGAGAACGACATCCCGGATCTGGGGGCGTTTCTCACCCGGGAGCAGATGCAGGCGTTCGTGGACATGCCCCTCGAGGCCGTTCGGTATCCGCCGCGGGTGGAGCTGAAGTTGGCCTTGAGCGAGCGTGACGAGCAGCTGCGGAGCCGCTCCCTCATCCGGCGGATCCGCGAGTCTTCCTATGTCTTCAAGGCCGTCCGGTGGCTCAAGTGGCGCCTGGGCGTCGGTCCGGCCTTGGCCGCGCCGCCCTCGGATGAGGCCGCCGACCGCGAGAGCACGCTCGCATGGCGCTACACCAAGAAGGCAATCGCCTACATGCAGTATGTTGCGACGAAGCACGGCGCCCAGCTCGTGATCGCGCCCATCACGCCATTCAGCACCCATGACCACAAGCGTCTGCGCGAGATCGCCGCGGAATACGGCCTCCCCTTCCTCGACACCTCGGCGCTGACGAGCGCCGACGCCTCGCTATGGCTCCCGCGGGACGGCCACCTGTCGCCGGAGGGGGCGCGGAGGTTCGCCGAGATTCTGGCCGCCTATGCGCGTCGGCAGAAGTAACGCGAACTACTCACTCTCGGGGACGAGCTCGAGTTGCTCGAGCCAGGCCGTGGCCTCGCTGTCGCTCGGAGCCCGGTAGTCGCCGCGGGGCGACAGGGAGCCGCCGGAGCCGACCTTCGGGGCATTGGGAATACAGCTCCGCTTGAACTGGCTCAGGCGGAAGAAGCGGTCCAGAAAAACGCGCAGCTGCGCCTTGATCTGGCCGATGGCGTACTCGCGCCGCCGATCCGCGGGGATATCCGGCCACGTCCCCTGCTCCCGATCACGCCAGGCGCAATGGGCGAGGAAGGCGACCTTGGTCGGCGCGTAGGCAAAGCGCAGGGTGTAGTAGAGGTTGAAGTCTTGGAGCTCGTAGGGGCCGACAATGGCCTCGGTTTCCTGGGCCGGCCCGGATCCGGCACCTTCGCCCGGAATCAGCTCCGGACTGATCTCGGTCTCGAGGATGTCGAGCAGGGTATCGCTGCACTCGGCGCCGAAGCGCTTGGTGTGGGCGACCCAGCGGATGACGTGCTGGATCAGCGTTTTCGGCACGCTGGCGTTGACCGCGTAGTGGGACATGTGGTCCCCGACGCCGTACGTACACCATCCGAGGGCGAGCTCGCTGAGATCGCCGGTGCCGACGACCAGTCCATTGTGGAAATTCGCGAGCCGGAAGAGGTGGCTCGTACGCTCACCCGCTTGAGCATTCTCGAAGGTGACGTCGTAGAGCTTCTCGCCCCGGCCGTACGGGTGCTCGATGTCGCGCAGCATCTGGAGCGCGCTGGGGCGGATGTCGAGCTCCTGGGCTCGGCAGCCGATGCCCTTCATGATGCGCCGCGCTTGCTCGAGGGTGCGCAGGCTCGTGGCGAAACCGGGCATCGTGTAGGCGAGGACGTTGTCGCGCGGGTAACCGAGAACGTCCATGGCCTGGGCGCACACGAGCAAGGCGTGAGTCGAGTCGAGCCCCCCCGAGACGCCGATCACTACACGTTGCAGGCCCGTGAACTGCAGGCGCTTGACGAGCCCCTGGACCTGGATGTCATACACCTCCGAGCAGCGCTGGTCGCGCTTCAAGGGATCGGAGGGCACGTACGGGAAGCGCTCGTACCGGCGCTCGGGCAGCAGCCGAGCCTCTCGGGGCAGTGCCACGGACACG
>Ga0075431_100005387_pt1 | contig 12637 bp, 9 predicted proteins | sample RhiMetdeltSRZDD5_FD_75297 | JGI IMG/M metagenome (GOLD analysis project Ga0075431, IMG submission 75297) | Populus rhizosphere microbial communities from Tennessee, USA - Rhizosphere MetaG P. deltoides SRZDD5 | ecosystem: Host-associated > Plants > Roots > Rhizosphere > Soil | place: USA... | reverse complement strand
CGATGCACAACTTGAGCCGAAGGCAAGCTCTGCCGACGGGTGCTGCTGACAGGCACTACGCCTTCCTGCGCATCGCTCGCGATGGAAGCGAACGCCTTATTGCCGTTATGAACTTTCAAGCGGAGGCGCAAACCGTGGAAGTGGACCTGAGCGGCGTCGACTTCGACGGGATGGCGGACCTGGAGAACGGCACGCGCATCGACCCGCAGAAGCAGTGGCGCGTCCAATTGCCAGCCTACGGATATCGCTTCTTCCGTTTGACTGATCGAAAAGTCGAGCCCGTACGAATACCTCCGAAGCCGGTGGCGCGCAAATAAAGGTGATTTGTGACCGCAAGGACGACTGCAGCTAGATTATTTGCCGTCTGTCTGGCTCTTGTCTCCCCGCTAGTCCTGGAGAGCAGAGTCGTCAAGGCTCGGGGCGTGGAGGAGGCGCCCAAGCATGCCGCGGTGGCTCACAACCAGCTCGGTCTGCGCTATGCGGCCGACGGGAAACTGGAGTTGGCAGAAAAAGAATTCAAGGCTGCAGTAGCTATTGACTCACGATTTGCAGAAGCGCAGAACAATTTAGGGGTTCTCTATGGCCATCAAGGCAAGAAAGATCTGGCCGAGGCCATGTTCCAACAAGCCATCGAGAGCGATCCACAATACAGCCAGGCGTATGTCAACTTGGTGATGGGTTTCATTGGTCAGAATCGACTAGCTGACGCGAAAGAAACCGTCCAGAAGCTTCTTCAGGTTGCCCCTGACCTGGCCGCCGCTCACAGTTCTCTGGGGATGGTAGAGGCCAAGCTGGGTCTCGGTCGTGAAGCCGTCAACAGCTTTCGAAGAGTGGTTGCACTGGAACCTGGCTCTGCGGAAGCCCGTCTGAACCTTGGTATCGCGCTGGCTGAACAGCTTGATTTGAACGGGGGGCTGTTGGAATTCTCCGAGGCTGTGCGCTTGTCCCCTACCTCTGTCGCAGCCCACTATCACAAGGGGCGCGCCCTCTTCAATCTGGCCCGATTTGAAGAAGCAAAGGTTGAGATCGAAGCGGCACTTCGTATCAAGGGCGACTTCTCGCCCGCCCTCTATATCCTGGCGCTCACCGAAAAGCAAATGGACCATGTCGGCAAGTCCATTGAACTGTTCCAGCAGGTGATTGACTTGGAGCCTCGTAACGCCAACGCGCACTATCTGCTGGGGCAAAACTTGCTACGTGTAGGAAAGACCGAGGCAGCGGTGTTCCATTGGAGACGATGCATAGAGATCAATCCGGAGTACGCGGAAGCACTCTACAACCTATACCGAATAGTGAAGAAGACAGACCCCGCGACAGCCAATCTTTACCAGGAACGTTTTCTTGCACTGCAACAAAGAGAGCAGATCACAACGGACGCAGAAAACCTGAGACGGTTTGCGCTGGCCAGGACGGAGGCAGGGGATTGGCCTCAGGCGATAGAACAACTTCACGAGGCGCTGAGTCGCTGCGGGGATTGTCGCTCCAGGAGTAAATTGCACAAGGATTTGGGACTGATTTATTCGCGTCTGGGCCGGTTGCCTGAAGGTGAGCGTGAGCTTCAACTTGCTTTGAAGCAGAACCCGAACGACGGAGAGGTCCTGAGAACGTTGGAAGCGATCGAAACCCTCCAAGAGAACCGGCCGGCTGCCGCCAAGGCTCCGTAAGGACATTTGTGAGCAGAACCAAAGTGCACTACATCATCCCTTGCCTCTGGGCGTTGTTTCTATCGTCAACGACGCTCGTTTTAACTTCACAGAATCAGCCCAGCCCGCCAGAACTGCAACCCGAAAGAAGTCTTCCTAACGATGCTAGCGCAAGACACCAGGTGCCACGAAGGTGGTGGGAATCGGCACCCGGAATCATGAGGGTACATTTGAAAGCACGCGATGGCCGACCCGCACTCTCTCTAGATCCAGCCAAAGCGTCAGCTCAGCTCGATGAGATTCGGGAGGCAGGGTTCACCGCCGTTGAAATCTTTGCCCCTGCAGAAGGCGGTAATAGCTTCGGTGGGTTGGATACGATTGACAGGTACAGAATCGATCCCGCACTTGGTAGCATGGATGATTTCCGGAGGCTAATTCGTCTGACACACAGCAAGGGCATGGCTATTGTCACCTTCGACAACCTGGGTTACTGCGGAGTTCAAGCCTCTGATTTTTTGAAGGCCTGCGATGATGTCAAGGCCGGCAAAGACTCGAAGGAAGCACGGTTCTTCCTTTGGAGCGACGGAGCCGATGCCCCGCCACCAGGGAGTGCAACTGGCGATACCTTCTTCATGGTTCGCCCCAAGCACTTGCCTGGAGGGCAACCAGGTACGTTCTACGACTCGGCCAAGCATGAGTTCTGGCAGCACAGCGAACGCGCGGAAAAATATTATTGGACCAAGTGGGCTGGTGTAGATTCCAGCGGGAAGAAGGTCCGCCTTCCTCAGTACAATTGGGGAAGCCTGGAATTCCAGGAGGAAGCTGAGAAGATCGTGCGCTTCTGGATGGACACAGGGATCGATGGAATGATCATTGATGCCGTGAACTGGTACGTTGATCACACCTGGGAAAAGGGTCGCCGCCGAATGACTGACGTGATTGCCAGCTACGGAAACACTTACAGCCAGCCCGAAGGTGGAGGGGGATTCCATGAGGATCCGGTGGCCTGGATCAGCGAGGGCGGCTGGAATTCAGTCCAGGACTATGGCCTTGGCATCTGGTGGGAAAGGAGTCTGACGTGATTGAAAATAGCCTCAAAGGTGGAGATCCCCGACCCATTGAACGTGCTCTTCGAGACTACCACGATCGAGTGGTAGCAGCCGGTGGGGTCCTTTACCAAGCTCCACCACGTTTCGAAGAACCCGAAAAGCAGGCGCTGGCTTTCGCGGTGGTAGCATGTGCCGGAGATCTCGTTGCAGGTCAGTACCCACGAGCCCTGCAAGCTGGCCCGGAAGCGAAATGGATCCTGAACACAAAAGGAAACCATCCGGCGCTCCAGCAGTTAAGTACCCGGCGTCAACTGCCGACTCGGGCGTTCGACAAACACTACGCCTTCTTGCGTACTGCTGCTGACAAATCGGAACGCATCTTGGTGGTCATGAACTTCCAGCCGGCCCTGCAAACCATAGAAGTCGATATGAGCGGGGTTGCCACGGCAGGACTCGTGGAAATGCGCAGCGGTGCTGCGATCTCGCGAAGTAATCCCCTGAAGCTGGAGCTTCCGGCTTACGGGTACCGCCTCTACAAACTTGAACCGGCCACGAGCGTTCCATAGCGGTGTGGCGCATAGCCGCAAAATGAGCCCTCACAGGCAACCTTAAAAAAGGCCCGGCTCAGTTGGCAATTCTCATCAAGAAAGGACCGCTTATGCAAAGCAAAGGACTCCGTTGGGGTGGAATCTTATGTGTCATCGCAGCTACGACTCTCAGCGCAGAGAATAGCGGCAAGACCCGGACGTTGAGCCTTTCGGTGTTCGAGGACAAAGTGCGCGGCGGCTGGGCCGCGCAGATGATCGGAGTTTCCTATGGCGCACCCACGGAGTTTCGCTCCAACGGGAAGATTATTGAGGACAATCTGCATGATTACCAGAACTGGACACCTCAGCGCATCGAGAATGCGATTGGACAGGACGACCTTTATGTCGACATGACATTTGCCGAGGTTATGGACCGAATCGGTTTGAATGCAACCACCGAGCAGTACGGAGAGGCTTTTTCCAAAACCGAATACAGCCTCTGGCATGCCAACGCTGCAGCGCGACGGCTGCTGAACAGCGGCATCAAGGCGCCTTGGTCTGGCCATCCCAAGTACAACATCCACGCCAACGACATTGACTTTCAGATCGAAGCAGATTTCATCGGGCTGATGACGCCGGGATTGCCGGGCGAGTCAAACAAGTATTGTGACCGTGTCGGACGGGTCATGAACTACGGCGATGGCCTCTATGGCGGCATGTTTGTCAATGGCATGTATGCTGCGGCATTCTTTGACAAGGATGTCCGCAAGATTGTGGAGCAGGGATTGGCCTGCATACCGTCACAAAGCGGCTATGCGAAAATCCTTCGCGATGTCCTGCAGTGGTCAACACAATACCCGGACGATTGGAAAAGGACCTGGCAGCTAATTCAGGATAAGTGGGACCGAGATGACTCCTGCACAGGGGGAGCTTTGCAACCCTTTAACATCGATGCTCGCCTGAACGGAGCTTACGTTGCTCTGGGGGTGCTGTACGGACGTGGCGACTTCGACAAGACACTCGACGTCTCCACGCGCAGTGGCCAGGATTCAGACTGCAATCCCGCCAGCGCGGCGGGCGTGCTGGGTGTCGTCCTCGGTTACTCAGGTATTCCCGAAAAGTGGAAGATTGGCATCCCCGCGATTGCCAAACGGAAGTTCCGCTACACGAACTACTCTTTCAACAGCATTGTCGACTCCACCATCACGCGGGCCAAGACTGTAATACGTCAGGCCGGTGGCCAAGTGACGGAAAACGAGCTGAGTATTCCGGTCCAAGCGGCACAAGCTCCCAGTCTGGAAGAGTGGACGATGGGCACCCCGGACAAGATGATTGCCACCAACGACGCAGCGTGGAGTTGGAAAGAAGGATGGACCGACAAACCGGGGAAGGTCGAGTATCGGACGGACATGGCAGGCAAGATCACGAATGGTGCGGGAGCTGAAGGCACACTCACGTTCACAGGCACCGCGGTGGTCTTGCTCGGACCTCATTCTGAAAACGGCGGCAAAGCTGATGTCTACGTCGATGGCGAAAGGTCGGGTGAGATCGATTTTTACCTGCCGAAGATCACCCACGACGATTCCCTGTGGCACGCCTATGGGCTCAAGCCCGGCGTGCACACGATTCGCGTCCTAGCTCGCGACGATGCCAATACCGCCTCTAGGGGCAAGGAAAAGTTTATCCTTGGAGCCATCACCTATAAGTAAAGAGCAGAGCCAATTCCTGTAGCGAAACGCCGGGCGCGTTCCCTCACGGAGGGCGAGCTGCTTGGAGCTCCAACGGTGGATTCGTTGACATCACAGGAGGAACTACCGATGCGATCTCGGTGCTGCATTGTCACTCTGTTGACGAGCCTGATTCTATCGGGCTGCCAGCCAACTCAAACTCAAAGCACAGCGTCAGGAGACTTCCGGTCGATTGATCTCTCCACACTGCGTGACAAAATTGAGGGAGGCTGGGCGGGTCAGATGATTGGTGTCAGCTATGGGTATCCTACCGAGTTCTGGTTCAACGAAAAGATCATTCCGGAGGAAAAGTTGCCTCAATGGACAACGGATAGTATCGCGAATGCCCTTGATCAGGATGATCTTTATGTCGACATGACTTTTGCCTCTGTACTGGACAAGAAGGGCTTGGGTGCCACGACAGAAGATTTCGGAGCTATGTTCAGGGAAGCCAAGTACCGTCTCTGGCACGCCAATCTGGCAGCACGCCGTGCCCTGAAGCGAGGAGTCCCAGCCTCTTTCACAGGTACCCCTCAGTACAACGTTCATGCTAACGATATCGATTTTCAGATTGAATCTGATTTCATCGGATTGATGACCCCGGGCCTGTTTCAGGCCTCCAATGACCTTTGCTATCGTGTTGGCCGAGTGATGAACTACGGAGACGGTATTTACGGCGGCATGTTCGTCTCCGGAATGTATAGCGCCGCGTTCTTTGAAGCCGATCCACGAAAGATTGTCGAGTCCGGATTGGCTTGCCTGCCGTCGAAAAGCCCCTATGCTCAGGCGATTTCGGACGTGCTCAGCTGGTCCCGCCAACACCCGACAGATTGGCAACAAGTATGGGATTTGATCGAAAAGAAATGGAACGTACCCGAAGCCTGTTCCGAAGGAGCCCGGCGCCCGTTCAATATTGATGCCAAGCTCAATGGGGCGTACATCGCTGTGGGTCTTCTCTATGGCAACCGCGACTTCGATAAGACACTTGAGATTACGACCCGCCTGGGGCAGGACTCGGATTGCAACCCCTCCAATGCATGTGGAATTCTTGGAGTTATGCAGGGTTACCAGTGGATCCCGGATACGTGGAAGGGCGGCATTCCTGCCATTGCGGACAAGAAGTTTAACTATACAGAATTCACATTTCGGACCATTGTGAAAAGCACTGAAAAGCGCGCCATTGCTCTCGTAGAGCAGAATGGAGGACGCATTGAGGGTGACAAGTTGATCGTCAAGCTACAACAGCCCAAGCCGGGCAACTTGGAAGTTTGGGACAACTACGGTTCTCCTGTCGAGCGCATTGTGTTCGACGATTCGCGCTGGGCCTGGAAGGGGAAATGGATCACCCAGAAGGATAAAGACCGGCGCGGCACACCGCGAGACAATAGAAGTACTTCAGAAAAGGGCGCTGAGGCTTCAATTCTCTTCGAGGGAAGTGGAGCGATCGTGGTTGGGCCATATTTGCCGACGGGCGGAAGGGCCGATGTGTTTCTCGACGGAAAGCTGGATCGAACGGTGGATGTCTATTCCGACGAAGAAAACAAGAAGTTTGGCGAGGCAATCTGGCATACCTTTGGTTTGGCGCCCGGAAAACACACGGTCCGCCTCGTGGCGAAGGGCGAACCCTACCCCGGCTCTAAAGGATCCGAAATCGCTATCACCGACCTGATTGTGTTCCGTTGAACTTGAATCCGGCAGTCGATTCACGGATTCTGAGTTCTGTGGCGAGATGAATCTTCACGGGCTTGGGAAGTTCTTTCTTTTTCTCGATCCTTTGAATAAGGAGTTCGGCACCACGATAGCCTATGGAATAAGCTGGTTGAGCCACCGCTGTGAGACGGGGACGAAAGGTTTCGGCCATAGGAAAGTCATCAAACATGGCGATTGCCACATCCTCAGGACAAGTTAGTCCGAGGTCTTCCATAGCGCGCAGGACACCGAGTGCCATCGTGTTGTTGGATACAAACACTGCGGTCGGCCGTTCTCCGCTCGCAAGCAATTCGCGACCCAAGCTATAGCCGCTTTCGACATGAAAGTCTCCCTCGCGAATCAGTTCTACCCTCGGGGATATTTTTGCCTTTTTCAACGCATCCAGATAACCCTGTAGTCGCGCACGGGCCGTTTGGAGCGTGGAAGGGCCCGTGATAATAGCAACCTTTCGATGTCCCATGTTGAGCAGGTGCTCGATACAAGTCCGAGTGCCTCCCGCGTTATCCACCGACACAGAATCCACGTTCACTCCCGTAGGCAAACGATCCAGGCAAACGGTCGGGAGACCAGCCTTGATGGCGTCCCGAATGTGGGTTTCGTTTCCACTGCTAGGGGCGACTACTAATAGAACCCCATCCACTCTTCTGGCGCGCAACACTGCAAGAACTTGTTTCTCGCGGTCAACCTTGTCATCTGTATTAAACGTGATCAGCAGATAATTGTGTTTGAGGGCGGCGTCTTCAGCCCCTCGGACCAACTGGGGGAAAAAGGGATTTGTGATATCAGAAATCACCATTCCCAGCATTCGGGTTTGTTTCAGTTTCAAACTCCGGGCAACATGGTTTGGGTGATAGTCCAATTCTCGAATGGCAGCCAAGACACGCTCTCGGCGACGTAAACTGACGGCCGCGGAACCGTTGATTACGTTTGAGACGGTTCCAATCGAAACTCGAGCGCGCTTGGCTATTTCCTTGATTGTCGACATGTGCCTGTGGTTTGAGTTATGACCAACCCACGTTCCTTAGTCTTGACAAAAACTCCCAAGAGCTCGAAAACAGACTTCGCAGTTGCCCACATTTCTGGCGGCCTGACAATGGGCTGGAGGCTACGAAATGGCAGGCTCGCCTCGAGGTCGCGCACCATTCATCCGATGCCAGCGGCAGCTTACTGGCCGCGCTGGTTACCTGGCAACACCCTTTTAGTGAAGATCGTCCCAGCGGGCACTTGGCCTCCTTTCAGCCGATCGGACAGTTCTGTATCGGAGGTGGGTATTATGTCAGATCCTCAGCCCTCTGAGTATTTGATTTCGAGAACGGCGCCCGGTTCAAGGTTGAAGCAGTGGCGCTCTATGAGCGCCGAGGTGAAGCGCTGGCAGGAAGAGTGGAAGGCGGTGGCAGACCGCCGGTACAACCATCCCAGGGGCTCAAGGGGAATTCATAGGAGGTAGTCTGAGATGAAGATCAAACACGTAGAGGCCATGGTATTGAAGTCGTCGAAGGAATATTCAGCCCCGAAGGGAGCGGAGGAGCCCCATGGTGTCGGTTTCATGCTGATCATTAAGGTGACTACGGATAACGGCCTGGTCGGTTACTCAGACGTTGAAACACAGCCCCACGTCGCCAAGGCTGCTATTGATGCGCCTTTTGGAGGATTGGAACTCTTGGATGGGCTTCGCCACGCTATCTTGGGTGAGGATCCTTTTGAGGTTGAGAAGCTCTGGTACAAGATGTATAAGGCCAGCGTCTACTACGGACGGCGCGGCGTCGCCATACAGGCCCTTTCTGGGATCGACAACTGCTTGTGGAGTATTATTGGTCAAGCGGTGAAGCAGCCAATCTACAGGTTGTTGGGTGCCCATCGCCGGAATCGTGTGCGCGCTTACGCCAGTACCCTGTTTCGACCCACCCCGGAGGCCATGTCCGAGGCTTGTAAGACGTATTTGGAGCAGGGCTTTACCGCCGTGAAGTTTGGTTGGGGCGTCTTCGGAGAAGACCCTAAGCTCGACGTCGAACTTGTTAGGGCAGCGAGAGAGGCTCTCGGTCCTGACTGCGACCTGCTCATTGATCCTGGTTGGATGGTCGAGCGCACAGCCGAGGAGTGCATTCGAATGGTTAGGAGTATTGAGCCCTTTCGACCCTTCTTTGTGGAAGACTGTCTGCCGCCAGAAGACTATGAGGGATATGCCAAGCTCGCCGAAGCTGTTGAAACACCCATTGCCGCTGGCGAGCAAGAGGCGACCCACTGGGGATTCCGCGATTTGATTGAACGGGGAAAGGTCGATATTGTTCAGCCTGACTTGACACGCTGCGGCGGCTTGACCACCGCCCGGCGCATCGCGCACATGGTCGAGGACCACAACATCGGTCTCATCCCCCATGCGTGGAGTTCTGACCTCCTCACCGCCATAACTCTCCAGTTTCTGGGTTATATCAAGAAGGCATACTTCGTCGAGTTTAACGTCAGCACCGGCGAGATCAGCCGCAGGGTTGCCCGGAACCCCATTACGATGCAAGAGGGCTATGTCTCGATTCCAGACCGTCCGGGCACTGGAATCGAAGTCGATGATTCAATGATCGAGAAATATCGGGTGCTCTGACGAGTGCGAAAATTTCAATAGGCTTTTACCTCTAGGCTGTTTTGCCTTTCTTGGTTCCCTCGACACAGCCCACTGGGATGCTGGCTGGGTAAGGAGCCGGGCGGCGGCTCAACTTGATGGGTCCCGTTAAAGCCCAGTCAATGGGGAGACAATTGGAGTTTCAATAAGGAGCTAACCATGGTACATAACTTGGCGCAAATGACCATTCTGCTTTTGATTTCTTTGAGCTGGATAGGCCTCGTCACGCTTGGGGAAGCCGAGCCGCCAGACCGTGATTGGCGTTCCTTGCCCCTGATCTCGGACGGCAAAGTGGATCAGAACTGGACTCACCTGGGGTGGGGTGGCTTTGCGGTGGACAACGGCAGTCTGCGTACCGAATGCGACGAGAAGGGAATGGGCCTTCTCCTGTATAAGAAAGAGCAGTTTGGCAACTGTCAAATCCGCGTCGTCTACAAGAGCAAGGATTCCAAGTCCAATGCCGGGGTATTTGTTCGCATTGATGAGGGTATTGTTGAGCGGTTGGAACAGAAGGCCACCGCTGTGAGAAGGGGTCCGGACGGAAGGCTTGTGGAAGGGTCGTTGGACAAACCGCGGGATGCGTCGGAGCGGGAAGAGGGAGTCTGGTACCCGGTGCACCATGGCTACGAAGTGCAGATTTGCGACGATTCCGACGAGTACCATCGCACCGGGGCTATCTACTCGCTTGCGAAGGCCGCTTCAGTGCCCAACCCGCGGCCAACCGACTGGAAAACCATGGTGATCACGCTCAAGGGGAACCTCGTCCTGGTGGACATCGACGGCAAACACGTCACCACCTTCGACCCAGAGAGTAAGGACATTCCCAGAGAAAGAAAGTGGTTCGAGCCAAAGCGTGAACCGAAAAGGCCCAGATCCGGATACATCGGCCTGCAAAATCACGATCCCGGCGACGTCGTCTACTTTAAAGAGGTCAGCATTAGACCCCTCGACGACCTGCGATGAGTGACAGGTTTAGTTCGGGTGAGCGAAAGAGCGCGAACCCTGCAGAGATGACCAGACCGGCGGCCGCCTTCAACCAGGAGAAGGCAGGAAAGCAAGGTGAAAGGCTTGGTCCCCACCTTCTCCGAGTGACGATCCTGAACTCCGAGGGATCTCTGTTTACTTTCGGTTTGCCGCTGCCGTAAGCTCGAGATGTGCCTCGACACGTGTGGGGGAGGGTCAGGACAACAGCTTGGATCAAAGGCACTGACTGTCCGCAAGCGAAACCCGGGGACGCCGCGGTCGCGATTTCCATCAAATCGGCAGAGGGTCTCTACCATGAAGCGCTTGAACTTGATTTCTATCTTTGCATGTCTCGCATTATTGTTCTTCCCTCACGATGCCGCGGCGTCGCAGTTTCCCCAGGCCGAGATCTCAAATTCACGTATCCGCGCAAAACTCTATCTTCCGGACGCTCGCGATGGCTACTATCAGGGAACTCGGTTCGATTGGTCGGGCGTGGTTGCTAGTTTGGAGTGTGATGGTCACAGCTACTTCGGGAAGTGGTTTGAGCATTACGACCCGAAACTCCACGATGCCATTACCGGTCCCGTGGAGGAGTTTTTCACCAACAATGCAGGCTTAGGCTACGATGAAGCGAAGCCCGGCGAGAGCTTCATCAAGATTGGCGTAGGCGTGCTCCGCAAGCCGGACGAGCAGCACTATAGTTCGTTCAATACCTATGGTTTCGTAGACACTGGTAAGTGGAGTGTGAAGAGGGGTCCGGACTGGATCGAATTCATTCACGAACTGTCGGACAGATCCGGTTACGCCTATACGTACCGGAAACGAATGCAGTTGCCGAAGGACAAACCGCAACTGGTGCTGGAACACAACCTGAAAAACACTGGCCGTAAGGTGATTGAAACCAGCGTCTACGAACACAACTTCTTTATGCTGGATGGTCAACCCTCCGGTCCGGATTTCCTGGTGAGGTTCCCGTTTGACCTGCGCGCCACGGCTGACTTGAAGGACCTGGCCGAAATCCGCGGCAAGCAGCTGGTCTATCTTCGGGAATTGTATCAAGGCCAGTCGGTGTACACACACCTTGAAGGATTTGGCGCGAGCTCGACGGACTACGATATCGTGGTCGAGAACCGCAAGACTGGTGCAGGGGTGCGGCAAACGGGAGATCGTCCGCTCTCGAAACTAGCCTTCTGGTCCATCCGCACAACCGTGTGCCCAGAGCCCTTCATTGACCTGCGAATTGAGCCGGGGCAGGAATCGACCTGGCGCATTTCTTACGAATTCTACACGGTTCCTACGTCACAGCAGAGATGAACAGTTTCCGGTGACAACCGGCCATCCGCCTCTGGCTCGACCCGAGTTACGGAGGGTACGTCTGGAAGGCCCCATTGGAGATTGCCCGCCATCACCGCGGTGACGCCATTGGCCTCGAAGCGTTTATCCTTCGTTTGGACAAGCAACTTAGTGAAGGGAGAACCTGCATGACCCGTGACGAAGCCAAGTCCTTTCTCGAAAAGAATCAGGTGAAGTTCGTGCTTGCTCAGTTTGTCGACATTCATGGGGTCGCTAAAACCAAATCGGTGCCGGTCAACCACTTTGAAGACATTCTCAATGACGGGGCCGGCTTTGCGGGTTTTGCCGTGTGGGGCCTGGGGCAGGAGCCGCATGACCCTGACTTTATGGCTGTCGGGGATCTCTCAACCCTAACCCTGATTCCCTGGCAACCGGGCTACGCTCGGATCGTCTGTAACGGACGAGTTCGAGGCAAACCGTACCGTTATGACACTCGTTACATTCTGGAACAACAGATCAACCGGCTGAGCAAGCAAGGGTGGACTCTGAACACAGGATTGGAGCCCGAGTTCATGCTGTTGGTGAGAAACCCTGACGGTTCGCTACGTCCTGCCGACGACTCGGACACATTGGACAAGCCTTGCTACGACTACAAGGGACTTTCGCGGAGCCGGAGTTTTCTCGAGAAACTCGTGGGTGCTCTTCAAGCCACAGGTTTCGATGTCTATCAAATTGACCACGAGGATGCCAACGGGCAGTTTGAGATCAACTTCACCTATTCCTCTGCTATGACAACGGCAGATCGCTATGTGTTATTCCGCATGGCTGCGGGCGAGATCGCCCGCGAGTTCGGCATGATCTGTACCTTCATGCCCAAGCCGATGTCGAACCGCACCGGGACGGGATGTCACCTGCATCTCTCGATTGCAGACTCCCGGGGAGCAAATCTCTTCAAGGATGATACAGACAAGAACCAACTCGGGCTCTCCCAGTTGGCGTATCACTTCCTGGGTGGTTTGCTGGCGCACGCTCCTGCCCTGGCCGCGCTGGTGGCGCCCTCGGTGAACTCGTACAAGCGGTTGGTGGTAGGCCGCTCATTGTCGGGCGC
>Ga0075431_100005385_pt1 | contig 12637 bp, 10 predicted proteins | sample RhiMetdeltSRZDD5_FD_75297 | JGI IMG/M metagenome (GOLD analysis project Ga0075431, IMG submission 75297) | Populus rhizosphere microbial communities from Tennessee, USA - Rhizosphere MetaG P. deltoides SRZDD5 | ecosystem: Host-associated > Plants > Roots > Rhizosphere > Soil | place: USA... | reverse complement strand
GGGGGGCATGACCCGGGGACGGTCGGAGCGCGGGCCGAGTGACGCGGCAGGGGCCGAGGAGCCCTCGGGTCTTGCCGCACCGTAAACCGTCACGGGCTCGGGTTGCTGCCGTCGACATCGGAGACCGAAATCCGATGCGACTTCTCCGCGAGATTCACAGCCGCGGCAGGGGCGATGGAACCCGTGCTCGCAACGGCACCTGGTGACATACTGCGAGCACGAACTCATCGTTTGCTAACGATCGATACGGGCGGAGGGTGCCATGACGATTCCGGCTTTCGTGCGTCCAACCAGGCTGTTCGGAGTCGTCGCGGTTCTGGCAGCGGTCGTCGCGCTCGCCGCGGCCTCCGGTGCCGTTGCCAACGTCCCAGTTACGTCGGTGAGCACCGACCCGTTCACGAACCCGGATAGCCAGCACGCGACCGAGGTCGAGCCCGACACCTTCGCCTCCGGCCAGACCGTCCTCGCGACCTTCCAGGTCGGCCGGTTCTTCAACGGCGGCGCCTCGGACATCGGCTGGGCTCGCTCGACCGATGGCGGGGCGACCTGGGGCGTCTCCAGCTTCCTGCCCGGCCTGACCTCGAACGCGGGGCCGTTCGGCGACCCGGACAGTCAGTTCACGCGCGTCAGCGACCCGGTGGTCGCCTTCGACGCCAAGCACAACACCTGGATGATCTCCTCGATCCCGCTGCTGCCGAACACCGACGTCCCCACGATCTTCGTCAGCCGGTCCACCAACGGTGGCGCGACGTTCCAGGATCCGCCGAGCCAGATCCCGTCCCCGGCCGCCAGGAAGATCAATCTAGACAAGAACTGGACCGTCTGCGACAACCACCGGGGCAGCCCGTTCTTCGGAAATTGCTACACCGAGTTCGACAACTTCGGCGAGGGCGACCTCGAGTACATGAGCACGTCCAAGGACGGCGGCAAGACCTGGAGCACCCCGGTTTCGCCCGCGGGGAACCCGCATGGGCTCGGCGGTCAGCCGGTGGTCCAGCCCAACGGGACCGTGATCGTGCCGTTCGAGAGCCTCAAGGGCACGATCGGGGCGTTCCGCTCAACCGACGGCGGGGCCACATGGTCGAAGGAGTTCGTGGTCTCGAAGATCCGATTCCACCCGAACTCCGGCGGGCTGCGGACGAGCCCGCTGCCGAGCGCGGAGATCGATGGCGCCGGCAACGTCTATGTCGCCTGGGAGGACTGCGGGTTCGAGTCCCATTGCTCGGCCAACGACATCGTCTTCAGCAGCTCGTCCGACGGCATGAACTGGAGCGCCGTCAAGCGGATCCCGATTGATCCCGTCGGCAGCGGCGTCGACCACTTCATCCCGGGCCTGGCCGTGGATCCCGCCACCTCGGGGTCGGGCGCGCACCTGGCGCTGACGTATTACTTCTATCCGGACGCCGCCTGCACGCCCGACACTTGCCAGCTCAAGGTCGGCTACACGTCCTCACCCGACGGCGGCGCGCACTGGAGCGCCCCAACCCAGCTCGCCGGGCCGATGTCGCTCCACGACATCGCGGCGACCTCGCAGGGGCCGATGGTCGGCGATTACATCTCGACCTCGTTCAACGCCTCGGGCACGGCGGCGACCGTGTTCGCGATCGGCAAGCGACACACCGGCACCGTGTTCGACGAGGGTATGTGGGCGCCGTCGACGCCGCTCTCCGTCGCCAGCGGGGCGCAGGCCACGCGGGCCGCCGGCGGCGGTCAGCCCAGCGGCCCCGGCGTCGGGGAAGCCCAGCACGCCGTCAGGAACGACTAGCGTCACGGCCGGAGGCCGAGCGATGTCGCGTTTCGGTGCGACTTGTTGCCCATCCCGGGACGTACTTGTCGAGGGTGAAGCTCGGAGAGTGGTGGCCCAGGAGCCGTTTGCCCGCACCCGGCGACGGAATTAGGCTACCCTAACTCTCCCGATGCGACCCAGCTTTACCTGAACCCCTGGGGAGGTAACGCTTGTCCTTTTCCGCGACCGTCCTGCTGGGCGCCCTGGCCGGATTCACGATCTTTCTCGGGCTCCCGTTCGGCCGTCTCCAGATCCTGGGTGACCGGGGGCGGGTCGCGCTCGCGATGTTCGCCGTCGGCGTGCTGGCGTTCCTGTTCGTCGACATCTTCGAGCACGCCTTTGGAATCGTCGAGGAACCCGTGGAGGCGCTTCGTCACGGCGACGGAAGCCTGGCGAAGGCGGTGGGTCTGGTCGCGCTGCTCGGCGGCGGGTTTGCGGCGGGCACCGCGGGGCTCGCGGCGATCGAGCGCTGGATGCGCCCCAAGGGCCCGACGCGCCCGCCGATCGCGGGCGGCTCGGCGGACGCGATCGCGGTCGAGGATGCCGATCGTCTCGAGGCGCAGGCCGTAACCGCCCACAGACGCGCCCTGCAGGTGGGGATGACGATCGCCGCGGCGATCGGACTTCACAACTTCGCGGAGGGTCTTGCGATCGGAGTGTCCGCCAGCACGGGCGAAATCGGCCTCGCGACCGTGCTCATCATCGGCTTCGCGCTCCACAACGCAACCGAGGGGTTCGGCATCGTCGGGCCGTTGGGCTCGGTGCGCCCATCGTGGGGCTGGCTTGCACTCGCAGGGCTGATCGGCGGTGGGCCTGTATTCGTGGGAGCCATCGTCGGTTACAACGTCACCTCGGAGCCGCTCGAGCTCGCGTTCTACGGGCTTTCAGGTGGCGCCATCCTCTATGTGATCGGTGAGGTCTGGAACGGGATGCGCCGCTACGGGCACCGAGAGCTCGGCCTCTGCCTGCTTTCGGCCGGTTTTCTGGTCGGGATCGCGACCGACCTGGTGGTCGTCTATGGCGGCGGATAGTCGCCGCGCCCCTACTCGATCGAAAAGACACTCGCCCGCCGCGACTCACTCAGAAACCCCGAGGAGCAGATCGCGGAAGGCCCGCTGGCTCCTCGAGCACCACTTCTGCTGTGCCCGGCTCGGCCTTCGCCCCCCGTGGGTGACGATGGAGTTCCTGCGCCGCCCGTGAGCCGGGCGAGCAGCCCTTGACCGACCGGCCTCAGAACGCCGCGAAGCGAATGAAGCTGATCGCTCCCGCCACGAGGCAGTAGAGCGCGAGCGGGAGCAGGGTGCGCGTCTCGAGGTACTTGACCAGGTACCGCGATGCGAGCTGGTGCTTTCAGGCGCTGTTCATCCTCCGCGAGCAGGATCCGGTCCGTGCCCTTGGAGGCTCGCGCGCACCGCTCACGACGGCGGGTTCGATTGCGACGGCTCGCCGGAGTCGCCCTGCTCCCGGCGCTGGCCGCCGTGGGCTTTGCCGTGGCGCATGTCGCGGACAGTGAACCCGACTCAGGGCCCACGGCCGATCCGCCTGCCGGTGCCGCCGCTCCGGCCCAGCCGGCTCGCCAGCCCAAGGCTCCGCCTCCGGCCCACCCGAAGACGCGCCCGGGATCCAACCCCGGCGTCCTCCCGGGCGACGTGCTGATCGCCGACAAGGCGAACAACCGCCTCCTCGAGGTCGATCCGTACGGCCGCGTCGTCTGGCGCTTCCCGAGGCCGGGAGACCTGACTCCGGGCCAGACCTTCCAGGTACCCGACGACGCCTTCTATTCGCCGAACGGCCGCTCGATCGTCGCCACGCAGGAGGACGACTTCACCATCAGCGCGATCGACGCCCACCGGCACCGGATCTCCTACCGGTACGGCGTCCCCGGAGTCCCCGGATCGAGCGCGAACCATGTCTACAACCCCGACGACGCGATGATGCTTCCCGGCGGGCAGATCCTCACCGCGGACATCAAGAACTGCAGGCTGCTCGTGCTTCAGCCTCCTTCCCACTCCCCGGTCCGGCAGATCGGCTCGACGGCGGGGTGCATACACGACCCCCCGCGCGACTTCGGCTCACCCAACGGCGCCTTTCCCGCCTCGAACGGGGACACGATCGTGACCGAGATCACGGGCGACTGGGTGGACGTCCTGTCGCCGTCCGGCCAACTGCTCCATGCGGTTCATGCGCCCGGCTTCACCTACCCGTCGGACACCAACCAGCTGCGGCCGGGAGTGTTCCTGAGCGTGGACTACACCTCCCCGGGAGCGATCGAGACCTTCAACACGAAGGGCCACCTCCTATGGAGGTTCGCCCCGACGGGCGCCAACGCGCTCGATCATCCATCGCTGGCGATCCCGCTGCCGAATGGCGACATCCTCGCCAACGACGACTACAACGACCGCGTGATCGTCGTCGACCCGCAGACCAACAAGATCGTCTGGCAGTACGGCCACACGGGACAACCCGGGACCAGGCCGGGCTTCCTAAACATCCCCGACGGCGTGGACCTCGCGCCGCCCAACTCGCTGATCGATGGCTTTCCGGGGGCAAAGGCGCCGCGGTAGACGGATCGGAAGGATCGGCCTAGCCACCGCTGGGTGCGTGGCAGCCGTCACGGGATGCAGCGGAACACACTCTCCGGGGCCGCCGGCATCACACCCGCTGGCCGCGAGGGCTAATCACCGGTCGCGGGCCACGCGCGACCGGCTCTCGCGAAGGCGCGTCTACCTCGGCAGGTCGGTCAATGGGCGGCGCGTATACGCGGTCAAGGTCGGCGACCTCGACAACCCCCGAAGCGTGCTCGTGGTCGGCGACATCCACGGCAACGAGAGTGCCGGGATCCCCGTGGCGCGGGCCCTCGCGTCCTCCCCTCCGCGCCGCGAGTCGCTGATCGTCGTGATCAAGGACCTCAATCCCGATGGAGTCGCGGCAGGGATTCGGCAAAACGCACACGGCGTCGACCTCAATCGCAACTTCCCGTACCGCTGGCGGCCACTCGGCTCTCCCGGAGACCTCCAGTATTCGGGGCCGCATCCCCTCTCGGAGCCCGAGGCCCGCATCGCGCACTCGCTCATCCTTCGGGCTCGCCCCAGGGTCACCATCTGGTTTCACCAGCCGCTCGGGCTCGTCGACGAATCGGGCGGGAGCATCGTCGTCGAGCGACGATTCTCGCGGCTCACCGGGCTGCCACTGCGCCGACTGACGCGGTATCCGGGAAGCGCGGCAGGCTGGCAGAACCACCGCCTGCCGGGGACGACGGCATTCGTCGTCGAGCTGCCGGCGGGGCGACTCTCTTCGGCCGGCGTCGCCCGATATGCCGCCGCGGTCAGAACCCTGAGCCGCTCCTGAAGCCGCATTCAGGAGCGTTTCAGGGGGCCCGGCCCAAGATGGCCGCATGATGAAGAGTCTTCTCAGCCGAACCCCATTCCTGCTCATCCCAATCGCGGCCGGTGTATTGATCGCCGGGTGTGGGTCCTCGAGCTCCTCCACCACCTCGGTCAGCGCGGGTGGCTCAAGCGCCTCCGCCTCAGAGGCCGCCAGTGCCGCCACCGGCGACATACCCGACAACCAGCAGTTCCTCCGCTACACGAACTCCGCGGCCGGATACTCGCTTGTTTATCCGCAAGGCTGGGCCCGGAAGGGGTCGGCCAACGACATCACGTTCTCCGACAAGGACAACAGCGTCCAGGTCCAGATCACCAAGGGTGGGTCACCGACCCTCGCGTCGGTGACCGCTGAGCTGAAGAAGGAGGCCGCGAAGGATCCGACGCTGCAGCCGGGACAGCCGCAGCAGATGCAGCTTCCGAGCGGCCCGTCGGTCCACGTCGTCTACCACGTCCAAGGGCCACCGGATCCGGTGACCGGCAAGAAGCCGACCCTGATGGTCGACCGATACGTCCTCGGTAACAAGGGCCGGCTTGCGACGGTCAACGAGGCGACTCCGGTCGGGGTGGACAACGTGGACGCCTACCGAAAGATCATCGAGAGCTTCAGGTGGAGTTGACCACTGGAGTCGACCGGGCTCGGGAGCCAGGCGGCAAGCAGTTCCCGAGCCTCTACGTCGAGCCGGAAAAGGCCGCCGAGGAAATCGACTGGCCAGCGCTCGAGTTCAACGACGTCTTCAAGATCTACGAGTCGGGCTCGGCCCGCACGGTCGCGCTTCGCGGCCTGGACCTCCGCGTAGAACCGGCCGAGCTTGTCGCGGTGGTCGGACCCTCGGGTAGCGGCAAGAGCACACTTCTCGCGCTGGCCGCCGCGCTCGACCGGCCCTCGGCGGGTGACGTCACCGTGAACGGCCGGTCCCTCGCCCACCTCGACGAGGCGGGCCTCGCGTCGCACCGCTCGCGAAGTGTCGCGATCGTCTTCCAGTCCGACAACCTGTGGCCGGAGCTGAGCGCGCGGGAGAACGTCGCGACGGCGCTGCGCCTCGCGGGTCGGCCCCATCCGGAGCGAACGGCCGAAGAGACGCTGGGCGCGTTCGGCCTCTCCGAACGCACGCACCTCCGCCCAGGCTCGCTCTCCGGCGGCGAGCAGCAGCGGGTGGCGATCGCCGCCGCCGCGGCGCGAAGGGCACCCCTGGTGCTGGCCGACGAGCCGACCGGCGAACTCGATGAGAAGAACGAGGGAATCGTCCTCAGGAGCCTGGCGGACCTCCGCGACCGATTCGAGTCGACGATCGTCGTGGTCACGCACTCCGACCGTGTCGCGGCCGCTTGCGACCGGGTGATCGAGCTTCACGACGGGAAGGTGGCCACTGGGAAGGACGCGCCGTGACCCTCGCGACGCCCCCGCGGACGATGCTCGCCACCTGTGAAGGTGTCGAGGTCGGCTATGGCAGCGGAGCGGCGCGGGTGGTCGCGCTCGCAGGCGTCGACCTCTCCGTCCCTGCGAACGACCACGTGGCCCTGCTCGGCCGCTCGGGCTCCGGGAAGACCACACTTCTTCATGTTCTGGGCGGATTGATCGTCCCGGGCGAGGGAAGAGTCCTGTGGAAGGGGGCGCCTCTGTCCTCGTTGGATGCGGCGGCTCGCGGTGCTGCTCGGGCGGGCGGTATCGGCTATGTCTTCCAGGGCTCGAACCTGCTTCCCAACCTGTCGGTGTGGGAGAACGTGGCCTTTGCTGATCTCGTCGCTCGCGAGCGTGACGGGAAGGTCCGGCGCGACCTGGGTCCGGACCCGCTGCTCCAGCTCGTGGGCCTGCCTCACAAGGCTGACGCACTCCCAGCCGAGCTCTCCGGCGGCGAGGCTCAGCGCGTCGCGATCGCGCGCGCGCTGGTGCAGCACCCCGACCTGCTGCTCTGCGACGAGCCCACCGGCCATCTGGACTCGGACACCGGCGAGCGGGTCCTCGACCTGATCGAAGCGCTCCGCGCCGAGCTCTCCTTTGCGCTCGTGATCGCGACGCATGACGCCGACGTCGCGGCGCGTGCCCCCCGAACGATCGAGCTCGCCGACGGCCGCATCGTCGAGGAGCTTGGCGGATGACGGCTCTTCACGCGCGTCTCGCCATCGCGGGACTGGTGCGAGCGCCCGGACGCACCCTGTTGCGGATCGCCGTGGTGACCGCCGCGATCGGGCTGCTCGCGGCGATGCTCCTGTTCATCGGCAACTCCCTGCGAAGCGCATCCGCTTCGGCCGTGCGACAGGTCCCGCTGGACTGGCAGGGCCCGGTTTCCTCAGCGACGCAGGCTCAGCGCGCGGCGCGCGCGGTGGCCAAGCAGCCGGGGGTCGCAGAGGCGTCCCCGACCGCGACGGCCCCGTTCTCATCGTCAACGCACACCGGCCCGGCCGGGCGCACGACGACCGCCAACGGCTCCATCCTGGCCGTCCCGGCGAACTACTCGCACAGCATCCACACGTTCCGCCTCCTCCACGGCTCGCTGAAGCCGCGGGGCGTCGTCCTGGATCAGCAGATGGCCGCGACCCTCCAAGCGCAGATCGGCAACACCGTCAAGCTCGTCCCGAAGCCCGGCGCCAAGCCGCAGCCGTACAAGGTCACGGGTGTGGGGCTGATCACCGCCCCCGATCAGGTCTTCCAGCCGCTCAACCCCTCGGTTGGGCCGACCCCCGCCCAGCCGCCCGAGAACGCGGTGATCATGCGGTTCGGCACCTTCAAGCGAACGCTCGGCCCGCAGTTACCGCCGGTCACGACCTCCAGCGCGCTGGTCAACTCGCAACCGGGCGCGCAGAAGGGCATCCAGTGGCAGGTGCAGGCGCAGCTGAACCCTGCCCCGCTCGAGGCGGGCAGTCCCTCCGCCGCGCTGACGCTCGCGGGGCAGACCCTCCTTCGCGTGGAGCGCTCGATCCCGGGGCGCGTGCAGTTCGTCGACAACCTCGCCGACTCCCTCAATACCGCCGCCCAGGACTCGCTCTACGCGCAGACGCTCTACATCATGCTTGCGGTCCCCGGGGCCCTGATCGCGCTCGGGGTCGCGTATCTCGCGGCCCTCGGCGCCAGCGAGCGGGAGCGCCGTGATCTGGCGCTGCTCCGCGCACGGGGAGCCCGAAGGCGCGACCTGCTGACGCTAGCCCTCGTGGAGAGCGCCGCCGTCGGCGTCATCGCCGGGCTGATCGGGGCGGCTATCGGCCTCGCCGCCGTCCAGCTCTTGGTCTCCGGCGGCGCCCATCTCACCACGGGGCGCACGATCACGGCCGTGGTTGCGAGCGTCGTGCTCGGCATCGTCGGCTCCGCGGCGGCGAGGCTCGCGGCGACCGCCTCGGTGCTCAGACGCGAGGTCTCGGAGGGACGTCGAAGCGCTGTCCGGGATCGTAAGCCGCTCTGGCAGCGGTACTACCTCGACTTCCTGGCGCTTGCCCTCAGCGCTCTCATCTACTGGCTCACCATCCACACCGGCTTCTCGGCGGTGATCAACCCGGACTCCAACCCCACCCTGTCGCTGTCGGTGTACATGTTCCTGGGACCGGCGCTGCTGTGGATCGGGGCGTCGCTGCTGCTGGTTCGCCTCAGGGGCCGGGTCCTGTCGTGGCTGGCGGCACGGGCATCTCGAACCAACCGTGAGTCACAGCTCGCCTTCATCCTGGCGAGCGCGGGACGGCGCGGAGCGGCGATCAACCGCGGCCTCGTGGTGATCGGCCTGCTGCTGGCGTTCGGGGTGAGCCTCGCGGTCTTCTCCGCCACCTATGACCAGCAGGCCCAAGTGGACGCGCAGTTGACCCTTGGTGCCGACGTCACCGTCTCCGCGCCGCCGGGCACGACGGCAAAGGCCAATCTTCCAGCGAAGGTCGCGTCCGCACCCGGCGTCGCGGCGACCACCGCGGTCGATCACTCCTACGCCTACGTCGGGCCGGATCTCCAGGACACGTTTGGCATCGACCCCAGCACCTTCCCCAAGGCCACCACGCTCCGAGACTCCTACTTCATCGGCGGTACGGCGTCCCAGCTGATGAGCCGTCTCCTGCAGACCCGCGACGGGATCATGGTCTCCAAGGAGACGATCACCGACTACTCGCTCAAGCCCGGAGAGCTGCTGAAGCTCCGGGTCCTCGACCAGCGCACCGGAAAGTTCAAGGTCGCGCGCTTCCACGTCATCGGCACCGTGCAGGAGTTCCCATCGGCCCCTCGGGACTCGTTCATGGTCACGAACGCGAGCTACCTCGAGCACGTCACCCACGCACCGGGGCCGAACGAGGTGTTCGCGAGCACGAGCGGCAGCCCGCGCGTGGTCGCGGCCAAGGTCGCCGCCGTCACCCGCAGGTACGGCACCACGGTCAAGAACCTCGACCAGCAGGCCGTCCAGACGGTCAGCTCGATCACGACCGTCGACCTGACCGGGATCAGCCGCATCGAGGAGGTCTTCGCGGTCGTCCTCGCCGCGGCCGCGATGGCGCTGTTCGTCGCGATCGGGATCGCCGAGCGACGGCACGAGCTGGCCACGATGGCGGCCATCGGCGCGCCGCTGCGGCGAATCGGGGCGTTCGTGTGGAGCGAGGCCGGGCTCGTCCTCGGCGCGGGCCTGATCATCGGGGCCGGGCTCGGCTGGCTGATGGCGCAGATGCTCGTCGCCATGCTCACCCACGTCTTCGATCCGCCCCCGGACCATCTCGCGATCCCCTGGGGTTTCCTCGCCGTGCTCGGGGGGGCCGCCGCCGCGGCGATGCTCGTCGCCTCCATGCTTGCCGGCCGCCTGCTCATCAGGCTGCCGCTGGGCCAGATCCTGCGCGAGCGCTGATAACTCACCGAGGCATACTGGACTGACGATGGCATCGCGCGTGCTAGTGGTGGAGGACGATGCTGGCCTCGCCGACCTCCTGAGACGCGGCCTGGACGAGGAGGGATTCGCCGTCCGGGCGGTCGCTCGCGGGGGTGACGCGGTCGGTGCCGCCGCCAGGGAGTCGCCCGACGTCCTGATCATCGACATCGGCCTTCCGGACGCGGACGGCCGCGACGTCTGCCAGGCGCTTCGAGCACACGGCATCTCCTCGCCCGTCCTCTTCCTGACCGCGCGCGACGCGGTCACCGACCGGCTGTCCGGGTTCGGCGTGGGCGGTGACGACTACGTGACGAAGCCGTTCGACTTCAACGAGCTCGTGGCCCGCCTGCGGGCGCTCCTTCGGCGAAGCGGTGTCGACGGCGTGGTGACCGTGGGCGACCTGCGACTGGACCCGCAGAGCCATGCGGCCACGTCCGGCGAGCGCACGGCCCCGATGACCCCGACCGAGTTCCGCCTGCTCGGCGCCCTCGCCTCGCGCCCCAACCAGACCCTGCGCCGCCTCGAGCTGGTGCGGGCAGCGTGGCCACACGGGGCGGTCGTGCACGACAACACGCTCGACGTCTACGTCGCTCGCCTGCGGCGTAAGCTCCGAGACCTCGGCAGCTCGGCGGAGCTGCGGACGGTGCACGGCGTCGGCTACCAGCTTCGGGGATCCGCGTGAGCAAGCGGCTCGGGCTTCGTGGGCGGCTGACGGCGATCGTGCTCATCGCGTCCGTCATCACGCTCGCCGTTCTCGTCACCGGCTTCAACCTCGCGCTTCGGGCCAGCCTCGACCACGACGCCAATCAAGTCCTTGCCGGACGCGCCGCCGCCGCGATCGACGCGGTGAGGGCCGGGAGTGGCCGAATCCGGTCGGTCGAGGCGCCCGATCAGGGGTCGGTGGACGCGCAAACCTGGGTCTTCGCCGGCCGCCGCATCCTCGAGCGCCCTCCCGCCCCACCGGCGGTCCAGAAGGTGGCCAGGAGCATGAACGGTGGGGCCCGGGGCTACCTCGACGAGCCCACCTCCGACACCCGGCTGTATGCGGTGCCCGTGATCAGCGGGGGGTCGCGCGCCGGGACCGTCGTGGTTGGACTGGGCCTCGAGCCCTACGAGCACACCGCCTCGCGTGCGTTCCTCGCCTCGCTCATCTTCGCCGCGGTCGTGCTTGGGCTGATCGCGCTCGCGGTCAGGTGGGTGATCGGCGGAGCCCTGCGGCCGGTGGCGCGCATGACCGAGGAGGCGGAGGCCTGGACCGAACGCGATCTCGACCACCGCTTCGACGTCGGCGAGCCGCACGACGAGCTCACCCAGCTCGCGGCGACCTTCGACCGGATGCTCGCTCGCCTGGCGGGGAGCCTCAGGCGGGAACAGCGCTTCTCGGCGGAGGTCTCGCATGAGCTTCGCACCCCGCTCTCCGCGATCGTCGCCGAGGCCGAGCTCGCGCTGCGGCGCGATCGCACCCCGGCCGAATATCGCGACGCCCTCGCCGAGATCGCCGAGCGCGCGCGCCAGCTCGAACGAACCCTCGAGACTCTCCTCACAGCGTCACGCGCCGAGCTCGCAGGGGATCGCGGGAGCGCCGACGCCGCGGACGTGGCCGAGCTCGCGATCGAGTCATGCGCACCGCTCGCCGAGTCGAATCGCATCGACGTCGATCTCGTCAGGCCACGCGTCCCGGTGCGGGTCGGAGTGGATCGCGACACCGCCGAACGGGTCCTCGCGCCGGTGCTCGAAAACGCCTGCCGGTACGGGCGAAGCCGCGCCACCGTGGAGGTCAGCAGCGAAGACGGAGTCGTCGACTTCATCGTCAGCGACGACGGTCCCGGGCTCGACCCAGATGAGCACGACCGCGTCTTCGAGCCCGGCGAGCGCGGCAGGGCCGCGAACCTCGCGAACGGAGCGGGCCTGGGCCTGTCGCTCTCGCGCCGCCTGGCGCTGGCGCTCGGCGGCCGGGTGGACAGCCTCGAATGTGACGCGGGGGCGAGGTTCCGGGTGCGAATTCCACCTGGGTAGGGTCTTTGTCGTCTCAAGCGTCGCAGACTCGAGTCGATGAGCGGTCTCAAGTCGACGCGTTCCCGCCCCGGCGGCCTCCGATGCGCTCCTGCTTCCCAAATTCTAGACGGGCCCCGGCGGGGCTTGCAACGGCTGAGTGGCTTGGACCCGTGGCATTCCAGTGGCGCCCGGCCCGACGTCGGCTGCCTGTTGGAGAATTCAGTGCGCCCTGCGTTGGCCGCACGTCGCCCATCACTGTGAGGCGCTCGAGATCGCGATCGATCACCACTAGGTCTTGACTGCACTTCGTGCACTGCCCTTCGTCGAGAGAGCGAGCGCCGGTCACCGCGTAGCGTCGCCCGCACGATGGGCACACGAGTAGATGCATCTCGTGCTCTCCTTCCGGGAGCCAAACGGCTCCATATTTGCCGGCGGTCGGTGAGCTGCACGCGACCGGCCTCAGCGCCATCGTTGCTCACCGACCTTTTCGGAGGGTCAAGGCCGGCTAAGGACTTTCTTCAAGATTCGCCCAAGCAGAAAGGCCCGGTCACGATCGAGTACTCCCCCTGATCTAAGAGGTGCGTTCCTGCTCGGATCTATCAGCGACCCGACGGACTGCGACGGGCGGGCTCGAACAAGAGGCTCGC
>Ga0075431_100005384_pt1 | contig 12638 bp, 7 predicted proteins | sample RhiMetdeltSRZDD5_FD_75297 | JGI IMG/M metagenome (GOLD analysis project Ga0075431, IMG submission 75297) | Populus rhizosphere microbial communities from Tennessee, USA - Rhizosphere MetaG P. deltoides SRZDD5 | ecosystem: Host-associated > Plants > Roots > Rhizosphere > Soil | place: USA... | reverse complement strand
CATCACCATCGACGGATCGAAACGAGTCCACGTCGACACCGTTTGGCACGACGACCACACGTGACCGCGGCGACTTGGACAGGAGCAGCGAGCGATCGTGCTCGGAGCATGTGACGTTCAGAGCGATGCGCTCGCACTGTTCGCGCTCGACCGCGTCCATCAGGCGCGCCTGATGGCGGAAGTACGCCCGGCGCCACGTAACACGATCGAGTGCGGCGCGTCGTCCGAGCAAATGCGATTCCACGTCGTGGTGCACGCAGACAACGGGCAAGTCGCGGCAGGTTGGGAGATATCGAGCGAGGTCGAGGCTGTCGACATGGACCAGCGCGAAGTCACCAGATCGCACGAGCTCGGCCAGCCGCCGTTGGAACGGCCGCGACTGGTAGACATAGCGTGTGTAGACGCGGCCGAACATCGCGCTCCGCAGATGGTCCCAGACGAATCTCGGGCGGCTGTGCTTGTGCGGGAGGGCAAACACTTCAACCGCGGCAATCGGTGACAACCCCTCGCGGCCGTCGGCGATATCGCGCGCAGAGCCATTCGAGGAGGTGCGCGCTCGTTCGAAGCAGAGCGCGGTCACGTCGAACTCGCGGGCGAGAAGACGAAGGATGTGGTACGTCCTGATCCAGACACCGCCATCTGGCGGGTACGGCAACGTCTGACAGAGAAACAGCAGGCGCGGACGCTGGATCGCCGGGCGCCCTGGCTCGGTCACGCCTGCCAACGTGCCCTCCACGCTTGAAACATGATGACCGCCCACAGCGCCGCGCCAGCCGGCCGCCCGAGCTGCAGCCCCTCCCAGGATTCGATGATGCTCTGCGGATTGAGGAGCCCCGTCTTGGCCAGTTCATCAGGTGCCAGCAGATCGCTCGCCCAACGCTTCAGCGGGCCGCGTAACCATCGATCGATTGGAACGGAAAACCCCATCTTGGGTCGCTCGACGAGCGCCTTCGGCACGCGTCGATAGAGCACCTGCCGCAAGATCCATTTCCCGACGCCGTCCTGAAGCTTCAACGCACGCGGCAGGCGCCACGAGAACTCGACAAGACGATGATCGAGGAGCGGCGCGCGCACTTCCAGGCTGACGGCCATGCTCGCTCGATCCACTTTCGCGAGCAGGTCATCGGGCAGGTACGCGAGTTGATCGGCCAGCATCATTCGATCGAGCAGGTCTGCTGGCTCGCACCCGTTCAGAATCTTCTCGTTCTGATCGAAATCGACTCGCTCCTCCGTGACGACATCCTCAGGATGCTGCCAGGCCGATAGCAGCGAGCGGTACATGTCGCCGACCGAGTCGGCGTTCATCACGTGGCCCAGTTTGAGCACGCGCTCGCCGAAGTGTTCCGACGGCACTCGTGGAAGGACCGCTGACGTGAAGCGGTGCACGCGATCCCAGGTCGTCGAGGAGACGAGACCAATGCCTGCGCCGACGCGGCGCCGGAGTGCCGAGGGCATACGTTCGAGACGGGACAGCACACGAGTGCCGTACACATAGCGGTTGTATCCGCCAAACAGCTCGTCGCCACCGTCGCCACAGAGGGCCACGGTGACCTCTCGACGAGCCAACTGAGATACCAGTAACGTCGGCAGCTGCGACGGATCGGCCAGCGGCTCGTCGAAGATGTCCGGCATTCGTGGCACCAGCGCACATGCATCGTCGCCGGTGAGTATGAGCTCGGTGTGGTCGGTGCCGATGTGCCGGGCAACGCGCGCCGCATGGCGCGCTTCGTCGAATTCCTCTTCGGCGAATCCGATGGTGTAGGTCTTGATCGGCTGGCTGCTCGCTTCCTGCATGAACGCCACGACCGTCGACGAATCGATCCCGCCGGACAACAGGGCGCCAAGAGGCACGTCCGCGCACATCCGGCGACTGACGGCATCAGCGACACGCGAGTCGAGCTCGTCGATTGCGTCAGAGGGTGACCCCTCGAATGGGTGCGAGAGTCCATGAGTTGCCGCATCACGCAGCGACCAATACGACTCTGGGGCCGGCAACGGGAAACTCGGATCCGAAATCGCCAACAGATGTGCCGCCGGCACTTTGATGGCACGCTCGAAGATGCTCCTTGGCGCCGGAACGTACAGGTAACGCAGGTACGACGCGAGCGCCGCGCGATCGATCGTGCGGTCGAAGGACGGTCCGGCGACCAGCGCCTTGAGCTCCGAGCCGAAGGTCACAAGGCCCGGTTCTCGATACACGTACAGCGGCTTCTTCCCGAGCCGATCGCGTACGAGCAGCAGCTCTCGACGATGAACGTCCCACACGGCGCACGCAAACATGCCTACCAGATGACGGAGAGCCTCGCGCACGCCCCATCGGTCGAACGCGGCGAGCATCACCTCGGTGTCCGAGGAGCCGCGGAAACGGAATCCGCTTCCCTCGAGCTCATGCCGAAGGTCCTTGAAGTTGTAGATCTCGCCGTTGAAGACGGTGACGTACCGACCCGACGAAGACGTCATCGGCTGATGGCCGAGGGGAGACACGTCGATGATCGCAAGACGCCGGAACCCAAATGCCACGCCGGCATGCTCGTCGATCCATGAGCCGCTGTCGTCGGGTCCGCGATGGGCGATCGGCAGCGTCATACGACTGACGTGATCGCCGAGCTCGTCCCGCGAGAAGCCGGCAGTGCTCAGGACACCCGCAAATCCACACATAGTCGTTACGTCTTCAATGCGCTGCCGCCACCGGCTCGCCGGGGCGCCTGACAGAGTCCATCGCTCGATGGCCAGACAACACCGCGTCGGCAACGGCCATCGCGACCGTCATCGATCCGGACGGCGTCAGGTGAAAGCAGTCGTAGTAGGTCTCGAGACTCTGTTCGAGGAGCGGCATCAGATTCAGGTGCTGCAGCCGGAGCTCGTTCGCCACGCGAGCGGACCTCATTTCGAGCAGCGTGATGAGGTGCGAGACCACCTCGAACGAGTAGTAGGTGGTGACCTCCTGCCGCCAGACCTGACCGACGCCGCCGTGCCACATGCGCGCCGCCTCGCGCGCGCTGAACTCCTTGTCGAGCCACGGTTGATGGACCACGAGCACGCGATCGGCGTGCGCCATCGCTCGCTGCAAAAGCCGACGGAGGTGGAGCTCGAAGTGATCGAGCATCGGGGCTGGATCGGGAGCCGAGTACCGGATCTCGGTGGCGCGGGCCCTCATCGCAGCGGCCTTCCTGTACCAACGGCCCGTCTTGTGATGCACGACGACGGGACGGAGCCAGCGTCGCCTCACCCTCAGCGCCAGCTCCACCGCCGCGAGCGTCTTCGGCGTCCAGCCAAAGGGACATTCCGGATGGATCAGGAACACGTCTGCGGCACGCACCGGCCCGGGAATTCGTGGCGGCGCTCCCACCTCGAGCCATCGCAGCACATCGCTTATACCAACGAGGACAATGATGGTCGAGAGTCGAGGATAACGAGGCAGCACACGTTCGAAAATCAGATCGAGCGCTTCCGATCCGACGCCGGATCGAGCCACGGTTCCGACGTGGACTTTCGTCGCATTCAACCGGTGCAGCGCTGCGGGTCGTTCGAGCAGCCGCTGGAGCGCCCCAGGCCAGGCCGAGCGTTGATCGAGCAGGAGGCCTTCCGGCTGACTCCCGCCCCCAACCAAGATGCGGTAGAGACCACGGGTATCCGGCGGAAGGTCATCGCCACGCTCGCCGTCGCTGTTGACGTCGAAGTGCACTTCCGCTTCCAGTTCAGGGAAGGTTTCCGTGTCGATCATCAAGTGCTGGCGCAAACCCGGCGGCAGCACGAAGTACTCGCCCTTCCATCGGATCCATTGCCGCGCCGCGAGCTCGATCGCGACGGCCAGCAGCACGAGGGCAACCACTCCGGACGCGAGCGCGATCATCCGCACCTCCCCAGTGGGAACCAATCACGCCCCGACTTGACGACAGCGGCGGCGAGCTCTCGAGATGCGCGCCGCGCGCGGGTCAGTCGCGCCCCTGCCCACGCCGAGTACACGTCGGCATCGATGGTGACGCGTTCGTTCACTGGCCACAGATAATTCACGCCCTCGGCTCCTTTGAGACAATCAAACTCGGTGGCCCCTCTGCCGGTGCCAGAGTAATCGCTGTCGAGAATGTGACTTTTCCGAGGATCGCGTCTGATCTCGACATCCAGCCGAAGCGCCGCATCGTCGCGAGCGCCCTGCCTCGGCAACGCTGTGGTCGCTGGCACACACCGATCACGCTCGCACCCACGCTCGAACGGCAGGCAGTTGCGCTCTGAGATTCACGTAGGGATCCCCTCGATAGACGAACCACACCCAGGTAAGCCCGAACACCACGGCCATCGCGGACGCCGCAGCGAGAAGGCCAGGCAAACTACGAACCTGCAGCGACAACCTGAACCACAACAACAACGCCAGCACCGGCACAGCCCCGAGCATGGCGCGCGGGAGGACGTACTGGGCCCACCGGCCGATCGGCACCTGCACTTCCCGGCAGGCAACGACCAGCACGAACAGGGAGAAGAGCGCATTTGGAATCGCCGAGCCAAGCGCCACACCCAGCAGTCCCAATGGATACGCGAGCAGCGCGCTGAGCGCCACGTTCGCGAGACCAGCGATGAAGAACGCCAGAGCGGGCGTCCTCGGCTTCCCCAATCCGATCAGAATCGGCACGGCCACACCGCGGACGGGGAGAAACGCAAAGCCCGAGAGCATGAGGACCTGCAGCACCTGGCCGGATGGCCGCTCGTACGACGGATCGATCCACCAGCTGAGGAATCGCGGTCCCAGCACGACGAGAAAGAGACCGGACATGATCGTGAGAGACAACGCGACCTTCGACCACGTCAGGAACATTTCCCTGATGTCGTCGACCCGCCCCTGCGTGTTCAGCTTCGTGGTCATGGGCGAGATCACCGCCTCGATCGCAATCACGAAGTCCATCAGGTAGATCATCAGGCTGCTGGCGACCACGTAATAGGGGATGGTGCCCACACCGAGAAAGGCGCCGATGACGAGGGCGGCCGTTTCGAAACTGAGGCGGGCACCGGTGTTGAACACGAGGACGTAGAAGCCGAACGAGAAGATCTTCTTCACCATCCTCAGGTTGAATCCCGCGAAGCCAATTCGCACGTCCGGATAGCGACGACGAATGAGCAACCACGACACGCCAAAATCCACGATCAGGCACAGCAACTGAATCGACGCCAGAACGACGAGTGACGCGTTGAACGCAAGCAAGATGAACGTCAGCGTCGCTCGCACCGCGATGCCGATGAGACGGACGGCGTTGCGGCGCACGAAATCGTGATGAGCAAACAGGATGCCTTCGGGCAGCAGTCCCATGAAGCCGGCGGAGACCGTGGCGACCATCAGGATGAAGGCGAGCGGAGCCTCGCTCCTGAAGCTGCCCGGGATCTGATAGCTCTGAAACACAAACATCAGCAGCGCGCCCACGGCGGCAGCGACGACACCAATCGCCAGGTACAGACCGGCGCAGCTGCCGATGGTCTCTCTGATCCTGCGCTCGTCCTCGGCCGCGACGTGTTGCGACAGATATCGAACACAGGCAGCCGGAACCCCCAGGGACAGCAATGTGATGTGGCCGGTCAACGCGGTGATGAGCGTCCATGTGCCATAGCCGTCCTGACCAAGCGTCTTGATCGTGAATGGCGTGAGGAAGTAGGTCACGGCAATCGAGACGACCGTCAACACCCAATTGCTTCCAATGTTTCGCAACATAGCTCGCGTCGACGGGGCTGACTCGACACACGGCCCTGTACCAGATGTGTCTCTACGCGGGGTTATGAGCTTTCATCGATTGCACCAGTGGCGCCGCCGCTCGTGCGATGTGATCGAAACAGGCTTCGAACACAGGCCGATCGCCGTTGACGGGATCCTTGATCTCCAATGGCACCTCGGGCGCCAGACAGGTGAACAGGACGGTTTTCTCACGCGCTTCTGGAAAGCGACGCACCAGCTCGACGACCTGCCACACATCCATCACCAGAATCAGATCGCTTGCCGCCACGCGCTCGCGTGTCAGCGGCGATGCGGCATGCCCACGCAGATCGATCGATCGGGGCATCGCCGCCAGCAGCGCGTTCTCATGTGCCGGATTACCCGGGATCGCATACAAACCTGCGGAGCTGATCGCCGGGTGCGAGTGGGACCCAAGGGCGCGACGGAGCAGTCGCTCGGCAAACGCGCTTCGGATGATGTTGCCGTGGCACACCACCAACACGCTTCTCGCCGAGCGGACTGTCGCGTCCAGCGCTGCAGGGTTGCGCCGAATCTTCATCATTCGACTTCGCTCTCTGGCGCACGCGATTTGATGGAGGACTAATTGCGTCAGCTCACGGATGGCTCGATGGATTCCACCGGGCGCCCCACGGCGAGTCGCCGGCCGAGCGGGCGCATCGCCGTCACCGGTCTCTGGCGTCAACGCGACTTCCTGATAGACGCGCGTGAGCGCCTCGCCGCTCCGGGCGTACGAAAATACCTCGTCCACCGTTCGACGGCCACTGGCAGACAGTCGCTCGGCAAGAGCGGGATCGCGCGTCAACGCCGCACATGCGTTCGCCAGCGCGCGTTCGTCCCCTGAATGGACGAGGAGTCCGTTTACCCGATTGCTCACGACCTCCGGCACCCCGCCAACCGCGTTGGCGACAACCGGAATCCCGAGCGCCATCGCCTCGAGAAGCGCCATGGGAATGCCTTCGGAGAGCGACGGAAGCACAAACACGTCCATGGCCGCCAGCAGATCGCGCACATCCGTCCGGTGGCCGGCGAAGTGGCACGCGCCATCGATACGCAAGTCGACGGCCATCGCATGCAGCTCGGCGCTCAACGGGCCATCGCCGACAATCAGGAATCGGGCGCGTGATTGTTTGTGGAGAACGAGCCTGGCCGCGCGCAGGAAGCTCGCGTGCCCCTTGACCGGCGATAGCCGGCCCACCGTGCCAATAAGATATGTATCCGGATCGACGCCAAGCTCGTGCCGCACATCCTCACGTCGGCGTGTCGCTCGAACACTACCGACGTCGATGCCGTTGTGAATATGACTCATTCGCGCGGCTGGATATCCCGAGTCTCGAAGGATGCCGGTCATATGCTTCGACACCGTGATAATCCGATCCGCGCAACAATGCAGCGCTGCCTTTTCCAGCGCTTCATAGACACCAAACTTGAGATGAGCCCAGCCGGTCATCGGTTCGCGCAAACCATGCATCGTTCGCACGGCGTGCGGGACGCCGGCAATCCGGGCCGCGATCACTCCGAGCACGGTGTCCTTGTATCGGTGCGTGTGAACGAGCTCGATTCGCTGTTGCTTGAGAAATCTCACAAGAGCGATGACGATGCCGAGCGAGCTTGTCTGCGTCTCGTCCACGACCGCGACGTGCACGCCGAGCCGCCGCAGTTCGGCCGCCAACGGTCCCTCGTTCAGCAGGACGGCCGACAGGTTCACCGCGGACTCATTCACCAGGTAAGCGGCCGTCGTCGCAACCTGCACTTCGGCGCCGGCCCACAGGTCGGCCGACATGATGTGGCAGACTCGCAGCCGCCGCGCGGCCTCGATCGATCGCGGAACGACGTCGCCTGGAAATATCAGCGCGCTGGTGCTCATGTCTGTGGTGTTCGCGTGGGTACCTTCTTACGGCGGATGCTGCCTACTTGGGAAGTGCGATCGCTTTCGATCCGAACTGTGTTCTCAGGTATTGCCACAGCTCGTGAAACATCGGTCGGGGATCATCACGGCGAAATACGTCCTGCGACGCGCGTTTTGGACGACTGAGGAATTCGATGAGCGTGTGAAGCCGGGATGGCTCAGCGGGCGAGAGCTCGCGGCGCCTGCCGCGCAGACGTATCAGCAGGTGATCGAGATCACCCAACAGCCAGCGGCTCTTGACGCCAACCTTGTAGGCAGGGGGAAGAGCGACTGCCTGTCCGGTGGCCAGTTGATAGCAGAGATATGGGAAGTCGATGCCCGCGTCCACGGCAAGCTGGAGGGATCCCCAGAACCGGCCGTTCACTTCCATGAGCACGTGCCGACCAGTTCGACAATCCTGCTTGTATTCGACCATCGCCACGCCGTGCCACCCGAGTGGACCGAGCAGGCTCACGGCTTCGTCGCGCAGGTACCGATCGAGCGGAATGCTCTCGGAGAGCACGCTCACACCGCCCGATGGCGGCTTCTCCCGCAGGCGACGATGCGCAAATGCCGTGAGCAGCCGGCCGCGATCGAAGAGGAGGAAGACGCCCGTGCCAGGTCCAACCACGCGCTCCTGGATCATCGACGGAGTCGACGCGAGATAGTCGACGGTGTCGTACAGGCGCAGGAGGTCGGCTTCGCACGAGGCATAGCTCACCGTCGTCGCGAGCCAACCGTGTTCGGTCGGAACCCTCGATCGACACGGCTTGATGACAGCGGGATACTCGATGTGCGACACGATCCTCTTCACATCGGCCGCATCGTCGACGAAGAACGTCCGTGGGATCGCGACCCCGCGCGTCGCGGCGTGTCGAAGCAGTCGCCCCTTGTCCGACACGAAATCAAACGCGTCAAACGGCGGCGCCGCGACTGCCGTGTGCTGTCGCAGTTCGTCTTGCCGTCGCGCAATCATGTACGTCGTCACGTCTGTGACGGGGATGACGACATCCAGTTGCTCACGCATCACGAGGTCGTCCACGAACCGATCGAATGCGCGCGGATCGTCGTGCGGCGAGGGATACGTCCGATGGCCTGCCGCATATTTCGATGACGACGCCAGGCTCAGCGGACGCTCTTCGCCGACGATCACTTCGACGCCCTGCCGGCCGAGCGATCTCGTAATGGCCAGCGCGGGCCGCTGATCGCCGTCAGTGACGAACGCTCTCATGTCAGCCGGCCTTGCGTTGGGCTGTGACGAACTCTCCGGACCTTCCCATGACCGTGCTGGTCAAGGTCGGGTCGTAACGTCTCGGACGCAGAATCGACCACGCAGCGAGCTTTGCGGGCCACCGCAGGTGACGGAGCGACAGGAGGGTACGAGCCGTGGACAGACCGAAGGCCACGGCGCTGATGGGGACCCAAACCATGCGGCCACGCCAACCGCGCTCTGCGATGTGCGCCAGGAACGTGCCGCGCGTAGTCAGCTCGGGTTCGAAGAGATTAACCACCGGCGGCGCTTCGTCGAAGTTGCGGACACACCACGCGATCGCGTCCGCACAGCGTGCGACGTCGCAAACCGCGATCGGCAACGCCGGGCGACCGAGCCCGAGGTGCCAACGACCAAAGAGGCGTCGCCCCATCAGACCCGGCAACGTGAGATCGCTGGAGTCGGTCAACGCTCCGGGACGTACGATTCGTACCTCGATGCCAAGCTTCGGTGCGCCGCGTTCGACGAGCGCTTCCTGGAGACACTTCCCCCACGTATAGGGACCGTACGCTCGCGGACGCGATGGCCGCCGAGTGCGTTCGTCCTGCCGTTCCCACGGGGAGCGCGGGGGCTCGAGAACGGAGAGGCTGCTCACGAGCAGGAGCTTGCGGACACCGGCCGCGTCCATCGCGTGCAGCAGATGCCTGGTGGCGGCGAGCGTATTTCGCCGGTGATCGTCGTATCCGCCCGACGTCTCCGCCGCCGCGTGCACGACGATGTCGGCACCCGTGAGCGCGTCGGCAGACAATCCGCAGCTCAGATCGGCCGAGACCCACTCGCTGATGTTCGCGTCATCGGGTCGCCCGCCCCGTCCGATCCCTCGGACGGGGCCAAGGGCACGCGCAAGCTCGGCGCCGAGGAATCCGCGCGCACCGGTCACCACGATGCGCGGCTTTCTGGCACCAACGGCCACGAAGGACCGGCCTGCGCCAGAGCGAACGACGGTCGCTTCGATCCTCGAGACCAGCGCTTCGAACACTTCGGTGACGCGAATGAGATGCCGGCTGGTCAAGGGCGACGAGCGGCCACGCGCGACCGCCTCGTAAAACGATCCCAACAGCTCGGACAGCCCGGGATAGCCGATACCAGACGTCAAACGTCGCGCCGTGCTCGCGGTTGTTCTCGAGATCAGTTGTCCGCCCTCGACGATCGGCGTGAGGACCTTTTCGAGCAACTCGGTGCCAGGATTGGGCGAACCCACCACGATCGAGCGCATGAAGTCACAGCTCAGCGATCCACCCGTGCCTGTCAGTGTCAGCGACGATGCAATCGGTCTGGCACGCAGGCTGACAAACAGACGCCCGGTCAGGCTTCCCGCGCGCAGAATCGCCTGGACCGATGTGGGGCTCGCATCCACCCACGCGAGCTCCACGTTGTCGCTGTCGGACAACTCGCGCTCCATCACCGCGATGAGCGAGTACAGAGGATGCGGAACGATGTCGATGAGGTGCTGAGCGAGCGCGCCTGCCCCGGCCCGCGCGGACACACCAACCGGCCTGAAGGTGAAATGACTGTCGGCATGAAGCAGGGTGCCGAGCTCGCCGACCCGTCCCATCAGTGCCTGGAATCCCGGGTCGTGCAGCAATTGATGGCCCGCGCAGACGAGCCTGCCGTGCGAACCGGCCAGCGCAAGCAGTGTGCGTGCATGGTCTGCCGTCAACGCAAAGGGTTTCTCGACGTAGACGTTCGCACCTGCGTCGATCGCGGCGTGGGCACACTGAAAGTGAAACGCGGGTGGCGTGCAGACATGCACGATGTCGGGGCGAGACGCGAGCATCCCTTCGAGTGAGGAAAATGCGCGCGTCCCCGTCGCGGCCGCAAACGCCTCGGCCTGCCGGGAAGCGGGATCGTATACCCCTACCACGGTTGATGGCACAGGCAGCCGCCGCACCGCCTCCGCATGATGACGGGCCATCTGCCCTGCGCCGATGAAAGCCACGCGAGGCGTCATTGAATCAAGTACCTCCGAACATGAGGTCCGAGACGACGCGTGACCGACAGCGGCAAGCGCTTCCACAGACCAACCAGACACGCCGCCGTCGCGCTCTCACGCGCCGCGCGGTCGCTTCCGCGATCCTTCGTGATCGAATACCAGTACAACGGGCTCTCGAGCGCGCCCCACTGGCGCTTGAAGCGATACGTTCCCGAGTCGCGCGTCGATCGACCGAAGTCGAAGCGCCCATAGCCTTCGAGGCACGCCGCCCGAATCGTTTCCCAATAGAGCAGCATGTTCGAGCACAGCGAGAAGTACTCCGGCAGGCACGACGCCCACGGCACGGTGATGACGTCGTTGCGGGTGAGCGCAACCAGGCCACCAACCGGTGTCGCTCCCTTGCGTATGAGCGCCACCCGCGCACGATGACCGAATCCGTCGAAGACCGCATCGAAGAATCGCTTCGAGTGGACCGGCGACCCGAGGTCGTGCATGCGCGCGGCGAAGATGGCATGGAAGTCGTCCAACTTCTCCGCGTTGCCGAATTCAACCGACAGTCCGCTGCGCTGGGCCTTGCGGATTTGATTCCGGACGCTGCCGTCGAACTGCTTCCACAGCCGATCGGGATCTGCTGGCAGAGCCAGCGACATGTTCACCTTGTGTTCGAGCGGCCTGCTCTCGAGACTGAGTCGCTCCGTGCATCGGATGTCGACCGCGGCGGCATTCATGCGGGACGCCTCTTCCAGAAGACGTTGAACCAGCGCATGCGCAAGCGCCGCGGAGCCTGCACACGGTCCACCGGCATCGAGAAAAGGCATCGACACGGCAACGGATCCGACGACGGGCCGTCGCACGAGGAAAGCAGGCAGCACACCCCCTCGACCGTCTTCATCCTCCGCAACCAGATAGAGCGGCTCGTGGCCGTATGCCTGGCGGATGACGGTCCGCCATTCGGGCGCATGCGCAAGCGTCGACTGAGGCAGACCGTTCGCGACGCGCTGCCAGGCCTGCGCGGCGTCCTGTTCGTCGCCGATGACGCGGACCGTTGCCCGACCCGAACTCGTGCTCATGCCGGCCTCGCGCCGTGATGACGATCAACGCTGCTCGCGTGTCCGGAGAAGGGTGGACTGCCCAACTGCAGCACCTCGCAGGCGGGCCCGAAGGAGAAGTGACTGAAAAGCCTCGAGAGCTTGCCGACCTGTTTCTCGAGTCCCACGTAATGACGGACGCGGTGTCGCCACGCCATCCTCTGGCGTGGCTGCCCAGGGTCGAGCTCCCAGGGATGCAGATAGAACATGACCGGCCGGCCCTCTCGACGGTTGACGCGACGAATGCCCATCGCCGTGACGGCCAGTGGCAGCAAACGGAAGTAGCCGCCCCCGCTGATGGGAAGATTCATGCCGATGAGACGAACCGTGCCGATCGGGAATTCCAGAAGGCCGCGCGCGGTGTTTCTGAACACCTCGTGCGCGAAGCGCGGTGCGTCCGGCTGCCCGTAGCGATCGTGCACGATTGGGAACACGCTCGAGTCGTAGCGAAACCCTTCGTCGAGGAGGATGGGGTAGGCCCAGGACCGTTGGGCTCTCCCTATCGAGAAGTTCGGCGCACGGTAGCCGATGACAGCCTGACCGGCCGCATCCTCGATGCGCTGCTTTGCGCGCCTGATGTCAGCTCTGAATTCGTCAGGAGACTGCCGCCAGACGTTTTCGTGTCGATCGCTGTGGCATCCGATCTCGTGGCGCTCTGCCGCGATCCGTCGCACCAACGCGGGGTGGCGCTGGGCGATCTCGCCCAGCACGAAGAACGTGGCGCGGGCGCCATGTTCGCGCATCAG
>Ga0075431_100005380_pt1 | contig 12639 bp, 6 predicted proteins | sample RhiMetdeltSRZDD5_FD_75297 | JGI IMG/M metagenome (GOLD analysis project Ga0075431, IMG submission 75297) | Populus rhizosphere microbial communities from Tennessee, USA - Rhizosphere MetaG P. deltoides SRZDD5 | ecosystem: Host-associated > Plants > Roots > Rhizosphere > Soil | place: USA... | reverse complement strand
GCGGCGACGATCCGGTGGCCGTTCTCTTCCAGCAACCGGACCAGTCCCTCGCGAAGCAGGACGGCGTCGTCCGCGATGACCACGCGCAGCGTCACTGCCACGGCAGCTCCGCGGTGATCGTGGTGGGACCGCCCGGTGGACTGTGGACGGTCAACGTACCGCCGGCGGCCCGGGCCCGGTCGGACAGGCCCGCCAACCCGTGCCCCTTGGCCAGGTGGGCGCCGCCGACCCCGTCGTCCGTGACCGTGGCGAGCAGCGACTCACCCGAGCGGCGCAGCGTCACCGAGCAGCCGGTCGCCCGGCTGTGCTTGGCGACGTTGGCCAGCGCCTCGGTCACCACGAAGTACGCGGCCTGTTCGGTGGTCGGCTCGGGCCGGCCGGACAGATCCGTCGCGTCGAGCGCCACCGGGACGGTACAGCGGCCGGCGATCGCACCCACGGCAGCGACCAACCCGCGGTCGGTGAGGATCGGCGGCGCTATCCCCCGCGACAGCGCCCGCAGCTCGCCAAGGGTCTCCTCGGTCTGAGTCAGGGCCTCGGCCACGGCCCGGCGGGCCGCCTGCGGGTCGGCCTCGAAGAGCTTCTCCGCACGGCCGAGGTCGAGCGCCAGGCGGACGAGCCGCTGCTGTGGGCCGTCGTGGATGTCCCGTTCCAGCCGGCGCAGGGCGACCGCCTCAGCCGAGACCGCGGAATCCCGCTGCGCCACGAGGGTGGTCCGCTCCGCCTCGAGGCCGAAGATGCGCTCCTGCAGCTCCGCGACACCGCTGAGTATCAGCCGGCTGAGCCTGGCCTGGCCATGGGCGCAGCCGTGGGCCACGAGCGGGAGGGTAAGCAGGCACAGCAGCCCGAGACCGACGTTCAGCAGCGTCTGGTTCATCGACGTCGGGCCGAGCCAGCCGTACGCCCAGTACAGGCTGCCGAAGATCGCATTCAACCACCACAACCCGACGACCAGGAACGTAAGCGACGCGGGCCAGACCATCACCGATCCGTGCAGCAGATCGATCCACGACATCGGATCGGTCATCGGGTTCAACAGGCGCCGCAACGCTCCGGCGTCCGGCGGTGGTTCCTTGTACACCGGACGCGGGATGCGGACGCCGAGCACCGCTTCGATGCGGCGGCGTTCCCGCTCGGCAAACGACCGCAGGGCGTACAGGCTCGAGATGAAGATCGGGATCCCGACCACGACCACCGCGCCGATGCCGAAGAGCAGTCCGAAGAAGGCGACCGTGAAGCTGACTAGGGCGAGCGGCCAGCCGGTGACGACGTACCGGGTGTCGGCCATCAACCGCCGTATCCAGCCACCGTCCATCGCGCCATTCTGCCCCGGTCAGCGCGGGGTCAGGAATGTGGTTAACCGCAGCTTCTCCTCGTCGAGCGCGGTGGTGAAGGCGCGTTGCCGGGGCCGACTACCGGCGAAGCCGACGTCCACTGTGGTCTTTCCGCCTTCGTACGTGCAGTTAGCCCATCCGATGACGTGGTCGCGCCAGAGCAGAGGCATCGCGTAGTAACCCATGGTGCGCTTGGCGGCCGGCACGTACGCCTCGAACCGGTACGGCCAGCCCCACAGGTGCTCGAACCGGCTCCGGTCCCAGACCACCGGGTCGAACGGCGCGAGTAACCGCACCTGCGCCGCCGGCTCGGTATCGACCGGCTCGAGATCCGCCGGCCAGACGTACCGGATGCCGTCGATATCACGGGACTCCAGCGCACCCGAGGCCACCAACTCCTTGACCACCGTCCGGGCCGGCACCAGCCCGCGGACGACATAGGTCATCGTCTTGAACAGGGCCGACTCCGAAATGGGAGCCAGGTTGCGCGCCACCCGCAGCACGAGGGTGGCCGCCCGCTTCGCCGGTGCCATGGCGCGACCGAGCGGTGCAGCCGGTTCGTAGAGCCGTACGCCGCCCTCCCGGCGGGCCACCCGCAGTAGCCCGAAGTGGTGCAGGTGCTCGAGCGCGAGGGTGGTCGCCTGGGACGTGCCGCCCCAGCCGTTCTGCGCCCGGCTCGTTCCGAAGTGCGCGTTGAGATCGCGCGGGTGCGTCACGCCATGACCGCGAACGAAGGCGAGCACGTCGGCCGCGAGCCCCTCGGGCCGGTACCGCCCGTCGGGGCTGTGGCGGTGCCGTCGCGGGTACAGCACCGGCCGGAGCCGGCGGGCGACGAAGCCGTACGCATACAGATAGTCCTCGTCGACGTCCAGCTCCGGATACGACCGGTCGAGATCGCCGACCCGGTAGTCGCCGACGCGGTGCCGCAGGATCAGATCCTGAGCCCGAGCCGGCGAGCGGATCGGGTCGTACTGCACGAACTCCAGGTCCGCCACCACATCCGGCAACGACCTGTGTACGCCGAGCGACCAGCCCAGCGCCTGCTGCCGTAACCAAGCAACCGTTGTCACGCGGCCAGCCTAGGCAAGGGATGCGACAGTCTCTCTGGCCTATGCCTTCCGGCCGAGAACTAGACTCCCCGCCATGCCGCTGCCCCGTCGTACCGTGCTCGGTGCAGCGCTGGCTACGGTCGCGGCTACCGTGACCGGTTGTGACGATGCGGCAGACCCGGTGTGGGGAGGCGGACCCGACCCGACCGGTACCGCACCGGCGGATCAGGTGCTCGGCAGTGCGCCTGCGGCGAGCCCCAGCGCGTCGGCTTCCGGCGGCGGCCTCGCAGGGCGGCTCACCACCGCCCTGCGGCGCTACCTGGCACCGACTCCGGAGAACCCGAAACATCCCGGGTACGCGGGAGCGGTAGCCCTGGTTGCGGTGAACGGAACGGTGACCGCACAGGTCGCGGTGGGCGACGCACTGCGGTACACCGCCGGGCCGGTGGAGCTGTCGCCGGCCCAGCGGGTCGCGATGCGCCCGGACTCCATCTTCGACCTGGCCTCGATCACCAAGGTCTACACCGCATTGCTCGTTCTGCAACAGGTCGATCGCGGCAAGATGGACCTGGCCGCGCCGGTCGTCGAGTACCTGCCGGAGTTCGACGGCCCGGGCAAGGCCGCGATCACGGTATCGATGCTGCTCGCTCACACCGGCGGGTTGCCGGTCGGTGCCAAGGTGAGCGGGCTCTCCACACCGGCCGAGCGGCGCGCCGCCGTCCTGACTACTCCGTTGATCCCCGGCGCCGTACCGGGCACCGTCTTCCGCTACTCCAGCGTCGGCTTGATGGTGCTCGCCCAGGCCGTCGAGCGGATCACCGGACAACCGCTGGACCAGGCCGTGCGTAACGGAATCACCGGCCCGCTCGGGTTGCGCGACACCGGGTTCACCCCGCTGCAGTGGCTGGGCGCGACCGATCGCGCCACGCGGCTCGTGGCCACCGACGCGCGGTCGTCGCGCGGGTTGCTGCGCGGCGTGGTGCATGACGACGTCGCCAACGCCCTCGGCGGCATCGCGGGTCACGCGGGTGTGTTCGCCACCGCGAAGGATGTCGCCGTGATCGGTCAACTCCTGCTGAACGGCGGCCAGTACGGCGGCAAGCGGATCCTCGCGGAGGCCACCGTGCGGCGGATGCTCGCCAACGTGAACCCCGGGCTGCCCGCCGTCGACGCGGAGCGGCCCGAGCGGACGTCGACCCACGGTCTCGGCGTCGAGCTGAATCAGCCGTGGTTCATGGGCCGGTTGTCGTCACCGGCGACCTTCGGGCACACCGGGTTCACCGGCACATCGCTGGTCGTGCACCCCGGTCGCCGGCTCGTGCTAGTCCTGCTGACCAACCGCGCCCACCCCAACTGGACGTGGGCCAACCCTGATCATCCCCGCGTAGCGGTGGCGAATCTGTTGGGTTGACACACCCTGCGAGATCGCCACGCCGAGCAGCACGATGGCCGCGCCGACCGGCTGGTACCACGTGATCTGCTCGCCGAGCACGATCACCCCGACGATCGTGGCGAAGATCGGAATCAGGTACGTCACGGTCGACGCGGTAGTCGCTCCGGCGAGCCGGACCACCCGCAGGTTGAGCACGAACGCCAGGCCGGTCCCGAGCATGCCGAGGGCCAGCACGCTGCCGATGACGTCGGCGTGCAGCTGTGTCACATCCGGCGGCGAGCCGGCCAGGAACGGCGCGATGACCGCCAGCTCGGCCGTGGCCATCAACAACTGCGCCGCCGACAGCGACACCCCCGACTCCGGACGCGCGGTGAGGAACTTCTTCATGTACGGGAATGCCAGCCCATAACACACCGCCGCTCCGAGGCACATGAGTTGGCCGGTGAGCGCCGCACCGCCGACACCGCGCCAGGCACCGAGCACCACGAGCAGGCCGACGAAGCCCGTCGCCACCCCGACGACCCGCGCCACCGTGGCCCGCTCGCTTCGGAACACCAGCACCGCCACGAGCAGCGTCGCCAGTGGGGTCGTGCCGTTCCAGATGCCGGCGAGCACGGAGGAGATTCGCTGTTCGCCGTATCCGAAGAGGGTGAAGGCCAGGCAGTTGGCGAAGGCCGCGATGACCGCGAGGTGACCCCACAGCTTGGGATCGCGGGGCAGCCGGTCGCGCGTAACGACCAGGACCGCGAGCAGGGTGAGCGCGCCCGTCGCGACCCGGCCGAGCGTGAGGTAGACCGGGTGCAGCTGGCTCACGCCCACCTTGATGAATAGAAAGCTCGCTCCCCAGATTGCGGCAAGGGCAACGAAACCGGGCAGCCACCGTACGGGGCGGACCTGCGGGTCGACACTTACGGCTGTCACGGCCCCAACTCTGCTCCGGGGGTACGACACAATGCGCGCGCTTTTCGGACCTCGCGTGTGTGGTTAAGGACACTCCCGCGAATCGGTCGTTACCAGACCGTCTCCCAAATAGGGCTGCGGCAAGGGTGGGGAGGTCGCGTATCGTCGCCCCGTGGGACGAGTAGATGACCTCGCGAACCGGTTCGTCGACGAGTGGGCACCGCTGAGCCCGACCGGTGCTACCAGCGTCGGGATCGCCGGCTACGACGACCAGATGGACGACCTCTCGTTGGAGGGGTACGCGGCAGGTGCCGAGCTGGCCCGCCGTACGCTCACCGAGCTGAACGCCACCCCGGCGACCGACGAGCGGGAGCGCGTGGCGAAGGAGGCCATGCAGGAGCGCCTCGGGCTCGAGCTCGAACGCTACGACGCCGGGCTGACGACGAGCGACCTCAATGTGATCGCCTGCCCGCTGCACGACATCCGGTCGGTCTTCGACCTCATGCCCACCGAGGGCGAGACCGCGGTCGCCAACATCGCTACCCGCATGGCGAAGTTCGCTACGGCGATCGAGCAGTACGGGGAGACCCTGCTCGAGTCGGCCCGCCGCGGACACGCCAGCGCCCGCCACCAGATGATCGAAGTGGCCAAGCAGTGTGACGTCTGGACCGACCCGAACCACGACGACTTCTACCGGTCGCTGGCTCGCCGGCTGGACGCTTCCGGCGCTCTGCGTACGTCACTGGATGCCGCGGCGGAGAAGGCAACCGAGGCGACCATCGCGTTCGGCCGGTTCCTGCGCGAGGAGCTGGCACCGCTGGGCAAGGAGAACCAGGCCGCCGGCCGCGAGCGGTACCAGCTCGAGTCGCGGTACTTCCTGGGTGCGCGGATCGACCTCGACGAGGCGTACGCGTGGGGCTTCGAAGAGCTGCACCGGCTGGAGACCGAGATGCGCGCGGTCGCCGCCCGGATCGTGGGGCCCGGCGCGAGCATCGACGACGCCGTACAGGCGTTGGACAACGAGCCGGCGCGCAACATCGAGGGCAAGGAAGCGTTCCGCGACTGGATGCAGACCCTGGCCGACAAGGCGATCGCCGACCTGCACGGTACCCACTTCGACATCGCCGAGCAGATCCGCCACATCGAGTGCTGCATCGCACCGACCAGTGACGGCGGCGTCTACTACACCGGTCCGAGCGAGGACTTCAGCCGGCCCGGGCGCATGTGGTGGGCGGTACCGGCGGGCATCACGGCGTTCTCGACCTGGCGCGAGGTGACCACGGTCTACCACGAGGGCGTGCCAGGCCACCACCTGCAGGTCGCCCAGACCCAGGTACGCGCGGATCTGCTCAACCGCTGGCAGCGCATGCTGTGCTGGATCTCCGGCCACGGCGAGGGCTGGGCGCTCTACGCCGAGCGGCTCATGGACGACCTCGGGTACCTGGAAGACCCGGGCGACCGGCTCGGCATGCTCGACGGGCAGGCGCTGCGGGCCGCCCGTGTGATCGTCGACCTCGGTATGCATCTGGAGTTGGAGATCCCGCGGGACAACCCGTTCGGCTTCCACCCTGGCGAGCGGTGGACTCCGGAACTCGGTTGGGAGTTCTTGCGGGCGCACTGCCGGGTGGCGGACGAGAGCCTCCGGTTCGAGCTGAACCGCTACCTCGGTTGGCCGGGGCAGGCGCCGGCGTACAAGGTCGGTGAGCGCATCTGGTTGCAGGCTCGGGACGACGCCAAGGCCCGTAAGGGAGCGGCGTTCGACCTCAAGGCCTTCCACCGCGACGCCTTGAACCTGGGCTCCCTCGGCCTCGACCCGCTGAAGGCGGCGCTAGCTCGCCTCTGACCGCCACCTGCCGTCCAAGAAGGGTCTACGGCTGGGTCGCGAGCTTGCCCACAACGACGAGGTTGGTACAGAAGTTGATCGTCGGATCCTTGACGGTCAGCTCCACCTCGCCGCCATCGCCTTCGAGGAAGAAGTAGACGTTGTGCAGTCCGGCAGTGAAGGCGAACTCGTGCGTGGCATTGCCTAGCCGGAACGTAGCCGTCGACGTACCCGAGCTGAGGTACCCGACCCGCACCGCCCAGGTCCACGGAAAGGCATTCCCCTCCAACGGAATCACCGTGGGCTTGCCGTCACCGACCCGATAACCGCAGTCCTTGACCGGCCCGGGCTTGCTGTTGACGCCCACGACCTGTACCGGCTGGATGTGGCCGGTCGAGTCGAAGACCGACGGGTTCGCGGATTCGGTGACGAACACCGGTTGCGGCTCGACGGTACGGAAGAACTGCGACTGCAGGGCATCGGGCCAGATGTACCCGGGGACGACCTCGTTGGGTACCGGCTGGTCGAAGAAGACGGTCCCCTCGGGAGCCGCTATCAGCGCGGCGCGCGCGGTACTCAGGTAGTCGCGGCCGTGCTTGACGGCCCAGGCGTCCCCGTACTTGGCCGTGCTCATCGCGGTCCCGATGCCGTAGCCGAGCACCGCGACGAAGACCAGGACGAGAGTGGTGGCGACGACGACCGGCTCGCGCAGCCCGTCCGGCAGAAAACGGACCGCCTCCTCGGTCTCGTCCCGCAGACCCAGCATCGCGATGCCGATGCAGAGCGCGGCCACCACGACAATGTCGGCGATGTAGTGCGGCACCAGGCCGGCCAGGTTGCTCAACGGCGAGCCGAGCCGGGTCACGGCGAACAGGCCGACCACGAGCGCGATGTACGCCGTGAGCGTCACCCAGGCCCGGACCGCCACCCGCCGCCGGACGATGGTGCCGACCATCACCGCGAGGAAGACCGCCCATGTCAGCCAGCGCAGCACGTCCGGGGTATCGGTCAGCGGCGGACCGTCTCCGGTGTGCACCCAGCGCCAGGGCCCACCCAGCAGACCCGGTACGAGCGTGGTGCCAACCAACTGCCCGATGAACTTGACTACCTCGCCGACCGAGGACGTCGGCCAGCCGAACGCCGGAGCGCAGCCGAGCGGGTTGCACGGCGGCGCGGGGCGCGTCAGGTAGAGCCCCAGGTAGAGGCCGGAGACGCCGACGAGCACCGCCCAGCCCGGCCACTCCCGGCGGATCGTCTGAACCAGGTTCCGCACCGGACCGCCCGGCACGAGCAGGTACCCCGTCACCAGGACCACGAGCGGCCCGACGAGCAGCGTCTTCTCGTAGAAGGCCAGCCCGAACAGCAGCGCGGCCGCGAGCGTGACCAGGTGCCACGGGCGGCGCGTGCGCGAGTACTTCACCTGGGCGCCGATCGCCCACACCGCCGCCAGTTCCATCGGCAGGAAGTACAGGCCGACCGTCAGCATCGACGTCGTGTCCAGGGTCAGCGGGCTGAACATAAGGATCGCGAGCGGGATCAGCTGAGCCCAGCCGGGCCGGGTGAGCAGGCGCAGCAGGCGGAAGAACGAGATACCCAGCGCGGTCTGCGCCACCGCGAAAATGAGCACGTACGGCCAGTACTCCAGACCGACCGCCCGGGTGACCACCCAGAAGATGGCCTGGATCCCGGGCGCGAGGTGGTTGTTGTACATCGCGAGTAGGAACCCGAGCGAGAAGTCAGACGCTTGGGCGCGGTTGGCGAGGACGAAGTCGTCCTCGGCCAGGAACCCCCGGGTTGCGATCTGCACCCGTATCAGGACGGCGGCGGCGACCAACGCGATGGCGGCGATGCGGACCGGATCGCTGGCGATCCACCTGCCCACGAGATCGGTCCGATCCCGGTGGGAGTTGACGTTCCCCGTCGTCTCTGACATGGCGGCTAGACTGCCACAGCGTTCGGCCCAGCCGGTATTCGCCGCCGAGACTTGTTCACCTACGGTTACCTCCGAGTATCCTTCGCTATCGCGAACGGAGGTGGCATGCGGGCCGACGACACCGGCGGCACCTCCACGGCGGTGTGGCGGCTGCGCATCGTCGCGATCTGCGTCGCGATGACGGCCCTAGCCTTCGTCCAGGCGCCCGGGGTCACGGTCCCGGATACCAAGATCGATCTTTCGATCAACCCCGCGGGCTGGCTCGAGCGCGCGCTGCATCTGTGGACGCCGGCCGCGAACTTCGGCGAGCTGCAGAACCAGGCATACGGGTACCTATGGCCGATGGGTCCGTTCTTCCTCGTCGGCTCCTGGGTCGGGCTGCCGAGCTGGGTGATCCAGCGGCTGTGGTGGGCGATGCTCATGTGTATCGCGTTCACCGGTACCGTCCGGCTGGCGGGGCGGCTCGGCCTCGGTACCCCGACCGCACGGCTCATCGCCGGAGCCGCCTTCGCACTGTCCCCGCGCATCCTCACCCAGCTCGGCATGCAGTCGGTCGAGTCGTGGCCCACGGCCTTGGCCCCCTGGGTACTCGTACCCCTGATCGGGCTCGCCAAGGGTGCCCCACTGCGGCGGTCGGTCGCGCTCTCAGCCCTCGTGGTGGCGTGCGCCGGCGGGGTGAACGCGACCGCGGTGTTCGCGGTCGTGCCGCTGGCATTGCTGTGGCTCGGCACGCTCCAACCGATGCGGTACCGCCTGGTCGCGATGGGGGCCTGGTGCCTCGCGGTCGCCTGCGCGACGGCGTGGTGGCTGCTCCCGCTTCTCATGCTCGGGTCATACAGCCCGCCGTTCCTCGACTACATCGAGAACGCCGAGGTGACGACCCGCCTCACGGACATCGTGACGAACATGCGGGGTACGTCGTTCTGGCTCGCGTACCTGCGCACCCCGTACGGTCCCGCGCTGCCCGCAGGGTGGCGCCTGGCCACCGAGTCGGTTCTGGTCGTCGCGACGCTCGTGGTGGCGGCATTCGGGCTCGCCGGCCTGTCCCGGCGCGGTACCGCGCACCGCCGGTTCCTCGTCACCAGCCTGATCCTCGGCATCGGGCTACTCGGGCTGGGGCACATCACCCCGCTCGACGGCGGCCTCGGCGAGCTGGGGCGCACCTTCCTCGACGGGATCGGCGCGCCGCTGCGCAACGTGCACAAGTTCGACGTGTTGGTACGACTGCCGTTGGCGCTGGGAATCGCCGCGTTCCTCGGTCTCCTCCAACGCGCGGCCCGTGGGACCAAGCGCCGGATGACAGCAACCGCGGCAACCCTCATGGCCACGGCGGCGGTAGTCGGCGTCGCCACCCCGGGGCTGGCCGGTGCGATCGCCCCACCGAGCGGCATCCGGGACATCCCCGGATACTGGCACGAGGCCGCGGACTGGCTCGACGCCCATGACGGTCGAGACCGCGTGCTCGTCGTCCCCGGGGCCGGGTTCCCGCAGTACCGGTGGGGTCGCACCACAGACGAGGTCACCCAGCCGCTGCTGGGCAGTTCATGGGCGGTACGCAACGCCATTCCGGTCACGCCACCCACGACGATCCGCCTGCTGGATGCAGTCGAGTCGGCGCTCGCCAGCGGTGCAGGCTCGGCCGGGCTCGCCGATCTGCTGGCCCGCTCCGGCATCCGCTACGTGCTGCTGCGCTCGGACCTCGACTACGGCCGAACCGGGACGACCCGGCCAGTGATAGCCCGGCAGGCGCTGGAACGGTCCGCCGGGCTGACCCTGGCGGCCGGCTTCGGGCCGACCTCGTCCGCGGTCGACGGTACGGCTGACGACGGTCTCGACGTTCCCATGCAGGCGCTCGAGGTCTTCCGGGTGAACCGCCCGGTGGCGCAAGTTGTGGCGTACGACGCGAGCGACGTGACCACGGTCGTCGGCGGCCCGGAGTCGCTGCTGGACCTCGCCGCGGCCGGCCAGCTCACCGCGGCTCCAACGATCCTCGCCGGTGACCTCGATAGTCGGGCACCGCCCGGCCCGGTGGCCCTGACCGACGGGCTGCGCCGGCGCGACGTGGGCTTCGGGGCGTTGCTGGACAACGAGTCGGCGACGATGACGGCCGACGAGCGCTACCCGACGTCGGCGCCCGCACACGACTACCTGCCGTCGTGGGCCGACCGGTACGCGACGACGGCCCGCTACGACGGGATCGCGGCAGTCACCGCGTCCAGCTCGTGGGACCGCACCAACTTCCTCGGCGGCCGGCGGCCCGAACACCAGCCGTACGCCGCCCTGGACGGCGACCCCGGTACGTCCTGGCGGTCCGCGCCCGGCCTGCTCGCCGTTGGCCAGTGGGTCGAGGTGACGCTGTCCGAGCCGCGCGCGATCACCGAGGTGACGCTGCGGTTCGACCTGACCGCGCCGGCGGTACCGGCAAAGATCACGGTCGCGGCCGGGATCGAGAAGAAGACCGTGGAGACGTTCGCCGAGACGGTCACCGTCGAGCTGGACGGCGTTCACGCCGCCCGTACCGTGCGCGTGACCATCGACTCCGTGTTCGGCGGCGGAACGGTGGGCATCGCCGAGCTGGCCGTACCGCAGGTACGGGCCGCCCGCACGCTGATCGTCCCGGCCGCACCTGCGACTCCGAGCGCGATAGTCCTCACCGCGGCGCCCGCGACGCCGGCCTGCTTCTTCGTCGCTGACCAGCCACGGTGCTCGACCACCGCCGCCCGGGGCTCCGAGGATGGCACGCTGATCGACCGGACGGTACGGCTGCCCGCGAACGGCTCCTACGCCCCGGCGGTCTGGGCCCGTCCCCGGCCCGGCCTTCTGCTCAACGCGCTGCTGGACGGCCGCGCTCAGGGCGCGAAGGTGACCGCGTCCTCGACCCAGGTATCCGACCCGGTCGGCCGCCCCGGCGTGGTCGTCGACGGCGATCCGGCGACCTATTGGACACCCGCCGCCGGCGATGCCGATCCGCTGCTGCACCTGACTTGGCCGAGCCCTCGCGAGATCACCGGGGTCCGGCTGACGCTGGCGCCCGGCGTGGTGGCCTCCCGGGTCGGGTTGATCCGCGTCGTGGGTGACGGCGGCATCCGGGGTGGCTTCCTCGACGCGGACGGGTTCGTGAAGCTCGACCCGCCCATGCGTACCGACGAGATCACGATCCTGCTCCTGGACTCGACGGCGACGCCGTCGTTCGACCCATACGAGAACATCACCCGCCGGCTGCCGGTCGCGGTAGGCGAGGTCGCGGTTCTGCCGGGTCAGCCGACCCGGACGATCGACCTCGGCGCGCCGGCCAACCTGCCATGCGGCAGCGGCCCGCTGCTCCAGGCGGGCGGGACGACCATCCCCACCCGGTTGGTCGCGACAGTGCGCGATCTGCTGGAGCTGCGGGAGGTTCCGGCGGAACCGTGTACCGCGAACCCTCGGCTGAACCTGGCGCAGGGCGAGACCCGGATCGTCGCGCTGGCCAGTGACCTCGCCGTTCCGACGCGGGTACGGCTGACGGCGGACGGGCAAAGCGCCCAGCCCACCTCCAGCACCGTCCAGATCACCTCTTGGTCGCCGACCAAACGGCACGTCACCATCGACGCTCACCCGAACGATCGGGTACTGGCGGTTCGCGAGAACACCAACCCGGGATGGCGAGCGTCGGTGGCGGGACAGGTACTCGCACCGATCGTTGTCGACGGGTGGCAGCAGGGTTGGCTGGTGCCGGCCGGAGTCTCGGGCGATGTCGTCCTCGAGTTCGTGCCCGGCACGACGTACCGCATCGGGCTCGTCCTCGGCGCGGTCCTGCTGCTCGGGGTGGCGATTCTCGCGGCTCTCCCAGCGCGACGGCGCGGGGCGCACGCGCCGACATCCAGCCCGGCGATGGGTGGCACGAGGCAAGATCGTGTGCTGGCGCTGGTCGTCGGCGGGCTTTCGATGGCGCTCGTGGCCGGCGTGCTCGGCGCGGCCATCGCCCTGGCCGGCGGTGTGGCGGTGGCGTTCAGCGCCCTACCTCGAACGCCAGGCAAGCGCAGCAGGGCACTACGCGCGTTGGAGTCGTGGCTCCCGGTCGGCCTGTTCGGGATGGCCGGCTGGCTGTGGATGGTCTCCGGCGATCCCCACCATGCTGCTGCCCCTCAGTTGATCGGGCTGCTCGCCGTCGTGAGCCTGTGGTTGTCCGTCGCGTGGTACCGGACGCCAGCGCAGGCGGGATCCCCATC
>Ga0075431_100005375_pt1 | contig 12641 bp, 11 predicted proteins | sample RhiMetdeltSRZDD5_FD_75297 | JGI IMG/M metagenome (GOLD analysis project Ga0075431, IMG submission 75297) | Populus rhizosphere microbial communities from Tennessee, USA - Rhizosphere MetaG P. deltoides SRZDD5 | ecosystem: Host-associated > Plants > Roots > Rhizosphere > Soil | place: USA... | reverse complement strand
CTCGCCGCCAACCAGCTCATCCAGAAGAAGCTCGCCGACATGCAGACCGAGATCGCGATCGGCCTGCAGGCCTGCCTGCGCGTCGGCCGCTTGAAGGACCAGGGCCACGCCCAGCCGGAGATGATCTCGCTGATCAAGCGCAACAGCTGCGGCAAGGCGCTCGACATCGCCCGCGTCGCCCGCGACATGCATGGCGGCAACGGCATCCAGATCGAGTACCACGTGATGCGCCACGCCGCCAACCTGGAGACGGTCAACACCTACGAGGGCACGCACGATGTGCATGCTCTGATCCTCGGCCGCGCCATCACGGGCATCCAGGCGTTCTTCTGAGACAAAGGGGGAGCGGATGCTGGCATTCGACAGGGTCTCTGCTGACATCAACGACGAGGTCATGTTCGACGTCGGGCAGCTCATCTTGGCCGGCTGGACGGGGCGGGACGAGGCCTCCGTACGCGGCCACATGGCCGAGCTCGCCGTGCATGGCGTGCCGCCGCCCTCGACCTTTCCGCTGTTCTATCGTGTCAGCGCCTCGCTGGTCTCGCAGACCAACCGCCTGGAGGTGCTTGGTCCCCATACGTCGGGCGAGATTGAATACGTGATCGTGGCCATGCATGACGGCCTGTGGATCACCGTCGGCTCAGACCAGACCGACCGCAAGGCAGAGGCGCATGGCGTGGCGCTGTCCAAGCAGCTGGCCGGCAAGGTGCTTGGCTCGACACTGTGGCGGCTCGACGAACTGCGCGGCCGTTGGGACAGCTTGCAGCTGCGCGCGCATGTCATGATCGGCGGCGAGCGCGTGCTGTATCAAGAGGGCGCGCTGGCCCTGATGCGCACGCCGGACGATCTGATCGGCCGCTACACTGGGGGTGGCGGTAGCATGAAACCCGGCACCGTCATCATGAGCGGCACGCTCAACGCCATCGGCGGTATCCGGCCCGCTTCGCGCTTTGAGATGCGCCTGGAGGATCCGGCCACCGGACGCGCCATCGGCCATGCCTACGATGTGTCGGAGCTGCCGGTTATCGCCTAGCTATGGTCGCCGCATCTCGTGGGCTGCGATGGCCGCGCCGATGATGGCATCCTGCTCAAGGCGCGACATACCGGAGGCGTGGCCGCTCGCATCGATGCTGCCGGTTTCCACAGCCATGGCTTGGTAGCCGTACACGCGGGCGACATCGGCTGCGGTACATCCGCCGAGGCCCGCCGCTGCCCCTGCCAACCCCGCGAGGCCGGCAGACAGGTGCACGATATCAGACAGCGTGAGGCTGCGACGCGACCGACGCATGGGTGCAACGCCCTTTCCACGAAACAACAACTCGCGTGACTACACCACGCCGAGGTTAAGCTGCGCCTAATCGGGGCCCCGAAATGGCGCAGCGCGTCTTCCCAACGAGGGCCAGCAACGAGGCCAGCAACGAGGCCAGCAACGGGGCCAGCAACGAGGGCCGAAAGCCGGCGGTGGCATGAACAACCGATGAATACACCATTCAGAGTGAGTTCAAGGGCCAGGCTCTAGTTTGCAATCACCCTGATTGATCTATCTTCCCCGGCGTGATCCAAGGGGCCTCGGTGTGCAGGGTCACCGAGGCCTTTTTTGTTGCATCCAAGCGCACACCCTGCGCGGCGCTCGGTGCCGGGGAAAATCAAATGCTTGCCCTGAGACCCAACTGTGAATGCTGCGACAAGGATCTGCCGCCGGACGCGGCGGACGCCTTGATCTGCTCCTTCGAATGCACCTTTTGCGCCGATTGCGCCGCCAATCGCCTTGCGGGCGGACGCTGCCCAAACTGCGGCGGCGAGTTGGTGCGCCGGCCCGTACGCCCGAAAGAGAAGCTGGCCAAGTCGCCGGCCTCCACGCAGCGGGTGTTGAAGGCGCACCCCGGCTGCGGCAAAGCCGCATAAGCCTTTCCCGCTAGGCCCTGCCCGCCTCCACGGCATGGCAGGCGACCTGCCGGTCGCCATGCGCCAGCAGCAGTGGCAGCTCGCTGCGGCAGCGTGCGAACGCGAGAGGGCAGCGCGGATGGAAGGCGCAGCCCGGCGGCGGGTCGATCGGGTTGGGGATCTCGCCCTCGATGACCCGGCGCCTACGCCCGCTCATGGTCAGATCGGGCAGCGCGTCGACCAGCGCGCGCGTGTAGGGGTGGCGTGGCGCCTCGAACAGCTGGTTGGCGGGTGCGTTCTCGACGATGCGCCCAAGATACATGACGCCGATGCGAGTCGCCATGTGGCGCACCACGGCCAGGTTGTGGCTGATGAACAGGTAGGCAAGGCCGAACTTATCCTGCAGGTCGCGCATCAGGTTCAGGATCTGCGCCTGCACCGACACGTCGAGGGCGCTGGTCGGCTCGTCACAAACGATAAAATCGGGATTGGACGACAGGGCGCGAGCGATGCAGATGCGCTGACGCTGCCCGCCGGAAAACTCGTGCGGGTACTTGACGCCGTCGGCCGGATCGAGCCCCACCAGACGCAGTAACTCGCCGACGCGCGCCTCGGTTTCGGCCTTGTCGCTGGTCAGGCCGAAAGCGCGGATCGGATCGGCGATGATGCGGTCCACACGCCAGCGCGGGTTCAGGCTGGCAAACGGATCCTGGAAGATCATCTGCAGGCGGCGGCGCAGCTTCTGTCGCTCGGCCTCGCGCGCCGGCGCCCACATGTCGATGCCGTCGAAGGATACGCTGCCCGCAGTCGGCGGCAGCAGGCCCACCACCATCCTGGCGACCGTCGACTTGCCGGAGCCCGACTCGCCCACCAGCGCCAGCGTCTGGCCTCGCTGGATGGTGAACGAGACGTCTGTCACCGCCTTGAGGTAGGCCTTGTCGGTACCCTCGATCACCCGGTTGATCCAGGGCCGGGAGACGTCGAACACGCGGCTTAGGCCCTGCGCCTCGACCAGCGCCGAGCCGCTCATGCCGGGTCCCCCGTCACCGTCTCGGCCATCAACCAGCAGGCTGCCTCGGACGACCCAGCCGGCATGCGCTCCGGCCGCTCGGTGCGGCAACGCACGAAGGCGTGTGCGCAGCGGGGATTGAACGCACAGCCTGCCGGGATGGCGTTGAGCCGTGGCATGGAGCCTGGGATCTGCGTCAGCCGATCGGCGCGCGTTGCCTGGGTCGGGATTGCGCCCATCAGGCCTTGCGTGTAGGGGTGGTGCGGCCGTTTCACCACATCGCGCACCGGGCCGATCTCGGCAATGCGGCCCGCATACATCACCGCCACGCGGTCAGTGGTCTCGGCGATTACACCCATGTCGTGGGTGATCAGCATAACGGCCGTACCGCGCTCACCGCACAGCCGCTTCAGCAGCTGGATGATCTGCGCCTGGATCGACACGTCGAGCGCCGTGGTCGGCTCGTCGGCGATCAGCAACTCCGGCTCCGCGCACAGGGCCAGCGCCAGCACCACACGCTGGCGCATGCCGCCCGAGAACTCGTGCGGATAGCTGTCGATGCGCGCCCGCGCACCCTGGATGCCAACCTCCTGCAGCAACGCGATGGCCCGCTCGCGTGCCTCGGCCTGGGTGACCGGCTTGTGCGTACGGATCGTTTCCACGATCTGGTCGCCGACCCGGTAGAGCGGGTTGAGGCTGGTGAGCGGATCCTGGAATACCATGCCGATGCGCGCGCCGCGCACCTTGCGCATCGCCTCCGGCGAGGCGTTGTCGATACGCTGACCGCTGAGCCGCACCTCGCCGCCGGTGATGCGCCCCGGCGGCTCGAGCAAGCCGATCACCGCCGCGCCGGTTAGCGACTTGCCGGCGCCCGACTCCCCCACCACGCCCAGCACCTCGCCGGCGGCGATGTCGAACGACACCCCGTCCACCGCGACAAGTTTGCCGCGGCGGCCGAGGAAGGCGACCTCCAGGTTGCGGACGGACAGGACCGGCTCGCTGATCGCCACGTGACTAGTGTCCCGTTTCCGAAGTTCGCCAAACCTTACAGCCCGCGTCCCCAACGAGCTTCGCAACCGTGTGGTTGACATGGAGAAATGCGCGCCAATGCATGCCGCGAGCGGCCGCGAATTTCTCGATCATCCCACGAGCGCCCATTATTTCTTCGGCGCGACGAACTTCATGTGCACATAGTTGTCCGGCGAGACCGGCACGTCGAGGTCGCCCTTCATGGCATAGGCCAGCAGCTGGTCGTGCAGGGGGATGTACATGGTCTCGTCCTGTACCGTCTTCCAGATCTCGGCGATCGCGGCATTGCGCTTGGCGATGTCGATCTCCGAGGACAGACCCTCGATCTTCTTGTCGAGTTCAGGATTGGAATAGCGCGTGCCATTCCAGCCGCCGTACCGCCCGCTGCGGGTATGGTGCAGGAAGCTGAAGGCGTACTCGCTGTCATAGGTCGGCACGCCCCAGCCGAGCAGGTAGAATTCCGTCTCTCCGTTCTGGATCGCCGGGAAGTGCTTGGTCTTGGACTGCGAGATCAGGTTGGCCTTGATGCCGATGCGGGCCAGCATCGGAACGACCGCCTGGCAGATACCTTCATCAGACACATAGCGATCGTTGGGGCAATGGAAGGCGATTGAGAAGCCGTTGGCATAGCCCGCTTCCGCCAGCAGCGCCTTGGCTTTGTCGACGCTGACGGCCGGCGCCTTGCCGAATTCCTCGCTGTAACCGTTGACGAATGGCCCGATGATCATGCCGGAGGGCTTCGACTGATTGCGCATCACCGCGCGCCGGATGCCGTCGCGGTCGATGGCCATGTTGATGGCCTGGCGCACGCGTTTGTCGGCAAACGGGTTCTTGCCTTGCACGTCATCGGACTTAAGGTCAGGCGAGCCCATATCCATGCCGAGGAAAATGGAGCGGTTCTCCTGGCCGAGGTTGACCTTCAGCCCCTGCGTCTTCTGCACGCGGTCGATGTCCTGCACCGGCATGTCCTGCACGAGGTCAACCTCGCCCGACAGCAGGGCGGCAACACGCGTCTCGTCCTTCTTGATGGTGACGTAGTTGATGCTCTCGATGCCGAGCGGCACCTGGCCCTTGCCCCAGTAGCCGTCGAACAGCTTGAGAACCGTCTTCACGTCCTGCTCGCGCGACACCACCGAGTAGGGGCCGGTGCCGTTGGCGTTGCGAACGGCGAAGTTGTCCTTCTTGGCCTTGAAATCCTCCACCGTCACCGTGTTGTTGGCCTCTGACCATTCCTTGTCCATGATGTAGATGTTGGTCAGCTGGTCGGGCAGAATCGGGTTCGGCCCCTTGGTCTTGATCTGCACCGTGTGGTCGTCGACCTTGCTCACCTTCTCGATGGAGCTGATGATCCCCTTCATGTCCGAAGTGGGCTGCAACGCCCGCTCGATCGAGAACACCACGTCATCGGCGTTGAAGGTATTGCCGTTGTGGAATTTGACGCCTTGGCGCAGCTTGAACTCCCAAACCAACGGGTCCGACGTGACCTTCCACGACTCGGCCAAGGTCGGCAGCAGTTTGCCGGTATGCTCGCGCAGCATGAGCGGCTCATAGATATTCTGAAGAAGGTTGTGCGTTGGCCCCTCGTTCTGCGAATGCGGATCGAGGGTCAGGGCATCGCCTGTGCGCGCCCAGGTGACCGATCTCGCCTCGGCAGCTCCAGCCAACAGCACCGTTGCCACCAGCGTCGCGGCTGCTTTCGCCTTCCATGCACGGACCATGTTTTTGTCTCCCACGTTGAACGCTATCATTGGCATGCTTCATCGTAGCTTGGGATTGAGCGCATCGCGTAGCCAATCGCCAAGCAGGTTCACGGCCACGGCCAGCAGTGCCAGCGTCAGCCCCGGAAACGCCACCATCCACCATGAGCCCGAGAACAGGTACTTGTTGCCGACCTGGATCATGGTGCCAAGCGAGGGCTCGGTGGGCGGCAGCCCGACCCCCAGGAACGACAACGTCGCCTCGGTTATAATGGCAAGGGCCAGGTTGATGGTGGCCAGCACCAGCACGGGTCCCATCACGTTGGGCAGGATATGCTGGAACATGATCTTCATTGGGCCGATGCCGATCAGGCGGGCCGCCTGTACGTACTCCTTGTCGCGCTCCACGAGCGTGACCCCGCGCACGGTACGGGCGTATTGCACCCAGTAGGACAGACCGATGGCCATCACCAGGATCCAGAACTTGCCGCCTTCAAAGGTGTAGCGCTTGAATATAGCCAAGGCCACGCCATCGATCAGCAGGGCCGTCAGAATGGCCGGAAAGGTCAACTGCACGTCGGCGACACGCATGATGGCAGCGTCGATGCGCCCGCCCGCATACCCGGCCCACAGCCCAAGCGATAGGCCGATTGCCACCGCCAGCAGCACCGAACAGATGCCTATCATCAGCGAGGCGCGTGTGCCGTACATGATGGTGGACAGGATGTCCCGGCCCTGATCATCGGTTCCGAGCAGGAAGCGAGCATCCCCGCCTTCCTCCCAGGCCGGCGGTCGGTCGGCGTCGATCAATTCGAGCGACTTGAGGTCGTAGGGATTGTGCGGTGCGATCAAGGGCGCCAGGAAGGCGGCGCCGACAAGCAATGTGGTGAGAAGCGCGGCAGCGACGACCAGGCGTGAGGCCACGAAGCTTTGCCACAAGTCGCTATCGCGAAGGGCGGCCAGCCGGCTGCGCGGCCGGGCGGTCGGCACGCCAGCCGTGCTCGACAAGCGGTTCGGCGACGCCTCGTTCATCACCCCGTCCCCTTGCTATAGATGCGGATGCGGGGATCGATGCGCACGTACACCAGGTCGACGATCAGATTGATCAGGACGAACAGGAAGGCGACCAGGAGCAGGTAGGCGGCCATCACTGGGATATCGGCATTCTGCACGGCCTGGATGAACATCAAGCCCATGCCCGGCCATTGGAACACGGATTCCGTGATGATCGCAAAAGCAATGATCAGGCCAAGCTGCAGCCCGATGATGGTGATCACCGGCACGAGCGTGTTGCGCAGCGCATGGCCGAAGTTGATGGCACGATCGGACAGCCCACGGGCGCGCGCGAACTTGATGTAGTCGGTGCGTAGGACCTCGAGCATCTCGGCACGCACCAGACGTGTGATCAGGGTCATCTGGAACAGCCCGAGCGTGATGGCCGGCAGCACGAGGGCCTTGAGGCCAGAGATCGTCAGCAGGCCGGTGCGCCAGAAGCCGACCGTTATCACCTCGCCGCGGCCGAAGGAGGAGAACCAGCCGAGTTTCACGGCGAACAGGTAGATCAGCAGGATGCCGATCAGGAAGGTCGGCAGCGAGATGCCGATCAGGGAGACCGTGAGGAATACCTTCGACAGCCAGCTGTCGCGGTATATGCCGGTGTAGACGCCCATGGGAATGCCGAACACCACGGCAAACAGAGCGGCTGCCAGCGCCAGCTCAAAGGTTGCCGGAAACCGCTCGGCGATCATGCCTGTGACCGACTGCTTGAGCTGGTAGGAGATACCGAAGTCGAACCTGACGGCATGCGAGACGAAGCGGCCGAACTGCACGATGACGGGGTCGTCGAGGCCAAGGTGGCGTCTCAGCTCGGCGCGGTCTGCCAGGGTCGCGTCCTGCCCGACCATCTGGTTGACCGGGTCCCCGACATAGCGGAACAACGCGAACGCGATGAGGGCGACGGCCAGCATGACCATCAGCGCCTCAAAAAGCCGCCGAATCGCAAAGGCAAGCATGGTCTCGTGTCCGTGTGCCGTCGCTGCGTCAGCGGTCCCGCCGGCCGCTGGCAGGGTATCCTCTTACATGCCGCAGCTTTGTGCTACTGCATCCAGATTTTCTCGAACCGGACCTGGTTATCGGCGCGCTGCAGCACGTTGATCTTCCTGGACACTCCCCAGGCAAGTGATTGTTGGTGCAAGGGAATTGTGCCGACGTCGTGATGCAGCAGCCGGAAGGCCTCGGCGATCAATTCGTTGCGTTTGGCCATATCGTCCTCAACCAAGATGCTGTTGAGCAAGGCGTCGATATGGGGATTGCAGTAGCCGCCGAAGTTGAAGGTGCCGCCCCGGCCCTCCGCGTCGCGGCAGCGCACCGTGTTGGTCAGCACGCCATAACTTTCCAGTGAGCTGGGCGTCCAGCCGAGCAGGTTGAAGGAGGAATCGTACCGCTTCGGCCCGATCTTCTCGAAGTACCTGGCCTTGGGCATCACGTTGAGCTTCACCCTGACGCCGATCCGACTGAGCATCGCGGCCACCGCCTGGCAGATCTCCTCGTCGTTGACGTAGCGATCATTTGGGCAGTCCATGCCGAGCTCGAAGCCGTCGGCGTAGCCGGCTTCCGCCATCAGACGTCGGGCGGATGCAACGTCGTAGGGCCAGCGATGGAACTCGCCGGCGAGGGGGAACAGCAGCGGGGAGATCATCAGCGGCGTTGGCTGCGACATGCCACGCATGATCTTGGTCTTGATCGTCTCGATGTCGATCGCCTGGTAGAAGGCCTTGCGAACGCGGGCATCCTTGAAGGGGTTTTTTCCCTTCACGTTGGAATAGAGCAACTCGTCGCGAAAGCTGTCCATATTCAGGAACATCGTGCGCAACTCGGGCTTCACCAGCGCGTCGGCGATCTCGCTCTGCCGGATGCGCTCGACGTCCTGGACCGGCACCGGATCGATCAGATCGAGGTCGCCTGACAGCAGGGCGGCAACGCGGGTCGCATCTGCCGGAATGGCCTGCAGCACCACGTCGCTCAAGTTGTGCTGGGTCTTGCCCCACCAGTTCGGATTGCGCTTGAAGACGGTCCTGGTCCCGGGCTCATGGCTGGCGATCATGAATGGACCGGTGCCGTTCGCCTTGAGCGCGCTGGGGTTGAGCGCCGTGGCGGAAGCCGGCTGCACATGGACCGCGCCGTTCGCCTCGGCCCACGACTTGGAGAAGATCAGCCACGTCTCCCATTCGTAGTTCAGGATCGGGTTGGGCGCGGTCAGGATGAAATCGACCGTGTAGTCGTCGACCTTCACCACCTGAGCATCAGCCGGGATACGGCCTCTGATTTGTGAGTTGGGACCCCGCGCGCGCTCGGCCGAGAAGACGACATCGTCGGCGGTGAACGGCGCGCCATCATGGAACCGCACGCCGCGCCTCAAGTGGAATCGCCAGTGTTTGGCATCGAGCTGCTCCCATCGTTCGGCAAGGCCCGGCACGATCTTCAGGTTCTCGTCGCGCTTGATCAGCCCCTCCATGACGTTGGCCAGGGTGCCTTGCGAGAACGTCTCGTTGAGCGCGTACGGATCGAGCGAGTTGAGCCCGCCTTGGGCCGCAAATCTCAGCGTCTTGGTAGGACCATCGCTTGCGCCGATGCCGCACAGCACGGCAAAGGTGACCACGAGAAGGCGCAAGATCATGATGCTGCTCGTATCCGCTTGGAATGCGGCCTTAGCCTGACGTAGAGGGATTGAGGGCTGGTATCGGGCGAGCCACATGTCGCAGATGCTACGCAAATCTCAGCCCAGAATGGTAAAGAAAACACTAGCGATCCTGCAATCCAGGGCGAGGCTTGGCAAGGCCACACGAGGCTTGGCAAGGCCACGCGGGGCTTGGCAAGGCCACGCGGGGCTTGGCAAGGCCACTCGAGGCTTGGCAGGCCACACGAGGCTTGGCAAGGAAAGCGGGATGTGGCTCAAGACAACCTGCGCGCGCAAGCGGCATGGGGATGGTGATGCAAGACTCCGCAAGTAAAGGCAACCGGAACTTGATCAAGGGTGCTACCGGCGACTGGGAGGTCGTAATCGGCATGGAGGTGCATGCCCAGGTGGCCTCCGATGCCAAGCTGTTTTCGGGTGCCTCGACCGCGTTCGGCGGCCCTCCCAATAGCCACGTGTCGCTGGTGGATGCGGCCATGCCCGGCATGCTGCCGGTGATCAACCAGGTTTGTATCGATCAGGCCGTGCGCACTGGCCTTGGCCTCAAGGCGCGCATCAATCTGACTTCCGTGTTCGACCGCAAGAACTACTTCTATCCGGACCTGCCGCAAGGCTACCAGATCTCGCAATACAAGAGCCCGATCGTGGGCGAGGGCGAGGTTGAGGTCAACGCGGACGGCGAGACGCTCAAGGTCGGCATCGAGCGCCTGCACCTGGAGCAGGATGCCGGCAAGTCGATCCACGACCAGCATCCGCAATATTCCTACGTCGATCTCAATCGCTCCGGCGTGGCGCTGATGGAGATCGTCTCCAAGCCGGACATGCGGTCCGCCAAGCAGGCGCAGGGCTTCGTCACGCATCTGCGTTCCATCCTGCGCTACCTCGGCACCTGCGACGGCGACATGGAGAAGGGCAACCTACGCGCCGATGTCAACGTGTCCGTACGCCGTCCGGGCGGCAAGCTCGGCACGCGCTGCGAGATCAAGAACGTCAACTCGATCCGCTTCATCGGCCAGGCCATCGAGGCCGAGGCTCGCCGCCAGATCGATGTCATCGAGGACGGCGGCAGCATCGATCAGGAGACCCGCCTGTTCGACCCGGGCAAGGGCGAGACGCGTTCCATGCGCTCCAAGGAGGAGGCGCACGACTACCGCTATTTCCCCGACCCCGACCTGCTGCCGCTCGAGCTGACGCAGGAGTATGTCGACGGCCTGAAGACGGGCCTGCCCGAGCTGCCCGACGCGAAGAAGCAGCGGTTCATGGGCAGCTACGGTCTGTCGGCGTATGACGCCGGCGTGCTGGTGGCGGAGCGTGAGAACGCCGAGTTTTTCGAAGCCGTGGCCAAAGACCGGGATGGTAAGATGGCGGCCAACTGGGTCATCAACGAGCTGTTCGGGCGCCTCAATAAGGAGGGACTGAACGTCGAGCGTTCGCCGGTGTCCGCCGCTCGGCTCGGCGCTATCCTTGATCTGATCGCTGCCAATGCCATCTCCGGCAAGATCGCCAAGGACGTGTTCGAAATCGTCTGGACGGAGGGCGGCGAGCCGGCCGCGATTGTCGAGAAGCGCGGCCTCAAGCAGGTCACCGACACCGGCGCTATCGAGAAGGCCGTCGATGCCGTGATCGCCGCCAATCCCGACAAGGTCGCGCAGGCGCAGGCCAAACCGACCATGCTCGGCTGGTTCGTTGGTCAGGTGATGAAATCCACCGACGGCAAGGCCAACCCGGCCGCGGTCAACGATCTGCTCAGGAAGAAGCTTGGACTGTAGGGCCAGCGCGGATGGCAAAGGTCGCCCTCGTGATCGGTGCCGGCGTTGCCACCGGCGGGGCGGCAGCGCGGCGCTTCGCGCGCGAGGGCTTCACGGCGTGCGTGACGCGCCGCACCGCCGAAAAACTGGCCCCACTGGTCGAACGCATTGAACGCGACGGCGGCAAGGCCCGGGCTTTCGGCTCGGATGCACGCAAGGAAGACGAGATGGTCGCCCTCATCGACACGATCGAGCGGGAGGTCGGGCCGATCGAGGTGGCGGTGTTCAACGTCGGTGGCAACGTGCGTTGCCCGATCCGCGAGATGACCGCGAGGGTTTACTTCAAGACGTGGGAAATGGCGTGCTTCGCCGGCTTCCTGATGGGCCGCGAGGTGGCTAAGGTGATGGTGCCACGCGGCCACGGAACCATCATCTTCACCGGGGCGACGGCGAGTGTGCGCGGCGGCGCCGGCTTCGCGGCGTTTGCCGGTGCCAAGCACGCGCTTCGCGCACTGGCGCAGAGCATGGCGCGTGAGCTGGGGCCTGCAGGTATTCACGTTGCCCACTCGATCATCGACGGCGCCATCGATACGGCATTCATCCGCAGCAACTTTCCGGAGCGTGCAGCTCTCAAGGAACGCGACGGTATCCTCGATCCCGAGGTCTATTGGCAGCTGCACTGCCAGCCGCGAAATGCCTGGACGCATGAGCTCGACCTGCGTCCCTGGATCGAGCAGTGGTAGGCAGCATCGCTGCGATGCGCCGTCAGGCTGTGTGGCCGTCACACTCCCGATAGGGGCCCGATACCATCTTGCGCTGCGGGTGGCGCATCGATCAGGGCGTTGACTACGTCGAAGACCGTCTTGGATGGCCGCCGTGCTAGGCTTTCCAAGCGCGCCAGCCGCACCTGAAATTTGGCACCTACCTGTGCACGGGAGGGATGGTCCTCGATGACGTGGTCTTCGGCTTGCAGGCCGTGGCGGGCAAAGAGTTGCGTGACGACGGAGCGAGCGTAGACGGCTTGGCCGGATGCCAGGATAATTTCTGGCGCGAATGCGGCCACGCCGAGGTCGGCGACAATGTCCATCAGCTCATCGGCCGCGCTCCAATCGGCCCAGAAATCCAAGGTGCGGACCCGCAGGACATGGCGAGGGTCTATCTTGGCGCGGGCAATGGTCTGGGCAAGCATGGGGAGCAGGTAATCGGGCGGCCGGCGCGGTGAGTCGTGATTGAACAGGATGAGGTTCGTGGCGCGGATAGCATGATCCTGCAGGTAAAGCCGCATCAGATCCCGCGCCGCAAGCTTGCCGAGGCTGTAGAGGCAGCTCACCTGCATGCAGGTGGATTCGTCGATGTGGCCGGCAAGCGGGCCTGGAAACACCTTGGAGGAGCCAGCATAGAAAATGCGCGCGTCGGGCTTGCACCTGCGCGCATATTCCAGCGCTACGTGCAGTGCGGCGACATTCACGCTGAGCATGTCCGCAAACACCGGCTCGTAGGTGAACCCCGAGGCGGTCGGTCCATGCACCGCAGCGAAGTGATAGATGCGGTCCGGCGCAACGGTTTGGAGCAAGGCGTCG
>Ga0075431_100005374_pt1 | contig 12643 bp, 10 predicted proteins | sample RhiMetdeltSRZDD5_FD_75297 | JGI IMG/M metagenome (GOLD analysis project Ga0075431, IMG submission 75297) | Populus rhizosphere microbial communities from Tennessee, USA - Rhizosphere MetaG P. deltoides SRZDD5 | ecosystem: Host-associated > Plants > Roots > Rhizosphere > Soil | place: USA... | reverse complement strand
TGTGGCGGTCGAGGTGGTCGATCTCGTAGATCGGCGTGTTCGAGTAGGGGCGGCGGCTGGCCCCGTCGCGGTAAACGATGAACTTCCGCAAGGCGCCGTCGAACCGGCGTTTGCGGGGATCCATGCACAGCAGCCGCCCGTCGACCGGATCGCAGATCAATCGCCGCCCACACCGACTCGCCGCCGGCAAGTTGGCGGGCGAGGCCGGCGGGCAGGACGCCGTAGTCGCCGCCGCGGTGCCCGACCAGCTTGGCCGGCTGGTCGTCGACGCCGAGCAGGCTGGAGGCGGCGATCACCACCCCGACGTCCAGGTGGAGATCGGCTGCCGTGGTGTGGCCAGTGACCCGCTCGACCAGCAGGTCGCACATCAGCGCGTCGATCGACCGCTCGTCACCGTCGCCGCGCCGGCAGCGGGCCTCGTGATCCAACGTCCGCCAGGCGGCCACCGCCTGCTCGACCGGCAACCGGGCATAAAGACTGCCGGTGCCGTCGCCGTGCATGATCGCGCGGACTGCTTTGCGGGCCCGGGCCGCCCGGACCCGCCGCTCGGCAGCTTCCGGGTCGGTGGCGGCGACCTTGCGGTGGGCCGCCTTGCGCACCTCGCCGGGGGTCAGGTCGCAGGCCAGCTCGGCCAACTCGGCGTCGATGGCTCGCCGCTGTTCGGAGGTCAGCGGCTCGGCCGCCTGGACGATGTGCTTCGCCGCCGACTGGGACACCTGCCCGTCCAGGCAGGCGGCCAGCAAGGCCGGGTGATCGTCGACGAGCTGACCCGCGAACGCGAGCTGGTAGTCCACGGTTGCGCGGGACACCCCGCGGGCCATCGCGATCTCCACCGGGGCGCGCCCCGACCAACCATCCCGACGCCGACTCCGGCCACTCGATCCGCCGCCCGCCGCTTCTCCACAATGGCGACCGCCTCCACGTTCGACAACCCCTGCAGCATCGCCACAGCCGACTCCAGCTCGGCGATGCCGTCGATCCGCTCCGCCGGGGTCCACCACTCGGCCGCCGACTGAATGTCGGCGACCAGCTCACGAACCCGGTTCTCGATCATGTGTACGAATCTAACACCACCCACCGACAGAACAGGCAGCCAAAACCCTTTGTTTTTAAGGGATCTGAGAGATTTCTCGAACGTCGTTTCGGCTAGGCCGATGACGGACGCGTTGCCCCGACGAGCGGCCAGTCGAACTCGGCGGCACCATCCGCAAGGATGAACCACGTGCCCGACACTGCCACCGATCTCGCACCCGTCCGAAGCATCCGTTCCCCGGACCTGCCCGCCGACCTCCAGACGCCCGCCGCCGTCGTTGACCGGGCGATTCTCCGCGCGAACGTCACCTCCATGCAAGCCATCATGGACCGTGCCGGCGTCGCCCTGCGTCCGCACGCCAAGACTCACAAGTGCGTCGAGGTCGCCCGGCTGCAGCTCGAGGCCGGCGCGCGGGGCCTGACCGTCGGCACGCTCGGCGAGGCCGAGGTCTTCGCCGACGCCGGGATCGACGATCTCTTCGTGGCCTATCCGGTGTATGCCGACGGGTCGCGTGCCAAGCGGCTTCGGGAGCTGCACGAACGGGTATGCCTCACCGTCGGCGTCGACTCGAAGGCGGGCATCGCCGCGCTGGCCCGAACGACGGAAGGCGCCGCTAGTCCCCTCGACGTCCGCATCGAGATCGACAGCGGCGGTCACCGTACCGGCGTCACACCCGGCGACGTCGTTCAGCTCGCCAGAGCCACCACGCAGCATGCCGGGCTTCGCCTGAGCGGAGTCTTCACCCACGGCGGCCACGGATACCGCGGCCAGGACGCCCGGGCGACGGCTGCCCACGACGAGGTCGAGACGCTCACCAGGGCGCGAGACGAGCTCCACCGGGCAGGCTTCGAGGTCGAGATGCTCAGCGCCGGGTCGACGCCGACCGCTGAGCTCTCCGCCCGCGCGCCGGTCACCGAGCAGCGGCCAGGAACGTACGTGTTCAACGACGCCCAGCAGGTGGTGCTCGGCGCCGTGCCGCCGACCGCGGTCGCGTTCTTCGTCGTCGCCACAGTCGTGTCGACCACCGTGCCGGGTCAGGTCATCGTCGACGCGGGAGCCAAGGCGGTGTCGCGGGACGCCCACCCGATCTTGCCGGGCTTCGGCTGGCTCGCGGACCGCGGACTTCCGCTGCGCACCATGAACGACTACCACGGCTTCGTCGACGTCCCTGACGAATCACCACAGCCGGAGGTCGGCGACCGGGTTGTGATCGTCCCCAACCACGTCTGCCCGACGGTGAACCTCTACGACGAGCTGATCGTCGTGGACGACGGCGCGGTCGTCGACACCTGGCCGGTCGCCGCGAGGGGCCGCAACGGCTAGGGCATCGCGGGCACGCCACCGGCGTAGACCGACACCACCATAGCCACGAACTGCTTCACCGCGTCCTCGTTCGGGGCGAACGGCCCGGGCCGGAAATGCGGCGACGCGAGACCGCGCTGCACCGACTCGCACGCGGCCCAGTCCTGCCGGTTGGTGAGATCCCAGAACGCCGACGCGTACTCCGGATCGACGCTCTCGTCGACGAAGTACCACGAACACTCGATCCAGGTCCGTTCCGGCGCGAGCGACACGATCCGATGGGTCATGACGTAGTCGGGATGCGCCGAGACGAGGAGGTTCGGCCAGATCTGAATGTACTCCACGACCCGCGGGTCGACACCGGGGATCGGCAGTCCCGACGACTCCCCGGTCATCGACATTGTCGCCATCCCGTCGCGCAGGTCCATCCGGCCGCCGATCCACTGTCCAGGCAGCACGTAGTTCTGCCCCGAGTTGGGCGGCGTCACCTGGCACAGCTCGGGATGGATCTCGGGGCAGTGGTAGCACTCGTGGTAGTTCTCGCAGACGACCTTCCAGTTCGCCGCGATCTCGTACGTGTGGCGAGCCCGGAGCACCAGATCTTCGGCTGCGTATGGTCCGAGCTTCTCCTCGACCGCGCCGAGGTGCTCGTCGAAGTCGGGGACGTCGGCACCGAGCGGCGTCGCGGCATGGCAGAAGACCCATCCGTGCCAGGTCTTGACGACCAGCTCCACCAGCCCGTGGTCACCGGTCTCGAAGCCGTCGACGTCGCGGAATCCCGGTGCGGCGAGCAGCGAGCCGTCCAACGCGTAGGACCAGGAGTGGTAGGGGCACACGATCGCCCTGCGGTCGCTCGACTCGCCGGCGGCTAGCAGCTCGTGCCCACGATGGCGGCAGGTGTTGGCGAACGCCCGGAGGCCGTCGCCGGTCCAGGTCAGCAGCACGCTGACGTCGCCGGCCGCGACCGCCTGCTGGCCCTTCTCCCCCAGGCAGAGCTCGTCCTGCCGGCCCAGGCACATCCAGCTGCCGGCGAAGACGTGGCGTTGCTCCCAGGCCCAGACGTCGGCGGACGTGTACGCCTCGGCCGGCAGCATTCGCGAGCCGTCGTGCGTCTTCGCCGCGTGCAACACGCCGTTGAGAACCGTCATATCGACCTCCGCGGGTAGGGTCGGGCGCCATGGGACGCCGCAAGGTGGAGGTGCGTCGCGAGGAGATCCTCGCCGCCACCCTGGAGGAGATGCAGCGACTGGGCATGGATCAGACCCGTGCCCAAGACGTCGCGCAAGCGCTCGGCGTGAGCACCGGACTCCTCTTCTATCACTTCGACAGCAAGGACAACCTCCTTGCCGCCGCGCTCGAGTACGCCGTCGAACGCGATCTCGCCCGGCTCGATCGCGCCTTGGCGCGCGGCCGGACGCCGATGGAACGACTGCGTCGGGTGGTCGCCGCCTACGGGCCGACCGGGTCGGCGCCCGGCTGGACGCTCTGGATCGACGCGTGGTCGAGCGCCCTGCGCCATCCGCCGATCCGCAAGATGCTGCGCACGCTCGACGACCGCTGGCAGGCGGCGCTGACGACAGCGATCCAGAACGGCGTCGACAGCGGCGACTTCGACTGCGCCGATCCCGCCGCGACCGCCACCCGGATCGGTGCCCAGCTCGACGGGCTGTCCGTCGCCGTCGTGGTCTATCGCAGCATCAGCCGCGCGCAGTTGCGGCGCTGGATCCGCGTCACGGTCGCGGACGAGCTCGGTATCGACGCGGAGCAACTGGCCTGATCTCGTCACCGACGGCATCTCACACCAGCCAGCTCTGCGGATGGCCGGCCTCGGTCAACGCGGGCCGGTCCAGTTGGAATCCAGAGACGTCGGCGTCGCACTCCCCCGAGACGGCGAGCTCGGCGAGCAACCGTCCGAAGGTCGGCGTGAACTTGAAACCGTGGGCGGCGCCGAGCCCGACCACCACCGCGTCGTGTCCGGGCACGGTGTCGAGGACGAAGTCACGGTCAGGAGTGAGCGTGTAGAGGCAGGTCTTCGACCGGAGCGGGGCTCCGGCGGCGGGCAGCAGTTGCCCCGTGAAGCGCCGCAGCCGCTCGACCCGATCGGGATCGGGTTCGAAGCTCCGCGACTCGCCGGTCACCACGGCGCCGCCACAGTCCTCGGCGACCTTCACGGTCGGCTCGCCGTACGTCGGGAAGCCGTAGTAGCAGGGGTCGTCCATCCAGATCCACAGGGGCATCTCACCCGGCGCGTGCCGGAGCGGATCGGCGATCTCCAGGTACGTCACCTGCTCGAGCGTGACGGTCAGCGGCACCGTGTGGTCGAGCCCCGCGAGTACCTCGTTGGTCCAGGCGTCGGCGCACACGATCAGCCGGCGACACCGCAACGTCCCACTCGCCGACTCGACCTCGATCCCGCGATCGCCGAGGTCGCGTACCTCCGACACCGGCGACTCCTCCCGCAGCTTGGCGCCGTGTGAGCGGGCGAGCTGCTGCAGGAGCGCCACCGTCCGCGCCGCCGGCACGATGCCTGACCTGGCCTGATAGAGGGCATACGTGCCTTCAGGCGGGTCGAACTGCGGCCACCGCCGCCGCAGCGCGTCGCGGTCCAGCTCCTCGTATCGGACGCCGCCCTCCGTCATCGCGGTCGTGTAGTCGATCGCCGCGATGGCGGCATCCGGCGGGAACAGGTCGAGCCCGCCGGTCCGCGTGACGAGACGCTCGCCGGCGACGCGCTCCAGGTCGGCCCAGTCGGCGTACGCCGCGTGGGTCAGGTCCACGTAGTCGGCCCGGTGGTAGCTGTGCCGCAGGATACGCGTCGTGTCGTGCGAGGCGCCCCGCTCGTGGCCCATGGCGAACCGCTCCAGACCGACGACGCGATGACCACGCCGCGCGAGCTCGCATGCCGTGGCGCTGCCCAGCGCCCCGAGGCCGACGACGGCGTACTCGACGTGCTCAACCATCGAGACCCTCCAGACGCGGCACCAGCCAGCGGCGGATGTCGGCGCTCCAGTCCTCGCTCGGCGCGAACCAGCCCTGCCGGTACGCACGCGAGCTCATGCCTCGCTGCACCGACTCGCAGATCGCCCAGTCCTGTCGGTTCACCAGATCCCAGAGCTCGGCCGCGTCGTCGGGGTCGAAGTCGTCCCGCGCGGCCTCGTCGGGGGCGAAGAGCAGCTCGCAGGTCACCCGCGTGCGATCCGTCGCGGTCGGCCAGAGCGCCAGCGCCATCACGTGGTCGGCCGAGCAGGACAGCAGCAGGTTCGGATAGATCAGCTCACCCTTGTGACGGGTGCGCTCGTTGGCGTCGAGGTCGGGGAAAGGCGCACGCGTCGTCGTGCCGGTCATCGTGAAGGTCCAGGCGTCGGCCCGGTGCGGCACGCCGGAGTCCCAGTCGAGATCCACGCCGCCACCGCCGAAGGCCGGCACCAGCCGGGTCAGCTCGGGATGCACCGGGCCGCAGTGGTAGCACTCGTTGAAGTTCTCGAGCAGCACCTTGTAGTTGGCCCGGACCTCGTAGTCGTAACGCCGACCCACGACGAGCGACTCCAGCGGGTAGCGCGCCAGCCGCGCCCCGAAGTCCACGAGATCGGCGGTGAGGTCCGTCGCCTCGGCAGGAGTGAGGTGGACGAAGCAGAAGCCGCGCCAGGCGGCGACCGCCACCGGCGTGAGTGCGAAGTCGGCCGGGTCGAAGTCGTCGACGCCATCGGTGTGCGGTGCCCGAAGCAGCCGGCCGGACAGGTCGTAGGTCCACGAGTGGTACGGACAACGCAGCGCCTGGGCCGGCTGGCACACGGGAGTGTCGACGTCGTCGGTCAGCGGGATAATCTGCGAGCCGCGATGCCGGCAGACGTTGTAAGCCCCGTGCAAACCCCCGTCGGCGTCGCGCGTGACGAGGATCGACTCCCCCGCCACGTCGACCACGGCGAGCCGGGACGGGCTCACCAGACCGAGCTCGTCGAGTCGCCCGACGCACAGCCACGAGTTGTAGAGCACCACGTCGCGTTCGCGCCGCCAGTGGTCGTCGTCGACATACCAATGCTTCGGCAGCGCCGCCTGCATCCGACTCGGCGACGCGCCGGCTCCCGCCGGTCGTCCGCTCGTCATCGCCGCCCTCCGATCGCCGCCGTGCCGACAATTGACTCGCGAGTCAGTAAGACCAGCCTGCCACGGGATCTGGCCTCGACGGAAGTCCCGACGCGCTGTTCAGCGGGCCTGCGACTCCGGCAGCCAGCAGGCGGCGACGTGTCCCTCAGACGTGTCGATCACGGGGAGTGGCTTGCCTCGGCACGCCTCGCTGATGGCGGCGGCCTCGGCCCGTCCGTCTTGCAGAGCGGGACAACGGGGATGGAACCGGCAGCCCGACGGGATCCGAGTCGCGTCCGGCGGCTCACCGGTGAGCACTACCGGCTGGATATGGTGCATCTCCGGCACGACGGACAGCAGCGCCTTCGTGTACGGGTGCCGTGGTTCTGAAAGCACCTGCTCGGCCGTCCCGAACTCGACCAGCCGGCCGAGGTACATCACGGCGATCCGGTCCGCGATATTCCAGGCCAAGCCCAGGTCGTGGGTGATGACGAGGACCGTCAGCCCGAGCTCCTTACGCAGCCGAAGCAGCAGCGCCAGGATCTCGCCGCGGATCGACGCGTCCAGGCTGGAGACCGGCTCGTCCGCGACCAGCATCTCGGGCCCCAGGGCCAGCGCACCCGCGATGACGACCCGCTGACGTTGTCCACCGGACAGCTCGTGCGGATAGCGCAGGAAGAAGTTCTCCGGCGGCCGCAGTCCCGCGCGGCTCAGTGCCTCGGCCACCTGCTCGTTCTCCGGGACCTCGGATTTCGTCACCATCCGATGGATCCGCAGGCCTTCCGCCACCGACTCGTAGACGGTCTGCCGCGGGTTGAGCGAGCCCGTCGGATCCTGGAGCACCAGCTGCACCCGTCGGCGGTACGGCCGCAGGCGTCGAACCGTCGTCGGCAGCGGATCGCCCTCGAACTCGATGCTGCCAGCGGTCGGCCGTTCCAGACCGAGGATCGTGCGGGCAAGGGTGGTCTTTCCTGAGCCGGACTCCCCGACGACCGCCACGACCTCGTGCGCCTCGATGTCCAGGTCGACGCCGTCCACCGCGCGCGCGATGGGCTTGCCGCGCGCGCCGAACTCGACGACGAGGTCACGAACCCTGAGCAGCGGACCGGTCACGGCCGTCCTCCCCTACGAGTACGCAGGCCACCGGCCGGTGAGGTCCGGCCAGCCGGACCGGAGGATCGTACTCGGAACAGTTCGCGAGAGCCACGGGACAGCGCGGGTGGAACGTGCAGCCGGACGGCAGATGCTGCGGATCCGGCGGATCGCCCGGCAGGCCGGCCGGGGCGTAGCGAGCCGCCGAGTCGCCGATCCGAGGAAACGCCGCCGACAGTGCTTCAGAGTATGGATGCTGGGGATGCTCGAACACCTCGTCGGCCGGGCCCTCCTCGACGACCCGACCCGCGTACATCACGGCGATCCGCGAGCAGGTTGAGCTGAGCACCGACAGGTCGTGGGTGATCATCAGCAGTCCCAGGCTGAGCTCGTCGACCAGTCCGGTCAACAAGTCGAGCACCTGGGCCTGCACCATGACGTCGAGCGCCGTCGTGGGTTCGTCGGCGACGATCAGTTGAGGGCGGCAGGCCAGCGCCATCGCGATCATCACCCGCTGCCGCTGGCCGCCGGACAGCTGATGGGGAAACGCCCGAGCCCGATCGGTCGGAAGGCCGACCTCCTCGAGTAGCTCGCCGACCCGGCTCTGGACGGTACCAGCGACAGCCGAGTCGTGGATCAGGATCGGCTCGGCGATCTGGTCGCCGACGCGCTGCACCGGGTTCAGCGAGTGCAGAGCGCCTTGGAACACCATCGACGCCTCGCCCCAACGCAGAGCACGCAGGCCGCGCCAGCCGAGCGTCCGGACGTCCTTGCCGCCAACCCGGATGTTGCCCTGCACCGTCGCGTTGGACGGTTGCAGCCGCAGGATCGTGCTGGCCAGGGTCGACTTGCCGCATCCCGACTCGCCGGCGAGCCCGACGCTCTCTCCCTCGTTGACGGTCAGGTCTACGCCACGCACGGCGGGGATCTCACCGCCCGCGGTGCGGTAGGTGACCTCGAGGCCTTCGATCTCCAGCAACGGTCGGCGGGTGCGTTCGCCTTCGTAGCTGGCCACCGGCTGGCGGGCCACCGGGGCCGTCGGGTCGCTCGTCGGCCCGCTCATGCCCGGTCCCGGAGCCGTGGGTTGTAGACCTCTTCGAGCGCCTGGCCGATCAGGGTGAACGACATGACCACCAGGATCACGCAAATCCCCGGCGGCAAGAAGAACCACCAGGCACCGGTGGTAATCGCGCCGGTGTTGAAGGCCTCGTCGAGCATCGAACCCCACGACACGCGAAGCGGGTCACCGAGGCCGAGGAACGAGAGCGTGGTTTCGCTCAGGATCGCGATCGCCACCGTGAGCGTCGTGTTGGCGAACACCATCGGCATCACGTTCGGTAGCACGTGCCGGCTCATCTGTCGCCAGTCGCCGGCGCCGAGCGCCCGAGCCCGTTCGAGGTAAGGCCGGCCTTCGATCGAGAGCGTCTGGGCCCGGATCAGCAAGGCCGTAGCCGGCCAGCTCGTGACCCCGATGACGAACGCGATGTTCAGCAGTGATCTGCCGAGCAGGCTCGCCAGGACGATCGCGAGCGGCAGGAACGGCACTACCAGAAACCACTCGGTGATCCGGAAGAGCGCGGCGCCGAAGAAGTTGCGGTAGTGCCCGGACGCGAGACCGACCAAGGTCCCTAGAAACATCGAGATCGCGGTGGCGAGCAGGCCGACCATCAGCGACACCCGCGCGCCCCAGATCAGCAGGGTGAGAACCGACCGGCCGTTGGCATCGGTGCCCAGCGGGTAGTCCCACGACGGGCCCTCGAGCACGCCGCCGGTCGCCTCGGTCACTTCGATGCCGGAGTGGTCGGCGAGTAGCGGGGCGAACAGGGCCACCAGGCCGAAGAACACCAGGACCCCGAGGCCGATCAAACCGGTCCGGTGCCGGCGAAACTGTCTCCAGGTTCGCCCGGCCGACTGACGTCGGCGCTGCCAAGTCAGCCGCCGCGGGGTGAGGGTCGTGTCGCTCATGACACTCGCCACATCACGACAGAACCCTCGGATCCAGCCAACCGTAGAGGAGGTTGCTGACGAGGTTGGCGAGAATCACGGCGATGGAGAAGAACAGGAACGTCCCCTGAAGCACTGGGTAGTCGGGCACCTCCAGCGCCTCGGTGGTCAAAAGGCCGAGACCCGGAATCGAGAACACGGTCTCGATCGTGATCGCACCGCCGACGATGAAACCGAGGTTGAGGACGACGAGGGTGGCCGTGGGAAGCAGAGCGTTGCGGGTCGCGTGACGACGCCGAACGTAGACGTCGCGCAGGCCCTTGGCCCGAGCGGTCGTCAGGTAGTCCTCGCCCATCTCGTCCAGCAGAGAGCTGCGCATGATCAGGGAGTACTCCGCCAGATAGGCCAAGGTCAGGGTGAGCACAGGCAGGGTCAGATGCCAGGCCGTGTCCAGCCCGCCCGCGAAGGAGTTCGGATCGACGTCGGTCGAATGCAACCCCCCGGTCGGGAACAGCTCGGGTATCGGGCCGGCGCCGACGGCGAACACCGCGAGGAAGACCAGACCCAGCCACCACTCCGGCATCGAGTACAGGGTCAGCGAACTGCCGGTCGACAAGTGGTCGATGCGCTTGCCACGGTTCCACGCCGACACCATGCCGAGGTAGATGCCGATCACGGAGGCGAGGATCGTGGACGTTCCGACCAGCAACAGCGTCGGCCAAAGCCGGTCGAGGAGGAGCTCGCCGACCGGTTGCCGATACTTGAACGACAAGCCGAACTCACCGGTGAAGGTGTTCTGCAGGTAGGTGAGGAACTGTTGATGCAGCGGCTCCTCCAACCCGAGCGTGCGGGTCAGCTCGTCCACCTGCTCCTGACTCACCAGCCGGTTGCGGGCGAGCGTCCGGACCGGGTCGGTCGGGATCACGCGGAACAGAAAGAAGTTGAACACGATGACGAACATCAGCGCGCCGAAGGAGCCGAGCAGCTTCGAGCCGATGTAGCGCCACCGGCCCGATCGCCGCCTGCCCGGTTGACTGGGTTGGGTCTCCGCCTCCGCGACGAGCGTGCTGGTCGGTGCGCTCATTCCCGCTCGTCCGCCGTCGACCGACGGTGGATCAGGATTCCGGCGACGGCACCTACGGCGGCCAGTGTCGCGACTCCGACGCCGACCACTGCTCCGGTGCCGAGTCCGCCGCCGTCGTCCGAGCTGGCCTCATCGGCGCCCTGGCCTTGGCCGCATTCGCTCACGGGATACATCTCGAGGTAGCTACGGACGCCGTACTGGAAAAGTAAGACGCCATCCGGCTGCGGCTGTGGCACGAAGCCTTCGAAACGGTCACAGCGGTAGGCCTCGCCGATCGAGGAGTATGCGGTCACGAGGTAGGGCGCGTCTCGATACAGGATCTCCTGCATGTGCTTGATCATCTCGGCCCGCGCTTCCTCGTCCAGCTCGCTGTGCTGCGCCTTGTAGAGCTGGTCGTACTCCTCGTCGCAGTACCAGGAGTCCGACCAGTTACCGCGCTGGCCGCAGGTCATGTAACTGAGCATCGAGTCCGGGTCCGGCTCGACGTACCAACCCCACTGGAAAGCGTCGAACTCGCCGTCCAGAATGACATTGGTCAGCTTGCCACTTTCCATCGCGGTGACCTCGCTTTCGATGCCGAGGTCGGCCAGCCACTCCTGGAAGTAGTCCATGGTCTGGAGCGATGATTCCGACTCGGTGCGTGCGAGCAGCCGCAAGCTCCCGATCGGCGACCCGTCGGGCATCGTCCGCAGGCCGTCGTCACCCATCGTGTAGCCGGCTTCGTCCAGAAGCTCGGCGGCCCGGTCGGGGTCGTAGCTCCACGCCAGGTCTTCCGGCGGGTCGTAGTGGTAGCTGGTGTACGCGGACGGCACGATCGTATCGCCCGCCTCCCCCGCGCCCTGGTACACCCGCTCGATGAGCAGGTCTCGGTCGATCGCGAACCCGAGGGCGTAGCGGAACTTCGGGTCCATGACGGCCGGGTTCGGGTCGCCGATCAGCTCGCCGCTGTCGAGATCCACCGATCCGGCGTTGAAGGCGATCTCGTCGAAGCTCGGCGACAACCCGTCCACCGTCTTGATGCCGTCCTCGCCTTCGAGTGCCTGCAGTTGCAGCGGCGCGACACCATCAGCGAAGTCGATCTCACCGGTCTTCAGCGCTTGAACCATCGGGTCCTCGGCTTGGTAGACGGTGAAGATGATCTCGTCGATCTTCGGCTGGGTGCCCCAGTAGTCGGGATTGACCTCGAACTTGTAAAGCGAGCCACCGGCCGTGCCCTCGACGTACCGGAACGGCCCGGTGCCGACGACCTCGCCCTCGTTGTCGTAGCTCTTGACATCCTCCTCGGAAATGTCCGACCAGATGTGCTCCGGCACGATCGGCATGGGCAGCAGGGGAAGGACAGCGTTGGGCTCCGAAAGCTTCATGACGACGGTCGTGTCGTTCGGCGCGGTGATTGTCTCCACCGAGTTGAGATAACTGCCCCAGGTCGCCGCCTCCGGTCCGCCGTCGAGGATCCGGTTCAGGGTGAACGCGACATCGTCGGCCGTGAACTTCTCACCATCGGACCAGGTCACATCGTCGCGAATCGTGAAAGTCCAGGTCAGGCCGTCCTCCGATGTCTCCCAGTCGCTGGCCAGGCCGGGCTGTGGCGACATGTCCTCCGGGGAGTACGTGATCATCTGGTCGTACATCAAGGCCCACATCTCGAACGACTCGGCCTCGATTCCGAGGAACGGGTTGAACGAGTCGACCTCATTGGTGATTCCGACAGTGAAGACGACCGGGTCAGCCGCGGACGCTTGCTGAGCCGTGATTCCGACGGCAGACATGGTCAGGCCGACCACACCGGCGACCAGGCCGCCCGCCGCCCGCTTGGTTCGATCTGATACCACCGGGATCACCACCTCAAGGGGTAGGTTCGCGCTCGTGACTTCGTACGGCAGCCCTCCGCAGGCCCCACGGCATCTCGTGACACATCGCCAGCACGGCATCGAACGCATCGATCCGTATGCCGCCCTGCGCGACGTCGACAGCGCGCCGGTCCTGGAGCACCTGACAGCCGAGCGCGCCTTCTACGACGACTCGACAGATCATCTACGCCCCTTGGTCCGAACACTCGTCTCCGAAATGTCCTCGCGAGTTCCACCGACTGACTCTTCAGTCAG
>Ga0075431_100005373_pt1 | contig 12644 bp, 11 predicted proteins | sample RhiMetdeltSRZDD5_FD_75297 | JGI IMG/M metagenome (GOLD analysis project Ga0075431, IMG submission 75297) | Populus rhizosphere microbial communities from Tennessee, USA - Rhizosphere MetaG P. deltoides SRZDD5 | ecosystem: Host-associated > Plants > Roots > Rhizosphere > Soil | place: USA... | reverse complement strand
CGACGCCCACCAGCGTAATATCGGTCCCGTGCAATGTCGTGATGAAGGGAAGGCGGCGCAGGACAGTTGTCATCTGTTTCGCCAGCAGAGCCGAAATCGAATGAGGGATTGCGTAGTGGACATGCAGCAGATCGAGATTGTATTGCTCGGCCACTTCCGCCATACGCGATGCCAGCGCCAGGCAGTAAGGCGGATATTGAAACAGCGGATAATTGGAAACTTCGACCTCGTGATAGTAGATCCGCGGAATGCCCGGGTCAAGCCTGATCGGATTGGCGTAACTGATGAAATGCACATCATGCCCGCGGTTGGCGAGCTCCAGGCCGAGCTCGGTGGCGACGATGCCGCTGCCGCCGTAGGTTGGATAGCACGTAATACCGACCTTCATAGTCTTGGAACCAGCTTCGCAATTCCTATCTGTCCGTGCAGATTCTCATCCGGCGACGCCACGTCTCCACCGCCGAACCACACACGTATGAAGTTAGATTCCACCAGAACGGAAGGGTCGCAGAGAACTTTCGCGTTCCACTGCTCGCCGCCGGCGAACGAGCCGGGGAGCTTGGTCCAGACGACGCCATCGCTCGATCGCGCCAGACCCAGCCGGCGGTATTCGCGTATGTCACGGCCCGTATAGATCATCCAGTAGTATCCATGCGATAGCCAGATGGCAGGCTCGCCCAGCCGTTCGTCAAACGAGCCGGCAGGACCACCTTCCAGCACAGGATTGCTGCGCAGCTTCTGCCAGTGGCTGCCATCGGTCGAACGCGCGAGACCCAGTCTCTGCCGTCGGGCGCGATCCTGTCCCAAAAAATACATGTACAGCGTGTCACCTATTCGCATCACGACGGGGTCAGCTACGCCGCGTTCGTCCCAACTGCCGCGCGGACCGGATTCCAGAACCGGTGTCGGGTTTTTGCGCCACGCCTTACCATCCGTTGATCGCGCCAGACCGATACCTGGTTTTTCTCGCGGACCAGCGACGTACCAATATAGGAATTCCCCGCTGTCGAAGAGCGCTGAACCGTTCGCGGCGATGTAGGATCCTTCCCAGGTGTCCGGTTGCGGGGAAAGCATTCTGCCCTGATTTCGCCAAGCCATGCCATCGGGAGAAGTGGCTAGATCGGTGTGCCAGGCTTTTCCGTCATAGGCGGAATATAGGTTGTAGTAGACGCCATCGCGAAGCACAACAGAAGGATTGAGAACATCGACGGCGCCGGCATTGGAGAGTACAGGCGAAGGATCCGCTTTCCAGTCGAACGAATTGACTCTTTGGGCGGCAGCCGGCGCGGGCAGGGAGAAATCGGCGTAGCGTCCACAGCCAGTCAAGCAGAGCATGACGGCCGGGCAGGCTACCAGCCTGCCCCACCAACCCAGAATCAGCATGCTGCAAGCTCTGGTGGGGCAGGCTGGTAGCCTGCCAAGCCCTCTTCAGCATAAAGATTGTTCCACGCCGCTCGGCTCAAATCGGGACCTTCATCTTCAAGCCCGCGCCATGACCCGGCCGCGACTCCAGCATCAGATCTGCTCCCAGAGACCGGGCGCGCCGCTTCAAGCTGACCGGCCCCATGCGCAGCAGATCCAATTCATCGAGAGTATATGCGCCGCTGAAATGAAAGCCGACCCCGTTATCGTCGATCGAAATCTCGAGAATTTTACCGGTCTTCTCCAACGCGACCGCCACCCGCGTCGCCTTCGAATGCTTGCGAACGTTGTTCAACGCCTCTCGAATCAGTTGGACGATATCGGTGGAGATCTCAGGCGGACTGGCGAAGGGCCGCTCGCCGCCGACGAACGTAACCGGAATTCCCGTCTCCTTCTGGAATTCATCGACCAGCCGCCGCGTCGCCGCGGTAATACTCGCTCCATCGACGTCCAGCGGGCGCATGTTTCGAACATAGGACCGCATCTCCCGCACCTGCGACTTGGACAGCTCCTGCAGCTCCTGCAATTCGATCAATCCCGCTTTCTGGTCGCGCTCGAGAATCTTGCGGAAGATCTCCAGGCGCATCTGAAAGCTGATGAAGCTTTGCAGTGGACCGTCGTGAAAATCGGCGGCGATCCTTTGCGTCTCTGCTTCCTGCGCAGTCTCCACGGCTTGCTCGAGCCGCGACGTTTCTTCGGTAAGCTGTTCGACTCGGCGCTCGAGCCACCATTTCTGAAATGCAAAGAGGCCCGCAAAGACGCCCGCTACGATGATGGTCGCGCGGAAAACGTGAGCGGAGCCCGGATAGGATGTCGCGAAAAACAGGGAACAGACACCGGCGACCAGCACCACCTCACGCGGACGGTAAAGCGTCAGCGCGTTCGTCAACAGGTAGAGGTAGAAGACCGGCGCGAGCCAGAGTGTCTCGATCGCGCCATAGCGCGCCAGGACCATGAAAAAGACTGTGTCGATGAATAATGCAAGAAGGCCGAACGTCCCTTCCAGCTTCTCCGGCCGCACCACGGCGAAAACGCTCGACGCAGCGAACAGGACCATCGCCAGCGTGAACCAGATGAAATCCACGGGCGCGAGAAAAAGCTGGAAGATCAGACAGGATAGCGCGAGCACTGCGCGCGCTGTAGCCAGATACAGCGCCCAATGCCGGCGATATGGGTATATTTCGGTTGCCAATCTACTTTCTATACAGATAGAGAGTGTGACTTCGGCCCTCGCCATCGTCATCGATGGGTTCGACTTTCTCCGGCTTCCAGTCCTTGAACTCGAAGTCGTGTGAGACGATGCGCGTCCCCTTCTTCAATTGTTTGTCGAGGATCGGACGGACCTTGTCGTTCGAGAGCGGCAGAAGATAAACCGTAATCAGATCCGCCGAGCTATAGTCCTGCTGCAGAACGTCGCCGTTAATGATGCGCGCGGTTTTCGCCAGTTTCAGGGTCTTTATCTTCTCCATGCTTTGGCGGAACAGGTCTTTGTCCAGCTCCACACCGGTCGCATCGGCGTGAAATTTCTCCGCGGCCATGATGACGATCCGGCCGTCGCCGCTGCCGAGGTCAAACATCTTTTCGCCCGCCTTGAGACCGCCGAGCTGCAGCATCTTCTGCACGATCGTCTCAGGCGTGGGATAGTAAGGCGCCAGCTTTTCCGGGTCTCCGGACTTCGTCTGCGCGCCCAAGCCAATACAAAAAAGCGCGACCGGTAACACAATTTTCAACGTCATAGGAGTTCTCGCGAGTAGCAATTATTTCACAGATTCCGTTAGTTGGTGATCTGGTGCGAAGTGCTTTGCTCGCGGATCGGCAAATAGGTCTTTTCCCATTCAAGATGGGCGGGATGGTCGATATACCGGTCAGCGGCGGCTTTATCGGCGAACTCGATGACAAATGCGGATTCGTAGGGCCGGCCAGGTTTGCCGTCCTTTCCAGCCGGTCCGCGCCCCTGCACCTTAATTGGCTTAAGCCAGATGTTCTTGATGCCTGGGATCGCAGCCGCCATTGTCGTCACACGCTCGATGGCAGCCTGCTGCTGTTGGGGAGTGGAATCTTCCTTCCACAAAATCGTCACGACATGGATGATCGACTTCGGAGAGCCGTACTTATTCGCTCCGAGCAAGATCCCAGCCGCCAGGCCGAGAGCTAGTAGGAAGGTTCCAGCTACAAGTTTTTTCATGAATGTTCATTCTCCTTTGTTTCTTGAAATTGAAGCACGGTAGTCCGCAGTCCGCTCCACTCCTCGCAGATCACGATCGAATTGGCCGGGTTCCTCGGCGCAAACTTCATACCAACAGGCCCAATGAGCGCCGAAGTCTCGCGGGGCAGCAGCTCTCTAAAATCGGAAGCGTCCTGGGATGTTGTGTACTCCACGCCACGGATTTCGTAGGAATAGTAAAGCACGCAATCGCGGACATCGATAATCATTGCGTCGCCCATTCGTCCTGTCTTGCTAAGCGTCAATCGGCGGCGCTTCTCGCGCTGCGCGGCTGTCTGGCGGGAGCTCAGAAAAAGCAGCACACCCCCGGCGATCAGCAGAATGGCCAGAAATGCTAAGAACGAAAGTTCGGCCGCGCCACCGGGCACGAGAATACTGGCGCTAATCGGTGGCATCGAAACTACTCCAGCCCGTCTCCGGTCGGATTACCTGGCAGCAGGCGCTTCCTGGAACACCTTGGCATAATCCTTGAGGAACTGCTCCAGCCCCTTATCGGTAAGCGGATGACTGAAGAGCATATCCAGCACCTTGAGCGGCATGGTAGCGATGTGCGCCCCGGCTAAAGCCGAATCCGAAACATGCGTCGGGGAGCGCATGGACGCGGCTAGAACCTGCGTCTTGTAACCGTAGTTCTTGTAAATCGTGACGATATCGCGAATCAAATCGGTCCCGTGCAAGCCGATGTCGTCGAGCCGGCCGACAAACGGGCTGATGATATAGGCCCCGGCTTTGGCCGCAAGCAGCGCTTGTCCCGCTGAAAAGCACAGGGTTACGTTGACGCGAATTCCCTCTTTGCTCAGCGCCGCGGTCGCTTTGATTCCGTCCCGTGTCAGCGGACATTTGACGACGACATTTTTATGAATCTTGGCCAGCTCCCGCCCTTCGCGAATCATGGCGTTCGCCTCGGTCTGCACGACCTCCGCACTGATATCGCCATCCACGATGTCGCAAATTAGACGGATCTGTTCCGCGATCTCTCTGCCTTCTTTGGCGATCAGGGAGGGGTTGGTGGTTACACCGTCAACAATGCCCCAGGCGGCGCCTTTTTTCAATTCATCCAGATTGGCGGTGTCTAAAAAAAACTTCATCGATTGACCTCCCACTGCTACGAAATCGCCGCCGACTGATGCGCGGCGACGACCCGGTTCTGCAAAACGCCGATGCCTTGGATCTCGATCGATACTGCGGAGCCAGCCTGCATAGGCCCAACGCCCGATGGTGTGCCGGTCGCAATTAGGTCGCCCGGCTCAAGCGTCATGAACTGCGTTACATAGGCGATTATAGCATTGACGGCAAAGATCATTTCTCGAACCGAGGCGTCCTGCTTCACCTCGCCGTCGAGCAGAGTGCGGACCCGCAGGTCTTCGAGCACGATGTCGTCTTTCGGTACGATCCAGGGTCCGACCGGGCAGAATGTGTCGAAGCCCTTTCCGCGGGTCCACTGCCCGTCCTTCTTCTGAAGGTCACGCGCCGTGACATCGTTCACGCACGTGTAGCCGAAAATATATTTATCCGCGTCCCCCGCCGGCACATGACGGGCACGCGTCCCGATCACGACGCCAAGCTCTCCCTCATAGTGGACGTTCTGCGACAGCCGCGGGTATACAATCGATTCGCCTGAGGCGATCAGGGATGACGGAGGCTTGAGGAAGATGAGCGGCTCGGCCGGAACTTCGTTACCCAGTTCCGCCGCGTGTTCCCGATAGTTCCTGCCGACACATATAATCTTCGAAGGAGCGCAGGGAACCAGTAGTTTCACCGCGTCCAGCCGATGGCTGGCGCCAAGCTTGCCCGACCACGGAGTGTCGAGTTCGCGGATGGCATTTTCTTCCAGCGCGCCATATCCTTCGAACGACCCCGCGCGAAAGCGTGTGATTTTCATAGACGAGCTCGCAGGCTCTTCAAAGCGCGCAGACCTTCCTGCGCCACCTCGGCATCCAGATCGCGACTCACTTTTTCCAGTGACGCCACGGATTCCGCATCGCCGCACGCCGCCAGGACACGCGCCAGATAGATCTTCTCGTCCCTCGTGCCGGTCGCCAGCATCGGATAAAGGGCAGCCCGGATCTTCGCGTCGCGCGCCAGCTCGATTAACAATCCGAGCGCCTCACCCTGCCGCGCTTTCGAATTAAGCGTGTTCACCAGCAACTGCAGCGGACTGAACTCAGACACTTCCACAGCGCCGAGTGAAACCAGCGCAAACGCCATCGACAGGCGAGGCGAAGCTTTCCCTTCCTCGTCGTACGCCTTCTGGATCACCGGCCGGTCGGCTACACTCTTCAGCCGAGCAAATCCTTCCGCCGCCGCCCCGCGCAACGCGTCATCTTTATCGCTCAGGTAGCGGATGAACAACGTCCTGCTCGATTCGTCGGGAATCATGGCGATCGCCGACAGAGCCGCGCGGCGGACTTTCGGCGTGTGCGCTCGATTCAGCGCGTTTACCAGATCCGGAAGCGCTTCTTTGTTCTGGAGAATACCGGTGGTTTCGAGAGCGGCGATCTGCACTCTCTCATCGAGATCGCGAAGCAAATAGCGGATGTTTGGCCCCGCGCTTCGGTCGCGGATCTTTTGAATGGCGATCAGCGACTCGTAGAGGATCGCGTCGTTCTTCGTCTTCATCGCTTCCAGCAGATCGGGAATCGCCGCCTGGCCTCGCAGGATGCCGACAGCGCGCGCCGCATTCGCTCGCGAGTCCATACTGATGCCGCCGCGCGCCAGCTTACCAAGCGCCGTGATCACCTCCGGACGTACTTGAACGAACGGATCGATCACCTGATCGTTGGTATCGGTGAACTTGGCTCTCACCACTTTCCCGGCTCGTTGAAATTTCCCCGCGAGGCCGCTGCGCACATAGCCGGGTAAGTAGAAATTCACCAGACCATCGGCGGCGCGCATCTGAATTTCGGCATCGGCGTCGCCGGTAGCCTCGATCAGCGGATCGAGACTGCGCTGCGTGCCGATGTCGACGATAGCCTTTACTGCCTCGATCCGGACTTCCAGATCCGGGTTCTTCAGCAGGGCCGCAAGCTGAGGAATCGCGTTCGAGCCTGATTTGGCCAGCTCGCGCACATCTTTAGGGCGCGTGACCTGGGCTGCAAGCGGATTCCAGACAAGGAGGATAAGACAGACCACAAGGGGCATGTCCCAAATTATCATGCGGCACTATCATGTGGTGAGGACGGCTAGCGGATGAACTCAACTTCTACGCGATGGGGAATGATCCCCGCTTCGTGACCGAGGTCGAGGAGCTTCTGGGCAGCCACCGGCACCACGTCCCCGGCATCGACCGTGTAGTGATTGACATACATCCCGACAAACTTTTCCGCCAGCCGATGGTCCATGTCGCGGGCGAACTGCATAGCGTAGCTTAGCGCTTCGTCGTGATTGTCGAGGGCATATTGGATGCTTTCCCGCATCATGCGGCAGCACTCTTTCTGCACGTCCGGGCTGAGCGAACGCAGCAACACGTTGCATCCCAGGGGCAGCGGCAGGTCGTAGGTACTCTTCCACCAGCGGCCCAGGTCGACGATGCGGTGGAATCCACTCCGGTCGTAAGTTAACTGCGCCTCGTGAATGATCAGGCCAGCCTCGGCTGACTTCTCGCGAACCGCGTCGAGAATCTTGTCGAAAGGAACCACCACTGGCTGAAAGTCCGGCTCGATCAGCTTGAGCGCCAGAAATGCCGATGTCATGGTTCCAGGGACGGCGATCTGCTTGCCCTTGATATCTTCCAGCTCCATCGGTCGCGTCGCGACCAACATCGGACCGTAGCCATCGCCGATGCTCGAGCCGCTGGCCATGATGACGTACTTGCCGGCCACATAAGGATAGGCGTGATAGGAGATGGCTGTCAGCTCATAGCGGCCCTCTACGGCGTTGCGATTGAGCGATTCGATGTCCTCGAGAACGTGCCGGAACGTGACTTTGGTTGAACGAACCTTCTTCGTGGCGAGCCCATAAAACATGAATGCATCATCGGAATCCGGACTGTGGGCGCTGACAATTTCTTTGGGTGAAACGGCGGTCATAAAGGAAGACTACCCACTCTACCACGGGTGGAACGCGGCTGAGCAAGCGCACACGAGCGCAGTTTTGTTACAAATTTTGCTAATCTGCTGGCTACTGTGGGTCGTTTCACACCCGCGGTATTCCTTCCGAGACTTCTGCCAACAAGTCGCACTAATTAACAAGGCCACATGTGTCGCGCGTGGATGTTGGCTGCCTGGGCGTTCGTTCTGTTCGCCAGCGCAGCGGCCGCGGAAACTACACCGCCGCAACTCGTCAGTATGATCGTTTCGCCGGGGTCGTTTGACTCGAGCGTCGGACCTGTCGTCGTGACCGTCTTCATTGGGGCGCACGATGACGTCGGCTTTAGCAACGTCTCGCCCGGCTCCGGAGTTCTGTTCGCGCATGAATCCGGATCCACGATTTTCGGCCGGCAGAATCTCAGCGTAACTGCTGGAAGCCTGACCAACCCTGTCTTCCAGTTCGGGGTCACAATTCCTCAATTCAGCCCTCCCGGACAATACCGCATCAGCGTCACGCTGGCCGATAGCTCGCAAAACTCGGTGACCTTTACTTCGAGCGATCTGCAAGCTCGCGCATTCCCATCCACGCTGACGATTACGCCCTCGGGAACCGGCTCAATCAGCCTGAGTCCGTCGGCGGCGCCTTCCGCCGCGGCCGGCCGATCCGGAGCAATCCAGGTGACCACGTCTTCGGCGGGTGTGACTTGGTCGGCGGTGAGTAGCGCGTCCTGGTTGACGATTACCAGCGCCGCGTCCGGCGCGGGAAACGGCATCATCAGCTATCTTGTCTCGCCAAGCAACGAGGCCACAGCACGGATCGCAATCATCACTGTGAATGGGCAGAACTTCACCATGACCCAGGCCGCGTCCGCCGCGGCCTTGGCCGCAACACCCACCTCGCTCACCTTCACCTACCACGGCGGAGGAGCGACGCCGCCTCCTCAAACGGTAACGGTATTCAGCAGTGGATCGCAGCTAAATTTCACTACTAACGTGTCGAGTGTAGGGAATTGGCTGTTCGTCAGTCCGACAAGCGGGCCTACCTCGACGGTTATGAGCGTTTGGGTTGATCCGGCAGGAAAAACGCCCGGTACTTACACCGGCTTCGTGACTCTGATAGCGCTCGGGTCGGCGAATAGCTCAGTAACTCTGAGAGTGACTCTCATCGTCAACGTCCAGTCGAGCTTCACGATTTCTCCAGCGACCGTTTCCTTTTCGACGCCGCAGGGCGGCTCTCCTGCTCCGCGTAGCCTCTCGATCGCGGGAGGAAGCGGTAGCTTCACAGCCTTGGCGGCAAGCTCAGGTTGGCTGGCGGTGAATCCCGGAAGCGGCGCGAGCCCGTCCACGCTTACAGTTTCGGTTTCACCATCCGCGCTCGAACAGGGGAGCTACACGGGCAGTATCACGATTACCGGAACGACCGCGAGCGTCCAGACCATACCAGTATCGCTGACACTAACGGCCTCGCAGCCGATCATCGTCGATCCGGCATCGCTGACATTCACATACGTAATTGGCGCCGATGTTCCCGCGCCGCAGTCCCTGGCGATTTCCGGAACGGCTGCGGGCGTGAGTTTCAGTACGACGCAGGGCAGTTGGCTTACGCTGGGAGCTTCAAGCTCTCCGATCCCGGGTGGTGTGACCGTTATCGCAAATCCGCAGGGATTACCAATCGGCGACTATCTAAGCTCCATCGTGGTCACCACGGAGGGCGCCCGACCACAGACCGTGCCGGTGTCTCTGATTGTCACCGGCGCCGGCGTTACGTTAAATCCCACTTCCCTATCGTTTCTTGCCCGCGGCGGCGTCGCGACGCCAAGCAGCCGAATCGTCACGATTGGCGGAGTGACAGCAGCAGGTTTCTCGGCCACTGCCTCCAGCGCAGGCGCCTGGTTGGTGGTGACACCGTTGAGCGGAACGTTGCCGGCAGTCCTGAGCGTCTCGCTAGCGGCATCCGGCTTGGCGCCGGGTAGCTATAGCGGCGCCGTCACAATACTTGTCAGCGGCTCGAACCCAACTGTTCGCACGCTCCCTGTAAGCTTGACGGTGGAAGCGGCGCCGCCCTCATCTTTGGTAGTCACGCCTTCTACCATCCAACAAATCAGTTATCAAACAGGCGACCCAGTTCCGGCGTCATTGAACTTGTCCTTGTCCAGCACTGGCCAGGCTCTGAGCTTCACGGCGACGGCGTCGAGCACGGGAAATTGGCTGACGGTCGGTCCTGCAAATGGATCCACTCCAGCCTCACTGGCCGTACAAGTCAATCCGGCTGGACTTGGGGCCGGGTCGTATTCGGGAACGATCCAGATCGCCTCACCCGGCCAGACGACCACGGTCGTCGCCATCTCGCTGAACATACGCGCTCCGCAGGATCTTACTGTAAGCGCGAATTCCCTTTCCTTCGCCTACCTGACAGGCGGTCCGGCGCCGGCGTCCCAGACGCTGACCATCGGCTGTAGCGGATCGGCGCTAAGCTTCGCCGCATCGGCGGGAAGCGCAGGGAACTGGCTCGCCGCCACAGGCTCGACGGCTGTGAACAATCAACTGATCGTCTCGGTGAATCCTGCGGGGCTCTCAATCGGCTCCCACTTGGGGACAGTTACTCTTCTCGGGACCGGCGCGTGCAATCGATCGCGAACCATTCCGGTGACGCTCGTGGTTAACGCCGGCGCGGCGCCCATTACGTCGCCCCCCACCTCCCTTTCGTTCTCTTATCAAGCCGGCGGCGCGGCGCCGGCGGCTCAGATGATTCCAATCGCCTGCGGCGGTTTGTTGACTAATTTTTCCGCCATCGGCGCAAGTAGCGGCAACTGGCTTAGAGTGAGTCCTTCCACCGGCAGGACGCCCGCAACCCTCACTATCGCTGTGCAGGCCGCGGCGCTGGCGCCAGGGTCGTATTCAGGTTCTCTCTCAATTGTCACGCCGGCGTCGTGCTTGGGAACCTGGACTGTCCCGGTCAACCTCGACGTAAGCTCGGCTGGGCCGTCGCCCGCGCCCATCACATCCGGTCTGCTATTCGGGGCCGCCTCACTGACCTTCACTGCCCCCGCTGGGGGAAATGCGCCCACCACGCAAGCAGTCGCGCTCACCTGCAGCGCCTCCGCAGCATCGTTTAGTGCGACTGCTGTCTCCACCGGCGGCTGGCTTGTCGTTGGTCCCCCGAGCGGAAACACGCCGACGGCGCTCACGGTTTCGGTGCAGCCCGCCGGTCTTGCGCCGGGCTCCTACAGCGGGTCGATCGCGGCCAACAGCCCCACCTGTGGATCCGCAGCTCCGTTGCCCGTCACGTTGACCGTCACCGGCGCCCCAGCAGCCGGCCTGTCCATCACGCCCGCTTCCCTTACCTTCCACTATCAGCTAGGCGGACCGGCGCCAGCCTCCCGGTCCCTCGCGATTTCCGGCGGCTCGGGTCAATCTTTTACGCTCACAACATCCGACGGCGGAAGCTGGTTGTCGGCTACTCCTTTCGGCGCGACTGTTCCGGCCGCAATTACTGTTTCGGTCATCCCCGCCAGCCTCGCAGCCGGAACGTATTCAGGCGCCATTCTTTTCTCGGCAGGCTCAGGGGCGAGCCGAACCACTCAGAATATCGGCGTCACCTTGAACGTCTCGGGCGGACCAGGGCCCATTACCGGTCCGGGCGCCGCGCCGCACATCAGTTCTCTGGTTAACGCGGCAAGCTTACTGACTAGCCCGCTTGCGCCCGGCGAAATCATATCCATCTTCGGTAGCGGCCTGGGACCCCTCGATCCCGAGCTGCTCCGCCTCGGGCCGGCAAGCCTAGTCGCAAGCTCGGTCGGCGGCACGCGGGTTATCATCAACGGCAAACCTGCGCCGATACTATTCACCCAAGCGACGCAAATCAACACTATCGTCCCCTACTCTGCAGCAGGCCGGTCCGTAATCGATGTACAGGTTGAGTTCCAGGGTGTCGCCAGCGCTGCGGCCAGACTCTCAGTCGCCGAAGCCGCCCCCGCTGTCTTTACGCTCGACGGCTCCGGACGCGGCCAGGCGGCGCTGCTGAACGAGAACACCACCGTCAATTCAAGTCTCAACCCCGCCGAGCGCGGATCCATCGGCGTCCTGTACGCCTCCGGATCCGGCGTCATGGCGCCGGCGAGTGAAGATGGAGCCATCACCGGACCAACGCTGCCGCGGCCCGTGCTCCCCGTGTCGGTTCTGATTGACGGCCAGAACGCCCCAATCCTCTACGCGGGAGGCGCTCCGGAGCTCGTCGCTGGCGTCCTTCAAGTCAACTTCCGCATTCCAACGCAAATACGGACCGGATCAGCGATAATTGTTCTTCTGCGAGTGGGTAGATTTAATAGCCAGACCGGAGTCACGATGGCGATTCGCTGATAAAATGACTTGTATTATGGCGAAATCAAAGACCCCCATACCTCCCGGTTTTCACTCGATCACTCCGCATCTGACCGTAAACGGAGCGGCCAAATACATCGACTTTCTGCAGCGTGCATTCGGCGCGACCGACGTCCAACAGGCGCCTGGCCCCGGTGGCAAGTTGATGCACGTCGCAGTCAAGATCGGCGATTCAATTCTGATGTTCAACGACGATTTTCCCGAGTTCGGCTGTCCGCCAATTGCGCAGGGCCACTGGCCCGTTGCATTGAACCTTTACGTGCCGGACGTTGACGCAGCCTTCGATCGGGCCGTCAAAGCCGGATGCGCGGTGACGATGCCTCTGGACAATCAATTCTGGGGCGATCGCTATGGCCAGGTAAAAGATCCGTTTGGCTTCACCTGGGCCATCTCGACCCACATCGAGGACCTGACGCCCGCGGAAATCCAGGAGCGTCAAGCCAAGATGATGTCTCAAGGAAGCGGCGGCGCAGCTTAGCGTCATGGGTGGGGCAGGCGATTCGCCTGCCCAGCTCGTTCCGTCGAGCTATTGGACTTTAGGCCGATTCAACCCGATTCCGCCCGTTGTGCTTGGCTTTATACAGCGCGAC
>Ga0075431_100005367_pt1 | contig 12654 bp, 6 predicted proteins | sample RhiMetdeltSRZDD5_FD_75297 | JGI IMG/M metagenome (GOLD analysis project Ga0075431, IMG submission 75297) | Populus rhizosphere microbial communities from Tennessee, USA - Rhizosphere MetaG P. deltoides SRZDD5 | ecosystem: Host-associated > Plants > Roots > Rhizosphere > Soil | place: USA... | reverse complement strand
ACACAACTACCTAATCATCCTTGGACGTATTACCGCCTTACCGTAGACAGTGAGGCAAAGCCTCGCAGCATGGACACCAGCACCTTTCCCTCAGTACGAACGTGAGCCCATCGAACGCCTTGGATGTTTCGAGTGCGGCTTTGTGCCGTGGTACTCCGTTGTACTCCATTTGGAGTCCTTCGGAGTTTTAGGCGCTGATACGCGATAGAATCAGTGGAAGGTAATCGGCTGGCTAGCGCGTAAAGTGTTGATTGTAGGTTGAGTGGTAATTTGCCAAGGTTGAAGTCGCGGGTTCGAATCCCGTGTCCCGCTCTTTTCGAATCAATCGTTTGTCCCAACCATCGTCTGGTTTTTTACCCCAAAATTACCCCAATTGATTTTTTACGCCTGTAACTCACTGAAGAATCTTAGCTTGTGGTCGGATGTCGCGTCTTTGAGAAACCGAAGGCGCTGGGTATGTGCCGCTGGCTATTTCGGGTGGATCTTGGCGAATTCCGAATTCACGCAGCAATTGAAGTCTGATACAAGCCTCGACAATGTCGTTGCCATCTATACGAACTGAAGCTCGCAGGTGGATGGTGTACGCTCTCCGGCGTTGTCCCGCCTAATCCTGAGTGGGTTAGATGCTGGTTATAGTAATGTTGGAATCGAGCAGTTTCACCTCTAGGTGCTGTTGTCCAGAAGAGCATCTGATCCAAGCATTCCCGCCCTCAAGTGCCGATCAGCCGTTCAACGAAGGGATGCGATAAAGAAACATACGATACGGTTTTGATTTCAAGAACCTCCAGGATGCGAAGATTGGCCTGCCACTGCTGAAAGCGGAAAGTGGTTCATGGTCTGAACTCAAAATACTTTGGGCGCTTGGCTCCGCTGATCGCATCGTTGAACATTTGGCACAGTGCCCGCGCCATCAAAGATGCCACGGTGAATCCCAAAACCGACAATCGGCCGAGTTCGTTGAGCGATTGATTGGAACAATTCCCGCGAATGCCTCGACCACCTTCTGTTTTTGGACCTCGGCCGATCTGGAGATGAAACTGTCGGACTTTCGGAGTTACTACAACAGGTTTCGCTCACGCCTCGCTCAAGGGTCAGACTCCGATTCCACTGGCGGAATCAAAAGGAGCAAATTTCAAATCCTACCGCCGGCAGAACATTGTCGCGGTCTATACCAAACGCCAACGGCTGCAGCATGAACACGAATTCGCCACGCGCAGGTTCGGCTTACATTCTTGTAGACAACAACTAATACGGCGGCAGTAGTTTTAGCCCCGCGAAAGCTGCAAATATCCGAAAGTCTCGATCGCGAGCGATCAGAGGAACGTCATGGTCCAAACAGCTTTGAGCGATCAGCGTATCTGCCAGCCGGGCTTTTCGGCTCCTGGATAGAGCTTTGGCACGCAGGGCCCCTGCCCGCTCCCAATAACCGTCTGTTGTTTCCAGGAGTGGCAGCGCTTTGAGCAGATCGGATACTGATGAAGGAAGCTTCGGATCGCTCAGGAGCTCAACCAAGACAACAGGCGGCAACATCACGAGATGGTCCGACAATGCTTGGTCGAGAATCTCGACATCCTCCCCTTGATCGCCGGACAAATGCGCGATAAAAGAGCTTGAATCTGCCGCGATCACCGGTCGTTTCGCAAATCTTTGAGCTTGATCGAAAACCTGACCTTGCCGCGAAGCTTCTGCAGTCCGGCATATGCTGTCGAGGTTGCAAGTAGCTCAAGACCTCGGCGAATAGTTGCTGTCACTCCCTCGCCGGTACACTCTTGCGCTTTTCGGAGCAGATCTTCAGGAAGTTCGAGCGTGATTTTCCGATTGGCCGACATGGCTCCAATGTACCAGTATCGGTACCATAATACAATATGGCATTGATCGTCGGTTCGAACGTGTCCGTGGCGAATTCGTATTGCCGAGCAGATCGCTTTGGCCTTCGGTATATCTATTAATAAGGATGTCGTCCGCCGGATTCTTGCCGCGCATTACCATCCGTCTTCAAATGGCAGCGGTCCTTCCTGGCTCACCTTCATCGGTCACGCCAAGGACAGCCTTCACAGCATCGATCTGTTCCGATGTGAATCGGCGACATTACGAACATACTGGGTGCTGGTCGTGATGGACCATTACACTCGGCGCATTATCGGATTCGGAATTCACGCCGGAATTGTGGATGGCAGGGCACTCTGCCGGATGTTCAATCGAGCGATTCGATGGCAAACGGTTCCGAAATATCTGAGTTCGGATCATGATCCGCTGTATCGATTCCATCAATGGCAAGCCAACCTGAGAGTTCTCGGCGTGAGCGAAATCAAAACGGTCCCCTATGTTCCCCTATCGCATCCGTTCGTTGAGCGATTGATTGGAACAATTCGTCGCGAATGCCTCGACCACCTTCTGTTTTGGACTGCGGCCGATCTGGAGATGAAACTGTCGGACTTTCGGGGTTACTACAACAGGTTTCGCTCACACGCCTCGCTCAAGGGTCAGACTCCGATTCCACTGGCGGAATCAAAAGGAGCAAATTTCAAATCCTACCGCTGGCAGAAACATTATCGCGGTCTATACCAAACGCCAACGGCTGCAGCATGAACACGAATTCGCCACGCACAGGTCAAGACCGTGCCTTACGTTCCTCTATCGCATCCGTTCGTGGAACGATTGATCGGAACGCTGCGCCGAGAATGCTTGGATCGGATGTTGTTTTGGACGGCTGCCGACCTCGAAGCAAAGCTCGTCGATTTCCAACACTATTACAACGAACATCGAACACATGCAGGATTGAGAGGACAACGCCGGCAAGTGTGAAGCGCCCACGAGCGAGTTTTAGCTCTTATAAATGGCGGCGGCATTGTCGGGGTTTATATCAGACCCCCATTGCGGCGTGAATTCTCGACTTCGGCATGGACACGTTCTGATTCACGTCGACGGTGTGCCCCTGCAGGAAGCCCAGCCCGTCCCGTGCTAACGATCGGACAGGTGAAACTATTCTTGGCGCGCTCGATCTGCGCCGATCGGCGGAAGTATCTTAGGGAGAGTTTGCTCCAGCGGCCGGAGAATCGACCGTACGGGGTCCGTTTTGTAACTACATCCACAGGACGATGTCTTGAAAGCGGCCGCAAGTCTACTCCTCCTCGGCGCTTGGCGCCACCCCCTCCCGAGGGAGAGGGTGGTGGTGCGCGGTCAGAATTCGAATCGTAGGCCGAATTGCATGACGCGGTTGTGAGGTACGAGTGGGTACGACTGACTCGCTGAGGAGGTAGCATTGATGATCCTGCCGAATGAGCTCGGCGAGTCCAGACTGAGTGCGATGTTGCTGTTGCTTCCTGCGCGCCCTGCGGCTCGCGAACTGGCAAAGCTGACAGTGTTCAGGACGTTGAAAACCTCCCAGCGGAATTGCAGGCGTTGATTTTCAGCAATCCTGAAGCTCTTACCGAGACCGGCGTCGATGGTAAAGAAACCGCTGCTACGGATCACATTGCGTGATCCTGAACCGCCCATCGGGGTGTGCGAGAACGCCCCGAATGCCGTGCCGGACCCGGCGAATGCCGCTTTTGCGCTGTTGCCGGCATTGGGGTCCGTCGGGTTAGCAAATAGGTTTGGACCAGAAGGCGCGCTTTTTTGAATGTCGGACTCGACCGGCGCGACCTGTGTGCCATAGCCGTCGATGTTCCAGACCGTCGGGAACCACGCGCCGTTGTACACGCCGATCGGAAAACCGGAGCGCCAGCGTTGCACGCCCGTGATCTGCCAGCCACCGACGATCTGATCCGCCCAGCCGGGCAGATTCGCGGCGAACTGTTTTCCGCGGCCGACCGGTACTTCAACCAGCCAGTTGGCGTTGAAGTTATGCCTGACGTCGAAATCGGAAACCGCGCGCTGCGCGTGCTCCTCAAAATTGTTCGGCAGGACGCCGTTGTAGAAACTGTCCTCGCCTTCCAAACCGGATCCATCATCGATAGACTTCGACAAAACGTAATTCGCATCAAACTGGATGGAACCCGTGCGTTTCCGCACGGTCACCATCATGCCGTTGTAGAAGGACTCGGCCCGGTTGTTCCATACCGGAAATTCCGTGTACTGCTGCGGGAAAACGACGCGCCCATCGCGTTCAGGATCGACGGACGGGTCGTACACGCTGGCTCCGGAGTTGACCGGAATGTTGGCGTCAAGCGCCTTCATCATGTCGCCCCAGTTCGGCGCAAATGTGGCTGCGTAATCCGCCATCGCTGCCGTGTTGGAATTGAACGTCTTTCCCGAAACTCGGCTCCAATATGTATTCATTCCGGAAAATACGTTTTCGAAATAGGGAATTGCCGGGCAGGATGCGGGCGTGCTCAGGCACACTCCGTCATACGCGTTTGTCAGGCTGTGCATGTACTGATCAAGTTGGCCGAACGCCTGGTACAACGTCACATTCGACTTTGGATCTTTGAAATTCAGCCACTGTGAATAATCACCCTGAACCAGCAACTTCTGCCCGAACCGGCCGATATAGCCGACATCGACCACCATTCCGCCCTTTAGCTCGCGCTGAACCGAGAACGAATACTGATGGGAATATGGTGTCTTCAGACCTCCGATAATTCCCGCATTGATCTGGTTGCTGTCCGCCAGAGGTGATGATGGAAAACCGCCTCTCGGAAGCGTCGCGAACGCGGTGATCGGCGGCAGATTGTCGTAGCCGGTGTAACGAATCGCAGTCCGGCTCCCGATCAAAGGATTTCCTACCGTGTCCATCAACGCGAACGGCGTAGTAACCGGCGTCGCCAGACCCGTTTCGCCTGACGCCGCCAGCATGCCCATCAGACCGCCCGACAGCCGGTCGTAGAACATGCTGAAGCCGCCGCGGATCGATGTTTTGCCCGGGCCGCCGGTAAGCGTGCGAGCGAAGCCGCCCTCAAAGCTGGGGCTATAGGCGAACGAAACGCGAGGAGCGAAGTTATTCGTGTCGGTATCAAACCAACCCGGCGCATTGTTCGCTTTGCCGCCCGGCGAGTAGGTGATAAGCGGCGATTTGTCCGAGGCGATCCCTGCAGCCATGTTGGACATGCGCTGCGAGAACCACTCGTCAAGATCCACGCTGGGTCTGACCTGAAGTCCATTCTTCTCGTACGGCACCGTCGCGAGGCTGTAACGGACACCGAACGTTACATTCAGGTCTTTGGTCAGACGCCAACCGTCCTGAATGTACCCCTCGTATTCGGTCGTGACGTATTCGCGAATCTGTGGGGTGCCGAACGGAATGGAGTTTCCGTTCAGATCGAACTGAGCGGTTGCCGACGCGTTGCTGTAGAGACCCAGAAGGTCCACTGCAGCCCGCGCGTACGGATTGAAGGCGCCGCCGGAGATCCTTGGCAGCGCGTTAATTCTGGAAGCGTTCGGACAGGTCAAAGCACTGGTCCCCGGTAAAATGCAGTTTCTGCCGAGTCCGTCCTGCCAGTTGTTGTTCGCGCCGAATGACTGGAACGACGGAGACTCGCTCGAACGATTGTTGGTGATGTGCCGCACGCTGAACCCGTACTGGAGCGTATGCGCACCCTTGTTCCAGGTCATGTCGTCCTGGAACGAATGGGTCGGCACCGTTCGCTTGCTGGCGCGCGCCGAACCGGAAAAGTTGCGGAAGGAGTCGAGACCGCGAAGCGTAAATGCGGCTCCTCCGACGCCACCGTTGTCGATGCCTTGCCGCGTAAATCCGTAGCGGAATGTGTTGATCAGCATCGGCGTCACCAGAGCTGTATAGCTTGCGGCCATTCCCTTGCTGTTGTTCAGCCGGATCGACGTTGCCGTCGTGGGCTCGCCGGTGAGTGGATCATTGGGGAATTGTGCCGGAGTATTGATCTGCCAGTCGTCAGCCAGGCTGCCGCGCCAGTACACCGTGTGTTTACCGTTGGGATCGACGTTGAAATCGAGTCGCGCAACGTAGTCGTTGTTGTTCACTTTGATCGGCGCGTTAAACCGATAACCGATCGAGTTGAACCCGTTGTCGATTCCGAGAATCGATCCGAGTGTCGGATCGTTTCCGCGTGGATAGCCTTTAAGCAACGCAATCAATGCCGCGTTGGGTCCGGGAGTTATTGCTCTGCCTAACGGGTCAATACAAGTCGTGCTGCCGCAAGGATCGATGATGTCTCGCACCTGCGCCGGCGTCACGCCATACCAGCCGGCGCGGACCGTATGGGTCGTCGTCAATCCCTGTACTGAGCCTCCAGGACATTGACTGGGCGTATCGCAGGGATACAACAGGACGCCGTCCCGTAAAGAATCGGAAGGCACGACGCGGGTCTGAGGCGTCGCGGTGGAGTCACGCCGGCTTTCCCAATTGCCAAAGAAGAACAACCGATTCTTTTTTAGCGGTCCGCCCGCGGAGGCGCCGAAAATATTGCGTTTAAGCGCAGCCTTCGGAATGCCGAGCCGGTTCTCGAAGAAACCATTACTGGCGAATTTCTCGTTGCGGTTGAACTCGTACGCCGAACCGTGCCAGGTATTGCCACCGCTCTTCGTCACCAGTTCAACCTGAGCACCGCTCGACCGGCCGTATTGCGCGCCGCCATTGGTCGTGGTGACGCGAAACTCCTGTACGGAGTCGAGAGGAATCGGAAGTACGCTTTGCATCGCGGTCTGGTTGACCTGATCGTTCACGTCTGCGCCGTCCAACGTGATGTTGCCTTGATTGGGTCGCGAGCCGAAGACCGACCCTTGACGCTGATCGGACAAACCTTCACCGGCCCAGATAACGCCGGCCTGAAGGCTGAGCAGCTGACTGGGATTGCGTGCTTCCAACGGAAGCTGTTTCACCTGCAATTCAGTGAACGGAGTGCCTTCACTCGCGTCGATCGTATTTACAGGTACCGCACCGCCTTCGACGAGAATGTTCTGAGCGATCGTTCCCACTTCGAGGCTGATAGAAAGAACCTGGGGGGTGCCGATCGGCAGAACAACATTGTCGCGAACGACCGTGCTGAAGCCTTCCATCTTGAATTCGATTTTGTAAGTTCCAGGCGGCATTTGCGGAAACACATACCGACCGGTTTCATTGCTGAGGTTTGCGCGTGTTGCATTGGTTGCGAGGTTTGTCGCAGTCACTTCGACGCCAGGGATAACCGCGCCGGACTTGTCCGTCACCGTTCCGCTGAGTGAAGTCGTGCCTTGCGACCATCCCACCTGGTCTAAGGTCACAGCCATTAAAGTGGCTAAGAAAACGTAGCAGATTATTCTCTTCATTCTCCTACTCCTGTTACGGTTTTCCGTTAGTTAGTGAATTCCATAGATCGACACTGGGATTGCGCGCGACCTTGATACCTTGTCGCTGCTGAGCCGCAAGCGCCTTTACGTCGTATTTCTCACCGAGAATAAAAGTGTCGAACATCTGGCTCATAAGGGTCAGTGACTTCTGGACACTGTCGGGTCGCCAGTGATACCAGCCGTGAGGCTCTTTGCCGTAAACGACCCAGTCGTGCCAATTACCGTGGATCTGGGCTTGAACGTTGTATTCCTCGATCTGTTGGAAACGTCCCCCCTGGTCACCTTGAGCGTCGAGCTGCAGCAGCGGCACCTTCACGCGAGCCGCGTTAAACACGAGCGAGCGGTTGTAGTAGTTGTGGGGGTTTTCCATGGGTGTCTTACCCGTGATGAATTTGTTCCAGCCTTCGAGGTTGTCGTATGACGACATCGTTACCAGATCCGTGTCGCCATACCAGCAAACGGCAGCTTTGAAGCGAGCCGGATCTTTAGTAATTGCCGCCGTCGTGAAGAAGCCGCCGGTGGAGCCGCCGAAAACGCCTACGCGCTTCGGATCGACCCAGCCGTCGGCTGCAAGCATGTCCATTCCGATGAACGCATCGTGCAGATCGTCCTCACCGCCGCGCGTGAACACCGCCTGGCGATACGCTTTGCCGCGTCCTGTGCTGCCACGGAAGTTTGGCGCAAACACCAGATAGCCGCGGCTTACGAAGTACTGAATGTAGGGATGCCACTGCACGGGATGCTGACCGTTGGAATTCGCCCTGAAGAAAAACAGGGCCGGCAGTTTGTCGCCGGCTTTGCTGCCTTTCGGCTTGTATACCAGTCCGGCGACAGTCAATCCATCGAAGCTTTTGTACTCCATCAGTTCAGGCCACACGAAAGCGCTCGGATCACGCAGCGCGGCGTGTTGATGGTTGGTGATCTGGCGGGAACCTCCGCCGTTAGCAGGCATCGTCCAGATGTCCCCAGTCATCGTCGGATCGGAATGGTAGTAGAGAATCTGGTCGCCTTTCGGGCTCCAAAGATGCATGCCCCGCGTCTGGCCGGTTGCGGACGATCCACCGTTCACACCACCTCGTTCCGTCAGTTGTGTGGTCTGGCTGCCGTCGGCCGCGATTTTGAAAATGTGATACTGGTAGCCTAGGTTCTTCGTAAACGAAATCCATTTGCCGTCGGGCGACCAGCGAGGCTCGCTGTGTTCGATGGGTTCGGTAAGCAGCATCTTCGTCTGACCGCTTGCCACATCGATCAGGCCGAGATTGTTGTAGCCACTGCGATCGGAAATGAAAGCAATCGTCTTGCTGTCGGGCGACCATGCCGGTGCCGTGTCGAGCGCGTTCAACATGTCGGGGGTCAGCAGCCGCGGCTCGCCGCCGGTGACGTTCATGACGTAGATGTCGTTATTGCTCTGGTCGTCGTCATCCGGCTTTGTGTTGCGCATGAAGACGATCATCGTGCCGTCGGGTGAAAGGCGGGGATTGCCACCTGACGGGCCGATACGCTTCACCTGCTTTGTCGCAACATCGATTTCGGCGAACGAGTTATCCCAGAACATCTGTGTCGTGAAGTAAATCTTCCGGCTATCCGGCGACCACATCACGTTTGCATCGTGCAGCGGATTATCCGTAAGTCGGATGGGATCACCGCCTTGAGATGGGACGATGTACAGGTCATGAATCATGACGCCGCCGACGTCCGCTTCGAACGCGATCCAGCGGCCGTCAGGGCTGTACCGCGGTTTCATTTCACGGCCGGGCAATTTTGTTACCTGCTTTGCTGGTCCACCGGCGACAGGAATCGTCCAGATGTCGTAGGTACCTGCCTCAGCGGACTTGAAGGCGAGAGTGGTTCCGTCTGGCGAGATATCGAACTCTTCGATCCAGACGGTCTGCGCTATTGCATCAATGGGCAGCCCCGGGCGGGCTTTAGATGTTTGGCCCCCGATGCCGCGAGGCATCATGAGTAACGCCGCAGTTCCCATCGACACGACAATCACGAGCAAGCTGACACCAAGCCGCTTCATAGGATTTGCCTCTGTGTGGGGAAAAGCGAAAGCACATTTTTGTCGGACACGACATACGCGCGCTTCCTTCTTGAGTTTTAAACTCGATTGGTTGCGCGTAGTTTAGTAGCGCAGGCAACCGCGGCGCAACCTGCAAATGCGGATAGCTGGTAGATAGGCGAATAGGCAATGCCTATTCGCCTACGCTACCGGTTCAAGTTAATTGTTCTTCTTCGTAACGATGAGGCAGGTGTCGGCGCGGCAGTTGTTGGAATTCTTCGCGCCGAGTTTCTCGAGCAATGCGATGGTTTCCGGGTGAACGATGGAATGAGGGAAGGGGCCGTTCGCCATGTCGATCACCGTGTTCTTGTCTTTGGCGACGACCGTGGCATCGGCGCCTTTGTTAACGAGGAATGTGATCAGGTCGTTGTTGCCAAGGAACGCCATCCCATGCAAAGCCGTATAGCCCTTCTGGCTCTTCGCATTCACATCGAGGCCGAGCTCAACACAATACTTCACGGCTTCCATCCACGCATCCGGCGCGTTACGGCTGAAGTTCGTCGCCCAGCCGAGACCCGACGCGACCATCAGCGGAGTCACACCTTCGAATGTCGGCAGTTTCGGATCGGCTCCACCTTTGATCAGTAATCGCATCGCCGGAACATCGACCGCCTGTGCGGCCCTCCAGAACGGCGTGCCCCCGACCGGATCCACCCACGTCGAATCGTTCGGCAGCGCTCGGAACCACACGCGCTTCATCAACCGCGCATTGGGGTTGGCGCCTCGTTCAAGCAACATCTGGATCAACTCAAGGTGTCTCGTCTGTTCTTGCGAAGCGATCGGTTGCGGACGCCACGAATATGGCGCCCATTGCATATCGAGGACCGCGTAAAGAGCAGTGAGACCTTGGATATTGGCGAGATTTGGATCCGCGTTGCGTTCCAGGAAGTATCTCGCGAGATCGAAGCGGCCGTTTACGATAGCCATGACCAGAGGGCTCATCTTTTCGCCGGTGCCGACGTTGTTTATGTCGGCACCACCTTCGACCAGAGCGCGCACCGCGTCCGCGTGTCCCTCGCGAGCGGCAAGTAACAGAGCCGTATTGCCGCCGATCACCGTAGCAGTGCGGCGCTTGGGCTGTTCCGGCGACAGCCTTTTCTCGAGTTGATCAATCATTGACGCCAGCTTACCGACTTCCGTGCGGAGCTCCGCAATGCGCGCCTTCAATGGATCTTCTGCCGCAGCCGCTGCGTCATCTTTCGACTCGCCCGCCTCATTTTCCTTTTCCGTCTTTGCAGGCTTGGGTTCGATCAATTCATTCAATTTGGTGTCGCCGGGTTTGTCGTAAACAGACTTCGTGTCGGCGCTATCCGGACAGCCTGATCTGGTGAAAACCGAACCACAGCCGGGATCGAGCGCCTTTGATGCGAGTTCCACCTTAGCGCCATGCTTGATTAGCAGTCGGATAACGTCGCCTCGATTTGCGGCAGCCGCGAACATAAGCGCCGTCTGTCCACGCACATCTTCCGTCGTGTTGACATCAACTTCCCGAGCGACTAGCGCTTCGACAATTCGCGTGGAGCCGGCGCCGGCCGCTGCCATCAGCACAGTGGCGCCTGTCGAGGTGGTCAGATTGGGATCGGCACCCGCTTTCAGAAGTGCATCCGCAACGGAAGCACTGCCATGTTTCGCAGCGAGATAAAGCGGTGTGTAAGCATTCAGTCTGCTCGTCGGGTTGAGATTGGCTTTGGCGTCGATCAATAGCTGTGCGATCGCCGCGTCGTCACGCATGGCCGCCCAGTGCAATCCCGTCATGCCGTCGGCCTGTGCGGCATTCACATCTGCCTTCTGTAGAATCAGCATGCGAACCCGCTCTTTGTGGCCTTGTTCGGCGGCGTCGGCGATAGGAGTTTTTTCAGCCGCGGAGATCAGTCGCGCCGCGCAAAGCAGGATGAGCAATGATTGATAAACCCTACGCATATTGGTCTCCTTCGCGGATTAAATCGAAAACACGTCGGTGCTGTCGCCGATCTTTTGCTCAGTCATTCCAAGCTTGTCGACGATGGTCAGCAGCACGTTGCTCATCGGCGTTTTATCCGCGGCCATAACATGCAGATTGCCTTTGACGGTTCCATTCGCGTGACCGGCCAGGAAGATCGGCACCCGAATGTGGTTGTGAACATTCGAATTGCCCATCGGGCTTCCGTACAAAACGAGTGAGTGATCGAGCAGGTTGCCGTCGCCGTCGGGCGTGTTCTTGAGTTTTTCCAGGAAGGCCGCCACTTTCGAAACATGATACTGATTCAGTTTCGCGAATTCCGCAATCTTGTCGGTCGCCTCTCCATGATGCGACGCGCTGTGGAAGACGGTTTTGACACCGCTCTCCGGATAGATGCGCTGGCAAACATCGCGGCTCATCTTGAAGGCGGATACTCGGGTGATTCCCGCCTGGAAGCCGAGCACCTGCAGGTCAAACATGAGTGCGACATGTTCTTCGAATGAATCGGGCACACCCAGCGGAGCGTTCGGAAGCTGGCGAGCGCCTCCGCCGGAGTTGTAGGCCTCGATGCGTTGAATGCGCCGCTCAATTTCACGTACGTCTTCAAGATATGAGGAGAGGCGATCGCGATCGCTCGCCGGCAAATCCTTTCCAAGCCGCGCGACATCGCGCGAAACGAGGTCCAGAATGCTGCGTTTTTCCCGCAGCCGGACTGTTCGCTGGGCTGCAGTACCGCCGTCGCCGAACAGGCTTTCGAATGCCAGCCGTGGGTCCCGCGTCATCGGGAGCGGCGATGTTGGGCTGGCCCAACAGATCGTGTCCGAGTAGACGCACGAGTAACCGTAATCACACGCACCGGCGCCGTCGGTGCTTTCGATTGAAAGCTGAATCGAAGGAACCGGCGTGTCCTGGCCAAATCGCTGCGCATACAGCTGGTCGATGGAGGTGGCGAGGTGAATGTCCGCGCCCTCCGTCATCTTCGGGTGAGCTCCGGTCAGATAAACGGCGCTCGACCGGAAGTGATCGCCGCCCGACTCCGCCGGCGTGTATGCCGTGGCGGGTCCCAAATCGGTATGACTGATGATGGTGATGTAGTCGCGCAAGGGCTGCAGCGGTTTCAGAGACTCGCCCATCTCAAAGTCACTGCCGACCTTTTCCGGACTCCAGAGGTGCTTCTCCGTTCCTTCGACAGTGCTGCCTGCGGCACCATGAACCATCTCAATACAGGCCAGCCGCGCCTTTGGTCGAGCCGCGGTGTTTTGAAGCGGAGTCTGAGCCGGTACCATCGATTCCAGGAATGGCAGCGCCACTGCGGCGCCAAGCCCCCTCAGCACCGTACGTCGCGAAAGATGTTTTTTCGTTACGAACATCGTCATGTCTCCTTTACTTCAGGCGCGAACTCGACGAAGCA
>Ga0075431_100005366_pt1 | contig 12654 bp, 9 predicted proteins | sample RhiMetdeltSRZDD5_FD_75297 | JGI IMG/M metagenome (GOLD analysis project Ga0075431, IMG submission 75297) | Populus rhizosphere microbial communities from Tennessee, USA - Rhizosphere MetaG P. deltoides SRZDD5 | ecosystem: Host-associated > Plants > Roots > Rhizosphere > Soil | place: USA... | reverse complement strand
GAAGGCTCGGTGCTCATCGAGGCCGGGAAGACGAAAGTGATCTGCACGGCAAGCGTCGAGGATCGTGTCCCGCCGTTTCGCCGCAACAGCGGCAAGGGTTGGGTCACCGCCGAATACGGCATGCTTCCCCGGGCGACCAGTACACGCTCGCAGCGCGAGGCATCGGCCGGCAAGGTCGGCGGACGCACGCAGGAGATTCAGCGTCTCATCGGCCGCTCGCTGCGGAGCGTGACGAGACTCGAGGAGATCGGCGAACGCACCATCACGCTCGACTGCGACGTCATCCAGGCCGATGGCGGCACCCGTACCGCCTCGATCACCGGCGCGTTCGTCGCGCTGGTTCTCGCGGTTCACAAGATGCGCGAGCAGGATCTGATTCGCACCATGCCCGTCACCGATTTCGTTGCGGCCACCAGCGTCGGGATCGTCGAGGGCGAGCCAATGCTGGACCTGGCGTATACGGAAGACTCGCGCGCCGACGTGGATATGAACGTCGTCAAGACCGGCGGTGGTCTGTATATCGAGCTCCAGGGAACCGCCGAGGCGCTGCCCTTCGGGCGCGAAGCATTGAACCGGCTGCTGGATCTTGCCGATACCGGCCTGCGTCAGCTGATCGCGTTGCAGCGTGGCCTCGTCGGTCAGTATCTCGAAAAGCCAAAGGCCTGATGAGGCTTCTCATCGCCACAACCAACAACGGGAAACTGCGGGAAATCCGATCGCTGCTGGCCGGAATCCCGGTGGAGCTCGTCACACTGCGCGATCTCCAGCCGATCGAAGAGCCTGAAGAAACTGGCCTCACCTTCGAGGACAACGCCCGACTCAAGGCACTCTATTACTCTGCACACTCCGGGATGACGACGGTTGCCGAGGATTCGGGCCTGGTGATCGACGGACTGGAGGGAGAGCCCGGCGTACGCTCAGCGAGATTCCTGCGGCCCGACGCCACCTACCCGGAACGATTTGCCGAGATCTTCCGCCGGCTGGCCGGTCCACCCGAGAAGAACCGGGCAGCGAGATTCGTGTGTGCGCTCGCGGTTGCCGATGCCGGACGAATCGTCTATGAAGCGCGGGGCACCGTCGAGGGCGAGATCGCCCGCGAGGCTCGCGGCACGTCCGGGTTCGGCTACGACCCGATCTTCTACTTCCCTCCCTACGGATCGACGCTGGCCGACGTGCACGAAGAGGCCAAGCTCGCCGTCGCACATCGAGGACACGCGTTCCGCGCTCTCGCCTCCTGGTTGACGCAACTGCCCACTTTGAACTGATCCTGCGCGTTTCATTTCGAGCCTCGCGAGAACGTCAAAAGGTCCTCGCCCTACAGGGTTCCAGTCGGCGCAAGAACCTCTGACTTTGCCAGATTAGACGATCACGGATGTGTTGGAACCACCGTGAGCAGCGCCGCGACATCGTGTGCGATCGCGAGCAACGACTTGGGCGTGTGCCATCAGCTGTGCCGTTGGCGTTTCAGTTGCCTTAGTTCAGGGCATGTCGGTTTTCGTATCGAAGTCTGTCCGCGTGTGGGTGCTGGCAGCCATCACCATCGCGATCGCATCCGGACACGCATCGGCGGACAAACGCCACTATTCGCGCAAGCTCGACTCGGCGGTCGCGGCCGTGGCGGGCAAAGGCGGTCATCGCACCCGCGTGATCGTCCGCCTGCGTCAGGGTGCGGGCGCGTCGGTGAAAGACGTGCTCCGTCGGGCGCAATCAGACGTCAAGTACGACCACGAGTCGATTTCGGCGCTCACCGCGGATCTTCGCGCCGACAGCATCGAAGCGATCGCCGATCTCGACGAGGTCGAATCGGTATCGATCGACGCCCCCGTCGAGGCGCTGGCAACCGCGATCCCGGCTAGCACGGGCGCCGCGCTGCGTCGAACGCTCGGCGTGTCATCCGACTTGCGCACCACGGGCCGCGGCGTCGGCGTCGCGGTGATCGATTCAGGCATCTCGCCGCTGCCCGAGTTCGGCCGGCGCATTCGCGCCTTCTACGATTTCACTCGCGGCGGCATCGCGACTCGCGCCTACGACGACTACGGTCACGGCACGCACGTCGCCGGCCTGATCGCCGGTGGCGCTCCCGGCGGTACCGATCAATCCAATGTCGGCATTGCCCCCGGGGTCTCGCTGATCGGACTGAAAGTGCTCAACTCGAAGGGCTCCGGGTATACGAGCGACGTGATCAAGGCCATCGAGTTCGCGGTCGCGAATCGCTACTGGCTCGGCATCGACATCATCAATCTGTCGCTCGGCCACGTGCCGTTCGAGTCGGCAACCACCGACCCGCTCGTGCGCGCCGTCGACAAGGCCTCTGCCGCCGGCATCATCGTCGTGGTCGCCGCAGGCAACGTCGGCATCAGCCCGGTCACGGGGTTGCCCGCCTATGGCGGCATCCTCTCGCCGGCCAATTCCCGCTCGGCGATCACCGTCGGCTCCGAGCACACGATGGGCACGCGTACGCGCGCGGACGACGTCATCGGGCCGTACAGCTCGCGCGGACCGACGTGGATCGACGGATATGCCAAGCCCGATCTGGTGGCTCCCGGGCACAAGCTCCTCGCACCGGTGGACAAGGACAGCGATCTCCCGAAGAGCAATCCGTCGCTCAAGTCCGGGTCGTCGTATGGGCCGACCTATCTCACGCTGACCGGCACGAGCATGGCCGCGGCGGTCACGTCGGGCGTCGTCGCGCTGGTGCTCGAGGCCAACAACGACGCGCTCTACGGCACGCAGCCGGCGCTGACTCCGAATGCGGTGAAAGCCATCCTGCAGTACACCGCCCTGACGATGCGTGATCCCGCGGGGGTCGAATACGACCGCATGACGCAAGGCGCCGGTGCGCTCAACGCGGACGGCGCACTGCAACTCGCGCGTGCGATCGATACAGGCGGAGCACGCACCCGCTACTCGCTGATCTACGGCGTCTCTCCGGTCTCGTACATCGACGGCGCGCTGCCCTGGTCGCAGTTCATCATCTGGGGCAACAACATCGTCTGGGGTGACAGCATCCTGCGATACTCGTCGACCTGGAACCAGAACCTTATCTGGGGCGACAACATCGTCTGGGGTGACAACATCATCTGGGGCGAGAACATCGTGTGGGGTGACAGCACGATCTGGAAGACCAACATTGTCTGGGGCGACAACATCGTGTGGGGTGACAACCTGATCTGGGGTGAGAACATCGTTTGGGGCGAGCGGTTGGACGAAAACGTAATCTGGGGTGACAGCATCCTCGGGCTCCTCGGGCTGTAACGAACGCGGCCAGCACAACCACTACAAAAGGACCAGGACTATGAACGCTCTCGTGACGAGCAATCCGCGCCTTCGGCGCAAAGTCATTTGGGATTAGCAGGGACTGACAGACTGAACGCATCATGAGCGGCGCAGGATCGACAACGAGCGTGCTGGGCTGGATTCGCGACTGGATTTCGCGAAGCCACGAACCGGCGAAGGGTGACGCCTCCAGGGCGATGAGCCTGGAGCACTTGCCCATCGCCGCGAGTGTCTTCGTGATTGCCATCGTGGCGGCCGGCTGCATCGTGTTGATCCTTGCAGGCCCGCGCCAACTCACGCATCCGACGCAGTTCCTCGCGCTTCTCGCCGCATCGGTGCTGGCCTCGAGCCTGCGGCTCCGGCTGCCGCTCGGGACGAGCGCCTCGAATCTGTCGATCTCCTATAGCGTGGACTTCGCCGCGCTCCTGCTCATCGGGCGCGAAATGACCATGCTGGTCGCCGGCGCGAGCGCCTGCGCGCAGTCGATCTTCGGGACCAACCGGCGCAATCCGATGTTCCGCGTCCTGTTCAATGCCGCGGCACTCGTCCTCACCGTGCAGGCCGCGGGTGTGACGTTCGCCTACTTCGGCGGACGGCCGGGCGATCTCGATCTCTCGTCGATCGCCAAGCCGCTGGTCGCCAGTGCGCTCGCCTACTACCTGGTGAACACGTGCATCGTGGCCACGGCGGTCGGACTGGCCGCGCGCCAGCCGGTCTGGCACGTGTGGCAGACCAACTTCCTGTGGACCGCGCCCAGCTACTTCGTCGGCGCCGGCGCCGCGGTTGCCGGCGTCGCGCTCTGGCAGACCAGCCAGTGGTGGCTGCTGCCGCTGGCCGCCGCACCCGTCTATCTGACCTTCCGGTCGTATCGCATGTACGTCGATCGGATCGCCTCGGAGAAGCGCCACAAGGAAGAAGTGCTGCGTCTGCACGGCGACACCGTCGCCGCGCTCGAAGCCGCGCGTCGATCCGAGCAGCGCTATGCGCTCGCGGCCGCCGGCTCGAACGACGGGCTCTGGGACTGGGACATTCCGGCCAATTCGCTGTACTGCTCGGACCGGTGGAAGTTGATTGCCGGCCTCGACGCGAACGCCGACGTGTCGACGCACGAGCAGTGGCTCGACTACACGCACGAAGAGGACCACGCGGGTCTCGTCGAAGCGCTGCGCGCGCACCTCGATGGTGAGCGCGCGCATTTCGAGCACGAATACCGCGTCCGCAACGTGCGCGGGGAGATCGTGTGGGTGCTGTGCCGCGGCATCGCGGTCCGCGACGACGGCGGCAAACCGGTTCGCATGGCCGGCTCGCTGACCGACATCACCGAGCAGCGGCGCATTCGCGACTCGCTGTCGCAGGCCGCCCGCCACGATCCGTTGACGAATCTGCCGAACCGCACGCTGTTCGGCGAGCTGCTGCAGCGCGCCATCGCACAGGGCGCCCGCTCCTCGTCGCATCAGTACGCCGTGCTGTTCATCGACCTCGACGGCTTCAAGCTGGTGAACGACAGTCTCGGGCACATCATCGGCGACCGCTTCCTGATCGCGATCGCGCATCGACTGCAGTCGCAGTTGAGACCTGGCGATTCGCTCGCGCGTCTCGGCGGTGACGAATTCGCCGTGCTGGCCGAGAACTTCTCGTCGCCGGAAGACGTGTGCGCGATCGCCGAGCGGCTGCTCAACGCGCTCGCCGAGCCGTTCCGGATCGCCGACCATGAGCTCTTCGGATCGGCCAGCGTCGGCGTCGTCGTCGGCGGCGTCCAGTACCGGACGGTTGACGCGGTGCTGCGCGACGCCGACATCGCGATGTATCGCGCCAAATCGAGCGGCCGCGGCGGCTACGAGCTGTTCGATCCCGACATGCATGCGACCGCGCTCAAGCGGCTGACGCTCGAAACCGAGCTGCGGCGCGCCGTCGAACGCAAGGAGTTCTCGGTCTTCTATCAGCCGATCGTCGAGCTCTCCACGTCGAAGATTACCGGCCTCGAGGCGCTGCTTCGCTGGAAGCGCGCCGACGGTCACATCGATTCGCCGGCCGAGTTCATCACCATCGCGGAAGAAACTGGGCTCATCATCCCGTTGACGTCACACGTGCTGGTCGAGGCCTGTTACCAGGTGGCGGCATGGCAGCAGATGTTCGGGCGGCATCTGCAGCTGTCGGTGAACGTGCCCTCGAAGCTGTTCGCGCGGTCGAACTTCGTCGACGAGGTCGAGACGGTTCTGACGAGCAGCGATCTGCTCCCGCACAGCCTGCAGCTGGAAATCACCGAAAGCGTGCTGTTGAACCACTCCGACGTGGTCGATCGCAATTTCGAGCGCCTGCACCAGATCGGCGTCGCCGTGCACCTGGACGACTTCGGGACCGGCTATTCGTCGCTCAGCTATCTGCAGCGTTATCCAGTGGACGCGCTGAAGCTCGATCGCTCGTTCGTCGCCCGCATGGGCACGCACGAGAACGACGTCGTCGGCGGCGCAATCGTGAAGCTGGCCCGCGAGCTTGGCATGGGCATCATCGCCGAGGGCGTCGAAACGGTTGCCCACGCCGAACAGCTGTCGGCCCTCGAGTGCCCGTACGCGCAGGGGTACCTGTTCTCTGAACCTCTGGCGGCGAGCGCGGTTGTGCCGATGCTGGCCAAGCAATTCGCGCCGACGCTCGCCAACGCTTCGTAGCGTCGGAGGGGCCGCCTTCAGGCGGCCCTGTCTAAATCTTCCGCAACCGCACGCGCCTGACGGCGTGATCTCTTCCCTTTTCGAGCACCAGATGCGCCCGCTCCCGCGTCGGCAGCACGTTCTCGCGCAGGTTGACCAGATTGATCGATCGCCAGATCCCTCTCGCCGTCTCGATCGCCTGATCCGCCGTCAGCGACGCGTAGCGGTGGAAATAGGATGAAGGGTTCTTGAACACCGTTTCTCGCAGGGCCAGAAAACGCTCGACGTACCACTGCTCGATGTCGTTCTCCTGCGCATCGACATAGATGGCGAAGTCGAAGAAGTCGGAGACGAACATCGGTCCAGGCCGTCCGGCGCGGCTCGCCCCCGTCTGCAATACGTTCAGTCCTTCGACGATGACGACGTCCGGGTGATGGATGGTCTGGTAGTCGCCGTGCACGATGTCGTAGCGCAGATGCGAATACACCGGAGCCTGAACTTCAGGTACGCCTGATTTCACATCCGCGAGAAACCGCACCAGGCGTCGCACGTCATAGCTTTCCGGAAAGCCCTTGCGGTCCGTCATGGCGCGGGCTTCGAGCACCGACTGGGGCAGCAGGAAGCCGTCGGTCGTGATCAGATCGACCTGCGGGTGGCTGGGCCAATGCGACAGCAGGGCCTTCAGGACACGCGAGATCGTGCTCTTGCCCACGGCCACGCTGCCGGCAATGCCGATGACGAACGGCACGCGCGGGCTCTCGGAACCGATGAACGTCGCGGTCGCCTGATGCAGGTTCTGCGTAGCGCCCACGTACAGGTTCAGCAGCCGAGACAGCGGCAGGTAGACGTCGGCCACCTCGTCGATCGACATCCGTTCGTTGAGGCTGACCAGCGGACGGAGCTGCGGCTCGGTCAGGGGCAGCGGCGTTGAGGCGCGAAGACGCGCCCACTCGGCGCGGGTGAACTCCACGAACCGCGAGATCGCCACCTGATCGCCGGCGCCCGACACAGCTGCATTGTATTCGTCCGTCAGCGCGTCCCGCCCCCAGCCGCCGCCTTTCGAGGACATTCGGGTCTGACCCGGGGTCAGACCCGGGGTCAGACCCCGGGTCAGACCCCCTCCCCGCTAGGGCAAAACCGGCCATTTACTGAGGGTTTCGAATGGCGTAACGTTTGCCTAGGGGACAGACCACCGATGCGTGTGCCTGCCGCGCCGCCTCCGGCAACGGACGGGTCTCGCGTCGTTTCGCCTGCGAGGTACAGCCCCATGCGCGTGTGGCTCCCCGTACTTCTCGTGCTCACGGCGACCAGCGCCGCCAGCGCCCAGGACGCTCCTCCACCTCCGAGACCGACTCCGGATTTCCTCTTCGGCCGACCGGATGGAACCCTGGGCATTCGCGTAAGCTGGCTGACGGGCCGCTCCGGCAGCGATTGGTACGACTTCGTCACCGACCAGCTGACCCTGGAACGGAAGAACTTCAACGGCCCAGGCATCGGTACCGACCTGGGCATCACGCTGACACCGCGTGTTGATCTGATGGTGGGCTTCGACTACAACCAGTCCACGACCGCATCCGAATACAGGCGCTTCGTGGACAACAACCGGTTGCCAATCGAGCAGACGACGCTGATGCGGGGAGCAAACATCAGTGGCGGCGTGAAGTTCGCACTCACCGAACGCGGCCGCGAGATAGGCCGGCTCGCGTGGGTGCCGCGGACAGTCGTACCATTTGTCGGTGCGGGCGGCGGCGCAATGTGGTTCCAGGTCCGTCAGTTCGGCGACTTCGTCGATTACGTCGACTTCTCGGTGTTCACCGATGTTTTCGAGTCGAAGGGCTGGACGCCGAGTGCACATGTCTTCGGCGGTGTAGACGTGCGAGTCCTGCGGCGCGCCTATGCGACATTCGACGCGCGATACACATGGGCCTCGGGCGATCTCGGACCTGACTGGATCGACTTCGAGCCAATCGATCTGTCCGGATTTCGAGTCTCGGCCGGCATCAACTTCATCATCTCGGAGGTCCGATGAAAACGCTCGCTTCCGGATTTGCGCTCCTGCTGCTGGCCGTGCCGGCACATGCGCAGAGCACCTCAGACCCTCGATGGAGCCGCTGGACCGGCTGCTGGGAGCTGGTCATGGAGAACTCACGCGAAGGCACGCCGAGTCCAGCGACGGCCGGCCGTGCGCCGCGTTCACAACCGCGCGATCCCGCACGTCCGCAGGTATGCGTGGAATCCACGCCGGAAGGCGGCGCGACGTTCACGACGAAGGTCGCGACGCAAACACCAATCATTCAGACCGTCGTGGCCGATGGCAAGGACCGGCCGATCACCGAAGACGGTTGCACCGGTACGCAGCGCGCCGAGTGGTCGGCCGATGGACTGCGCCTCTACGCACGCGCGGAGTTGACCTGCAAGGGCGACCAGGGAACGAGACGCGTATCTGGTCTGGCGATGCTCGGCCCTGACGGCAGATGGACCGACGTGCAGTCGGTCGATATCTCGGGACGCGAGAGCTTCCGAGTCCGTCAGTACCGCCGCGCGTCCGATACCATCACTCCCAAGCCGACGGTTGCCGCCACTGCTCTCACGCTCGACGACGTGAAGGAAGCGAGCGCCAAGGTGTCGCCGCGCGCGCTCGAAGCGGCGCTCGTGGAAACGCGCGCGTCGTTCGATCTCTCGAGCAAGCGACTGCTCGAACTGCACGCCGCAGGCGTACCGGCGAGCGTCGTCGATCTCATGGTGGCACTGTCGTACCCCGATCGGTTCGTCATCGAACGAACCGCGTCGGTCGATCGGGCATACGTGCCGATCGTCGACGACCCCTTCATGCTCGGCTGGGCCTTCGGCTTCCCGGTCTGGTCCGACTTCTACGGTTTCTATTCACCGCTGTATGGCGCGTTCTCGCCCTACTACTACTCGCCGTTCGCGTATCCGTACATCCGTGGCTACAACCCGTACTACTACGGCGGTGGTTACCTGGTTGACGCGGGCGGAGGCGGTGGTGGTGGCGGCGGCGTAGTCCCCAATCAGCCAAGCGGCCAGGGGCGCGTCGTCAACGGCCAGGGATACACGCGCGTCAGGCCGCGCGACACTGAGCCTGCTGTCGCCGTACATCCCGGCGCGAGTTCGACGGCAAGCTCCTCCGGCGGCGGCGCATCATCGTCGTCGAGTGGAAGTTCCGGTGGAGGCGGAGGGGGCAGCGTGTCGACGTCCGGGTTCTCCAGCGGCGGCGGCGGTGGTGGCGGTGACGGAGGAGGTCGCACAGCACAGCCGCGCTAGAGTATCCTCCCGGCATGATCAATCCGTTCGCGCGCGCCGCGATCGCATCGCTGACTGCAGCGGCCGCGATCGCTGGCGCGACACTCGTTGGTCACGCGCAGCAGACGCCGGCAACTGGAGCTCGGGGGCAAGGACAGCAACAGGGTGCGCGCGGCGGCGGACGTGGGCAGCCGCGCCCTGAATGCATCAATCCGAAGATTCCCGCCGCTGAATGCAACATCGGCGCAGCCGGGATTCAGTGGGCCGATCCCGCGCTCGGCGACGGCCCGTTCCTCGTGCAGTCAGCCGTCCCCGCGCATCGCAATCTTCGCGTCGTGGTCATGGCGAGATTTCAGCAGCCGTGGTCGATGGCGTTCCTGCCCGACGGCAACATCTTCGTCACCGAGCGTCCCGGCCGTCTTCGCATCATTCGCAATGGCGTGCTGGATCCCAATCCAGTTCCCGGTCTTCCGCGTGTACATGCCCAGGGTCTGCAGGGATTGATGGACGTCGTCCTGCATCCGCGCTTTGCTGAAAACAAATGGGTCTACATCTCGTATCACAAGCCGGTGCCGAACCCGTCTGCACCGCCGACGGCCAGCGGTGCGCCGGCGATGGCGGGCGAGACCACGTTGCTGCGCGGTACGTGGAATGGAACGGCGCTGGTGGACGTCAAGGACATCTTCGAGTCCGGTGCCACGCGAACCGAGTCGTCTCGGATTGGGTTCGGGCGCGACGGCATGCTCTACATGACCATCAGCGCATCGGGCACCGGGCCTGACGTGTTCCGCTCTGCCGATCCGAACGACTATGCCGGCAAGACCGTCCGGCTTCGCGACGATGGAACGATTCCTCCAGACAACCCGTTCGTGAACACGCCAGGCTACAAGCCTGGCATCTACACGCTCGGTCATCGCAACGGGCACTCGATGGCGCTCAACCCCGAGACCGGCGAGTTCTGGGTCACCGAGCAGGGACCCAACGGCGGCGACGAGGTCAACGTCCTCAAGCCTGGGGCCAACTACGGCTGGCCGTATGTGAGCCACGGGCGCAATTACATGGGACCGAAGATCTCCGACAATCCGTGGCGTCAGGAGTTCGAGCCGGCGACCGTGGTGTGGGTGCCGTCGATCGCGGTTGCCGGTGGGACGTTCTACACCGGCGATCGCTTCCCGGGTTGGAAACGCAACTTCTTCGTCGGCGGCCTTCGCGAGGGTGAGACGCCTCGGACGGGACAGATGCAGCGGATCGAGTTCAATGACAAGTGGGAGGAGATCCGTCGAGAGCCGATGCTGCGTGATCTACATCAGCGAATCCGGGATGTACGGCAGGGCGCCGATGGTCTGCTCTACGTCGTGACCGGCGAGGATCAGGGCGCCTTGCTCAGGATCGAGCCCGGCGAGCCGCCGCAATAGAGCTCGGCCGTGAACCGTCAGCGCGCCGCAGTTTTGTCACGGCATTCAGGCGATTCACGTTTAGAATGGGCACTCTCGTCACAAATCAATTGAGCCGATGAGAGGACGCCTCGAAGATTGCACGAAACAGTGACTTCAGCCTTGACCCCACGCGGATTCGGCAGAACTGCGGCCGCCATCCTCGCGGCCGCACTGATGATGGGCGCGCGGACGCCGGCTTCCGCGGTCATCGACGACAGTCTGCTCGTGCGCATTTATGACAATGCCGGTGTCCTGGCCAGCGAATTGGCAGCGGCGCTGCGGACCACGCACGACATTCTGCGACGGGCCGATCTGGGCGTGGATTGGGTCCAGTGTCGAGCAAGACGGGACGGCCCGGTACCGGCCGTCTGTGACCAACCGCTGTCGTCCGGGGACGTCGTCGTACGGCTGATCGAGGGCTCTGACAAGGAAACCGGAGAACGGCGGGCGCTCGGGTATTCACTGTTCGACTCCAACGGCATCAGCGGATTTGCCACCGTGTACGTGGACCGCGTCGACTGGCTCGCCAGGCGCGCTCAGTATCCGCGCGCGCCGCTCCTCGGGCGCGCGATCGCCCACGAGATCGGCCACCTCCTCCTCCGCTCGAACGCGCATACGGATACCGGTCTGATGCGCGAGGTCTGGACGGCCGAGCAAGTGGTGCGGAATCGCCGCGAGGATTGGACGTTCTCGCCCGATCAGAACGGCGATCTCAGAAATGCACGCATTGCCGCGATGAGCAACGCGAAGAAGGGCCGGCGACCGCGCACCTGAAGGCTGCGCACCCTCGCACCTGAAGGCTGCGCACCCTCGCACCTGAAGGCTGCGCACCCTCGCACCTTCGCACGCCAGAAAGTCATCCCTGGACGAATAGAAAACGCCCAGTCCGTGTTCCGGCGCGGCACACGGTCCGCACTCCTGCACGTGTGTGCAATCAACTAATAAGACCAGTCCTTCCAACACTTAAGTACCTTCGGCGAGCGCCCGATAACCGGGAACGACAGTTGCTCGATCTGGGACCGAACAGATTGGCGCAGAGCGAGCACCAGACACTATGAAACCAACATTGCCCGGCGCATTCGAACGCGTGAACAAGGAGCTGTGGGTTCTCTTCTCGCTGTTTGCGATCGCGTTGCTGTTGAATCACCTGATCGCGGCGCAGCGGATGGTGCTGAGCTTCTACGTGCTGCCGACCCTCGCCTCGGCCTACTTCTATGGCCGCCGCCATGGGACGCTCACCGCGTTTGCGAGCGTGCTGCTCGTCGTCGGACTGCTGATCTTCAGGAACTCGACGCCGACGCCGACCGGCCTGCAGGTGGGCGTTCCATTCAGCCAGTGGCTCGAGGTCGCGGTATGGGGGGGCTCGCTGATCGTCACCGGGTATCTGATGGGCACGCTGTACGAAAGCAAGACCGCGCAGATCAACGAACTGCGTGAAACGTATCAGGGCGTGTTGATGATCCTTCGCCACTTCATCTCGAAGGACACCTACACCGAGAACCACTGCTTTCGGGTGTCCGTCTACGCCACGCGCATCGCCGCGCAGATGAACCTCTCACCCGACCGCGTCGAGGATGTACGCGCCGCGGCGCTGCTCCACGACATCGGCAAACTCGACATCAGCCGTGATCTGCTCTACAAGGCCGCGAAGCTCACGCGCGACGAATACGAAGCCGTGCAGCAGCACGTTTCGCGCGGCGTCGAGATGCTCGAGCCGGTCGGTGGCGCGCTGCGCCGGGTGATCCCGATCATCCTGGCGCATCACGACAAGTTCGACGGATCCGGTTACAACCCGACGAGCGGCGAAAACATCCCGCTCGAGTCGCGCATCATCGCCGTGGCCGACGTCTACGACGCGCTGACGAGCGATCGCCCGTACCGCAAGGCCATGTCGCCGTTCGAGGCGCGCGACGTGATCACCAACGGTGCCGAAACCGAATTCGATCCGAAAGTCATCGCCGCGTTCAACGCGCTCTTCAAGCGCGGCGAGCTGGAAATCTGGTCCGCGCCACTCTCGGCGGCCTGACGCAAACTCC
>Ga0075431_100005363_pt1 | contig 12654 bp, 10 predicted proteins | sample RhiMetdeltSRZDD5_FD_75297 | JGI IMG/M metagenome (GOLD analysis project Ga0075431, IMG submission 75297) | Populus rhizosphere microbial communities from Tennessee, USA - Rhizosphere MetaG P. deltoides SRZDD5 | ecosystem: Host-associated > Plants > Roots > Rhizosphere > Soil | place: USA... | reverse complement strand
TGCAGACGCCCGTCATAGTTAGGCAGGAAATCGACCGTGTCCTGGTCGATTTCGGAAAGGAGAAGGTCCGCGATCGGAGTGAGCCGCGCTTCGGTATATCGGTAGGCAGCCGCCGCGTCGCCGTCCTGCGTTCCGAAATTTCCCTGCCCGTCTATGAGCGGGTAGCGCAGCGAAAAGTCCTGTGCCATGCGCACCAGCGCGTCATAGGTCGAAGCGTCCCCGTGCGGATGGTATTTACCCAGCACTTCGCCGACGATGCGCGCGGATTTGCTGTGCGCGACGCCCGGACGAAGCCCCAGCTCGTGCATGGCGTAGAGAATGCGGCGCTGGACGGGCTTCTGGCCATCCTCGACGTTCGGGATCGCGCGGCCGCGCACGACGCTCATCGCATACGTGAGGTAGCTCCGCTCGGCGAACGTCGCCATGTCGATGAAATCGTCGCCGCCGATCGCCGTCGGATTCGCGGGCGCGCCCGTGCCGGCCCCGCCCGCGCCTGCTTCAGCGAACAGATCGCCGGAGAGATCGTCGGCTTTGGGGTGTTTCGTCTTCGTATCCATGGTCAATCAAACATCCGCCTCGACCTGATCGCCTTTTTCCTCCATCCACGCCCAGCGCTTGTCCGCTTCGCGCTTCGACATGAGCATGTTGAAAATGGTGTAGGTCTGTTCGCGATCCTCGATGCGCACCTGGAGCAGACGCCGCGTGTCCGGACAGAGCGTCGTTTCCCACAGTTGATCGGGATTCATTTCACCGAGCCCCTTGAAGCGCTGAATCTTGATCGATTCGGGCCTCACGCCTTCGTCGCGCGCGCGGTCGAGGATCGATTTGCGCTCCTCCTCATCGAGCGCGTAGAGCTTCTTCGCCGGGCGCTTGCCTTGCGCGGGAACGTCGATTTTGTAGAGCGGCGGACTCGCCACATAGATATGGCCGAGCTCGATCAGCTTGGGAAAGTGACGGTAGAAAAGAGTCAGCAGGAGCACCGAAATGTGCGCGCCGTCGACGTCCGCGTCCGTCATCGAGGCAATCTTCCCGTAGCGCAGTCCAGAGACATCCGGTTCGTCGCTTTCGCCGTGCGGATCCACGCCTATCGCGACCGCGATGTCGTGTATTTCGACGTTGGAGAACAGGAGCTCGCGCTTCACTTCCCACGAATTCAGCGCTTTGCCCCGCATCTTGTAGATCGCCTGGAAGCGCTTGTCGCGCGCCTGTTTTGCGGAGCCGCCCGCCGAATCGCCTTCGACGAGAAATAGCTCGTTGTCGTTCGTGTCGGTCGATTCGCAATCCGTAAGCTTCTCGGGAAGGATGACGACGCTGGATGACTTCTTCCGTTCGACTTTGGTGACCGAACGCGAGCGCTCCACCGCCTGCTTGATCACGACGTCGGCGATCCTGCGCCCCCAGTCCACGTGACTGTTCATCCAGAGTTCGAAGGGGTCGCGCACCATGCTCGACACGAGCTTGATCGCGTCGCGATTCGAAAGCTTTTCTTTCGTCTGTCCGTGGAATTGCGGCTCGAGAACCTTTGCCGAAAGAAAATAGATCGTTCGCGACCACACGTCGTCCGCCATCAGCTTGATACCGCGGGGCATCATGTTGTGGTGCTCGGCAAACGCTTTCACCGCCTCGAAAATGCCGTCGCGCAACCCTGCTTCGTGCGTCCCGCCGGCAACCGTGGGAATGAGATTCGCGTACGATTCGCCGGAGCCCTTGCCCTCTTCCACGAACGCGAACGCCCAACCGGCGCCTTCGCCGATGGCGAAGCCATTCGACTCCGTCACGTATTTCTCGCCGTCGAAAATCGGCGCCACGGGCTCCGTCCCCGCTAGAAGCTCCGCGAGGTAGCCTTTCATACCTTCCGGATAGCTCCATTCCCGCGTGGTCGTTTCCTTCGCCCCTTCGACATTGAGCGTGACCTTGACGCCGGGCAGGAGCACGGCTTTCGAGCGGACGATGCGTTCGAGATCCGGCAGCACGACTTTCGGGCTGTCGAAATATTTCTTGTTCGGCCAGATGCGAAGCTGCGTGCCGGTGTCTCTGGCGGGAATCGATTTGCCTTTCCTGAGCTTTTCCTTGACCGCGCCATTCTCGAAGACGATGCGGTGAATCGCGCCTTCGCGCTTCACTTCGACTTCGAGGCGCTCCGAAAGTGCGTTCGTGACCGAGACGCCGACACCGTGCAACCCGCCGGAGAACTTGTAGGCGGCGTCCGCTTCGGATTTCGAGAATTTGGCACCAGCGTGCAACTCGGTTAACACGAGCTGCACCGTCGGGATCTTCTCTTCCGGGTGCAGGCCGACGGGGATTCCGCGGCCGTTATCGGCGACGCTGACGGACCCATCGCGGTGCACGGTTACGTCGATGCGATCCGCGTGTTCCCCGAAAGCTTCGTCGGCGGCGTTGTCTATGGCTTCCTGGATGATGTGCGTCGGGTCGCTCGTCCGGGTATACATCCCGGGCAAACGCTGCACTGGCTCGATGCCGCGCAGTTTCTTGACTGAGCTTTCGTCGTATTTCTTGGCTGCCATCGTGTTCGGTTGCTGCGGCGGCAAAGTGGCCGCGTGGATTCGGACGGCGCATTGTACCGACAACACCTTCATTCTTGGTGCGTGTACGCACTTAACGACCTTCCGCCAAAGCCTACGTTTACTCCCAGGTCAACAACGAAGGGGAATAGAGATGGGAGCGAACCGCAGCGACGCATTTTCCGTGCTACTCGGCAGCCAGGCGATCGAGCGATCTGAGCCACGGTCTCGCCTTGCCCCGACTCTCAGGGGCCTGGAAACGGCGCGGTACCCCGGCCGAATCCACCTTACCCCGCGTGAGCGCGAGGTCCTCCTGCTGCTGGCCGAAGGCCTGTCGAACAAGCTCATCTGCCGCCGTCTCGGTATCGCCCACAGCACCGTCAAGATCCACGTTGCCCGGATCCTGGGCGAACTGAACGTCTCGACCCGGTTGCAAGCGGTGCTGGCAGCGCAACGGCTTGGCCTTCTGATCTGGTCGGCAGGCAGCGAGGACGAGCTGGACAGCCGCGCTGAGCGGTCGGGTTCGCCTGGCCAACACCTCGTCGATGAGCCGCGGCAGTTGCGCGTCGGTTGACGCAAGTCAGGGCTCTGAGGGATGCACATGAAACCAGCGACGACGTCACGAGATGCCAAATCGATGGTACGGGAGGCACCGATGCGCCGAAGAACGCCCGCCGGCCGCGCGATGGTTCGCAGCTCAAAGGGAGCGCCGCACCTCCGCCACGATCCGCTCCAGCCGCTCGACATCGGGGACGACGAGCGCGCCGCCGGAGCGTTCCACGAGCCCCTGCTTCGCCATGGCCGTAATTTCGCGCGTGACCTGCTCGCGATACGTACTGATGTGGGCGGCGAGGTCCGTGTGCTTCGGTGCCGGATCTATCCGCGCCGTGTTGCCGTTCACCCCGGCTTGCTTGGCCAGCCGCAAAATCTCGGCATGGACGCGGTTCTGGACGCCGAGAGTGGTGAGGTCGTAGATGCGATCCGTGAGCTCCCGCACACACGTCACGAGCCGCCGCAACATGCATTCGTTTACGACCGGGTGCTCGCGCAGCAGCTGCAGGAACATCTCGGGCGTGAGCGCGGCGAGCAGGCTGTCCTCGAGGGCGACAACGTCGGCGGAACGCGAACAGCCGTCGATCGCCGCGAAATCGCCGAACCATTGGCCTGCGCTCATATCGGCGTACGTGACCTGGCGCCCGCCCGCTGAGAACGCGGTTATCCGCACGCGTCCGCCGACGATGAGGTAGACATCGTTGTCAGGCGCCTCGCGCGAGATGATGCGCTCATCGGCGACATAGCGGCGCCAGCGGCATTGCCGGGCAAGCGCCTCGAGTGCGGAATCGGGGACACCCTCGAGCAGCTTGATCCTTTTGAGCCCTGTGACCGAAGGTTGGATCGCTGCAGTTCGTGCCATCGAGCGTGTTGGTCGCGTCAATCCTGTTTTCTAGGGTCGCCCGCTCGTGCTACTGCCGGTGTATTCGGGCTGCCCTGAGCCTCGTCCAGTATACTGGCACAGCTCCTCTATGCCACGCGTCGTCGCCCTGTCTCGTTATCCCGTCAAAGGCTTTACGCCTGAGGCATGCGAGCGCTTGACCGTGCTTCGCGACGGGCGTGTCGCCGGCGATCGCGCGCTTGCGTTCCGCTTCGCGGATTCAGAGCTGCCGGAAGACGCGTGGAGCCGCAAGTACGGCTTTGCCGTTCTCGTGAACACGCCCGGTCTCGCGCGCCTTTCTGTCCGCTTTGAGCACACCGCTCGGCGCCTGCGAATCGAGCATGATGGCGACCTGCTCGCGGATGAGGTGCTCGATAACGACGGGCGCAGACGCATCGAGGCGGCCGTCGAACGTTTCGTGCTAGCCCTCGATGAGAACCCGCTCGCCGACCATCCCGAGCGGCGGCCGCTACGGTTGATCGGGGATGGCGTTACGCCGCGATATCAGGACAGCCAGCAGGGACAGGTCACGCTGCACAGCCGTGAAAGCCTGGCCGCCGTTGGAACCGCGCTGCGCGATCCCGCGCTAGACGAAGCGCGCTTTCGATCGAATATCGTCATCGAGGGCGTTCAAGCGTGGGAGGAGCAGGACTGGGTTGGGCGCCGAGTGCGTATCGGTGATGTCGAGCTTAACGTGACTCGACCGAAGACGCGCTGCCTCGCTACACACGCGAATCCACGGACAGGCGAGCGGGACCTTCCCGTCATGCAGACACTTGTCACCGCGTTCGGGCAGCAGGAACCCACGTTTGCCGTGGCGCTCATGACGCACGGACACGGCGGAGAAATCCGCGTGGGGGACGCGGTGGAGCTCGTCGCCTAGGACTGGCGGTTTCGCGACGTATTAACACAGTTAGACCTTTGATGTGCCCGTTCAGAGCACATACATCCTGAATGCGCCGCGCGTTCAAGCTCCCTGTCTGCGACTTCGAAACTTGGTTTGCCTTGACAATAAGGTTTAACAAATTGCTCCGAGGAGGCTTCGTGAACGGGAGCGGTTGTGTCTTTCTACTCAGCGCGATATTGCTTGCTCAATCCGTGATGGCTGCGGAAAGCTATCCTGTGAGGCCGCTTCGAATGATCATACCGGCGGCACCGGGGGGAGCGCCGGATATCGCCGGCCGATTGATCGCGGCCGAGATCAGCAAGCAGATGGGACAACAGGTCGTTGTGGAGAACCGCCCGGGGAGCGCCGGAGTACTCGGCTTCGCGGCCACGGCACGGGCGACGCCTGACGGTTACACCATAGGGCAGGCCACGTTCCCAATCGCGACGAATCCCAGCATGTTCATAAACCTGCCGTATGACGCGTTACGGGACTTTCAGATGGTCGTTCTAATGGCCTCAGGAACCAATCTCCTCGCCGTCAGTCCCGCGCTTGCGATGAGGTCAGTCCAGGAGCTCATCGATGTGGCGCGGAAGTCACCGGGCAAGCTGTCGTTCGGCAGCTCAGGTAATGGAACGAGCATGCATCTGTCGATGGAACTGTTCAGGCAGATGACTGACACGAACCTTCTTCACGTGCCGTACAAAGGCATCCAGCAGGCCATAGCCGACGCGATCGCCGGACAGATCCAGGTGGTCTGCGACAACATGGGATCGATTCTGCCGCACGTGAAAGCCGGCCGTATGCGCGCCCTGGGCGTGACGTCGCCCAAACGCTCGGGCGTTGTGCCAGAGTTGCCCACCATCGCGGAACAGGGCGTGCCGGGCTACGAGATCACGCCCTGGAGCGGATTCATGGTGCCGGCCCGCGTGCCGCGCGAGATCGTTCTGCGCCTTAATTCGGAGATCAACAAGGCGATCTTCTCTCCTACGCTCACGGAAAAGTACTTCGCGACGGTCGGAAGCACGCCGGTTGGAAGTACGCCCGAGCACTTCACCGAGCACGTCCGAAAAGAGATTGCGAAGTGGGGGCAAGTGCTCAAAGCGGCCGGCATACGAGCGGAATGAGCGCAGATGAGCAGACGCGATGGAGCGCACCGGCGCAAGTGGCTCAACGGCCGATGGGCCGGAGCACCTTTCCGCGATAGAAATCAAGCGCCACAGTTTTTTTGGGGGGGACGATGAGCCAGAATCCCAGGATCGATGCACTCTTCGCGCCATGGACCAGGGACGATTCACCCGGCATGGCCATCGCCGTAACCAGAAACGGGGAGCTCTTCCACAGGAACGCCTATGGGATGGCCGACCTCGATCACGGGATCGCCAACACGCCGGGGACGGTCTTTCACTGCGCCTCGCTGGCCAAGCAGTTTACGGCCATGTCGATATTGCTGCTTTCCGATGAGATAGAGGACGGACAGAGGATCATCAACCTCGACGACGACGTGCACGACTATATCGACGAGCTGAAGATACCGGGCATCACGATCCGCCACCTCCTCCACCACACCAGCGGCATCAGGGACATGCTGATCCAGTTGACGTTGGCCGGATGGCGCTGGGGTGACGACGCGATGGCTGGGCACGACATCCTGGAGCTCGTATCGCGGATGGAGACACTGAATTTCCTCCCTGGCACCGAGCATGCCTACAGCAATACCAACTACTTCCTTGCCGGTGAGATCGTCAGGCGCGTGTCCGGAATGTCACTCGCCGAGTTCGCCGACAGGAACATATTCCAGCCCCTCGAGATGGAGAACACGCGATTCGTCGACACGTACTGCCAGACCGTGGAAAACCGCGCCCATGGCTATCGGAGCAGCAATCGGGTCCAAGGGGCGCCCTTCGAAAAGAGGATACCGAACTACGATCTTACGGGCCCGACCAATCTTTTCACCACGGTCGAAGACCTGCTTCTATGGGATGCGAACTTCGCCTCCGGGAGAGTGGGCGGCGAAAGGGGAGTAGCAGCACTGCAACGGCCGACAGACAGCTCCAACGGTTATGGGCTGGGGCTCTATGTGCTCACGGATGCGAACGGCAAGCCGCGAAAAATCTATCATAACGGTCGAACCATCGGGTACCGTGCGCATCTGTACCGCGATCACGAGAACGGGATCTCGATAGCCCTGCTCTGCAATGTCGAGTTCACGAATGTCGAGGCAACGGACAACATCGTATTCGAAGTCTCCCGAATCGTTCAGGAGTTGGAGCCCGCTAGGCCACTCCTCGACGCACCCGCGTTCGACGCCCCGCGAGGCGCCATGGCGGCGGAAGCGCTCCAGGAATATTGCGGAACTTACTACAGCCGCGAAATCGATACGGCGTACGAAGTCCAGATGGGCGCGGCTGGCCTCATGATCAAGCGGCGGTGGCATCCAGAACACACTCTGACGGACTTCCCCGGCTTTCCCGACGACACGTTCGTAGCGCGGGGTTTCACCGAGGTGCTACGAGAAATCGAAGTTACATTCCTGCGAGACGGCAACAACAGGATTAAGGAGCTCCAGCTGAAGTGGTCGCGCCGCCTCCGCGGGGCCAGACTCATGGACTTCCGCTTTGCCAAAGTGAAATAGCGTCCAGCCCTGGCTCCGGGACATCACGTCGTAATGAAATCGAGAATCCGGGTGCTGGTTACCAGTGCCGGCAGTGGCGCCACCGGCAATCTGATCCGCGCCCTTCGGCGCGTGCCGCGCGCCCACGTCGTCGGAATCAACGACGACCGATTCACCCTCGCGCAATCGTCCGCCGACCGAAACTACCTGTGCTCCGCGCCGGGCGGTAAGGCGTTCATCGACTCGATACTGGACGTAGTCGGGCGCGAACGGGTCAATGTCGTCATTCCGACAGACGACAATTTCGTGAAGGCGTTTTCGGACGCGCGCAGGCGGTTTCCATTTCAACTGCTGCTTCCCCGGCGGCAGACCATCGATCTTTGCCAGGACAAGTTCGCGCTCGGCGAGTTTTTCCGTCGCCGGGGAATTCGTGTTCCGCGCACGTATACGGTCGGCTCGCTGCGGGCCCTCGGCCCGATCTTCGCGCGGTTTCCGCCGCGAAGTCTGCTCTGGTGCCGTGCGCGCGGAGGCGCCCGATCCCTGGGAGCGGCGCCCGTAATGACGGTGGAACAGGCGCGCGCCTGGATAACGCTGTGGCGCGACCTGCGTGGTGTCGCCGTCTCGAATTTCACGCTCGGCGAATATCTTCCGGGGCGCCATTTCATCGTGCCGAGCGTCTGGTGCGAGGGCAGGCTGCTGCGTGCGCAGGCGACCGAGGTGCTGAGCTATTTTGCGGCGGGAAACAACCCCAGCGGCATCTTCTCGCTTTCGTCACTCGCCAAGACGGTCGTGGCGGAAGCGGTGCTCGAGACGGCGCTCGACGCAGTACGCGCCCTCGAGCGGCGCCCAGCGGGGGCTTTCTCGGTGGAGCTGAAGGAAACGGCGGACGGCGTGCCCGCAATAACGGAGATAAACGTGGGACGTTTCCCGGCGGGCATCGCCGCATTGGTGGCGACGGGAAAGGACAACATGGTTGCCTTGTTCGCCACGGCTGCGATGGGTAATCCGAGAACGGCGGCCGAGCCGTTCGGCTCGGCGAAGGAATACTACCTGGTGCGCGACATCGATGCCGAGCCGGGAATCGTCTCATCGAGCGGCGTCGGCGTCCACCGGCGTCAGTTCCCGTCCAGGGGAACAATCGCGCGCGTTTGAAAAGGCGCAGATGGCATGGTAAGGTCACCAGCGGTCGAGGCTGCGGCCCATTGAACGGGGCAGGCAACGATCAGCATTCAAGGGGAGAGAAAGATGAGCGGCGGATACCTCAAGGATGGCTTGAAAGAATTCGAGCATCAGGTCGTGATATTCACGTTCAAGGGACCGATCGACCAGGCAAAGTGCGATGAGTGGAACCGCCAGATCAAAGCTCTGAAGTCGTCGTTGGGAAATAACGCGATCGGCGTGACAATCGATGGCCTGCCTACGCCCGACGCTCTCAGGAGGCCATAGAGCTTGCGGCGGGCGCTAAGTCCTGAGCCGACCTCGCGCACTCATGAAGCACGCCAAGGCCCCACCGCCATGCGTCTGAAAATCGACTTGAACGGCGACCGTCGACTGACCGAAAAAGTCATTCTCGAAGTTCAGGAAACCGCACGTCGTCTCGGTCTCGAAATCGCAAACGTCGAGGTCATCAGCAAGTCCCCAACCAACCGAAAGCCCCGAAAGCCGGCGTCACGTCGCAAGGTCCGAACGCGCGCCTGAGGCGCTTTCCGGATCGAATAAGAACCACGGCTTCATCCCGAGCGTAGCGAGCATGGTACGCCCTCGCTCGAGATGCTCCTGGGCTTCAGCCAGATCGCCCCGCCTGCCATGCAATTCCGCGAAACCCAACTGGCAGTGGGCAAGCAGTGGCCGCAAACCACAGTCGGACGCGATTGACGCGGCAGCCCCCAGGTAACCTCCGGCAGGCTCGAATTCACCGGTTCGCGCGGTGTGAATCAGACCCAGTAGAAGGCACGCGTAGGCCTCCGCGCCACGTTCCTCGTGCTCGCGCGCGAACTGCAGCGCTTGCTTACAGGTAGTAAGCGCGCGTTCCTCCTCGCCCGCCAGGAACAGGGCTTCGGCCAGCCCATTCAGTGCAAAAGAGCGCGTCGTCATCGGCTCAGCCGAGGCGTCCATGGCGACCGCCGTCTCGAGGAGCTGCAAACCTTCTTTCACCACACCGACTCTTGCCCTCGCCAAGCCCAACCCAGCCATTGCACGCGAGGTATAGGCGTCGAGATCGTGCGCACGACAGAGGTCGCACAGGCCTTCGAAGATTCGCACGGCTTCGTCCGACGCCCCGCGCAGCATCGCGACGAGTGCGACACTCCAGTTGCCCCACATGATCGAATCCGGCTGGCGTGTAGAGATGGCGCGACGCGCCGCATCCGACGCGTAAGCTGCCGCTTCCCCAAAATCTCCCGTTGTCGCGAGCGTGACCGCGAGGACGCTGCGCGCGTGCGCCGCCGGAAGCACCGGAAGGCCAAGAAAATCGTCAGCTGGTTTTTTGTCCAACGCTCTAATAGTTTCGTGGAGCATTTCGATCGCTTCGCGGCACTCGCTCCGGGCGAGCCGCGCGCGAGCCATGTATATGCGTGTCGCGATCTCGAGAGACTCATCACGGAGCTCCTGCGCGATTGCGAGAGCGCGGGCGCCCGTGGCGAGCGCCTCCGCATGCCGGGCCTGGATCAAGAGACAGTTCGCCGTAAAGGAAACGATGCGACCCAGTCGCGGACGATCTCCCATCGCGGCTGCGAGCGTCTCGGCTGCCCCCAGATTCTCGAGCGTTCTTTGCACCCGCCCAAGCGGCGTAAGCGCATGCCGCAGCTCGATTCGCAGGTCGACTTCGAGGGCCGGACGCTCTTCGCCGGATAAGTGGCCTGCGGCTATCAGTGCATTCTCCAGGTGCTGTACCGCAATGCGGCTCGCCGCGCGCCTGATAGCCCGGGCCGCCGCGGATCGGAAATACGGTACTGCGCGATCCCAGACCTGTCCCCGAAAAGCGTGATACGCAAGCCAGTCGGCCTTCCCGGAGACCTGATCGGAGTAAAGACGCTCGCCCTCGATGAGCGCCGCGGTGTGCAGAGCGCGCCGTCGATCCAGCGACAGGCTCCTGTAAGCGACGTCGTATACAAGAGCGTGCCTGAACGTGTACTCGACTTCCGGGAAGAGGCTTGTCTCGTGCAGGAATTCGGAGGTTTGCAGGCGCTCCAGCGCCTGGCGGAACTCCTCCGGCGCGAGTTCCGCAACGGCCTGCAGCACATCGACCGACACGTGATAGCCGATTGCCGCGGCGGACAGAAGCAGGCGCTTGTCCCCTTGACGCAGTCGGTCGATCCGCGAAGCGAGCAGGGATTCAACCGTGGCCGGCACGTTGAGTTCGGAAACCGCTTTGGTAACGGTATAGCCGCCCGGTTTGCCACGCAGAACACCGCTCTCCGCGAGCGCCCGTACGCTCTCCTCGAGAAAGAAGGGGTTGCCGTCCGTTCTATCGATCAGCAGGCGCTTCAGCGGTTCGAGCGCGTCAGCTGTGCCCGCGAGGGCGGAGAGCAGTTCCTGCGCGTCCCCCGTATCGAGCGGATCGATCCGGATCTGGGTGAAATACGACTTACCTCCCCAATCGTGCCGGTATTCGGGGCGATAGTTGACGACGAACAGGACACGGGCTGCCGGCAAACTGTCGACCAGACCGGTCAGCAGCGCCTGCGTGTCGGGATCGATGGCGTGCAGATCCTCCACGATGACCAGCAGCGGCTCTACCTCGCTTTCGCTAAAGAGCAATTGCTTCATCACCTTGAGGGCGCCCCGCGGCGAGGCAAGGCTGGAGCTTTGGAACTCGGCCTGCGGAAGGTCTAGCAGCGCGAGCAGAGTCGGCAGCGCGGGGAGCAATCTCTGGTCGAGCCTGAGAAGCCTGGAGGTCACCTTCTCGCGCACTCCCGACACATCGTCAGATGTCGCGATCCGGAAATACCCCCTGAGCAGGTCCGCCACCGGACGATAGCTTGTCCCGGTCCCGTACGACACCGACACCGCGTTTGCTTCCAGGATGCGCCAGCCGGTCGCGAACTCCGCGCGAACGAATTCGTGGACCAGCCGCGACTTGCCGACCCCTGCTTCGCCGACGATAGCGAGGAGCTGGCCGCGGCCCGCGAGTACCTGTTCGCGCGCGTGTCGCAGCTGCGAGATCTCGTTGAGCCGCCCTACGAAGGGGGTCAGTCCGCGAGATTCGGCCACCTGGAGCCTCGATCGCGAGGCGGCTGCGCCGAGCAACTCGTACGTCTCGAGAGGCGCGGCCAGTCCCTTCACCGGCATGAGCCCGAGACACCTCGTTTCGAGGTAACCATCGGTAAGATGAAACGTCTCGGGCCCCATCAGGATGGTGCCCGGCACCGCCAACTGCTCCATCCGTGCCCCCAGATGGACCGGCAGGCCGTCGACCCCACGCGCGCCAGCCGCTACGTAGCCTGAGTTGAGCCCTACGCGAATCTGAAGAGGAAAACCCTCGGTGCGGCGGAACTCCTCGGCGTACTCGCCAATCGATTCCTGCATCCGGAGGGCCGCGTAGCATGCGCGCAGGGCGTGGTCCTCATACGCGATGGGCGCTCCAAAAAGCACCATGATTCCGTCGCCCATGCGACGATGAACGGTGCCGTCGTAACGCCGAACGACCGCCTCCATTCGGTCGAGAATCGGCTCGAGCAGACTGCGGTCTCCATCTGGATCGCGATCGGCCACGAGCTCCGTCGATCCAGCAATGTCCGCAAAGAGCACAGTGATTTGCTTGCGTTCGTGGTCGAGTTCCGCCGAAAAGCCCGCGATGCTGACAGATGCACGATCGACTCGCGCGGAGTCGGGGGCAAACCGACGTTCGCGTTCGCTACCCGGAACGAGGACTGCGACGGGGGCAGCGCACTGATCACAAAACTTGCTCCCTGCCGGTAGCAGGGTTCCGCAACTGGCGCAGGAGAGCGAGAAGGGAAGCCCGCACGCGCTGCAGAATCGCGCCCCTTCGCGACCATCCTGCCCGCACCTTGGGCACTGCACGACTGTCCTCCGCTACGTTGAGATGTCAAAGTCCGGATCGCGTCGCCAAGCCGGCAGCCTTCGACGCGAGCATTGCCAGGTTCTTTTCCCTGGCAATGGCACTCGTCAAACGCTCACTTTTCATTGGAATCTACTCGCCCGTCGCGGTCAATTTTTTCAGAGCCATTAGCCACATCAC